>ENA-UOUL01005367-UOUL01005367.1-bioreactor-metagenome-genome-assembly--contig:-NODE-5367-length-11162-cov-3.391971_pt1 | contig 11162 bp, 17 predicted proteins | sample MGYA00249838_ERZ747220 | MGnify/ENA primary metagenome ERZ747220 (study PRJEB28778, sample SAMN05720191) | bioreactor metagenome | isolation source: Anaerobic biogas reactor | place: USA:Washington...
ATTCCCATATTATTTCACCAGCGTCTTTCTCGCTTTTCCTGTGCCGTCTCTTACCTGCAACCACTCATTGAAGTCAGCGACCGAAAGCGCGTCTACATAATCCAACGTCCACCCTGTCTCTTTCACAAGCTCCCACCGCCAAAACTCCCACGGCATACCTTGTTTTGTGATTGTGGCTAAGTAGACGCGCCCGCTTAGTTTTTTGAATCGTTGAAGTTTGTTTTTTCTTTGTAAGATTCAATCAGACCAACTTCTACGTGCTTATAATCAATTGGGTTCAGGCTCAACAATTCGTCAACGCTCATGCCGACCACTTTACCTAACAGGGCATAGACCGTTTCTTCGTCATCACTCTTTTTTACGAAATGAGACAAAAATTCTCTCTGCTCAATCTTTGTCCAGTCGTACTCAATCTCGCGTCCGTTAGATAGCGTGACCATCGTTACGCCACCGTCTTTGCGCCGTTCTTCTGGAACGTACAACTGATTTCAACTACGTCTGCATAAGGCAGGTTCATCTTTGCGCCCATTGCGATTGCAGGGTAGGTTTCTTTCGGATAGCCGGATGCAGTACCTTCAGGATAGATAATCAACGTGCCGCCCGTGCCTGCTTCAAGCGCTTTCATTAGAGCCGTGCCCTTTGACTGGTACAAGCCAGACCATTCGATTGTGGCATCCTTGATTGTGGCGATGTAGGTCTTGTCAGCATCGGCACCGGCAGTAGTTTCCGCAAGGTCAATGTTCGGATTAATCGAGAGCGTGCGGAAGTCAGTATTCAAGTCCACCGTGCCACCGCTATATACCCAAGTTGCAACTAAGTTTTTTCCAGTAATTTCAGCCATTTTGTTCTCCTATAGCTTTTATGATTTATCCATGCGGATGCGATAGTAAGCACCGCAAGCCCAGATTGTTTCACCAGCCTTATCCTCCTCAGGCAGGCTGATGTTCTCTTCACGCGCCGCCCAGAATGTCTTCCAGCCGGCAACGTTGATTGATGAATTAATCAGCGAGGCGATGATTGCATCGATCGCTCCCGCTTGTTTCGCGCTCCTCGCGTAAGCGCGAATGTAAAGTACCGCCTGCACGCTTTCCCGCGGGGTATCATTGTCATGCCCACCGCCAGAGTAAGAGAAAACGATATAGGGCAATGATGTTCCCTCAGGCGCCGACCCGTGAAAAGCTGCGTATCCGCTGCTGTTAAGCAGCGTGTCCAGCGCGTTATTGAGCGCGTTGAAATAAGAGCTCATTCGATCAGCTCCTTTTTGAATCGTTCGATGAAGTTTTGCCGTTCCGTTTCAACAGAGGTGCTAAGAAACGGGCGCGCGTACATTTTCGAAGTGCCGAGCTCAACAAACCCAGCGTACTCAGCTCGAAAGTTGACGTTCGAATAACCGCCTTCGTGTGTGACATCGCTGGAATTTCGCAGGAATCCGGTAACGACTGGCGCTTTTGCCCTTGCATTGTTCCAAATGTGAACAGCGGAACCTCTCACGATCTTTTCCTTGTTGCCAGGCACTTTTGCCAGAATGGCGTCTAACTTGCTGGTATCAACGCTCACACTAACGCTGGCCATGAATCCTCTCAATCTCAGCGCGTCGGACAGCCTCCCATGTCTGACCCTCATTCACGCCGGTCACAGCCCAGACGAAGTCGTCTATCTCAACGCGGTTACTTGTGTCGATCGCTGTTCGATACGGCAGGCTTAAAACAGCCTTGCTGTACGACTGAACGGCCGCACCGGCGGTGTACTCAGCGCCGGATTTGTAATCAACGCGGCAGTGCACGTTCGCAATTGCGGTGCCCCAGCTTGTTTCCGTCCCACCCTCGCCATCAGATACGCGGGTGGCCGACAGAATATTGCAGGTGTCGGGCAGCAGCCCTTCAATGTCCGCTCTCATTTGAGCCAGCTCACGGGCGGTCAGACCGATGCTCATACGTCGTCCCTCTCAATCTTCACCGTGCGCAGCGCGCATGGTTTTGTCTTCGCAGTATTGGCGTAGAACTCAGCCATTTTCAGGTAAGAGCTCACCAGATGCGAGCGTTTGACCGAGTGTCCGTCGGTTGAAAAATCGACCATCTCAGCGGCATGAGACGCTTTAATTTGCCAAATTTCAGAAGCGGCAGCCCGCAGGTCATACGAAAAGCCTGTCCAGAACAGAGCCTTGCCTTGCTGGTCAATAGCAAAGGTGGCAACGCCGGCAGCGTAATCCATAGTCCACCCGCTGACCTCGCCAGTTTCATCTTCGATCTTAAATGCGCCGATCCCGCTCTCAATGTCGGTTTCATTCGTGCGATATTTTTTGCAAACCTCCTGTCCATTTTCATGTCCGAGCACGGCCTCCATCGACTGCCGGCGGTGTTCGGTTTTATGGCGATCGAGCACGCGTTCAATCTCTTCGTCAGACCAGTAAGTGGCTGTTCCAACCTTCCACTCATTCAGCCCAGCGTTCGCGAACCCGCGTACCGTGTCAATTAGTGTCTGCATTCCTGTTCGTGCCATAATCAACTTCCTTTCACGGCGTGAGCGTAAACGTCACCGTGCGCCCTATCGTGCAATACTTCTACATCCGACCAATCCGCAAGCCATTCTCGCAAAGTGGCAGGGTCAATGTTTGCATAATGTTCACCGCCCATGTCACCCAATGAACCGCTGCATCTATGCGGTGCTCTCGGTTCGGCTGCTGCTGTGAGAATCAGCACCCCACCTGGTTTCAACGCCCGCCATGCGCTCTCGATTTGCCCTTGCGCGTCCGGATCGTGTTCCATCGCTTCAGCCGTGATAACTACGTCAAACTTGCCCTTGCCGTCAAAATCCTGTGCTTTTCCGACCCAATCCACGCCATTTCCTGCCCACATATCAACACCGACATATTCAGCGCAATTTGCGAATAACGGGCGTGGACTTCCGTTCACATCGTGAGAGCCAAACTCAACTACCTTCAAACCTTCTGGTAGTTTCTTGGATTCGCCCAACAAGTAGTTCCACGCTTCAGCGTGCATTCCTGCCCTCTCTCACAATGCGCTCAAACAAGGCTTGATTCGATGGCCGTTTGTCGTATGCTCCTGGAGTCCGGCTTGTGGTGTAGTTGGATAAATGCCTCAATGGTAGATAAGACTGAACCAACTCAAGCCCTGCTCTTTCAGCACGCCAACAGAGTTCGTTATCTTCCCAGTACATACCTTCCCAATCCTCAAACCAACCGCCTATCATCTCAAAATCGCTTTTGTGACCGAATAAGCACCAGCCCTCAAGATAGCGATATTGCACGCCGTCAACAGTCCTGATTCCGGTTGTAGGCGAATAAAACGCGCCTTTTTTCGCGTTCTGCACCTTGTCTAACCAACTGCCTATTGCGATAATGTCCGAGTTGAGAAACACCACTATTTCACCGTCTGCAAGCGCAAGGCCTTGATTATTCGCCTTGCCGTATTTCTCGTTTGTCTCGTTGCGAATGTACTTGCTGCCATTACCTAATCGCTCAACCATCTCTTGTAACTTTGCAGATGTGGCAGAATCGCTGGCATTGTCAATCGCTATCACCTGTGCGCCTTGTACCGCCTTTTCATAGTCAGGTATCAATTCAGAACAGTTATGGAACGGAGTTACGATGCTTATCACTTCAAGCCCTCAACAATCTGCTCCATCTCTTTCAGCACCGGCTTCCAATACTTTCTCGTCACATCATCGGCATCGTAAGGCAACGCGCCCCGTCGTGCCTGATTGCGCAAGTCGTAATCACCCTTCGCTGCGTATGCTTGTTCCAATCGGTCGTAGATTGCCGCTGTGGTTGCCTGCCATTGGAACGCGTCAAAGAAGTCGTGATAAATCGGGATTGCTTCATCTTTCGAAACCTTCCAACCGGCGAAGCACAGCTCGCTCATTGAAGTCCAATCGCCAACGATCACCGGCGTGCCGCAGGCCTGCGCCTCGACAATCGGGATGCCAAACCCTTCACCCAGAGAAACATTGGTCAGCACGTCCATCGCGTTGTACGCATCGCGCATGTACTCGTCGGGGAAGCCAAGCCCGTAGTGATACGGGTCACAGAAAATCACATCCTCGCCGATTTTTAAGCCCATGCGGTTAACGAACTTGACCAGGTTGACTACCTCGCCGCCGCGTGTGCCGTCATCGGTGTGCAGGTACATCATCGTGTCAGTATGTTTGGCGTGCAGCGCAGCGAAAGCGGCGATCTGCTCACAGAATGCCTTGCGGCTCGGGTTACCCTTGTTCGCCGCCACCATGCCAACAACGAATTTGTCCTTTGACCAGCCTAAATGTTCGCGCGCCTCAGTTCTGTCGACCGGCTTAAACACATTCGTATCAACGCCGTGTGGCACGTAGAACGCGTTAAGCCCAGCCATCTCAGCCATGCGCTTTCCAAATTTGCTCATCGTGATCGGCTTGGTCGCCTTGCGCGCACTGGCCAGCACGTTCGCCGGAATTGGCTCATGGTCAATCGGGAACCACGGGAACCACGGCAGCCCGATGTTCTCAGGCTGAACTACCCAGATGTCGAGCAGGCTGATCAGCGCGTCAGCGCCATCCCAGACGGCATGAGCGCCGATCACATCCTGCCCGTAGGGATGCTTAAACGATGGATAGACCTTCACTCCGTTAATATTTAAAACGCCGGATTGAACGCCGTAGAATGCGGTGATCGAGATGCCCCCGTCTAACAGTTTTGCCAGACGCGGCACGAACGTTTTAGTCTGCACGCCATAGCCTGTTGCTGCTGCGGGTGAATTTGAAAACCAGTTAATTCTCATATTGTTTCAGAGCCCTCCGAGCTCGCGCTCCGCTAAGGGCGGGAAAGCGGTGGAGCATGCCGCTTGTCAGTGTTAACTCCCTATTCCCGCCCATTGGGTTGTTATGAAGTCGTGCCCTTGAGCTGCACGCCATAGGTCGGGAGGTAAGTTCCGAACCCGTAGACCATCGAGGCGTTGAGCTCCCACGCGCCGACGCCGGCCATCGATGCGTCCCATTGCGGGTTGATCGTGAACGGCTGGCGCATGTCGAGAGCAATTGCAGGCTTGCTGAACATCGCGGCAACTGCGGCTGTGCCAGCGGCAATGTTCGCGTCTACAAAGAAGTCCATGTTGTCGAGGCTCGCCTGATAGAAGCCGCTCATAAAGCGGTTTTTAATCTCCTCGCTTTGCATCAGGGTGGGCACGCCGGACGAGGCGCTGGTAAGGTGATACCAGTGCATCGGGTGCAAGACGACGGCGTAGCGGCCATAAATCTTGTTGGTGCGCATGATTGCCTGAGCATTGAAGATGTTCGCCCATGTGAGCGTGCCACCCGCTGTGCCGATAGTGCCGCCAGTCAGGTATGGGAAGCGTCCAGCGAGGTTGGTGTCAATATGCGCTGCCGCTGTTTCGCCGAGATATTGCCCAGCGTCGCGCTGCGCCCCTGCTGGGTCACTCTTAATGCGGTTAACATTCAGTGTGATCTGCTGCCCGTAGGTTGCTGGGATGATTGTCCCGCCTGCGGAAGCCGAGAATGTTTGCGCACTCATATCCGCAGTGCCGGCGATTGAGGCGAAAGTGCCGCCGCTGTATTCACCGTACACGCGTGGGGCGAGCCCCTGATTGTCATTAAAAACGGTCACCAGCTGCGCGATCACATTACCTTCCTGCGCTTTCAAAATCGCAAGCTCATAGACGTTAGCAACAAGCGTTTTGATGTCGTCATAAGTTGATACTGCCATTAGTTAATCTCCTATTGTTGCGGGGTTTCTGTACCCCAGTTGATACCGCCACCCTTCCAAATTTCGGTATTCCCGCCCATGAGACGCTCCATCTTCTGAGCATAGGTCTCCTCTTTCGATGCCTTATCTCCCGGGTTGGTTGTACCGGTATTGGGTGCAGTTTTTGTTTTGGGCAGCAACTCGAGGATTGCCTTTGCATCTTCTTCCATTTCTTCAGGCGTCTCACCTTTCAGACGGTCAGAAAGCGCGGCAGGTATTCCTGCTTTTGCCGCTGCCTCTATTTGCATTGTGCGGACTGTTTTGGCTTTTAGTTCGCTTTGCAAGCGGTCATTTTCTGCTTTCAGCCGTTCTGTCTCTGACATTTCAGCCTGCTTGCGTTCATCTTCCGCTTTGCGTAAGCGTTCCAGTTCAGCCTCAGACTTTTTCAGTCCTTTGATTTCACCGCGCAGTTTTTGGATCAGCTCCATAGCCCGCGCTTCGTCAAACTTCTCATCGGGTTTGACTTGGGGTTCCTCTGCCTGAGAACTCTGTTCATCAGTGTCGAGCATCTCGCTCTTTTGGTCTTCCATTTTTTCCTCCATTTAGCCTTCTATTAATTCTGACAGCGGCACTCGGCTCAGCATCTCACCGAACACGTCATCGTGCCGCCTGCCAGCTAATTCCGAAAATTTAAATTTGCCATCCTTCCACGCCTGCCATGCACCCTGCCCAAGAACCTGTCTTTGCTGAGCTTCAGCCAGCTGAGAGAACCACTCCTCGCCAGTCTGATACACGTCGTCGTATCCCTTCACAATCGGCAAAGAAGTGCACCGGCAGTTGTAGTGACTGTCCATTCGTTCGTCCAGCGAGTGTTTAGTGCCATGCATCGCAAGACAGGCAACACAGGTGGTGCTATCCAAAGCCGCGTGCCATACCCAGCCTTCGACAATATCTGAGTTCGCGAGATAAACCGACCGGCTCGCCTCGCGCGAGGCGTAGAGCATGGTCGTTCTGGTCATGCGCATCGCGTCCGTCAAACCACCGCCCATCACGTTCTCGAACATGCGCGCGGTCTTGGCTGGGTTGTAGCCAAACGCGATGCCTTCCAGTAAAGCGTCTGCAACTTTCTGCGCGTTCGTGCCAGCCAACTTGCCCAAGCGTTCCCAAAGCGGGCTATCCTCTTGCAGGAAGCCAAGCATCGAATAAATAGCGTTAGTGGGTAAACTGCGAGGCATCGCATAACCAGCCGCCTTGAGAAACGACTCGGTCTGCTTGACTGCCATTTCTACGCTTGCCATTGACGTGTTGCGGATTTCGACTTCCACGTATGCGGAGTATTTTGTGAGCTCCGATTCCAGCGCGTTTATCAGATTCTTGTATTGCGCCAGCCGGAACACCTGCCCCTTCGTTGGGCTCTCGAGCTTAGAGAGCGCCAGCAGGTAGACATCCAGCTTGTCGGTCAGCCCGTCATAGAGCACTTTGTAAGTACGCGCCAGCCGACCGAGTGTCTCAACGTCGTTGCGCCGCAGTGCTTTCATGAACTGATCCGCAAAGTCTGTGATAGTCGGCATCACTCACCCTGTCCAAACTGGCGCAGCAAAGCCGCGCCGATATTGTCAGTCGCCAGCCGTTCGTCAGCGATGCGCTGTTCCTCGTCAGCCCACGTATAACCCCTGCGGCCAGAGGCGGTCTGCTTGCTTACCAGCCCGAGCTCGAGATCGTTTCTGATTGCCTGCGAAACCTCATTCTCGTTTTCTGGCATCACATCTGGCCAGTCAATCTCGCCTCCATCCGTGTTGGCTGCGCCAGACAGAACCAACAGCCGGTGGTTGATTTCGATGATCGCCTCGCCGTACAATCCGCGCTTCTCTTCGAGCTTTCCTAACGCGTCCTGATAGAGCACACGCAACCCAAAGTTAGTCAGACTTCCAAGCTTGTCTGCCATTGAGTCAATGTCCACCGCGCGGCTCACATCAAACAAAGCCTGCCGTAGATAGCGGATGAAATCCATGCTCGAACCCAAGTCGGATTGCATTTCGAGGTTCTGGATTAAAGCGTTTGGGTCATCCGATATTACCATTTCATCAGCCCCCCAAGACACCTTTTCCTGTTTTAAGAAGCCCCGCGCCCATGTCTTAGGATGCGCGTGGTATTTGATAGTCTTCGCTGTGTTGCTCGAAACGAAATTGATCTTGTTCTGAAGGTCGATCAGGTCTTCGGTGATGTCAGGGCGTCCGTAGGGGCTGCCTGGCTCAGGTAAGTTTTGCCATGAGATGATCGGCGCAAAGTCAAACTCCCACATCGATTCATCCACCTTGTCCCAGCGTGAGCCGGTGCTGACATAATCAACAACAGACCAGTAACTGCTGTCTGCGTCATGCTCTATTACCTGCTTGATTGCCTTTTCTTTTTTTGTAATCGGGTCGGTGATTGTATAAGCAATCGTGTAGCGGATCACCGTGTCCACATCCTCGGGCAGCGTGTCCATTGTCACCCATGACGGATCAAGTGCAACCAGCCTGGGAACGACTGCGCCGGTCTTATCGATTGCCCCGTTTGGCAAAATTTTAATGTAGCAAGTGCCTGATTCTGCTCCGTACATCGCCGCCTGTTTCAGCAGATTCATCTTGCGATTGGCCGCCCAAACGCCGTCGATATAAACCTGCTCTGCAGAGTCAGACTCACCCGGCAGGTCGAAGATGGGCTCTTTGCCAAACAAATTGGCTATGCTGCGGTCAGTCAGCAGCCCGATAAAGTTGATAACGATCGCGTCATCCGGTGTCTTGATCGGCGGCTTGTGCTTGCCGCGACGGTACTCACGGGCGACATTCAACGCCTCAGAGCGTTTAGCCCAATCAGAACCAAGCAGGGGTTCCAAAAGCCAGTTCCTAAAATTGTTTAGCAAACCCATAACACCTCATCATCAGTCGTAGAACGGATTTTTAACAAACGCAACCTGCACCCGCTCAACAAGCTCTGTCATTGCCCACACCTTCGCATCCAGCCGGTTAGGGCTCTTATCCCCGGGCGTCCACAAACACAACTCGTCCTCAAGCTGCGGGAAGTAACCGACATGGTGATCCCTGCCCTGCTCCGCAATCGCGGCGATCGGCTCAGCGCGGGTTTCTTTCCCGCGCGATGCCCAGACCAGCTTGACGTTGACGTTCGGATCAACCTGCTTAATCACCGCCTCCACCATTTCGCCGCCGTTGTTCTTCTCGGCAACGATCGCGTCTGCCTTGTGCCGGTGATAAGCCGTTACTGCTGCCGTCGCCCACTCCTGCGGGCTGCCCTGCCGGCTGTCGTCGGCGATCGTGTAATAGTGGTCATTGGCGATTCCCGCTGTTATGATCCCCGCTTCATCGCCCATGCTCGAGGCGGTTGGGTCAACACCCACCACCACGCGCGAAAGGTCAGGGTGTTTCGTCACCCGCGCGGCATCAATCCGCTCGCGCTTCCAGAGCGCGCCTGGCACTTCCTCCACATCCTCAGCCAGAATCTCCATGCGGTAAGCAATGCTGGTCATGTCCTGCGCCAGCTCGTCAATCGCTTTCTGGCTGATATAAGGATTTTCTCGGCTGGCGAAGTGGAACGTCTGCCAGCGTCCGCTGGTGTCCTGTGATGCCTGCTTGAACAGCTTCGCCGCGTGCTGCGGGTCATTCGCCTTGCTGCGTGCGCGGGACTGCAGGCTGGGCGGTGTATAAATAAAAACCGCATTGCCGTCATTGTCCGCAAGCATCGGCGCGCCAACCAGTCCCCATGCGTTCTCGTTCATCATTTGAAATTCGTCGAGGATCAGCTCGTCGGCGTAGTCGCCGCGCAGGGTGTCAGCATTGAACGCCGTCTTTGCCCTGATCCGCTGTTTCGTTCCGGGCAGCTCGATATAGTGCATCGTTTCATTTTTGACGAACACGCCCCGATCAACAGGCTCCTGCAGGGCGCGTTTCACCTCGAACCAGAATGCGCCGATCTGGTCTTCCGTAGGCGCGGCGTAGAGCACCCGCTTGCCATCCAGAAATCGCTTCACCGCCCGCTGGCTTGCCCCGACCGTCTTACCCCCGCGCCGGCCAGCGCGAATGACGACGCGTTTCGCCTCGCAGTCGACAAACTGCCGCTGGACAGCGTGCGGCTTGCGCAAGTTGACAAAAAGCTCAACCGCCGCGTTCATTCGGTTCCTCATATACCACGCGCAGGGTGATTGGCTCTGCGCCGGCGATCTCTGTTCTGTCAGTGAACAATTTATGGTGTTTTCCGATAAGGCCCAACGCCTCAAGCGCAGAGTACAGCTCAAGCTCTGTTTCTACGATCTCTCTCTCTTCACCGTCTTTACTGCGCGGCATTATCGTCGTTACCTTCTGTTTGATTTTCTTGATTAATTTCGTCTTTGGGTTGATAACCATCTCACCGTTTTCATCTTTGTGAACAAGATCGAATTCAAAACCTACAGGCGTGATATTCATCAGGTCTTTGATGTCGCCTCTGGCAATATCAGACAGTCGGGTAAGAGCTTCCTCAGCCGACATCTTGCGAGCTTCAATGGCCGCTGAGATTTCAGGTTTCTTCAGGTTTTCATTGCCAATGGAATAGGCGGTTTTTGGCGAATATCCAGCGCGAATCGCCGCCTGAGTGGCGTTGAAGTCGACCAAATATTCTTCTACAAACCGTTTTTGCCTATCGTTCATCCACTTCCCTGCCAATCACCTTTCCCCTTGCGCCCCATTAGCACCCTTGACAAATGTCAGCATAAAGGTTCTCGAGGTCTTCAAGCCTGCTTTCATGATTGCCTGTTATTTCTTCCAGCACACGCAGGCGGTCTTCGAGTTCATCCAGCTTTGCGTTCAGCTCCTCGATTGACGCCGGCTTGCCGTCCATCTCACCCAGCCTTGCCCTCGAGCTCCTCAACACGGGCGAGCAGCTTCAGCACGCGCTTCTCGAGGCTCTCAACTTGCTCACGAAGAACCTTATTTTCTTCCTCGAGCGCCTTGATTCGTCTGTCTTTGTCAGCGGATTGTCTTTGAGCTTCCAACGCGTCCTTCTTTGCTTCGGCAAGCTCGACCCTGTTTTGCGTTCTTTCGTTTTCGAGCTCTTTGACTTTTTGCTCGTACTCGGTAACTCGCGCGTTCAAACGCTCGATCCTTTCCGCAAGCACTTTCGTGGCGGTGTTGTTCATGTTCGTTAGCCATGTAAAAAAGGCAACTAACCCGCTTCCAGTGAGCAGCGCAATAATGACTGCGCCCCAGTCCATGATCAGCCTGCCTTGTTAGCCGCACTCCGGATGGCGTCGTACACCTTGCTGGCCATCAACCCCAGTGCCAATCCAAAGATCACCGCACCGAACCAGCCCGCGTATCCCGTTGGCAGCCCTAAGCTGATCTGGTACGCGATGCCCAGCGCAAGCCCAACAGCAAAACTGGCTGCCGTGAGTGCCTTGCCCTGCAAGCCAAACGCCTTAATGAGCTCAACGATGCCCATT
>ENA-UOUL01005369-UOUL01005369.1-bioreactor-metagenome-genome-assembly--contig:-NODE-5369-length-11161-cov-4.019848_pt1 | contig 11161 bp, 9 predicted proteins | sample MGYA00249838_ERZ747220 | MGnify/ENA primary metagenome ERZ747220 (study PRJEB28778, sample SAMN05720191) | bioreactor metagenome | isolation source: Anaerobic biogas reactor | place: USA:Washington...
GTTGGTGGCGAAATAGCGCCCGTGGCTGCCGGCGTTGATGTCGATGATGTCGATCGAATCGACGCGGTCGAAGCAGTGGTCGACCGCATAGCGCGCGTAGGCATTGACCACGCCGGGGTCGAAGCCGACGCCGAGCAGCGCGGTGACGCCGGCCTGCTTGCAGGCGTCGCGCCGCTTCCACTCGTAGTTGGCGTACCAGGGCGGCGTCTCGCACACCTTGGCCGGGTCCTCGTGGATCGCGGTGTCGAGGTAGGCGGCGCCGGCTTGGGCTTGGATGCTGGCCAGGTCCGCGACGGCTTGGCGATCCCTGGCCTCGATGGCCGCTCCGACCTGTTTGCGCGTCGCGTTGATCTTCTCACCGATGATGATCATCACGTGCTCCTTGATCGCTGGATCGCGGTATGCTGCCGTCGTTGGAATACAGAATACCGGCGTGTCCGCGGGAAGGCAAGCACAAATTATCCAAAGTGGATTTAATTGGGCGAATCGGCGATACTGGGGGATGTGAGGGGATCCTGAGGCGGGCGAATCAAAGAAGCAGAAGCTCCGGTTTCCGGCCGCAAGGGATGGTGCGAACGGGAGCCGGAGCTTACGTTGGGTTCGGAGAACCCAGATCGTCGGGCCTGACTATGCGGGGGCTCCGAGGATTGGGGTGATCAGCAGGGCGAAAACGTCCTCGATGGTCCCCGCGATCACGTTTGACACGGCGGTGCAGACCGCGTCGTTGACGTCACAGTCCAGGCAGGTGCAGCCGGTCATCGCCAGACCCATCACTGCCGCCATCGCTCGAAGTGCGCGAGCCTTCATAGAGTCTCCTTTCGTGAAAACCCGGATCTCAACATTGAGAAACTTATACTGTCAATTTGTCAGGAATGCAACGAAAACCTGACCCGAAGCCGAGAGAGATTCTTACTTAAATGTCTGGGCGCCAATGTGTAACGAAAGTGTCTGGGTCTGCGTGTGTCCTTGCTCGCGGCCCCGTTATGGAATTCACAACCTTTTATCCTGCCTACGTTTAAGCCGCAGTTCGGTGTCCCTGCCTTGATGCTGCTATCAGTGTTAGTTACACTTTCGTCACTTGTCGGTAGGGGACTGCAGAATATTCTCCGGTTTCGCCGTGTCACCTGGGTGGGCTCCGGATATCCGTGGCCACGTTGTTACCACGCCCACGAGAGGGCCATGCCGCCCCAGAACTGGTCTTCAAGCCCGGTGTGCTCGGCCGATTCGGTAGGGCAGGTGTAGAAGAGCATGCCGCTGATGGCCACGGTTCCGGCCCATTCGGGCAGATGGAGCAGGGAGGTCATGTCGTAGGTCAGGTCGAGGCCCAGCTGGGTGTAGGCGTAGCGGAAGTCATGGTCGTCAGTGCCCAGGAGGGGTCCCAGGTAGCTGCCGTCGATGGCGAAGATCGCTGAGGGAGTCAACACCAGGTCGTCAGTGAGGGCAAAGGGGTGATTGATTCCAAACTCCATCCAGGCGCCGCGGGCGAGTTGCATGTCGTGGGCGAGGAAGAAGGACGGGTTGAGGATGCCGTCTTCGCCTTCGTAGCCGACCGATCGCCACATCCAGGCGTCGTTGTGCTCGAGCCTGACGAACCACTCGTGGGTCCGGTCGTTGTCGCCGACGCCCTGGACGTTGGGGAACACGAACATGGTCCATCCGAGGGTGGCGGTGGTGGCGATCCGTTCGAGGTCGTAGCTCCACCAGATGGTGTAGTCGATTTCCTGAGTGTTGTCGGAGGTGGTCGGGTTGATCTTCTCCTGGTCGGCATACCACTCGAAGAAAGTGTCAAACCCGACGGTGCCGTACTTGCCGCCTTCGCCCAAGGGGACACCCATGGTGGTGACGAGCTGATGATTGGGCTTTTCCCGGCCTTCCCTCTCGTATTCGGAGAAGTTGATGCCGCGGAAGATGTAGTCGCTGAGCAGATAGGAGGTAACTCCCAGGCCGACGGGCCTTCCCGCTTGCGGCTCCTCGACCGCGGTTTGGGGCTCGGTCACTTCTTCGACCCCTTCGGTCAGGCCAGGTTCCTTGACCTCTTCGCCGACGGCCGGAGCGGCCAAGGCGGCCAGCAGCAACAGGACCGCCGGAGCGGTCAGGGAGGGACAGTTACGCAGGTTCGATCTCATCAGAGTGCCTCCAAAAACTCGCGGACACCAAGGCGCCGGTTGCCGCGACCGTACGGCACGGTTGCGGTGTTGACGCCAGTCAGCGGCCGATGCCGGCCGTGATAGCACCATCAGGGACTGCCGTCCGCCGACCGCTGAGGGCGACGGGCGTCCGCTCCGCTTGGTGGCGAAGCCGTCGCGTTAGTGAATAGCAACGGCTGTGCCAGAGGCTGGAAAAAGAATCCAGAGCCTGTTACGGCACCAGAGAGGCAGCTTGGCGGCTTGATGATGGTGGCGACGTTGTACGGTTTTGTAGCCGGCGGGCTCGGATCGACGTTTTTGTCGATGTCAGCGACCGGACAGGATCAGCCAGTCATTGCCGACCATTTCCGTCGTCACAGCCATTCGGCGTGGATCGGTAAATCTGACGCTGACGGGGCAGTCGCGGCCGTGGAGGGCCTGGGACCAGTCCAGGGAGGTCCACCCCTGGGGTACGAGCAGTTCGATGCGGTCGTAGACTTCGAACATGGCGTTGGCCAGGAAGATGGTTTTGACGTCGGCTGAGGAGCGAGCGGAGATGTAGACCCACGGTGCTTCGACCAGACGGGGCAGGTTGGCGGCTGCCCCAAGTTCTTCGAGCCATTGGTCAAGCCAGAGCTTTCGGAATCGCGTGTAGAGGCGGATCGGCGGTGGCAGGGGGGTGGGCAGGACGATGCCTTTGCCGCCGCGGTCATTGGCGTAGGCGTAGCTGCCCGTACCGAGCGGCTGGAGGTCGGCGTCCAGGACACGGGTCTTGGGTTGGGCGGATGGGGCGGTCTGATAGAGGGCGATCCGGTAATCGGGATCCTCGTCGATCGCGTTGATGCTGGCGCGCTGCGGGACCCTGTCCGGCGGGACTTCGAGGGCTTCTTCAAGGATGAAGGGGCGCTCGTGGTGGCCCAGACGGGTGAGGGCTTCCAGACCGATCAGTCGGCCGAGGCCGCGCCGGTGGATAATCTCAGCGGCGATCGCATCGAGGAGGACGGTGTTGTGGGAAAGCAGGTTCTCGAGGGTGTCCTGGGCGAAGGTCCAGACGGAGGGTCCGGCCAGCGCGCAGAGGCGGTCAGGGCCGATGCGGTCACAGCGGGTTTGGACCGTGCAAGGATAACCGCAGGCCTGGAGATAGGTGAACCATCCGTAGTGAATGGTTGGGATGTGGAATGGGTTGGGCGAGCCGGAACCCGGAGCGGCTGAGGCGGTTCCCAGCGGTTGGAGGCAGAGGACACCGAGCGGTTGAGTGTCGCGGACCTGTTCCCGGAGAGTCAGGAGCTTGTCCTTCTGCGCGGCAAGCATGGGAGCGACCGTCGGTTCACTGACCGGTCCGCTGCCCAGGAAATCGAGCACGTCGAGGGTCAGGCCGTCGCAGCCGCCTTCGATGGCGAAGGCCATCTGCATGGCGGTCTGCTGCGAGGACTTGGTGAAGCGGGACGTGGGGGCGTTTTCGAGTTCGAAGAAGGTTTTGGTCCCTCTGGGCAGGGCGTTGAGGGTGGCTGAAAGGTTGCCAGCGGGGTCGATGATCCCGTTGCGGCTGGCTTCGGCGTATCCGGCGGCGTGGGGGCGGACCGGAACCCGTTGCGGACCGCCGAGGGTTTCGATGAGAGTGGCCCAGTCGCGGCCTTCGACGTCGTGGCAGGCCATGTGGCTGGTCATGAGGCCGAGCGTGATCCGCGGGTCGATGGCGTCCATGGCCTGACGAAGCTGACGGGCGATGTCGATCTGGGTTCGGCTCATCAGTCGCTGCCAGATGAGGCGGTCGCCGTGGACCTTGTCGGCGGCGTTGAGGTTGGCCAGCAGTTCCTGGCGGCTGGCCGCCTCGGCGCCGCAGCGGCGGAGTTCGCGGATGTGCTCGTCGCAGAAGCACCCGCCCCAGGCTCCGTAGCCGTGGTTGTGGAAGCGGAAGTCATCCTCGATCCAGAGGGTTCGAAAACCGGCTCCGGCGAAATCGGTGAAGGCGTTGACGAAGAGCCTCTGCCACTGCGGGCAGAGCGGGCAGGCGACGGAGAGGCAGGTCTGGCCGGTGTCGAGGACCATGCGGCGATAGTGGAGATCCAGACTGCGGCGGCCGCGGTCGATGTGCAGGAGGGTGTGCCAGGGGTTGATGCTGGCGGCCAGGCCGGCCTGCTCGACGATGGCTTTGGCCTCGGCGGCGAAGTCGAGCCAGGGGCGGTAGTCGCTCTGGCGCCACTGGCCGCGGTTGTACTCCTCGGGCAGGAGGAAGAACATGACTTCGTCAATTTTGGCGTCGCGGCAGAACTGCTGGAGGCGGTGCAGACGCTGCGGTCTGACCTCGACGGGCTCTGGCGGCAGTGAATAGCGGATGATGTAGAGATTCGGCCGGTTCATGATTGATGGTCCTCGATCAAGATCTCCGGCCATTATATCGTTTGGTCGGGCGGCGTCGAGGGCGAAGCGTTTCGGCTGCAGTTTTCGCTGTCGCACTGGTGTTTTTTTACTTACAATAACAATAGGCCTAGAATTCCTTGGGCGGGCTTGTGGCGGACCGATGCGAAGGCGGACTTATCGGACGGTGTGACGGGGAATCATCGGACGGTTCCCGTCGTGGATCAGGATAAGGAGTATCGGCATGAATACGAGCGGCACCGGTATATCGGCCCTGGTCGAGCGCCAGATGCGGGCGTGGGAACTGGCCCGCGAACGCTCGCGGAAGGAAGGGGAGGCGCCCTGCGCCAAACCGGTGAAGTTCTACATCGCGATCTCACGCGAGTGCGGCGCCTCCGACGACGCGATTGTGCCTCTGGTGGTCGAACGGACGGGATTCCAGAAGTTCGACAAGGAGATTCTCAACTACATGGCCGGCGAGGACGACATCCGGCACAAGCTGTACGAGACGCTGGACGACCGGACGGTCGGATGGATCGAGGACGTGGCCAGTTCACTGACGTTTGGGCCGGCGGTGGGACAGGTGGAGTACTTCAAGCGGTTGTCGCGAGCCCTGCTGGCGATTTGCCACAACACGCACGCGATCATCCTGGGTCGCGGGGCGAACTTCGTTTTGCCGCGGGCGTGCGGGTTGGCGGTGCGTCTGGTGGCGCCGGAGGACTACCGGCTGGAGCGTTACGCGAAGGCGACCGGATTGGACGCCAAGGAGGCCAAGCGGGGGATGCGGAAGGTGGACGCCAGCCGCAGCCAGTTCATCGAGACGCACTTCGGCAAGTACGCCTACGACCCGCGGCGGTACGACCTGGTGGTCAATGTGGCGCAGTTCGGCGTCGTCGAGGCGGCGGACCTAATCGTCCACGCCGCGCGGGCCAAGGCCGGCGAGGAATTGAGGCTGCCGGTGGAGTCGAGCACCTGAGAGGAATGGCATGGGACGAGCAAGCAATCGGCGGAAGCTGAGCTACAAGCCGGTGATCATCGTGGCCGCGGTGGCGTTTCCGGTGTTGGCGTTGATGGCGTGGGCGTTGTGGCCGAGGCCGGAGGAGAAACTGGTTTTCGAGAAGGGGCCGGATTTTGCGGCGGTGCTCAGCGAGCACGGGACGTTTCACGTCGGGTGGGCGACGAACGCGGAGTCTCACTCCATGCTGTTCTACCGTTTCGAGCCGGGTCAATCGTACCGGACGATCGCTTCGGGGCCGGCGCGGGAGCACCGGGTGGCGGTGCCGGGTCGGGCGGGCCAGCAGGTGGAGTTCCACGTCGAGGCTTCAGGGTTGAGGCAGACGATTGATTCCGACGTATACCGGGTGACGCTTGAGGTTCCACCCGCCAGTCAGGCCGCCGGGCCGTAGCAGGATTCATGGACCCTCACAGCCTGGATAAGCTGGAATTCGAAGCCGTCAAGTCCGTTCTCGCCCGGCACGCCCGTTGCGAACTGGGACGCAAGCTGATCGGCCACCTTCAACCGGCGAATCGGGAGAAGCTGGTGCATCTGTGGCTGGAGGAGACGGACCAGATGGTTCAGGCCCTGGCGCTGTCGGGTCCGCCTCCGCTGGGTGGAGCGAGCGACGTGGCGGGGCTGGTTCAGCGGATTCAGCCGGGGTCGGGGCTGAGCGGGGAGGAATTCTACCTGGTCGGCCAGACGCTTCGTGCGACGCACTACGTTCAGGCGTACCTGGCGAATCTGCCGGCGGAACTGGTCCACCTGCATCAGCTTGGCGAGCGGATCGGCGATTTCCAGGCCTTGGCGTGGCGGATCGATGAGGTCGTCGAGGCGTCGGGACGGGTCAAGGACACCGCGAGCGAGAAGCTGCTGAAGATTCGCACGGCGATCGAGGACCATCGGCGACGGGTGCGCAAGATTTTCGATCGACTGGTCCGGACGCCGTCGGTGGTCAAGGTGCTGCAATATCCCAACTGGACGTTTCAGGGCGATCGGATGGTGCTGCCGGTCAGCGCCAACTATCGCCAGCAGATTCCGGGCATCGTCCACCGCAGCAGCGACAGCGGGGCGACACTGTTCATCGAGCCGTCGGAGGCGGTCGAACTGAACAACGCGATCATCCAGTTCGGGCAGGAGGAGCAGCAGGAGGTGTCGCGGATCTTCTGGGAACTGTCGCGGCTGATCCATCTGAATCGAGATGAGATTCTGGTGGCGATCCGGGCGCTGGCCCGGCTGGACATGCTGACGGCGAAGGCGGCGTACGCGGTGAAGCGTCGGTGCGTACGGCCGGAGATCAGCCGGGATGGGTTGGTGCGGCTGTGGCAGGCGCGGCATCCGCTGCTGGTCGAGTTGTTCGATCAGGAAGGCAAGGGGCGGGAGGTGGTGCCGATCGACGTGCGGTTGGGCGATGATTTCGACATGCTGGTGATCACCGGGCCGAACACGGGCGGCAAGACGGTGGCTCTCAAGACGGTGGGCCTGATGGTGCTGATGGCGCAGGCGGGGATGTTCATTCCCGCCGGGCCGGGCTCGGTGCTGCCGGTTTTTGACAACGTCTTTATCGACGTGGGCGACGAGCAGTCGCTCCAGCAGTCGCTGAGCACGTTCAGCTCGCACCTGACGCGGATTCTGCACATTCTGCGTTGCGCCACGCCGTCGAGTCTGGTGTTGATCGACGAACTGGGCGCGGGCACCGACCCGGACGAAGGGGCGGCGATCGGGCAGGCGATTCTGGATGAGCTGCTGGGTCGCAAGACGCGGGCGATGGTGAGCACGCACCTCAGTCCGCTCAAGAGCTACGCGTACCGGCGCCCGCGGGCGGACAACGCAGCGGTGGAATTCGATCCGCAGACGCTGCGGGCGACCTACCGGCTGCACATCGGCGAGCCGGGCAATTCGAACGCGTTGATTATCGCGGAGCACCTGGGCGCGTCGAAGCGGCTGTTGGAGCGGGCTCGCGGCTACGTATCGCAACGGGTCAAGGCGTTCCAGCAGGCGATCGACGCTGCGGTCGGATCGCGGCGTGAGGCGGAGCAGGCTCGCCGCCTGGCCCAGGCGGCGGAGCATCAGGCACGCCAGCGGGAGCAGGAACTGCAGTCGCGGATCGAGCAGGTCGACCGCGAGCGCGAGGCGTATCGCCGGTGGCTCGAGTGGGTCAATTCGTTGAAGGCGGGGCAGCGGGTGTTCATCAGGAACATGCGGCGGGAAGGGACGGTGGTGCGGATGGAGTTGCACAAGCAGCAGGCGCTGGTGAACGTCGGGCGTCTGGCGGCGGAGGTGCCGATCAAGGAGTTGGCGGAACCGGCCTCCGTCGAGGAGGCGAAGGGGTGATCGGCGCATGGCTGGTCCGCAGAATTGATGGGACGCATGGCTGACGATCTTAAGGAGACAATCCGGCAGGCGGCGTTTGAATTGGGGTTCGATCTGGCGGGTATTTCGGCGCCGAGAGTCGAGCCGCGGTATCGCGAGGCGTATCTGGACTGGATCGAGCGGGGGCGGCAGGGCGGGATGGGCTACATGGCGCAGAATCTCGATAAGCGGCTCGATCCGGGCCGGCTCGTGGCTGGGGTTCGGTCGGTGCTTTGTCTGGGAAGCAGCTACCATCAGGAGGCGGCGACCCCGGATGGCGGCGGGCGGGTGGCGATGTATGCGTGGGGAAGGGACTATCATCGAGTGCTCAAGGACCGGTTGCGGCGGTTGGCCGTGCGGCTGAGCGGGATGGCGGGGCGGGAGGTGCGGTATCGGGCGTTTGTCGATAGTGCGCCGGTGCTGGAGAAGGCGTTGGCGGAGCAGGCGGGACTGGGATGGATCGGGTCGAACGGGTGTCTGATCAACCGGCGGCTCGGTTCGTTCTTCTTTCTGGCTGAGTTGTTTGTTGACCTGGAACTGCCGGTTGACCAGCCGGCGAAAAACCACTGCGGTGCGTGCCGCAGATGTGTGGATGCGTGTCCGACCCGGGCGATTGTCGCGCCGGGTGTGGTGGATGCGCGGCGGTGCATCTCGTATTTGACGATTGAGCATCGGGATCGGATCGATCCGACGCTGGCTGGGAAGGTCGGGCCCTGGATCTTCGGCTGTGATGCGTGTCAGGCGGTCTGTCCCTTCAACCGCTTCGCCAAGCCAACCCGAATTGACGAGTTTCGGCAGCACCGCTTGGGTCCGCGGATTGATCCGGCGGAGGCGGCGCGATGGACGGACGAGCAGTATGAAGCCCGCACCGCCGGTTCCGCCGGTGCTCGCGCGACGCTGGAGATGTGGCGGCGCAATGCCGGTCTTGTCGCCGGGCCGGGCGATTGACGTTCCTGACAGGCTCTGATAGCATGCCCGCGGTTGATCGCGCGTCTTGTTTGCGCGAGCACGGATTGGACGGAGCATGGTCATGAGGGTTGGTGCGGCGGTCGTTGATATCACTCCGGAAGTCGGCTGCGAGCTGTCGGGGTATGTGGCGCGGGTTCAGCCGTCGGTGGGCGTGCACAGCCGGCTGTTCCTTCGGGCGCTGCGTATTGACGACGGGACGACGCGGTTGCTGTGGCTTCACGGCGATCTGGTGGGTTTGGACGCGGAACTGGCGGCGGCGATCAAGGCGCGGGTCGGAGCGGTGGTGAATCTGCCGCCGGAGCACATCGTGGTGTCGGCGACGCACACGCATGCGGGCCCGTGCACGATCAAACTCATCAACTGCGGCGACTACGATGAGGCGTACGCCGAGCGGCTTTGCCGGTGGTGCGTGGAGGCCGGCCGGCGGGCGATGGAAAAGCCGGTGGACGTCGAGATGCGGTTCGCGCAGGTCCGGTGCGATCTGGCGGTGGATCGGCGCCAGCAGGCGTCGGCTCATACAGACCCGGTTTTGGGCGTTCTGGCGTTTTGCCGTCCCGACGGCGGCTGTGTCGCGGTGGTGGCGAACTATGCGATGCACAACGTCGCGCTGGGACCGGAGAACCGGCATATCAGCGGCGATGTGGCTGGACAGGCGGTGGCCAGGCTTCAAGAGCGGCTGGCGGGACGGCCGGTGGTGCTGTTTACCAACGGGGCGTGCGGGAACCTGAATCCGCCGAGTCGTGCGGATTTCGAGCAGGCGGAACGGTGGGGCGATCAGTTGGCTCAGACGGTTGCGGAGGCACTTGACCGCAGTGAACGGACGTCAGATCAGCGTCTGCGGGTCGCTTCTGATGTTGTGGATGTTCCGCTGGACGCGATGGACGCCTCGGCGATCGAGGCGGTGGTTGACCGGCTGGAGCGTGGCTGTTGCGGGCAGACCGGGTACGTGGCGGACCGGATTCGCGAGGCGGGGCGGATCTGGCGGCGGCGGATGCTGGAGCGGATCGAGTCGGGCAAGTTGCCGACGTCCGCGCGGATGCCTCTGACGGTGGTGTCGTTGGGCGGGACGGTTTGGCCATGCCTGCCGGCGGAGGTTTTTTCGATCATGACAGCTCAGCTTCGGGAGGCGTGCGCACGACCGTTGCAGTTGGTGGGTTTTGCCAACGGGGATATCGGGTATCTGCCGACGCGGCAGGCGTACAAGGAGGGCGGATACGAGACGGAGTCGGCGTTTGTATTCTACGATTCGTTTCGGCCGGCGGTGGGGGCGTTTGAGGATGTGCGGGATCGGATCGTAAGGTTGATCGGGTCGGTGTAGCGGAGCATCGCGGAGGCGTCGCGGTTATCCGGTGTAGCAGACGCCGGCGACGGCGCCGGTCATCATGGAGGCGATGGTGCCGGCCAGGAGAGCCCGCCAGGCGACTTTGGCCAGGTCTTTTCTGCGTTCGGGCACGAGGGCGGCGGTGCCCCCGATATAGATTGCGACGGAGGCGACGTGGGCGAAGCCGCAAAGGGCGTAGACGGAGATGAGGGCGGCGCGCGGACCGATCAGGCCGTCGCGGGTCCAGGCCGCCAGGCGGTTGTAGCTGACGACCTCGGTGGCGATGGTGCGGGTGCCGAGCAGCTCGGCGACCTTGTCGGCGTCGTCCCAGGGAACGCCCATCATCAGGGCGAAAGGGCGGAACGCGTAGCCGAGCAGCGTCTCCAATTGCACATTGGCCAGCCAGCCGAGCAGAGAATTGGCCACCGCGAGCAGGCCGAGGAACGCGATGAGCAGGGCGACGATGCCGACGATCAGGCGGACGCCGTCCATGGCCCCGTTGATGACGGCGTCGGTGGCGCTGCTGTGACCGGCGGTGTGGACGGGCGGAACGTGGCCCATGGTCTCGGGTCGGCCGTCTTCGGGCCAGACCAGTTTGGCGGCGACGAGTGCGGCAGGGGCGCCGAGGACGGAGGCGGCCATGAGGTGGCCGGCGGCGTCTTCGACCACGCCGGTCAGGTAGGCCACGTAGAGGGCCAGGATGTTGGTGGCCACGGTAGAGAGGCCGGCGGTCATCAGGGCATGGAGCTCCGAGTCGGTCATCTTCAGAAGGTAGGGTCGGATAGCGGTCGCCGATTCGACGCCGGTGAAGATCTGGCGCGGGCTATAGGCCTAGGCGGCCATCGAGAGGCGCGCTACCGTCGCTCCGCGAAAAAAGCGCGCAGCAGCGCCGCAGCCGAGTCATGATAGAAGCAGGATACGCCGAGTATGTCCACGGGTCAGAACTGCTTTCGTGCGTCGTCGAGCGAGGGACCAACCGGCGGGCGATCCAGCCACCGGGGCACAAGTTCCAGGTTGCACTTGTTCAGCAGCACGGCGACC
>ENA-UOUL01005370-UOUL01005370.1-bioreactor-metagenome-genome-assembly--contig:-NODE-5370-length-11160-cov-5.601011_pt1 | contig 11160 bp, 11 predicted proteins | sample MGYA00249838_ERZ747220 | MGnify/ENA primary metagenome ERZ747220 (study PRJEB28778, sample SAMN05720191) | bioreactor metagenome | isolation source: Anaerobic biogas reactor | place: USA:Washington...
CCTCATTCGAGCCCACCTGCAACTCGGCTGTGTGAACCACGGGAAGCAGTCCACCGCGCGGCAGGACGAAACTGAGGCGCAGATCCTTCACCACAAGTAACGGGGTATCAGTGGGCGTCGTGGCAGGTGACAGTGCTTGCACCGGTCAACTCTCTTCCGCCGCCGCACCGGCAATCTGCTAAGGCCCTTAAGGGCCATGGCCGCCACCGCCCAGGAATTAAGCCAGATCCAGTTTGACGAGCGGAAATACCACCAGCTGGAGGACGCCATCGAATCCTTAAGCGTGCAAAGCCCGGGGGCCCGCCTGTCCATGGGCAACAGCGAGCTGACGGGCCTGGAAACCGCGGTCAACAACCTCATCAGCCGCATGCACGCGTCCTACCGCCAGCAGACCCGCTTTGTCTCCGACGCTTCCCACGAGCTGCGCACCCCCATCGCGGTGATCAGGGGCTACGCGGACCTGCTGGCCCGCTGGGGCAAGGACGACGCCCAGGTGATGGCGGAATCCGTGGAGGCCATCCAGCAGGAGGCGGACAACATGCAGCGCCTGGTGGAGCAGCTGTTGTTTTTAGCCCGGGGGGATTCCGGGCAGGGCGCCTTTTCCCCCGCCCCCCTTGACCTGGCCGAATTGGTGCGGGAGGCCTATGAGGAATACCTCTTGATAGACAAAAACCATCGCTATCGCCTGAGGGCCCAGGAGCCTGTGCCCATCCTGGGGGATGAGGCTACGCTCAAGCAGGCCCTGCGCATTTTAACGGACAACGCCGCCAAATACTCCCCTAAGGGCAGCATCATCACCCTAAGCTGCCAGGAGAACGCCAAGGGCGAGGCCTGCCTTTCCGTTCAGGACAACGGCGCGGGCATCGCGGAGGAGGACCTGCCCCATATCTTTGAGCGCTTTTACCGGGCGGATCCGGCCCGGGGCCGCCAGGGCGGGGGCACCGGCCTGGGGCTGGCCATCGCCAAGTGGATTGTGGACCGGCACGGGGGTTATTTTGATGTGTTCTCCAGGGAAGGGGTGGGCAGCCGCATCACCGTCTGCCTGCCAAAAGAAGCGCCCGGGGCGGAGAGCCCACCCTTCTCCGCCCATTAAGAGCCTTGTTTTTTCGCGAAAAACAATGGCGCATCAATTAAATCTGTGTTAAAATAACCTGAATTACAGCGTATGCTGATCACACGGTCAACAGCATTTGTTTTTCTGTGTGCGCTGGAGGAGGAGGGGTTTGAGTGATTCCAGACGCATTGTTCTTTGCCGTGGTGGACCGGGGCAAGGCCGGGGGGCTTTTGCACTGGGCCCGGGATAAGGGTGTGGCGGGCGGCACCATCTTTGCCGGGGAGGGGACCAACCCCTCGCCCATCCTTAATTTTCTGGGCGTCAGCGAGGTGCACAAGGAGGTGCTCATGCTGGGGGTGACCCGGGAATTAAGCCAGCAGCTTTTCACCGCCATGAAGGATGAGTTCAAAATGGACAAGCGCTACAAGGGCATCGCCTTTGTGGTGCCCTTTCGCCAATGGCTGCCCCAGGCCCCGGCCATTCCGGAGGATTATGACCGGGAAAAGCCGCCCCCCTTTGTCTGCCTGATCACCATTGTGGATAAGGGCAAGGGGGAATTGATCATGGACGTGGCCCGCAAGGCTGGGGCCCGGGGCGGCACCATTGTGCACGCCCACGGCGCGGGCGTCCCCCAGGATATCTACTTCCCCCTGCTGATCGAGCCGCAAAAGGACATGATCCTCATCATCGAATCCCGTGTGAAGGCCCCGCCCATCCAGAGCGCCATTTTTAAAGAGATGCACCTGGAGGAAGCGAACAACGGCATCGTCATCACCCTGCCCGTTTTGCGCACCATCGGGCTCTATCAGCCCCGGGGCGACAGGAAGGGAGGGCGCAAATGAGCCTGCTAAGAGAAAAATTTAGCGAGGTCAGCCGCTCCTTAGTGCCGGTGGTGGCGCTGGTGCTTTTGCTTTGCTTCACTCTGGTTAAGGTGGAAACGGATATCCTTTTGCGCTTTATCATCGGGAGCGTGCTGCTGTTGGTGGGGCTTGCCATCTTCCTCTTAGGGGTGGACCTGGCCATGAACCCCATTGGCGAGCGCATGGCCACCGAGATTGCCACCGCCAACGCCGCCTACAAGGTGGCCATCCTAAGCTTCCTGCTGGGCTTTCTGGTGACGGTGGCGGAACCGGACCTGCTGATCCTGGGCAACCAGGTGGAGGCCGCCTCGGGGCACACCGTCAACGCCACGCTCATCGTCTATATGGTGTCCATCGGCGTGGGCGTGATGATAGCGCTGGGCACCTTCCGGCTGCTGCGCGGCCGCAGCTATCCGGTGTTTATGGCGCTCACCTACGGGGTGATCTTTGTTCTGGCCTTCCTGGTATCCGAGGAGTTCCTGGCCGTGGCCTTTGACGCCTCCGGCGCCACCACCGGCGCCCTCACCACGCCCTTTGTGCTGGCCCTCACCATGGGCCTCTCCCGCATTAAGGGCGGCAAAACCACCGAGGAGGACAGCTTTGGCATGGTGGGCGTCATGAGCGCCGGGCCCATCCTGGCCGTCATGCTCCTGTCCATCATCACCGGGCAGGAGCACATCCAGGGCGAGGCGGCGGCCTTCATGCCGGCAAAGGGCATTATAGGTCCTGTCCTTGACACGCTGCCCCCGGTGTTTGTGGAATCCCTGGTGGCCCTTCTGCCCCTTTCCGCCCTGTTCTTTCTGATGAACTTCTCTAAGTTTAAGATGGCAAAAAGGGAGCTGGGCCGCATCATCAAGGGCCTGATCTACACGCTGATTGGCCTGGCGCTGTTTTTAACGGGCGTGTATTCCGGCTTTATGGACATGGGGCAGATCATCGGCCGGAGCATCGCGGAGAACTACAACTGGCTGCTGCCCATCCTGGGCTTTGTGATGGGGATGATCGTGGTGCTGGTGGAGCCCGCGGTTCACGTGCTGGGCCAGCAGATTCAGGACGCCACCGGCGGGCGCATCCCCGTCAAGCTGATCCGCATCACCCTGTCCCTGGGCGTGGGCCTGGCGATTTCGGGCAGCATGCTGCGCATCATGATCCCGGAGGTAAAGCTCTGGTTCTTCCTGCTGCCGGGCTTTGCCACGGCCATCCTGCTCTCCTTCTTCTCAGACCCGGTGTTTGTGGGCATCGCCTATGACGCGGGCGGCGTGGCCTCCGGCCCCATGACGGCCACCTTTGTGCTGGCCTTTGCCCAGGGCGCCGCCGCCATGACCCCCGGGGCCAACGTGCTGGTGGACGGCTTTGGCGTGATCGCCATGGTGGCCATGACGCCGGTGCTGTCCCTGATGATTTTGGGCGCGGTGTTCCAGCGCAAAACCTTAAAGCTGCAAAAAGAGCAGCACCGCCTGAGAGAGGAGGCCCCCATCACGGTGCCCGCGGGCCAGGCGGAGGCCTTTGACTGCATGATGGCCATTCTCAACCGGGGCCTGTCCCAAGAGGCCCTGGCCATCGCACGGGCGGCGGGCGCCGGCGGCGCCACCATCATCCATGGCCGCGGCTCCGGCGGCCACGACATGACCTTCTTCAACTTTGAGATGCTCAAGGAAAAAGAGGTGATCATCTGGCTACTGGACGCCCGCATCAGCGACACCATCGCCGCCCACCTCCACGAAAAGCTGGACCTGGACGGCGAGGGCGGCGGCAAGATCTTCCTGGTGCCCGCGCTGGCCATGGGCCTTTTGGCTTCGGGCCAGGCGCTGCCGGAGGAAGACGCATCCCTGACTTAAGCAATCCTCCGGATATTCTAATTTCCCTCTAATGCCCGCCCCCTCTTTCCCTCATCTTTCCAGTTTATCCTTGGACCGTAGCAAACACCCCCAAGGAGAGAAGGAGAAAGACATGGAAAGATACGAAATGGCGGAAATGCTCAAGAACAAGGCGCAGGTCACCTACGAGGAGGCGCGGCAGGCCCTGGAGAAAAGCGGCTGGGACATGCTCCAGGCCATGGTAGAATTGGAGAAAGCGGGAAAGATCAGGCACAGCGCCGGCCCGCAGGCCGGCCCCAAGCAGGCGCCCAAGGCCAGGCCCCAGGCGGAAGGGGCGCTTAACAAGGCCCTCAGCTGGCTTGCCGGCCTGATTGACAAGGGCAACCAGCACCGCTTCATCATCGAGAAAGACGGCGGGCAGACCAGCAGCATCTCCGTGACGGTGCTGGTGGTGTTGTTCCTCCTGTTCCACGGCCTGGCCATCTTCCTGCTGCTCTTAGGGCTGGTGCTGGGCTACCGCTACCGCTTTGTCAGCGCCGCCCAGCAAGAGGAGGCCCGGTCGGCCGCCCGGGAAGCGGAGCACGCCGCCCGGGACCTGGAAGACAGGCAGGCAGTCAACAGCCTGGGCGAAAACCCCGTGGGCTGATCAGCACAGCATCCTTATCAAACCGCCGCGCGCAAGTTCAGGCCCGCGGTGGTTTTACTTTGCACTTTCAGGCGGACGCCCGATTGACGACCTCCTGTCCCCTGCCTACAATGGAAAACAGAACAATGCGGGAGGTGGCCATGCGCTTTGTGAGCACCCGGGGGCAAAGCCCCGCGGTTTTGGCGCCGGAGGCGCTGCTTTTGGGCATCGCCCCGGATGGCGGGCTGTATATGCCGGATCATTTGCCCCAGGCGGACTGGGCGGGGCTTCCGGATGATTATCCGGCCCTGGCGGCGGCCCTCTGGGGCCTGCTGCTGCCGGGGTTTTCAGCCGAGGAGCTTCACTCCGCGGCCCAGGCGGCCTATGGCCCGCGCTTTGAAAGCCCGGAGGTGGCCCCCCTTTTTTCCCTGGACGGGGCCTGGGTGCTGGAGCTGTTTCACGGCCCCACCGCCGCTTTTAAGGACCTGGCCCTCACGGCGCTGCCCCCGCTGATGGCCTTTTCCCGGGACAGGCTTTGCCCCAAGAAAAACATCCTGCTCCTCACCGCCACCAGCGGGGACACCGGCTCCGCCGCCATGGCGGGTTTTGCGGGGCAGCCCCGCAGCAAGGCTTTGGTGTTCTACCCCTCAGGCGGCATCAGCCCCGTGCAGGAGGCCCAGATGCGCCGCATGCCGGGGGATAACCTTCTGGCCTTCGCCATCCGGGGGGATTTTGACGCCGCCCAGGCGGGGGTGAAGGCCGCCTTTGCCCGGGCGCTGGAAACGGGCCCCGGGGAGGGGCTGATCCTCTCCAGCGCCAACTCCATCAACATCGGCCGCCTGATGCCCCAGCTGGTCTATTACTTCAGCGCCTATAAGCGCCTGGTGTCAAGGGGCGCCCTGAAGGCGGGGCAGCCCCTTCATGCGGTGGTGCCCAGCGGGAATTTTGGGGACATCTTAGCGGGCCTTCTGGCCAAGCGCCTGGGGCTGCCACTGGGGAAGCTGGTCTGCGCCTCCAACCAAAACCGGGTGCTGGCGGACTTTCTTGCCACCGGGCGCTATGACAGGCGGCGGCAGCTGCGTCTCTCCCTCTCCCCCTCCATGGACATCCTGGTGTCCAGCAATGTGGAGCGCCTGCTCTACCTGGCCTCCGGAGGGGATGCCCCTCAGGTGGCAGGGCTGATGCGGCAGCTGGAAAGCGCCGGGCACTACCAGCTCCCCCAGGGGATGCTGGCCAATATCCAGCAGGATTTCCTGGCCGCCAGCGCCACGGAGGAGGACACCCTGGCCGCCATCCAAAATGTATGGCAGGCGCAGCGCTATGTGCTGGACCCCCACAGCGCTGTGGCCTGGCAGGTCTACCAAAGCCTCAGGGGCCAGCTGCCCCCGGGTCCGGTTTTGGTGCTGTCCACCGCCTCGCCTTTCAAGTTTCCGGGCACGGTATTACGGGCCCTGGGGGAGGAGGTGCCGGAGGGGCTTTCTGCAATGAGAAAATTGGCTGAGATAACCGGCCTGCCCCTGCCCCGGGCCCTGGCCTGGCTGGAGGCCGCGCCCCAGCTGCGGGGCCGGGTGATTGAGCCGGAGGATATCGCGGCAACCGCCCTTCAGGAGGCCCGCGCATGGTGACCGTCCGGGTGCCCGCTTCCTCCGCCAACCTGGGCCCCGGCTTTGACTGCCTGGGCATGGCCCTGAGCCTTTTTGCGGAGATCCGCTTTAAGCCCCTGGACAAAGGCCTGTCCATCACCGGCTGCCCCCCGGAATACGCGGGGGAGGACAACCTGATCTATCGCGCTTTTTGCCAGGCGGCCCAGGCCTTTGGCCGCACAGCGCCCGGGCTTGAGATTGATATCCGCTCCCACATTCCCCCTGCCCGGGGCCTGGGCAGCAGCGCCGCCTGCATCACAGCGGGCGTGCTGGGCGCGGCCGCCCTGCTTGATCATCCCCTGTCCCCGGAAGCGCTGCTTGACTTATGCGCCCGCCTGGAAGGGCACCCGGACAACGCCGCCGCCGCGGTCTATGGCGGCATCCGCGTCAGCGTGACCACGGAGGATCAGGTGCTGAGCCTGCCCGTAAAGCCCCACCCGGACCTGCGCCTGGCAGCGCTGGTGCCCGGCTTTCCTCTGGAAACGCAAAAGGCGCGCCAAGCCCTGCCGGAGCATCCCAGCCGGGCGGACGCCGTTTTCAGCCTCTCCCGGGCGGCGTTTTTAATCAAGGCGCTTGAATCAGGCGCCTTTCACCTGCTGGAGGAGGCCTGCCGGGACCGGCTGCATCAGCCCTGGCGCTTTCCTCTGATCCCCGGGGGGGAGCAGGTGGCCCGGCTGGCCATGGACAAGGGGGCGGACGCCTTTTTTATCAGCGGGGCGGGGCCCAGCCTGATGTGCCTGTACCACGACCCGGCCTTTCCCGCGCGGCTTAAAAAAGGGCTTATCGCCTTTCCCGCCTGGCGCGCCCTGCCCCTTGCCATCGCGCCCAAAGGTGCCATGATCCTCCCCCCGGGCTGAAACAGTACCTTTTTGGTTTTTTAGCGCCGGGCACCTTGCCCGGCCTTTTTACCCTCTTTATACTGAGGGTGAAATATGCTGTTGGAGGAATCCCTTGCCTAACAATAACGTGCCTGACGCGGTGTTTGAAGCAGCCGCGGCGCAGTTTCCCACCCCCTTTTACCTGTATGACGAGGCGGGCATCCGGGACACCGCCCGGAAGGTGAACCAGGCCTTCGCCTGGGCGCCTGGCTTTAAGGAGCATTTCGCGGTGAAGGCCCTGCCCAACCCGGAAATCCTTAAAATCCTTCTGGAGGAGGGCTGCGGGCTGGACTGCTCCTCCCGGACGGAGCTGATCATCGCCCGGCGCCTGGGGCTTTGGGGGGAGGAGATCATGTTCTCCGCCAACGCCATGCCGCCTGAGGAGTTCGCCCTGGCCCGCAGCCTGGGCGCGCTGATCAACCTGGATGACCCCAGCGACATCCAGACCCTGCATGAAAACGGCGGAATCCCCAAGACCATCTCGCTGAGGGTGAACCCGGGGCCCGAGGTCTTAGGAGACAACCTGTTCATGGGAAGCCCACAGGAGAGCAAATTCGGCTGGATGACAAAAGACATCCGCCCGGGCCTTGAAAAACTGGCCGGCCTGGGAGCCACGCGCTTTGGCCTGCACGCGATGCTGGCCAGCAACTCCCTAAACCCCGGCTACTACCCTGCCCAGGCGGATTTCCTGTTGGGACTGGGGCTTCAGCTTCAGGAGGAAACGGGCCTGAAGCTGGCGTTTATCAACCTGGCCGGCGGCATCGGCATCCCCTACCGCCCGGAGGAACAAGGGGTGGATATCCTGGCGGTGGGCCAGGCGGTGCGGGAGGTCTATCTGCGCCGTCTGGGCAAGGGGGCAAGCGTCGCCATCAAAACAGAGCTGGGCCGCTTTGTCACCGGGCCCCACGGCTTTCTGGTCACCCGGGCGGTGCACCGCAAGGACGGGCACAAGGTGTTCATCGGCCTGGACGCCTCCGCCGTCAACCTGATGCGCCCGGCCATGTACGGCGCCTATCACCACGCCACCGTGCCCGGCAAAGAGCACCTGCCCCGCAGCCTCACGGCAGACCTGACCGGGGCCTTGTGCGAGAACAACGACAAATTCGCCCTCAACCGCGCCCTGCCCCCCTTAAGTCTGGGGGATCTGGTGATCCTGCATGACGCCGGCGCCCACGGCTGGGCCATGGGCTATCAGTACAACGGCCGCCTGCGCTCAGCGGAGGTGCTCCATCAGCTGGACGGCAGCTTCCGGCTGATCCGCCGGGCGGAAACCCCGGAGGACTACTTCGCCACCCTGAATGTGGGTGGCGAATAAAGAGAATAAAGGCTTCTTTATGGCTGCTCCGGCGGCGGGCTGCCCTGCTGCCGGGCCTCGTGGAGGCGCTGAAAATAAGCGTACTCCTCCTTTAATTCCGCATTGAGCGCCACAGAATCCCAGCGGCTGTTGTTCTCCGTCAGCACGGCTTTCAGCGCCACCGGCCTAAGCCCCGCCCCGCGGATGGCGTCCAGCATCTGCCCCAGCAGGCCCTGGGGAAAGAAGGCCATCACCAGCATCTCCTCCTCAAAGCCGGGGCCCTCAAAATCCCCTTGGGCCATCTGCGCAAGGCCGCACAGCGCGGCCAAGGGCTGGTGATATTCCTTTTGTTCCACCGCCCGGGGGCTGATCCCCAGCGTCCGGGCCACCCGGCCGATCTCCCGGGCCCTGTCCTCCCGCAGGTTATAGTGCAGCATCAGCGGCTTGTTCATTCCTTGCCTCCCTTTAATCATTCATTCCCGGCCATCATACCCCATTGAAGGGTTTGATGCACAGGGATGGCTTCAACTGACCGGTGGGCGCCGGCGGTCTATGATCTCCACCTTGTTCCATCGGCCCATCAGCTCATAATACTTGCGCCATTCCCCCAGGGACTGCAGGGGGATCAGAACGCCCTCCAGCTCTTGATAATCCGTGATGGCCTCCTTCTTCAGCGGGAAGTAGTGTTCCTCCCCCTGGAAAAGGATGGTGAAGCCCGCCATCACATCCACAGCCACCCCCTCAATCTGAAAGGCCCGGTAGTATCTGGTTTTAAACCCGGGTCTCTGTTCGGCGGGCAGCTGATGCCCCAGGGCGGCAAACACCCCCTGGGCCCTTTGCGCATCCTCCTCTTTTATCATGATGTCCAGATCGCTGAAATCGGGCACCAGGCCTTTTAAGTACAAAAGCGCGGAAGCGCCAAGGGCCCAGGTGATGTTCTGCGCGTTCAGCCTCTCCCCGATCCGCGCCAGCACCCTAAGCTTTCTCTCCCTCTCCTCCAAAAAGGCCATCCCCTTTCCTCTGCTGTTTTCCGTTGCCTGATTGTACCAGATCAGCCCGGATCAAAAAAGAGCGGCTGTTGGCCCTTGACAACCGGGATCCGCCTTCTATAATGAGCTTAATCACGCTCATTTTGAAAAATGAATGTAATTACACTCATTTCAGGAAATGAACTGATATAAGCTTATGAAAGGCGGTGCACTGAATGCCTGAAAACAGGCGATACATCGGCTTCATCGGGGATCTGATTGGCTCCCGGGAGATCAAATCCCGGGCCCAGGCACAAACTGCCCTTCAGGAGGCGCTAAACCAGGTCAATGCGCGCTATCAGGATTGTATTGCCTCCCGCCTGGTGATTACCCTGGGGGATGAGTTTCAGGGCCTGCTTATGCCCTCCGCTCCCTTTCTTCAGATGCTGGACGAAATTGAAGCCCGGCTCCTCCCCTACGCCTGCCGCTTTGGAATTGGCCTGGGCACCATGGCCACCGCCATTAATCCGGAGATGAGCATTGGCGCGGACGGAGAGGCCTTCTGGCTGGCCCGGGCCGCCATCACCTCCGTTCATGACAGCGACGATTACGGCAAAACCCGTACCCGGCTGCGGGGCGCAAGCGCCGCCACAGAACCCCTCATCAACGACCTGCTGGCGCTAAGCGATGGCATGAAACGCGGCTGGGCCAGAAAGCAGCAACAAACTTTCGCCGACTTGCTTTTTCAGGGCATTTACCAGGAGGACTTTGATCAGACGGCAGCGGCCAAACGCATGGGGATCACCCCTGAAGCGCTCTACGGGCGGCTGAAGCTCAGCGGCATCAAAACCTACCTGCGCAGCCGGGCTAATCTGCAGCGCATGATAGCAACGCAGGAGAAAAGGGAGGCCGTCTTATGACCAACCTCACCCTCATCGCACTGGGCCTGCATGTGTTGGGGGATTATCATCTGCAGTGGCCCGGTCTGGCGAAAGACAAGCTGGAGAATCGCCGCGCTTTCGTCCTGCACGCCCTGATCTACTCAGCGCTTTTTGCCCTCCCCGCGCTTTTGGATCATCGGGTTCTCCCCGCGATGGCCGCCATCGCGGCAAGCCATCTGATCATCGACCTGATCAAGGGGATCATTCCTGCCCCTGTACGCCAAAGGCATGAAATGCCCCTCTATCTGGCCGACCAAACGCTTCACCTGCTGACGCTTGTTCTCTGCTGTGAATACTTCTTCAGAACATCCTCCCCGCCAGTTTTTGCGGCCTGTAACCAAAACCTCATCAAATGGGCGCTGCTTGCCCTGCTGATCACAAAACCCGCCAACATCACCTTAAAGCTGGCCCTGAGCAAATATGCCCCCGATCCTCAGACGGAAGCAGGGAAAAACCGGGAGATATCAGGCGCCGGAGCGCTGATTGGTAGTTTGGAGCGCATCCTCACCGCCATCCAGAGCGGCCTGCGGTTCCCAGGCCAGGCCGGGCAGCTGGAGTAGCTTTTGAGAGGGAATGTAAGGCAGGTTGGCGGTAATCAGATCAAATTTTTCGCTTACTTTCTCAAACAGGTCGGATTGCCGCAGGTCAAGCCTTGTTTCAAGTTGATAGACCGCGCGATTTTTGGCGCAGACCGACAGGGCAGCCTCAGAAATGTCAACGCCAAGCGCCTTGAGGTCAACGTGGCGCATGAGCAGACTGATTGGGATGCAGCCAGAGCCGGTGCCAATGTCGAGCGCTTTGCCTGCCTGAGGGTGGGTGCGCAGCCATTCCAGCGCCTTGTCTACCAACAGCTCGGTTTCAGGGCGGGGAATCAACACATCAGGAGAGACAATAAAATCGAGCCCGTAAAACTCCTGGCGACCGATCAGGTAGGGCAAGGGCTCACCGTTTTTCAGGCGGGAGAGAAGCTGGCTGAGGAGTTGCTCTTGTTGTGGGGTCAGATGGGCTTCGGGGTGCGCGATGACCCAGGTTTGAGGCTTGCCTAACACATGCGACAATAAAATAAGCGCCGTCTGGTGA
>ENA-UOUL01005374-UOUL01005374.1-bioreactor-metagenome-genome-assembly--contig:-NODE-5374-length-11156-cov-2.903331_pt1 | contig 11156 bp, 11 predicted proteins | sample MGYA00249838_ERZ747220 | MGnify/ENA primary metagenome ERZ747220 (study PRJEB28778, sample SAMN05720191) | bioreactor metagenome | isolation source: Anaerobic biogas reactor | place: USA:Washington...
GAGAAAGCTCGACCTGAGACAGCCCGACAGCGACATCGTCTTCACGGTCGACAAGGCGATCCGGGCCGCGAAGCGCATCGGCTTCCCGGTGCTGGTGAGGCCCTCGTACGTGCTGGGCGGCCGCTCCATGGAGATCATCTACGACGCGCAGAGCCTGGAGAAGTTCATCACCGGCGTGTTCAAGCTCTTCCCGGACAATGCGGTGCTCATCGACCGCTTTCTGGAGGACGCCGTGGAGGTGGACGTGGACGCGGTCTGCGACGGGAGGATCACGGTGATCGGCGGGATCATGGAGCATATCGAGGAGGCGGGCATCCACTCGGGAGACAGCGCGTGCGTGCTGCCGCCCGCGACCCTGCCGGAGAGGATCGTGGAGAGGATCAGGGAGCAGACCCGGCTGATCGCCTCCGAGATCGGCGTGATCGGGCTCATGAACATCCAGTATGCGGTCAAGGATGGCGAGGTCTACGTGCTGGAGGTGAACCCCCGGGCGTCGAGGACCGTGCCGTTTGTGAGCAAGGCGATCGGAAAACCCCTGGCGCAGATCGCCACCCAGGTGATGATGGGGAGGTCGCTGAGCGACATCGGGTTCACCGAGCAGATCATCCCGAAACACGTCTCGGTGAAGGAGGCCGTGTTTCCGTTCCAGCGCTTCCCGAACGTGGACGTGGGGCTCGGCCCGGAGATGAAATCGACGGGCGAGGTCATGGGCATCGACTCGTCGTTCGGGGCGGCCTTCGCCAAGTCGCAGATGGCAGCGGGCTCGACCTTGCCCGATTCCGGCGCCGTGTTCATCAGCGTGCACGACTTCCACAAAGACCGGATCTCGGGCGTGGCCAGGGGCTTTGCGGACCTGGGCTTCCGCATCCTGGCGACCAGGGGCACCGCGAAGCGGCTTCAGGCGGAAGGCATAGACGCCGAGGTGGTGCTCAAGGTGAGGGAGGGGCGGCCCAATGTGGTCGACCACATCAAGAACCGGGGCGACCACGGCGCGGACAACTACGAACTCGTCTGGGTCGGCAATGTCGCGGGAACCCGTGAAAGCCGCCGCCTGACAGGCGATTATATCCTGACCGAACACGACATCCTGGCCGGAAAACCGCACGCGGACGAAGTCGCTTATGGCGGCTGGCCGATGGACGAGCATGTGGCGGGCGGCTTTCGGGCCAAGGGCGACATCCCTTCGCGCGTACGCAGCTTCAAGGGCTATTTCACCATCCCGTACGGCTGTTATTGTTCAAAGAACATCCGCAACCTGATGATGGCCGGACGCAACATCAGCGCCAGCAAGCTGGCCATGGGCGCCACGCGCGTGATGGGCACTTGCGCCGTCGGCGGCGAAGCGGCGGGCATCGCAGCCGCCATGGCCGCCAGGCGCCAGCTGACGCCCCGGGAATTCGGGCAGAAGCACCTGCCTGAGCTGCAGCAGGAGCTGCTCAAGCAAGACTGCTACCTGGTCGGAACCAGGAACACGGATCCGGCCGACCTGGCCCGCAGCGCATCGGTGACCGCCTCCTCGGAGCAGCCCGGGTTTGAGGCGGCCAAGGTCATCAACGGCGTCGCGCGCAACACCGAGTCGGCGAACAACCTGTGGCGCTCCGCAGGAATCGGCCCGGCGGGGGAGACCTTGACCTTGAAGCTGGCCCGTACCGCCGCCGTTTCCAGCGTCCGGCTGACGCTTGATCCCAATTTGTCCGAAGAACGCTGCATCTCGGTGTCCAAGGCGTTTATCGACAAGGAACCGCGTGGCGTCGCGCCAGACCTGCTCAAAGACTACGAAATCAATATCCTGCACGAAGGCACGGTTCGCTGGCACAAACAGGTGCGGGACAACCACCAGCGGCTCAATGTGCTGGACCTGCCGGAAGCCGTAACAGCCGACGAAGTCCAGATTCGCATCACGGCAACCAACGGCGCGCCGGACGCCCATATCTTTGAAGTGCGGATCTACTGAGCGACACGCCTGCTGCGCGGATGGACCGCCTATGCACGCTTGAAAGCGAGGTTGTTCAGCACCAGCTGCTCGAAGCTGACCGGCTGGTACTGGTTGATCTCGACACAGGCGTTGAGTGCCTGGTCCATGCTGGCCAGAAGCGGCCAATACGCCGCGTCGCGGTTGTTATGGATATGACCGTGCACCAAGTAACCGCCCCGGCCGATCCCGCCCCAGGTCATCATGGGATAGTGGCACAGGGCCAGCTTATGCTTGCCGTCGCTGATCTCCGCATAGCGTTCGACTGATTTGAAGAAACAGCCGGCATCCACCTTGTTCAGCCAGCTCTTGTCGTGGTTGCCCAGGACCAGGTGCTTCTTGCCCTTGAGCTGTTTCAGGATGTCGGCCGGGTTCGCCTGCATGCGAAACATCAGGTCGCCGATCACGTAGACGGTGTCGCCATTGGTCACCACCCGGTTCCAGTTGGCGATCAGCGTCTCATCCATCTCTTCGAGAGACGCAAACGGCCGGTTGCACAGGCGGATGATGTTCTTGTGGCCCAGGTGCAGGTCTGATGTGAAATAGATCATCTCGTCCTCCCGTTTGCTTTCCATGTCTTCATCCAGCATACCGCCAGGCTTGGATCCGATCAAGGCAAACCAAACTTGCGGTCATCGTTTCTTGCCGAACAGGTGCCGATGCTGTACGCTGAAATCAACAACTGAAACGGAGGGATTAACGATGCGTATGCAGATTACGTATTTCGACGAAGAAGGCAAGCAGAACACGCAGGAAACGTTGGTACTGGCCAAACAGCGGGCTCAGGAACTGGGCATCCAGACGGTCGTCCTGGCGTCGTCGCACGGCTATACGGCGCTCGAAGCCGCCCGGGTTTTCTCCGGAACCGGCATAGCCCTGATCGCCGTGACCATCTCGGCAGGTTTTCGCGAGCTGGGTTGGTGCATGAGCGCAGATGAACGTGCGGCCGTGGAAAATGCCGGAGTCACGGTCCTAACTTCCCAGCTCAGCTTCGGCGGCGGGGTTGAGGAGGCCTTTGGCGGGGACAAATCGCCGCAGTCGATCATCGCCCACACCTTTTATTGCTTCTCGCAGGGGATGAAAGTCGCAGCCGAAATTGCCGTGATGGCGGCCGAAGCGGGCCTGATCGGCACAGACGAGGATGTGATCGCTCTGGCCGGCTCCAGCGAGGGCGCCGACACGGCGATCGTCCTGAAACCGGCCTGCGCCAAGCAGTTCAAGCAGCTGCGTATCAAGGAAATCCTCTGCAAACCGTACATCGGGTAGCGATCTCAAGCTGCCTGGATCAGTATGATTGGTGCGAGCCTAGCTGATCGTCATACCCGAAAGGCAAGCCAGCTCGCCAACAGCGTAGTAAATTCGGTTTTCGTTTCGCACGCGATCACCTCCTGGATATTGGTGAAAATTTTCAAGATCGTCGACCATCAGGTATACATATTATCGTCGTAAATTGTGTGCTCAACATACATATATTCGTCTCAATAAATGTGTTCATATGACATTTTTCCCTTGCAAAAAGTGCTTGATATGTTAACGGAACCTGGCGTGACGGATATGTATCGCAGAGCAATAGAACAATTATGGTCATGGAAAAACAAACCGGTAAAAAATCCGTTGCTCGTTCGAGGTGCATGGCAAGTTGACAAAACATGGCTGATGAAACATTTTGGCCAGATTGCGTACGAACATACCGTTTACATCAATTTTGATCAAAACAGGCAGATGCACGATCTCTTTGATCTCGACTTGCGCGTGGAGCGTCTCCTGACTGGACTTGAACTCTATACGGGTCAAAAAATACAGCCTGATAAAACTCTGCTGATTTTCGATGAAATTCAAGAGGTGCCAAAAGCGTTGACGGCCTTGAAGTATTTCAACGAAGACGCGCCTGAATACACCATCATCTGTGCGGAATCGTTGCTGGGTGTCGCACGCCAAAAAGGAACGTCTTTTCCCGTAGGGGAAGACGAATTTTTTGATCTTTTTCCCATGACCTTTGACGAGTTTATGATAGCTTGGGGAAAAGAGCTATTTGTTGATCTGCTGCAAAAAAAGAATCTGCTTTAGCCGGCACCTTACTCAAGTGCAGATGATTCAACAGCAAATCCTGGATGCATTCGAGCAAGATTTCTCAAAGCATGCCCCGGTCGAAGTCGTTTCTCGCATCCGCATGTTGTGGCATTCCATTCCTGCGCAGCTAACCAAAGAAAACAAGAAATTCATCTATGGTCTGCTCAAGGAAGGGGCCCGGGCCAAGGAGTATGAAATAGCTCTGCTCTGGTTGATTGACTGCGGTCTTGTTCATAGAGTCAATCGCGTCAACAGGCCCAATCTGCCGCTCAAATCCTATGAAGATCTCAAAGCTTTCAAGCTTTTTTTGCCAGATGTCGGCTTGCTGTCGTGCATGACCCGTCTGGATCAACGCATTCTCGTTCACGGCAAGACCTTGTTTCAGGAATTTAACGGTGCCCTGACCGAGCAATATGTTCTGCAGCAGCTTAAAGCGTTGGACCGGATCGAACCGTACTATTGGACCAATGACCGGGGCAGTGCCGAAATAGATTTTCTGCTGGACGCCGGCAGGCAAATCATCCCCGTCGAGGTTAAAGCCGAAAGCAATCCACGGCCAAGAGCCTCAAGCTGTTTCATGAAAAATACAGGCCCGGGATCGCTGTTCGTACCGACATGACAGATTACCGGCAGGCTGGCTGGCTGACAAACATACCTTTATGGGCAATCGGGCAGACGATCGCCCATCTTGCCGATCACGGGACGGATCTTTAGGCATCACGACTCCTCTCGTTAATGCCCGCGCAAATCCCAGTCCCTCAGGGCAAACGGACTGTCACCCCAGGTCTGAACCCGGTAGTATGATCCGCTGTCCGGGAATGCCTTGAAGGAAACCGTGTCCAGCTCAATGCTCTCGATACGCGGCGAAATCTGGCGTACAACCTGGCAGCTCCATTCGTTCGCGGCAAATGGCCGGTAGAACGCAGCCAGTTCCTGCTCCGAGAGCTCGCTCTTGATCAGGATCGCACCGAAAAACTGCATCCCGTTGCCATTGCCAACCAGTTTTCCGGCCTTGGCGACCGCGTCGATCCGTTCGGTCTGTTCCGGCAAGGGCAAGGCGCATAACGCGTTCTTGACCCCGACTGCTGTCAGATCGTTCACGACAGGCACGCCGAAAAGGAAAAACAGAACCGCGGACAGCAGGATAAGGGTCAGGCTCATCGCCAGGATGCGCATGGTCTTCATGGTCATCGTGTCCTACTCGCCGCGCCAGCGCCTGACGATGTCCACCATGTTCAGGTAGCCCTCGAGCGGCACATAGTCAGGGATGGAATTGCCCGATCCGAACGCGATGCCGCCTTTGTTCTCACAGGCAGCGAGCACCGCATGGATATATTCCTGCAGGCCGACCCGATCCAGTCGGCAGACTGCGTCGGTGTCGATGCCGCCGAAGTTGCCGATCCGGTCACCGTAGGCAGCCGCCCAGACCGGGAAAGGCGCAATCTGATCCTCGTTCGAATGCTTGGCGTCGATGCCGGCCGTCTGGATTAGGTCCTCCATGACGTTGAAGATGTTGCCGCAGGAATGCAGCAGGAACGGCTTTCCCCGGGCGTGCACCCGGTCGATGATCTGCTTGTAGGCCGGAACGATGTGCTCGCGGATATCCTCGGCCGACAGCAGGGTCGTGCTCTTGAATCCCAGGTCATCGCCAAAGCGCATGACACAGTACAAGTCGCTGTAACGGTCCAGGAACTGCTGCCAGATGCGGCCGTTGGTCTCCCCGACCTGGCGAAACAGGTCCGCATAAAGCTCAGGGTCGTCAGCCTTAATGTAACAGAGCTCCTCGAAGCCGGTGATGTCCTGCACGCATTCGAAAATGCCGTTGCCAGGTCCGCCGATGGCCTTCATGCCGGCCGGCATCACGGCGGCGAGCGCGTCGAACTGATCCCGGTACGCGGCCCAGAAGCGCTCCGGGATTTCCGCCCACGGGTAGCGGTCAAAATCCGCGCGCGTCCTGATAACGCCCGCGATGTGCGAACCCAGCGCGCCGCTGCCGGGCATGACCGGACCGATGCAGCATTCGAAACTGACGGTGTCGTAGCCCAGGCGCAGGAAGAAATCGCAATACGATCGGAAAAAGGCTTGTTTATCGGCCATATCCCCCTGGATCTGGTCGGCAAACACCACGCCGAGCACCTTTTCCATCTGGTGTGTGCTGATCAGGTGCTCGTACAAGGGAAGCCGCCTGGCCTTGATGTTGCGGGCCGCGTCGACGATATGGCGGTAATCGGGTTCAAAGGTCTTCATCGCCGTGCTCACGCCCTGGCCGCATAGCTTTCAATCGCGTTGATGCATTGGTCGAGGAACGTGCTTTCCCCCCATGTGTTGATCTTGAAGAACAGCGCCTGGCTGCCGCCGGACGTGATGGCGGAGACAAACATCTGGTTGTCATGGCCGAGCACCGATATGTTCAGGCTGACCCGGTTGCCCCCGGCCATGCTGTAGCGTTCATAGACGCGTACGGCCAAGCGGGTCTGGCCAAATGTCCTGTCACTGCCGTCCTCAAAGGATGCCGATGCGCTGCCCTGGGTGATGGCGTTGTGAAGGTGATTCAGAAAACCGTCAAAATCACCCGTTAAGGACCGTTCGTATTTTGCCATATGCATCTCTCCTGTGTCATCGTCTTGGTTATCATTGTAGCATAAGCGGAGGCTTTCCTTGCTGCGCATGCTCTTGATTCTGCCCGGATGGCACGTATTGGCCTCCAGTTTGCCATCGGTTACAATAGGGCTGGAAATTCGGCCATCTGGCCGCAATATGAGGAGCCTTCATGTTTACACAGCGCGGACTGCTTATCTACCCGGAAGAAGTCGGGTCCTACTGGCGCGACCTGCTGCTCGAATCAGGACTCAACCTGATCGGCATCCACCCAGCCGGTGGCGTAAAGGCCGCCTATTCGCTGGATCGGCTGCTCGACTTTGTCCAGACTCCTGTGTTTTTGGATTTCGCCCGCAGCCTGACCCGAGCCGGTTTCAGCCTGGAATACGAAATGCACGCCATGTCCTGGCTGGTTCCCAGGCATTTGCTGGACACGCGGCCGGACTGGTTCCGGATGAACCGGCAAGGTGAGCGCGTCAACGATTTCAATGTGTGCCCATCCAACCCGGATGCCCTGGCCTTTCTGGGCCAACGCGCGGCCGAACTCGCGTCTCGTCTTCCCTTTTGCAGCAACCGGTATTTCTTCTGGCTGGACGATGTCAGGGACGCCGCCTGCCATTGCCCGCACTGCCGCAGCCTGACCCCGTCCGACCAGGCGTTGATCCTGACCAACCAGATGCTCCGGGGTGTTAGAACCGTCAACCCGGCGGCTAAAATGAGTTACCTCGCCTATCAGGACACCTTGCCTGTTCCGGTTAGCGTGTCACCCGACCGCGGTATCTTCTTGGAGTTCGCACCGATCGGGCGGGACTCGAGCCGGCCGATCGGCGACACCGATTGTCCGCAGAATACCCTTGAGGCGGCGCCGATCGACGCGCTGCTCGGCTTTTTTGGCAAAGAGGACAGCCAGGTGCTGGAGTACTGGATCGACAACTCCAGGTTCTGCAACTGGAAACGGCCCCTAAAGCCGCTCAGCCTGGATCTGGCCGTCCTGGAGGCGGATGTACGTTTCTACCGCGAAAAGGGTTTTTCATCGGCAACCAGTTTCGCCTGCTTTTTGGGTGAGGATTACGCCGGCGAATTCGGTCCGCCCCCGATTCAAACCTACGCCAGGGCTCTCGGCCAGGACGGTTGAACCAGGTTTTAGGTGTCGAACAGTGACAGCTGCCGCTCTTTGACCTCGAACGTATGCAGATACGAAAAAACCGCATCGACACCAAGCAGGATGCCGTGCTGCTGGCAGACGCTGCTGAGAATAGCGGTCAATCGGTCGTTATTGGGGCTGAGGCAGACATATGACTGGCCGAAACGGCGGATATACGTTTCCTTGAGCCCTGGGAAATGCTCGTCCAGCTTGCGGTAGAAATATTCCCGGTTGCCTTCCCGCAGCGTCAGGCCAAAGCCGAACGAGAGGATGGCGCGCACCCCGGCCTGGATGCAGCTATCGAGCAGGCCGCGCAGGTTTTCCTCGCTGTCGTTGATGAACGGCAGGATCGGCGACAGCCAGACAACGGTCGGGATGCCGGCATCGCGCATCGCCTCCAGGACTAAGACGCGTTCGTGTGTCGATGAAACATTCGGTTCCAGGATCCGGCAGAGCGCTTCGTCGTGTGTGGTCAGGGTCATCTCCACCACGGCCTTGGTCTGTTCGTTGATGCGCCGGAGCACATCGAGGTCACGCAGGATCAGGGCCGACTTGGTCTGGATCGCGATGCCAAAGCCGTACCGCTCGATCAGCTGCAGGCTTTGGCGGGTCAGCATGAGATCCTGTTCCACAGGCATATAGGGATCGCACATCGCGCCGGTCGAGATCATGCAAGGCTTGCGCTTGCGGCGCAGCTGCGACTCGAGGATCGCCAGCGCGTCCGTTTTGACTTCGATATCCTCGAAGTCGTGCGCCATCTGGTAACAGGCGCTGCGGCTGTCGCAGTAGATGCAGCCGTGCGTGCAGCCCCGGTAGATGTTCATGTTGTTTTGGGGCGACAAGATGGTCTTGTAGGGCGCAACGTGCATCGTCACTCTCCGGCAGCGGGTGCAGGTCAGGCAACAGGGACACCCCAAGCATAGCGGAGACAGGGACATTTGACCAGACCACAGGTGCGCGACCGGTCATTGGCGTCAGACCAGGTCATAGTGGGCGGGTTTGAGCTTTTCGGTTTCATCGATCATGGCCCGGATAAAGGCTTCTTCGTCTTCCGGGATCTGGTCGAGCTGGTCTTCGATCCGGTCCAGCCAATCGGTTTCGCGGCTGTCCAGGTTGAGTTGTCCTGCCGCCAGGCCGTCCCGCAAGGCCTCAACGGCCGCCCGGGCTGCGGTCTTGCTCCTGGAAAAAGGCCCATGCGTGTCGGCCACGATTTGCTTTGCAATGGCGACGACGACATCCGGGCGCAGGACGTAAGCCTGCGGATCGAGCATGCTGTCACTGTCGGCGTGCAGGTCGCGCAGGAGACGGGCCGTGTCCGGACCTCGTCCGGACGCGCCGTTCATCAGGCGGCAGTCATAGGCCAACTGCTCCATCGAGACGACCGGGGCGTAGCCGCCCAGCAGCTTGATGTGCTGCACAGACTCGTTGCTCCACAAATCGGCGGCGCAAGCGGCGATGTTGCCGACCGGGCTTGGATGCGCCACGGCGCTGCTGCGCCCCTCCATGGCGATCGGAATGCCGGTGATGGCCTTGACGTAGATGCCCTCGTAGCCGCAGTCCTTGTGCGGACCGATGGCGCCGGCTTCCACAGCCGCCAAGCTGCGCACGGCAGAGATGACCCGGTCGACGGCGGCAAAGACCTTGGGGATGAAGCGGCGTTCCGCCAGCACCATGGCGGTGTTGGCAAACCCGCAGGCGGTGTCGCCGGACGCAATCGAGCCGGTCTCGTCGGCGACCTGGCGAATGGCGCCCCACAGTTTGTGCATGTCGCGCACCCCGAGAATTCCCAGGGCGAAAATGGCCTTTTGGATATCGCAGGTCATGTTGGCTTCGTCGTGGGTCTCTTTGCCCCCGATCGATTCGATCGCCAGCAGGTCGGCGCCGGCCAGCGCGTTTTCACGAAACGCGGCGATCACGTTTTCCCATTGTTTGCCGCGGTGCATGTGTTCCAGGCCGCGCCCTTCGCGCACATCGATCACGGTGGTGCGCAGCGCCGTCTTGATGCCCGTTTTGCTGCTAAAGCCAGCGAGCATCTCCAGGAGTACCCGGCTGACATCGACGCCCCAGCCAACGTTCCAGGTACAGGGCGGCAGCAGTTCGACTTCGGCCACCAGTCCGGGGACCTGGAGTTCTTCGGCCCGCCGGGTGATCCCGCCGATCATCTCCCGGTAGATGCGCATCAGGGTTGCGTGGTTTTTGAACCGCTCCCCGTCCCCGATGCGGATGACGCGGGGCGTGCCGAAGGCCGGCCCGAGCGAGCGGACGAGCGAATCCCCGTGAAGGTCGAAAACCGTGCGGTTGGTCACGATGATGGGGGCCGAGTTCCACCCGAGCCCGGCCAGCAGCCTGCCGGCCGAAGGGACCAGGCCCGGTCCGATCATCACGGGATAGCCGCGGCCCGGGACGTCCACATGCAGCGTTTTCAAATGGCGGTCTCCTCTCCGGGGGCCTGCCGGGGTCGCCGGCGGGAAGCCCCCCGCGTTACGGAGGCAGGTTCCGGCGCCGTTGGGCCTAGCGGGAGATTCCCTCGAGGGGACTGCTGGCGGATGCGTGCAGTTTCCGGGGAATCCGGCCGGCTTTGGACGCGATGCGACCCGCCAGGACGGCCAGGCGCATCGCCTCGGCCATGGCAACCGGATCCTTGGCGCCCGCGATGCCCGTGTTCATCAGAACGGCATCGCAGCCGAGCTCCATGGCAACGGCGGCGTCCGAGGCGGTCCCGACCCCCGCATCCACGATGACGGGCACCGACACCGTCTCCATGATAATACGGATGTTGGAAGGATTCTGCAGCCCCATCCCGGAACCGATCGGCGCGCCGAGGGGCATCACGGCGGCGGCGCCGGCATCCTCGAGCTTGCGGGCCATGATGGGATCGTCGTTGGTGTACGGGAGGACGACAAAACCCTCCTTGACGAGCGTTTTGGTCGCCGAAAGAAGCGCCACGGTATCCGGGAACAGGGTCTTTTCGTCGCCGATGACTTCGAGCTTGATCCAGTTCGACAGACCCGCTTCCCTGGCCAGATACGCCGTGCGGACCGCTTCCTCCTCGGTGTAGCATCCGGCTGTGTTCGGCAGGACGAGGTACCGGTTGGGATCCACATAGTCGAGGAGGGACTCGGAGGAGCGGTCCAGATTCACCCGCCGCACGGCCACCGTCACGATTTCGGTCCCCGATGTTTCCAGCGCCTCCTTCATCAGGGGAAAGGTGGCGTATTTCCCCGTCCCCACCAGAAGCCGGGAACGGAACGCGCGCCCGCCCAGTTCGAATGTATCTTGTTCCGTAGAGTATGCCATAAGCGTCTCCGATCATCCTCCGCCGACAAACTGAAAGATCGGAAGAGCGTCGTGTAGGGAAAGAGTGTAGATCTC
>ENA-UOUL01005375-UOUL01005375.1-bioreactor-metagenome-genome-assembly--contig:-NODE-5375-length-11153-cov-3.501354_pt1 | contig 11153 bp, 8 predicted proteins | sample MGYA00249838_ERZ747220 | MGnify/ENA primary metagenome ERZ747220 (study PRJEB28778, sample SAMN05720191) | bioreactor metagenome | isolation source: Anaerobic biogas reactor | place: USA:Washington...
CTGGCCCGCGCGCGCTTCTGGGTGCTGCGACCGACGTGGTTCAGGCTGGTGGACAACACCGTTCGATTCGGCTTCAAAGAGGAGTGGACGCAGCCATGAACGGCGGACTCAGCCGCCAGCCGGCACGCACGCCGGCCCTGCCCGACACCCAGCTCTTCCTGCGGCCGGGCATCATCGAGATGAACTGGGGCAATCCCGCGCCGGAGTTGCTGCCCGTGGACAAGGTCGCGCAGGCAGCAGATCATGCGCTGCGCTCTGGCGGTCGGGCCGCCTTGGCGTACGGGGCGGAGCAGGGACCCGGCAGGCTCATCGAGCCGCTGGCCGCCTCCCTGAGCCGGCGGGAGAGCGCGGCGATCGGACCCGATCGGCTCTTCATCACGGGAGGCGTGTCGCAGGGGCTCGACCTGCTGTGCACGCTGCTGTCGCAGCCGGGCGACACCGTGTTGGTGCAGGCGCCGGTCTATCACCTGGCGCTGCGCATCTTCGCGGATCACGGCCTCCTCCTGGCGCCGGTGGAGAGCGACGAACAGGGACTGCGGGTCGAGGCGGTGGCGGCAGCCCTGGCGCGGCTGGCAGCCCAAGGCCGCCGCCCGCGCTTCCTCTACACCGTCCCCACCTGGTGTAATCCGACCGGCATCAGCCTGGACGCGGACCGGCGCGTTGCCCTGGCCGTGCTGGCTGAACAACACAAGCTGTTAATGGTAGAGGACGACGTCTATCGCGAGTTGTGGTACGACGCGCCCTCGCCGCCTCCGCTGCAACGGCTGGCCCCGGAGCACGTCATCCGGCTGGGCTCCTTCTCGAAGATCCTGGCCCCAGGACTGCGCCTCGGTTGGCTGGTCGCGCCACCTGCGTTGGTCCGGCGCTGCACGGGCTCTGGCCTGCTGGACAGTGGGGGCGGGGTGAGCCATTTCGCCGCGCACGTTGCCGCCGGGCTGTTCGAGCTGGGGCTGCTCGACGAACACATCGAACAACTGCGCACGGCCTATCGCTCGCGCCGCGATGCGCTCCTCGCCGCGTTGGAACAGCACCTGCCCCAGGGGTGCAGTTGGCAGGCGCCGGCCGGGGGATTCTTCGTCTGGCTGCGGTTGCCCCACGATCTCGATAGTGCAGCGCTGCTGAAAGATGCGGAGGCCGCCGGCGTATCCTACGTGCCCGGCTCCCGTTTCTTCGTTGGAGGCGGCAAGTCGGGGCATCTGCGACTGGCGTTCAGCCTGCTCCGCGAGGAGGAACTGGCGGAAGGCGCGCGGCGGCTGGGCCGCGTGATTCGGGAGGCATGAGCAAACGTGACATCGTCTGATCCATTTCGCCGTACGTCCGATGAGGCGGCTCGCCGCGGACATCCATCCTACGTCTGGCGCGCCGGCCAGGAGCGCCGCCTGGCGCTCGTTCGCCGCTGGGCCAACCTTGACGGGGCACGCATCCTCGACAACGGCTGCGGCGTGGGCATGTACACCGCCCGCTTCTGCGAACACTCTCCCCGGGTGACCGGGGTGGAGATCGACCCGGCCGCGGCCGCGCACGCGGCACAGCGAACCGGGGCACGGATCGTCGTCGCGCGCGGGGAGGCGCTGCCCTTCGCGGCCGGCAGCTTCGACGTGGTCTTCTCACACGAAGTCATCGAGCACGTCGACAACGATCGGTTGGCCGCGCAGGAAATGGTGCGCGTCCTGGCGCCGCGCGGACGTATCGTCCTCTTCTGCCCGAACCGCCTCTATCCCTTCGAGACGCACGGTCACTACTGGCGCGGTCAGTACCATTTCGGAAACACGCCGCTCATCAACTACCTGCCGGGCCCCCTCCGCAATCGCCTCGCTCCGCATGTCAGGGCGTATACGGGTCCCGGCCTGCGCAACCTCTTCGCGGGACAGCCCATCAACGTCGTTCACCACGAGGTCATCTATCCTGGCTTCGACAATGTCGTTGCGACGCGGCCGCGGCTCGGACGTTGGCTGAAACGCGCACTCTACGCAGCGGAGCATACGCCCCTTCAGGCACTCGGGCTGAGTCACTTTCTGGTGTTGGAGCGCGAATAGCGGAGGCCCGGGAAGGCCCGACTGGCCCGGAGCGCCGTGCGGCAGCCGCTTCCCCTCTTTTGCCGTTCGGTCAACTTTCTGCTATAATCGATCATGTCGTGCGGGGGGTGGAGGAACTGCCCCCCGCACGCTTTAAGATGCAGTTCTGCCAGGCATCAGCTGCACGTCATGGAACCGAACGACAGGTCAGGCGTCCTAAGAGCATCACGCCTGCACCTTAGGAGCATTCCACACCACCATGCACCGGACCAATCAAATCAAGCGCTGGCGCCGCGATCGCCGCGCGCAGAGTCGGCCACGCTACGGCATGTGGATCGCAGCCGTCTTCGGCGGCGCACTCGCCATCACCGTGTTCCTGACCCTTTCAACTGCGCTCTGGGCAACCGTCTCTGCGGCCAGCGTCTACACGCTCTTCGCACAGAATCTGCCCGATCCCAGTTCCATCCAGACCGAACAGGCAGTGTTCGAGACGGTCAAGATCTACGATCGCACGGGACAACACCTGCTCTACGAGTCCATCGATCCCCGGCCCTACCGCGGCGACCGGACCTATCTGCCGGCAGATCAGATTCCGACCCTGGTCAAGGAAGCCACCATCGCGCTGGAGGATCGGGACTTCTACACCAACATCGGCGTGAACCTGCGCGGCCTTTCGCGCGCGTTCATCTCCAACCTGCGCGGCAACAGCGTGCAGGGCGCGAGCTCCATCACGCAGCAATTGGTCAAGAACGTCCTCATCGACCCCCAGGAACGCTATGAACAGTCGTACGCACGTAAGGTGAAAGAAGCCATCCTGGCCATCGAGATCACTCGCAAGTATCCCGGCCGCGAGGGCAAAGAAAAGATCCTGGAGTGGTACATCAACTATAACTTCTATGGAAACGCGGCCTACGGCATTGAGGCAGCAGCACAGGTTTATTACAACAAGAGCGTTGCGGATCTCACGCTGGATGAGGTGGCAGTCCTCACAGCCGTTCCCCAGTACCCCGGTTTGAATCCGTTCCAGGCGCCCGGCGATGCGTATCGCCGCCAGCGCAAGGTTCTGACCGCCATGGTCGATGCGAGCTATCTGACGCCCGAGCAGGCCGATGCTGCCAGGCGCTACTTCAACACGCCCCTGCTCAACGACCTCGTCGAGCAGGGCCTGCTGGAAGAGGCTGACCTGCCGCTGGTGGCGACCGGCGACCGCGCGGCCACCGCTCGCGCACTCAATGCATTGGTCAAGATCGATGAATTGACCCAGGAGGAAGCCGACGCGGCCAAGCGCCTGAGCGGCACGCTCTGGCAGTACACGCGCGAATCCGCACAGGAGCGTTTTGAAGTCCCGGAGGATGCACCCCATTTCGCGCTCCACGTGCTCGATCAAATCCAAAAGCAGTACAACACGCCTGAGGACCCGTACTTCATCTGGCAGAACGGCTTGCGGGTCTACACGACGCTCGACTGGGAGATGCAGGCGTATGCCGAGTGCGTGGCGCGCAGCCACATCGGTTCGCTGAATCAAGAAGTGCCCAAGCCCTGCCGGAATGATCTCGAAACCATCCCGCCGGTCCCGGAAGCGCTCAAACAGGCCTTTGACCACGAAGTAGGCAACGCCTCGGTGGTGGTTATCCGCCCGACCACCGGCGAAGTGCTGGTGATGGTCGGCAGCCTCGACTACTTCGACGAGTCCATCGACGGCCAGGTCAACATGGCAACCTCTCCCGCGCAGCCGGGTTCTTCCTTCAAACCCTATACCTACCTGACCGCGTTTGAGTCAGGCGCGTTTGCCCCCACTTCCCTGGTCATGGATGTGCGGACGGTGTTCCCCGACCCGGGCAACCCACCGTATGTTCCCGAGAACTACGATCGCAGATATCACGGCCCACAATCGCTGCGCCAGGCGCTGCAGCGTTCCTACAATATCCCGGCCGTGTGGCTGATGGACCAGGTGGGGATCTCGAATGTCATCAAGACCGCGCGCCGGGTGGGCGTCAGCAGCCTGAACCGCGAGCTGAACACGTACGGCCTGAGCCTCACCCTGGGCGGCGGGCAGGTCTCGCTGCTCGACCACACCTATGCGTTTGGCGTCTTTGCCAACAGCGGCGTGATGGCTGGCAAGCCCATCGCCGAGGAGTTGCAGCGGCCCGGCTATCGCAAGCTGGACCCGGTGACCGTGTTGAAGGTCGAGGACAAAGACGGCAAAGTCATTGATGAATACACCCAGGCGTCCACGGAACGCGTGGTTGACCCTGCGCCGATGTACCTCCTGAATAACGTGCTCAGCGACAATGGCCCACGCCCGGTTGCGTTCGGCAGTTACGCAAACTACCTGACTCTGCCCAACCGGCCGGTCGCTGCCAAGACAGGCACCACGAACGAATGGAAAGATGCCTGGACCGTGGGCTACACGCCGCAACTCGCGGTGGGCGTCTGGACCGGAAACGCCGATCGTAAGGCCATGAAGCTGGCAGACGGCTCAATCACGGCCGCACCCATCTTCAGCAAGATTCTCGCCAAAGGGGTTGAGGGGCTGCCGGCACAAGGCTGGACCGAGCCGCCGGGCATCTCAAAGGTGCGCGTGTGCGTGCCCTCCGGCCTGCTTCCTACGGCCGATTGTCCATCGAGCACCGTGGGGCTGTTCCTGAAGGGCAAAGAGCCGGGGCAACAGGACAACATCTACCAGGCGTTCGAGATCAACGGCACAAACGGCAAGCGTGCGTCCGCATGCACCCCGCCAGATCAGTTGCAGCGCGTGACCTACCAGGTCTTTTCTTCGAGCGCAGCAGACTGGGTGCGCGAACAAGGCATCGCCCAGCCGCCGGTCGAAGTCGACGGGCCATGTGGTGGGGGCGAGCTGGCCGGCGATGTGCAGATCGGCTCACCTTTCATCGGTGCGCGCGTCAAGGGCGGCGTGCAGATCACCGGCAACGCGCGAGCGGGTGACTTTCGCGCATACCGGATTGAGGTAGGCCACAACGGCGAGTGGATCCCCGTGGGCGGCGAGCACGGCGAGCAAATCAGCAACGGACCGCTGGAGTTCTGGGATACAACCGGCTTCGATGGCATGTACACGCTGCGCTTGCTCGTGATGGAAAACAGCGGCAATGTCCTGACCTATGAGATGCCGGTTGTCGTGGACAACAACCCACCGAAGGTGGAGATCGTCCATCCGGCAAGCGATCAGATCTACGTCATGGAAACAGACGAGTTGGTCTCGATCACGGCAGACGCGCAGGATGACTGGGAGATGGATCGCGTGGAGTTCTATCTCGATGGCGCCAAGCTTGGCGAGGCAACTGTCGCACCGTACAGCGTCCGCTGGACGATCAAGATGACGGACGTTGTGCCCAGAAGCCAGCCGACCGTCTATGCCACGAACGTGATCACCAACCCTGACGGCACCGTGACGACCGAGCAGGTAATCGACCGCGAAACGAAAAACGAAAAATACACGAAGCCGGACGGGACAACCGGCCAGCGCGTCATCATCATGACCGGCGGCGGTGCAGGCGCGACGGTTATGGACGGCAAGCTGCACGAGATCCACACGATCTGGGTCAAGGCCTTCGACAAGGCCGGCAATGAGATCAAGAGTTCACCGGTGCGCATCTTCGTCAAACATAAGGACAAGGAGCCGGCAACGCCGTGACGTATGCACCGGTGCAATTGGCGCCTGGGCCCGTGACCGTTACAATTGGACCAATCAACAATCGTATGATTGGCTTTCAGGTAAAGGGCTGACCCTTCGTGAGCTTCAAACCGATACCGTGCGCAGACCGCTGGTACGGCCTGCTAGCCATACTGGGCCTGATCGTACTGGACGCTCTGCTCGTGCGCATCCTGATCACGCGCCCCGTCGATGGTCTCAGTTTCCTCCTGGCCCTGATCGTCCTGGGAAGCCTGCTGGCCATCTTCTACCTGTCTTATCGCATCCGGGGCGCGTTCAACCTGGAGTACTGGGTTGACCGGAACGGGCTTACGCTGGTGTGGGGACCCACCCGCCAAATCGTGCCGATGGGCCAGATCCAGCGCGTGGTTCCTTCTCCTAAGGTGGCTCCGCTGGATACTGCTTCGTCCTGGCACTGGCCTTGTTCGAACCGCCGTCGCATGCGCACTGAAATGTTCGGCACGGTGAATGCTTACGGCACAGTGCCGCTGGGCGAGCAGATCATCCTGGTAACCGGTGGCGAAAACTACAGCATTTCACCGCAGGACCCACAGGCATTTCTCCGTGCGCTCCAGGAGCGTTTTGCGCTCGGCGCCAATCGCACGCTAGACCCTGAGCTGCGACGTCCTCCGATCTGGACCTGGCCGTTGTGGCGCGATCGGGTGGCGCTGCTCCTCATCGGAGCCGGTCTGCTGGGTGTCCTGGTGATGTTCGGCGCACTGTCTTTTCGCTACCCTGGGCTGTCAGCCGACCTGCCTCTGCACTTTGACGTTACCGGACTACCGGATCGCATCTCACCCAAGTCGGAGCTGTTCACGCTGCCGCTGATGGGTCTCGCAGTCTGGCTCTTCAACACAGGGGCCGGCGTCTGGTTGTACCGCCGCGTGCAGCGAGGGGCAGCCTATCTGCTGTGGTTTGGTGCACTGGCGATGCAGGGCATCGCGGGGCTGGCGCTTTTCAACCTGATGCGGTGGTGAGCATCACGCGTTCATCTTGCCATTCTGAGTTCGAGCTAAACATGGACCAGCAACCACTTCTCAGCATCATCATCCCGGCTTACAACGAGGAGCATCGCCTCCCCAAATCGCTCGACAGCATCGTCGCGTTTGTGGCCCAACAGGCATACCCGATCGAAGTCGTGATCGTCGAGAATGGCAGTCGCGACCGCACGACGGAGATAGCCGAGGCCTATGCCCACAAGCATCCGTTCATCCACGTGCTCCACAGCACCAAGGGTAAGGGGGCAGCAGTGCGAGCGGGCATGATGGCTGGCAAGGGCCGGTATCTGTTCATGTGCGACTCGGACCTGTCCATGCCGATCGATGAAGTGCGCAAATTCCTGCCGCCTGTCCTGGAGGACTATGATGTTGCCATCGCTTCCCGCGAGGGGCCAGGAGCGCGCCGGTACAACGAGCCGCCCTTCCGCCACTTAATGGGTCGCGTCTTCAACCTGATCGTACGGGTCATTGCCATCCCAGGCTTCCAGGACACGCAATGCGGGTTCAAGAGCTTCCGCCGCGAGGTCGCGCGAGAGGTATTCCAGGACGGGACGATGGATGGTTGGGCCTTCGATGTCGAGGCGCTCTTTATCGCCCTACGCCGCGGCTACAAGGTGGTTGCCGTGCCGATCAACTGGTACCACGATCCTGACAGCCGGGTGAATCCCATCCATGACACCTGGCGCATGTTCCGGGATGTCGTGCGCATCCGCCTGAACGGATGGAGAGGCATCTACGACAGGCAACCCGGGATCTCATCCTAGCGCAGGAAGAAAAGCCAGATCAGGAAACCGATTTGCGCCGCAACGATGAGCCAGTAGATCACCTGGAAACGGTGATCCCGCACCTTGTGTCGCAGCTGGCGCATCGCAACGAACGCGCCCGGTGTGCCTCCCAGGGCGCCGAGCAGGTGCAGCACCGCCTCGGGCACGCGCAGGCCGCCCGCCTGGGCCTGCATTTTGTCGTACCAGTACACGCCAAAGGTTGCCGTGCTGAATGCGATAGACCAGAGGCCGATCCACAACGCCAGCGAGGCCGGCCGGTCGAGGACCATCGTCAGGACAGCCAGCAGGAGCAGCGCCATGGCGATCCCGATCAGCAAAAACCTGAGATACGGGATGCTGAAGATCGAGCCGGGCCGCACCTTGATCGCAGTAACGCCCTTATCGGTTCGCGTCAGGTAGTAGCTGACGCTCTGGCCGGGACGCAAGGTCTTGTGGCCCTCCACCTGCCGCAGGCCGAAGTGGACATCTCGCCCCCCGGAACGATCGGAGCCGCTGGGCCTGATGAATCCGTACCCTTCCTTGGGATTCACCATCACCACATAGCCCTGTTGCTGACCGGCAGGAAGCTTGTCTTGTGGGGGGGGTGAGGTCTTCGAGGGCTGACCCGTCCGGGCTTTCTGGGACGAAGTGGACGCCTTTGGTTGGACGCCGGGAAGATTTGGCTGGCTGGGCTTGGGCATCGCTCGCCTCCTCCGTTCGCGGTGTGCGGGTGGAACAAGGCAAATCATAATGCACCTTCGCCTCAATAGGCAAGGGTGAACGCCGTATGCAGCGACGTTGCATGCAACGTCGCTACCGGTTATAATATCTCTCAAATTAAATCTAAAAATTCACAGGATGAACTTCAGCATGGCATATACCTGGCCCTGGGCCAAGCAGAGGGCGAAGATCGTGTGGATCGACCTAGGCGACCTGGGCGATCTGGTCCACCCGGAAGGACCACACGAGCAGTGGCAGGACCACGGGCTCGGCCTTCTACGCACGATCCTCCATCAAAACAACATCCAGACCGACATCGTCTCAACGCGTGCCGTGACCTCGTGGGAGCAGCTGGCCAAGCAGCTCGTGGGCTACGACATGGCGTTGATGAACGTGCGCAGCTACACCTATCCCTCGGGACGCAAGGCTGCGCAGATATTCAAGGAAATCAATCCGCGCGGCCTGGTCATGGCCGGCGGCATGCACGCCACCGTTGCGGCGGACGAGATGCTCGCGGTGCCCGAGTTCGACAAGATCTGCCAGGGCGCGGGCGAGAAGGTGATCGTCGACCTCGTGAAAGACCCGGCAGCGTTCCCGCGCCTCTTTCAGGGCCAAAGCGCCTCAAGCATGGCCGAGTGGCCGATGATGGATCGCACCCTCTGGCCCAAGCCGGCTGACCGGCGGCTGGCGCGGCACTTCAACTGGCCCCTGGAACCGGAATGCGGCTGGGGCCCCGGGCCTGTGGCAACCATCCTGACCAGCCGCGTGTGCCCGTGGCAGTGCGTCTTCTGCAACGAGAGCTCCTACGTGCCCAATATGGGCCGCAAGCCGGTGGACCAGGTCATCGACGAGCTCAACTACCTGGACGACCATTGGGGCATTGGCTCCTTCGTCATCCACGACTCGATGTTCTTCCAGAACCCGAGCTGGCTGAAGGAATGGATCGAGAAGTATCCCACCAAAGCCAACAAGCGCTGGACCTATTGGGCGGCCGGCCGCGCCGACACCGTGCGCCAATGGCCCGACCTGTTCGAGGCGCTGGTTAAGGAAACCAACTGGAACCTGGTCTCCATCGGTTTCGAATCGGGCAGCGATCGCATCCTGCGGCTGCTCAATAAGGAATGCACCGAGGAAGATAACGACTTTGCCATCGACCTGCTGAACCGGCTGGGCGACCAGATCGAGGCGCAGGGCAAGCAACCGCCGAAGTTCTGGTCCAACATCATGCTCGGCATCCCCGGCGAGCTGCCCGAAGATGCGTTCAAGACCATGCGCATGATCAAGAGAATGAAGCGTGTCTTTCCTTCGATCTCCTACTACGCGCCCTACCCGGGCTCCGCGCTGGGCTTCCAGCTCATCGCCGAGGGCAAGAGCAAGATGTCGAAGGATAACTACCACCGCTTCCCGGACGATGAAAAGGTAATCGGTGTCGACTACAAGTTCTACCGTGAGCTGTTGGCCGGCAGGTACGAGGACGAGGTCAACCGGGGCCTATCGCCGGAAGAGCAGGGACGCGGCTACTCCGGCCTGTATGCACGAGCGTTGACGAAAGCATAGGACGAAACCAAACCAGCCATGAGCAGTTTTTCCAGTCCCCACTTCATGTACCTGTTCAACCTGAAGAACGGCAAGAAAAAGCTTGCCTACGGCCAGTCGCCCGAAGATGCGCTGGAGATCCTGCGCATTCGCCTGAGCGAAGCGGAGATGGCCGAGATTCTGCCCCAGGAATATCTGAAGATCAACCAGCGGCAGTTGCAGCAGTACGCCAAGGATTTGGGATAGCCGGCACACCCCGGCCCGCGTCATCACCGGCGCGCACATCGATGACGCCGGGGCGAGGGTACGGCCATCACGTAGGGGCCAGGCATTCCCGGCGAACGATCGCCAACCACACCCAGTGCATCGCACCACAAGTGCGCGCCCACCCCGAACGATGGTGGGAATGCCTTGCCCACGTCTGGGGTAGCGCGCCGCACCGAGTCGGGGCGAGGCAAACCCACACAGGCGCGCCGCCACGCACCTTGGCGCTGAGATCCCACCTCTCGGGATCGCGACAGGCCTCGCCCCGGTTTGCCTAGCCCCTACGACCCGACCGCAGCGGGTTTGCCTGGCCCATGCGCGATGATCGCGCCATGTGGCGACCTCTCACACTTCACTAACACCCCGCCAACGCCCCGCTAACGATCCTCAAATACAATCAAACAATAACCGACAAGGGGACGGAGGATCCAGCATGAATTTGAACCGGTATACTCAGCGCGGCCAGGAGGCGATCATGGCCTCCCAAGAGCTCGCGCAAAACTATAATCATTCGCAGATCGAGCCCGAGCATCTCTTGCTCGCCCTGCTCCAGCAGGAGGACGGTGTAGCCGGGGAGATCCTGCGCCAGGTCAGCGCGGACCCGGACGCGATCGCGGGACAACTGGAGGGCGATCTCTCCCACCGGCCCAAGGCCTACGGCGGAAATGTCCAGCCTGGGCTAAGCGGGCAGGTTTCGCGCGTTCTGCAGGACGCATACGCTGAAGCCAACCAAATGAAGGATGACTACGTCAGCACGGAGCACATCCTGCTGGCGCTCGCAGGCGACAACGGCGGCAATGCCGCGCGACTGCTCGGCCGGCTGGGCGTCACGCGCGACCGTATCCTGGCCGCGCTGACCGCGATCCGCGGCAGCCAGCGCGTTACCAGCCAGAACCCGGAAGCAACCTACCAGGCGCTGGAGAAGTACGGCCGCGATCTGACCCAGGCTGCGCGGCAAGGTAAGCTCGACCCGGTCATCGGCCGTGACGAGGAGATCCGCCGCACGATCCAGATCCTTTCACGACGCACCAAGAACAACCCCGTGCTCATCGGCGAGCCGGGCGTGGGCAAGACCGCGATCGTGGAAGGCCTCAGCCAGCGCATCGTGCGCGGGGACGTGCCCGAAGGATTGAAGGACAAGCGCGTCATCGCGCTGGACATGGGCGCACTCGTCGCCGGCGCCAAG
>ENA-UOUL01005376-UOUL01005376.1-bioreactor-metagenome-genome-assembly--contig:-NODE-5376-length-11148-cov-4.688556_pt1 | contig 11148 bp, 6 predicted proteins | sample MGYA00249838_ERZ747220 | MGnify/ENA primary metagenome ERZ747220 (study PRJEB28778, sample SAMN05720191) | bioreactor metagenome | isolation source: Anaerobic biogas reactor | place: USA:Washington...
ACCGTTTGCTGGAACAGGGGGAGATCATCCCCTGGTCCCCCGGGAACCCGCAGCTGTACACCCTGCGCTCCAGCCTCTTTGTATCCGGGCAGCTGATGGATGTGGCGGATACCCGTTTTGGCTTCCGGGAGCTGCGCTTTTCCCCGGAGGAGGGCTTTTCCATCAACGGCGACCGGATGAAATTAAACGGCGCCTGCCTGCACCAGGAGTTTTCCATCGTCGGCGCCGCCGTGCACCGGGATGTGATCATCCGGCAGGTGAAGGCCTTGAAGCGGATGGGGGTCAATGCCGTGCGGACGGCCCACAACCCGCCCTCCGCCCTGTTTATGGACCTGATGGACGAGATGGGGATGATGGTGGTGAGCGAGTTTGCCGATGTCTGGCAGATCAGCAAGACCGGCTACGACTACGCCCGGTATTTTGATGCCTGGCACCAAAGGGACGTGGCCAGCTGGATCCGCCGGGACCGGAACCGCCCCAGCATCATCATGTGGAGCCTGGGCAACGAGGTGCCCGACACCCATGTGGACGCAGAAAAAGGCCTGGAGGTGCTGACCCGGCTGCGGGACCTGGTGCGCTCCCACGACCCCGAAGGCCAGGCAGCCATCACCCTGGGCAGCAACTATATGCCCTGGGAGAACACCCAGCGATGCGCCCCGGCCCTGGACACCGTGGGCTACAACTATGCAGAACACCTCTATGACCAGCACCACAGCCAATACCCGGACTGGGTCATCTACGGCAGCGAGACCTGCTCCACCGTGCAAAGCCGGGGCATCTACCGCTTTCCCCTGTCCCAGCCTGTCCTGGCCGATGACGACCTGCAGACCTCTGCCCTGGGCAACAGCGCCACCAGCTGGGGCGCCAAAAGCATCGATGCCTGCATCAAGGACGACCGGGACCGGCCCTTTTCCCTGGGGCACTTCATCTGGACCGGGCAGGACTACCTGGGGGAGCCCACCCCCTACCACACCAAGAACTCCTATTTCGGCATGCTGGACACGGCAGGCTTTGAAAAAGACGGCTATTACCTGTTCCAGTCCGCCTGGACAGACCCGCAAAGCCCCCTCCTGCACCTCTTTCCCCACTGGGATTTTAACAAGGGGCAGTGGATTGACCTGCGGGTGTGCAGCAACCAGCATGCCGTGGCCCTGTACCTGAACGACCGCAGCCTGGGCAGGCAGGAGATGGCCGGGGAAATCACCCGGAACTGGCGGCTGCCCTATGAGAAGGGGGTGCTGCGGGCGGAGGCCTATGACGAAAACGGCAGCCTCACCGCCATGGTGGAGCGCTTCTCTTTCCAGGAAGCAGCGCAGCTGCAGCTGGAGGTGGAACACGGGGAGGAGCTGGCCTTTGTGCGCATCCGGGCCCTGGACAAACAGGGCAGGCCGGTGGAAAACGCCAACCGTGCTGTGCGGGTGCGGGTAAAACACGGCAGCCTCCTGGGCCTGGACAACGGCGACGCCAGCGATTACACGCCCTATCCCCGGGACACCAGGCGGCTGTTTTCCGGCCAGCTGCTGGCGGTGGTGAAGCCGGAGCCCGGCCAGGAAATCCAGGTGCAGGCGGAATTTTGCGATGAGGACATCCCTGTCCGGAAAATTGAACTGACAAGGGAAGGGTTTACCGTGCGCGCCCGGCTGCTGCCTGAGGAAGCGCCGCCCCAGGAACTGCACTGGCGCCTCACCAATGCCGCCGGGGTCACCAGCAACTTAGCCGGCATGGACCTGCATGAGGACGGGCTGGGCATCACCCTAAGGCCCCGGGCGGACGGCTGCCTGTATGTGCGCTGCGGGGTGAACAATGGCAAGGACCACCTGGACCTCTACTCCCAGGTGTCCTTTGAGCTGTCCGGGCTGGGCGAGGCCAGTTTAAACCCCTACGAAACGGTCAGCGCCAGCCTGTACACCGAAACCAATGTCCTCCTCACCAACGGCAACGAGCGGGGGGTGGCCACCCCCCGGGAGGGGGAGAGCTGGCTGTGCTTTGACCGGCTGGACTTTGGCCCTGAGGGGTCGGACGAACTGTCCGTCTGGCTGTTCCCCCTGCAGAAAGAGCCCTTCCATTTTGAAATCCTGGACGGCCGGCCGGACCAGGGGGGCTCCCTGCTGGCACGGCCGCTGTATAACCTGGGGATGGTCTGGAACACCTACTGTGAGCTGCCGGTCCGGCTGAACCGGAGGCTGACGCGCATGGCCACCCTGTGCTTTGTGTTCCACATGAAAACCCATATGAAAGGCTTCCAGTTCCATCAGAAGGACAGGGCCTATGAGGTCCTGATGGCCGGGGACTGCGACCTGCTCTACGGCGACAGCTATCAACAGGACGGCGAATGGGTGAGGGCCATCGGCAACAACACCACCCTGGGCTTTTCCGGGCTTCGTTTTTCCGGGAAAGGCGCCCGGAAGATCGCCTTGACCTATGTGTCAAACAAGGCGGGCAGCCCCCTGCAGCTGCAGTTTTTGGGCCCCGGCGGCCAGGAAAAAATGCTGCTGAGCCTGCCGGCAAACGCAGACGAAAAAGAACAGGTCTTTGACCTGGACAGCGCCGTCACCGGGCCGCAGGATGTGAGCCTGGTCTTCCTGCCCGGAGCCAGCCTGGACCTGCACAGCCTGCGCTTCCTTCAGGAGGAATAGGGCATGCGCTTCACCGTTCACCAGGTGCTGCCCGGGGTCCACCACATGGAGGACCCCCTGGGCGGGGTGCACATGACCCTGGTGGTGGGCAACAAGCAGGCCCTAATGATGGACGCGGGCTACGGCGCATATGATGTATCAGCACAGGTCCGGCAGATCACGGACCTGCCCCTCACCCTGATCTTGAGCCATGGCCACCACGACCACGCCCTGGGGGCCATGTGGTTTGACGAAGCCTTCATGGACCCCAGGGACCTGCCTGTTTTACGGCATTACACCGGGCTTGTGGAGCGGGAGCGGGTCATCCGCCGGGCCGGCCTGACAGGCCGGGCGGCCTATGCATACCGCAGCAGGCAGATCCCCCAGCCCAGGCCCCTTGGGGAAGGCCCCCTTGACCTGGGGGGCCTCACCGTGCTGCCCACCCGGGTGCCAGGGCATACCCCGGGCTCGGTTGCCCTGCTGGTTCAGGAGCACAGGCTGCTCCTGCTGGGGGACAGCTGGAACCCCCAGACCTGGGTCTTCTTCCCAGAGGCCCTGCCCGTTGACACCTATATCGCCTCCTTCCGACGCCTGATGGCGTCCCCCTTTGACCTGGCCCTGGCCCCCCACCAGGCGGAGCCGGTGAGCCGGGACTACCTGCTGGCTTTCCGGGACGGGCTTATAACAAACGGCCCCGCAGTTGCGAAGCCGTTTGTGGTGCCGGGGCATGAGCGGGTGCCCACCCTGGCCTGTGCGCCGGTGAAAGGCGCCCGCTTGATTTTCAGGCAGCCTTAGCGAAGCAGGGTTTTGGCCGTGGAAGGCGGATAGCCCTTGCTCTTTTTAAACACCTTGCTGAAGTGATAGATATCTGAAAAGCCGAAGCGGTTGGCAGCCTCGCTTACGGAGATGCCCTCATACACCAGGGCGTCCTCCGCCATGTTCACCCGGATGCTGGTGATGAAGCGGCTGACGGTTTTGCCGGTGTGCTTCACGGTGAGCTTGTTTAAGTACCCGGGGTGGATGCCCACGGCAGCGCCGATTTCGGCCGCGGAGATGTGGCGGGAGATGTTCTCCGTCACATAGGCTGCGGCCTTTTGCACCCGGGGGTCGCTGCCGGTGCCCTGAACGATGCCGGTGTTGACCAGCACCTGGGCAAAGACCTCCATCAGGAGGGCGGCCGCCAGCATCCTGCTGGTGGCTTCCCTGAGGGCATTGTACTGCTTGATGCGCTCCAGGAGGTGGTCGATCTTGGGATCGTACTCCAGGTGGCTCACGATGGGCAGGGGCATGGTGGCCGGCTTGAAATCCTCATCAAACAGGAACATGTTGAAGGCATGCAGCGTCATGGGGTGCTCCGTGCTGCTTTTGGCTTCACGCCATTTGCCAGGGGAGATGTAGATCAGATCCCCCTTGGTGACCGGATAGACCACATCGTCCACGATGTACTCCCCCTCGCCTTCTAAGACGAAGGTGAAGTCGTGAAAATCGATCAGCTGCCGCTCAATCACCCAGTCGGGGGTGCAGACGCGGTTGACAAAATAGCTGATCTGCGGAATAAAGAACATGTCCTCGGTGATCTTTTTCATCAGTTGTCTCCTGTAAGATGTAATTCGTGGCTTGATTGCCCGGTCAGCGCCTGGCTGCGGGCATTGGGCTGGCTGGTGCCGACATAAAGGGTGCTGCCGCCTGTGACCGGCTGCCGGCTGCCGTCCTCCAGGACGACGGTGAAGGCATCCGGGTCAAGGGGCAGGCGAAGGGCCTTGGTTTCCCCCGCTTTCAGGGACACGCGCTGAAACCCGCACAACACCGGATGGGGTGGCGCGCTGTCGTGGTGATTCCTCACATAGACCTGCACCACCTCGTCCCCGTCCATGGCGCCGACGTTGGAAATGCCCACTTCCACAGCATGGTTATTATACACAGGAAAATCAAGTTTAAATTTTGTATAGGACAAACCATAGCCGAATGGGTACAAAGTTTCGCCCTCAAAATAGCGGTAGGTGCGGTTCTTCATGCTGTAGTCGGTAAAGTCCGGCAGGTCCTCCGCGGTGTGGTAAAAGGTGATCGGCAGCTTGCCGGAGGGGGACAGCTTGCCAAAGAGGATGTCCGCCAGGGCGCGGCCGCCGGCCTGGCCGGGATAGCCCGTCCAGAGGATGGCGTTGCCCTCTCTCACATCCAGTGCGCTGCCCGAGGTAATGACGGTCACCAGTTTTTTCGCGTGCTGCCGCATGGCTTCCGCCAGCAGCCTTTGGCTTGGCGGAAGCAGAATATCTTCCCTGTCGCCGGAGAAGTAGGTGTTGCCGCGCTCACCCTCCTCACCTTCCAGCGTCCCGTCAAGACCCACGCACAAAAGGGTGACATCAGCCGCCTGCGCCGCCGCAACAGCCTCCTGAAGCCGGTCATTGGCATATTTGGAGAGCACACTGCCGCGGTCCTGGTTGAGTTTGGCACCTTCCGCGTACAGGACGCGTGCCCGGCCGGCCAAGGCATGCCGGATGCCTTCCAGGAAGGTGGTATAGCGCGAGGAAGTGCCATTGTAGTTACCTTCAAGCACCGCATGGCTGTCAGCCACCGGGCCAATCACGGCAACTGTACGGATGTTCTCAAGGCGCAAAGGAAGGACACCGTCATTCTTCAGCAGAACCATGCTCTTGCGGGCAATACGCAGCGCGCGTGCTGCGTGCGTGTCAGAATCACTCTCCAGCGGGCTGATAAAATGAAGTTCACAGCTATCATCAAACAAGCCCAGAAGGCAGCGGGTTGTAAACAAACGCACTGCGGCGTTTCGGAGCATGCCCTCATCTATCAGCCCCTCTTTCAGCGCGATGAGAAGTTGCAGATAGGTATTGCCACAGTTCAGGTCGCACCCATGGCGCAGGGCCAGCGCCGCGCTTTCGGGGGCGGTTGATGTAACCTTGTGATGCTCGTGAAAATCCCTGATAGCCCAGCAATCGCTGACAAAGTGCCCTTCAAATCCCCACTCCCCCCGCAGGATATCCTCCATGAGGGTCTTGCTGCCGCAGGCAGGCTCCCCGTTGACGCGATTGTAGGCGCCCATCACAGCCTCTACGCCAGCTTCCCGTACCAGGGCTTCAAAGGCGGGCAGATAGGTTTCCCGCAGATCCTTTGGGCTGACCTCCGCGTTAAACTCGTGGCGCAGGGTCTCCGGCCCTGAATGCACGGCAAAATGCTTGGCGCAGGCCGCTGCTTTCAGGTATTTGCCATTCCCCTGGAGCCCCCTGACAAAAGCGACGCCAAGCCGCGATGTCAGGTAAGGATCCTCCCCATATGTTTCCTGGCCGCGGCCCCACCTGGGATCACGAAAAATGTTGATGTTGGGGCTCCAGTAGGTGAGTCCCTTGAAGATGTCCCGGTCGTCCAGCTGGGAGATGGCGTTGTACTTGGCGCGCCCCTCTGTGGCGATGATATCCGCGATGCCGCTGATTTCGTCAGCATCAAAGACAGCCGCAAGGCTGACAGCCTGTGGAAAGACCGTTGCTGTGCCCGCGTTGGCAACGCCGTGAAGGGCTTCGTTCCACCAGTTGTACTCGGGGATGCCCAGCCTGGGGATCGCGGGTGCATCATAGCGAAGCTGCGAGGCCATTTCCTCCACTGTCATCTGCTTAACCAGGCGCTCAGCCGCTGCTTTGGCCTTTTCCCTGTCCATAACCAGCTCCTTACTGCAAGGCGATGGATGCCCTGCGTTTATATTCAATCACTTACAGCCAGGCCACCCATCCGGAGGCCTGAGGCTGTGCTTTCATCGGTTTGCCCGCCGTAGCGCGCTGGAAAAGAATGGGCGTGTTTCTGTGCATGCCAGCCCGGCGTCTTTCCGTGACGAACACGGGCCGGGGGAAAGGCAGGGGCTTCCGGAAAACCGCGTCAGTAGATGCGCCGTCCTCTCTCATCCGGAATGCCTGAGAAGCGCCAGAAGTAATTGTTGAGCACATCCCGCCACTCGCATGCGTTCTGAAGCTGGCGGACAAAACGCTCCCGTGTGTGACGGAAGCTTTCCTCGGGAATCAAGCCCTCAAGGGACTCCCAGTCCCGCAGCAAGGCCTCCGCACCCAGCGCGCCCTCAAACCTTGTGTCGTAGATGTACTGGATTAACGTGCGGCCATCAGGCAGCACATGGTCAAAGGGCAGCCGATGGAAGAACAGCAGCAGCTCCTGGGGGCACGTATGGGGGCTGTCATAGCGCCTGCGTAATGCCTCCGGGTACTGCAGCGTAAAGCCGGTGCCGCGGGAACTGCGGTCAATGCCCACGGCCCGGCCGTCGGTGCGCAGATAGGTGCCCCACTTGTCGTACTCGTACCCTTCCGGGTTGGGCCCGTAATGGCTGTCCGGGTGCACCATCCATCCCAGCGCCAGAGGCGCTGTATAGCTTTCATACACGGCGCGCGAGCGAAGCAGCATTGCGCGAAGCGTTGAGAGCACGACAGGGTTACTGCCATAGCTCAGGCGGATCCACCAATCGGCGTCGTCATCGGCTGTTTGGCCCCGCCAGGCGAACAAACCGTAGGAAAACAGATTTGCCTGGGCCAGGTCATGCCCGGTCCAATTGTCATCACGTCCCAGATTGCTGACCGCGCAGATGTGCCGCGGCTTGAAGGGCAGCAGGTCACGGGTGATCTCCTGCCACATCGGCGGCATGTAGTACAGGTCAATTTGCTGCCCGGTGTATTCCTGGGCAAGCTGCAGCTCCAGGGCTTTTTCAGTGTTGGGCATGGCGTACAGAAGCGGGGAAACCGGCTCGCGCGTCTGAAAATCATAGGGCCCGTTCTTGATTTGCAGGATGACATGCGCATCAAATGTGCCATCCATCGGCGCATATTGTTCAAAGGCCGCCTTGGGACGGTCTATGGCATGGTCGCGCCAGTCCTGCTTGCAGTTGTACACAAAGCACCGCCAGATAACATAGCCCCCGTGGGGCCGGAAGGCCCGTGCCAGCATATTGGCGCCCTGCGAATGGCTGCGACCGTAGGTGTGAGGCCCAGGGCGAAACTCGCTGTCTGCCTTGATAACAACACCGCCAAAGTCAGGGATCAGGCCATATATTTCCTCTGCCCGCTTCTGCCACCAACGCTGCACCGCGGGATCCAGCGGATCGGCCGTCCCAATACCCGCACTATGAGGGAGCGCGAAATCCGCGGCAACCATCAGGCGGATGCCGTAGGCTCGCAGCAGGTCAGCCAGCCGGGCCAGATCAGGCAGCCAATCCCGGGTAATCAGCCGGTCCGCAGGCGGCCTGACATTGACGTTATTCACACAGACGGCGTTGATGCCCACCGAGGCCAGGAGCCGGGCATACTGCGTGAGCCTGGGCCAGTCATTCCTGAAGCGTCCCTTTGAAAAAAAGAGGGAGTCGCCCGCGTATCCCCGTTCCACCATGCCATCCATATTGTCCCAGTGGTTGAGCATACGCAGCGCATAGGCAGGCCTGGTGAAATCGCACTGGGGATTCAGCCCGGCTGCCAGTTTCATCATCAGGCGATACGTGCCATACAGCAGCCCTGACGCATTCCCGCTGATGATATAGCCGCCATCCGCCGGCATGATGGCATAGCCTTCCTCTTCCCCCTTAAGGCACAGGGAAACAGGCATACGCAGGCACAGGCGTTCCCGGCCCAGGCGCAGTTCATCCGCCGCAATCTGAAAAGGTGTGGCTCCCCTGGCCGTCTCTTCGCCCAAAAATGCCAGCCAGGCAAGGCGTCTGTCGCTGTGCATGCTGTCTCTTCTTTCCATATTCTATGCGTATCGGTCTGGAATTATGCGCCAGGATGAGGCTTCAGGCGGACAGGCTTCCATTTTGCAGCGTCAAAGATGAACGGGCTTTGGGGCACAGGTTCACAGCAGCGGGTTGGAAAGCATTCATGCCCGGGCACCCTGTAGGGCAGGGCGCCCTCCAGTACCTGGTCTGTCAAGCCGTCGATGAACCCGCGCAAGGCGGCTTCTCCCCGGGGAAACGGGTCATGGCTGACAAGCACCTGTTTATAGGTCAGGCCAGTTAGGGCACGCATGCTTTGCCTGTACCGCTCAACCGGGCAGCATTCAGGAAAGAACAGCCAGGTCTGGGGGTTCCAGCTGTCCGCAAGCAGCAGCAGCTCCCGCTCTTCCACCAGCAGGCCAATGGAACCGGGGGTGTGCCCGGGCAGGGGCAGAACCCTGACATGAAGGCCGCCAAGGTCAAATCGTTGTGCCGCAAGCGGGACAGCGCCGGGCATTGGCGCATGGAGATAGTGTTCACAGGCCCAGCTGTCCGGCGCAAGGCCTTTGGCCCTTGCAGCATCAAGGTTCATCTGGCGTATGCACTGCGAGGAATATCTGCCCAAATAAGGGAAATCAGCCTCATGAAGGCTCACGCATTCCCCAAGGCGAAGGGCACCCAGCACATGGTCGGGGTGCGCATGGCTCAAAAGAACTGTCAGGGGCTTGGGGCAGAAGGACTGCAAAAAACCTTTCAGATCCCATAAACCGTATCCGGTGTCAAACAGCAGGGCGCGCTGTGTTCCCACCAGCAGTGTCATCCCCACCCCCATGGGATCCCATATATGCCATATGCCAGCGGCAACTTTCTGTGCGGTATAGCAAGCCGTCATGAGAAAACCCCCAATCCGGGCATCGTTTGGCCCTTTGCCAGGCAGTGCCAAACAAAATCCATCTGCCTGATGATGACAGCTCCGGAAGGATAAGCCAGCTGCCGCCGCATGGTGATGACGGCACGGAAGCGCTTCCCGGTCATCCGAAAAAGCATATTGGCTGCAACCTATTTTTCGCCCGGGGGAATGGGACCTGTCTATGCTCCATTTCCTAAACCACCACGGTGATGGCGCTGTCACTTGCAGATGACAGGTCAAAGTCGGCCTGCTTTCCTTCACAGGACAGCTCATATTTGCCACGTATTCCTGTTATCTCAGCGCGGCCTTGGCTGTCTGTATGGCATTGGATATCGCTGGAAAATGTATGGTTAATCAAGTGATCCAGCGCTTCCCAGGCGGGCTTGGCGGTGTTGTCCGCCCGCAGAAGGCCCGTGGGCGCGCGCAGCCACTTCCCGTCTGTTGCGTCCCAGTTGGTGACGGCTTCCACCTGGGGATTGGCAAAAAGGATGGTGTACATCTCCTCCAGTTCCCTGGCCTGGCGCTCCTCTCCCGCCGGGGTGGACGGCCAGTCCGGGACGACCCAATCATTGAGGTCAACGATATGGGGGGGCATGAGTTGGCCGGAGACCAGTGAGTTCTCCGTGAAGTGGAGGGGAAGGCCAAACCGCGAAAACCGCCCCAGCACATCCTCCAGTTTGCCGCGTCCCCAATAGCCCTGGTGCTGATGTGATTGTATGCCGATAGCGTCGATGGGGACGCCTGCTGCCAGGCATTCTTCCACAAGGCGTTCGTAAGCAGGAGAGGTATTGAAGTCATTGAGGATGAGCACAGCGTTGGGATTTGCATCACGCGCTGCGGCAAAGACCCGCTTGACAAGGCCTACGCGCCCCAGATCCCTTGCAATACGTGTGACCGCATTGTCATAGCGGTCAAACACCGGCATGATCACCACTTCATTGATGACATCCCATATATCGATGACACCCTCAAAGCCAGCAACTTCCCGGCGGATACGCGCCAGCTGTTTCCGCAGGATATCCGTGTTGCTGTATTGCATCAGCCAATCCGCACAGACTGTGTGCCAGCAAAGGGGATGGCCCTTGAGGCGGACGCCCCGCTGCGCAAGCCACCGGGCTGCGGCCATGAGCCCGGATGTTTGGGGACTGCCCTCTTTTTCCTCGAACCTTCCCCAGTAAAACGGCAGGGTTGCGTAGTTGGAGATGGCAATCATTCGGGAAAGCCGTTCCTCCACAAAGGCTTGCCGCTGCGCGTCCAGAAGGCCCGAGGCGGCATCCAGTGCGTCAAAACCGCCAAAACCAAAGAGAAAATCGTGTTTCACTAACCGGGCCCCAAAAGCCGTGTTTGCCAGTACAGAGCCTTCGTGCCGGCAAAGACTCAGGGTGGCCTTGGATTTGCGATGTTCAAAACAATCGTGCGGCATGAATTGCTCCTTATTCAACCCTTAATGCTGCCTATGCTGAGGCCCACAACGAAGTAGCGCTGCAGGAAAGGATAAATCGCCATGATGGGTGCTGCCGATACTACAGTGATAGCCGCCCGGATGGTGATGGGGGTGGTAAGGGTGGTGTTTGCCGCCGCTTCCGCGCTGGTCATAGCGGCATTGGCACTGTTGCTGGTGGTGGCCAGTTTCATCTTCAGCAGATACTGCAGCGTGTGTAGGCGAACTTTACCCGCGTTGTACAGGTGTGTGTCAAACCAGGCATTCCATGCTCCTACAGCCACGAACAGCGCGATGGTGGCGGCAACCGGCATCATCAGCGGGAAGATGATGCGCCAGAATAAGTAGAAATCACCCGCCCCATCGATGCGCGCGGACTCAACCAGCGCGTCGGGCAAACCGATGATATAGGTGCGCATGACAATCATGTTGAAACAGGAGAACATCGTTGGAATGATATAGACCCAGAAGGACT
>ENA-UOUL01005381-UOUL01005381.1-bioreactor-metagenome-genome-assembly--contig:-NODE-5381-length-11142-cov-3.682693_pt1 | contig 11142 bp, 8 predicted proteins | sample MGYA00249838_ERZ747220 | MGnify/ENA primary metagenome ERZ747220 (study PRJEB28778, sample SAMN05720191) | bioreactor metagenome | isolation source: Anaerobic biogas reactor | place: USA:Washington...
TCCTGGTCGCGGCTGCCTCCATTCCCACCCGTACCACATCTGCAGCCGCTGCCGGCAGATCGTCCATGAACGATCGAATGCGCCCTCCTTGCCAGCAGGGCCGGCGACGTACCTGGACAGTTGAACCTGACGGGTCTTCAAACAGAAAGGAGGTAGCGGCAAGACACACTTATCGCGGCGCAGTGTACAGACTATTCCCCGTTTACTGAGCATCTTAGGAGGAACCACTATGCGCACCAGAAAAATCCTGGCACTGGCACTCACATCGGCAGCCGTCCTGCTGCTGATTGTCGCGGGCGTCTCCGCGGATACTCCCACCCTCAACCCGCAAGAGGAGCTGGGCAAGCTCCTGTTCTTCGATACGAACCTCTCGAGCCCAGCCGGTCAGTCGTGTGCCACCTGTCATGCGCCGGAGGTTGGCTGGGTCGGCCCTGATTCCGCCATCAATGCAGCCGGTTCCGTCTACCCTGGAGCCATCGACACCCGGTTTGGCGATCGCAAGCCGCCCACCGCCGCGTATGGCGGCGACAGCCCGGTCCTGTACTACGATGAGGAAGAGGGGCTCTGGATCGGCGGCATGTTCTGGGACGGCCGCGCCACCGGCTGGACCCTCGGCGATCCGCTGGCCGAGCAGGCCCAGGGACCGTTCCTGAACCCCGTGGAGCAGAACATGCCGGGAATCAAGCAGGTCTGCCTTGTGGTTCGAAAATCGGGCTACGCTGACCTGTACGAAGAGGTCTGGAAAGGCCCGGTCGACTGCGGTAAGAACGCTCTGGAACTCACGTACGAGCGCATCGCCCGCTCGATCGCGGCTTATGAAAGATCGGCCGAGGTTAACCCATTCAGCTCGAAATACGACGCATACCTGGCCGGTGAAGCAGTGCTGACCGACCAGGAAGCCTGGGGGCTGGAGCTATTTGAAGGCAAGGGAATGTGCTCCGCCTGCCATATCAGCGAACCCGGCCCCGACGGAGAGCCGCCGCTCTTCACCGACTTCACCTACGATAACCTGGGCATTCCATCAAACCCGGCGAACCCGGCTAACATCGCCAACCCGGACTTTATCGATCCGGGCCTGGCCGGCTTCCTCAGGAATGCCGGCTACAACGAAGAGGTCTGGGAACCCGAGATGGGCAAGCACAAGGTCCCGACGCTCCGCAACGTGGATCTGCGGCCCTACCCCGAGTTTGTGAAGGCCTACGGCCACAACGGCTTCTTCAAGTCGTTGGAGGAGATCACCCATTTCTACAACACGCGTGATGTTGAGATGTGGCCTGCCCCCGAAGTCCTGGAAACCATCAACATTGATGAGCTCGGCAACCTGGGCCTGACCCCCGACGAAGAGGCTGCGATCGTGGCCTTTATGAAGACCCTGTCTGACGGCTACCCGTCAAAATAAGAGTAGTCGCTGATCCGATCCCAGCACCCCCTTCCTCATTACCCTCCGGCTGAGCGAGGGGGTTCAGGGAAACTAAACCACACCGGGGGCTTCTGGTCTGCAAGGCGGGCCGGAAGCCCCTGGCCTCATCGTCCACTGAACCAACTCTGCTCTCCTCTCCATGTAACATCAAGTATATTAGTTGACAATAGTCACATGCCGGATATACTCACCACAATGCTGGTATGCTTCCAAACTGGCATCCTGCATTGTATGTATTACTTCCGTGCCCGACTGGAACTCTCATGACCGATCTCGAATTCTCCCTGGGTGCACGCGTCCGCAGCCTGCGCAAAGAGCGCGAGCTCTCGCAACGCGAGCTGGCCGACCTGGCCAGCCTCTCGCCCAATGCCATCTCGCTCATCGAACGCGATGAGATCTCGCCCAGCGTCGCAACCCTGCAGCGGCTTGCCGCCGCGCTGGGCGTCAAGATGAGCTATTTCTTCGAAACCGAAACCGTGGCACGGGTCCTCCATGTTCGTTCGAGCCAGCGGCCGGTGATCCGCGGGACAGGATCGAGCATCGAGGGCCTGGGCGCGCGCCTGGACGGCCAACAGATGGAGCCATACCTCGTCACCCTGGCGCCGCGGGCCGACATGGGCGCGGGACAAGTCGTGCATGCGGGACACGAATTCGTTTTCTGCCTGGCAGGCCGGGTGAAGTACGAGATCGACGGAGACGTGTACCTGTTGGAGCCGGGCGATTTTCTGATGTTCGAAGCAGACCTGCCGCACCGCTGGGGCAACCCGGACGACGAGGCCGCGCGGCTGCTCCTGGTGCTGCAGGCGCCGGACGATGTGAAGGAACCGGCGCGGCGCCATTTCGCCGATTATCCTTCGGTGACGCACCTGGGCTGACCGCGAGGAGCGATCCAGGCCGTGAACACCAGCGCATCAACACTGATCTGCTCACCCTTGGGTGGTGCCGGGCACGGCGATTTGCAGCCGATGCGGGACAGATTGACTTCGGATCGGCCGCACCCGGCGGTTCCTCCTTAACCGGATGCGGGCGGGCACGGGACTGCTCGCCCGCACCCGGATAGTTCTTAGGGACCACACCACGTTCGGGAAGAAAATCTCTCATCTACCCAGGAGCCTGCCATGCGCATGCCTGTCTTTTTGAAGAAGAACGCCACCTGGATGATCGGCTTGATCGCAATCCTCGCCGTCATCATCATCCCGCTGACCCTGCTGCGGCCCCAGGCCAGCGAAGCCCTGGACAACCCTGCGGCTAAGGTGCCCACACGGGTCCCCGAGACCGATCACACCCACCTGCTGCAGGGCCCGTACGCCAGCGGCCCCGAGGTCACCCAGGCCTGCCTGAAGTGCCACCCCGACTCCGCAACCCAGTTCATGGCCACCACCCACTGGACCTGGGAAAGCGCGCCCGTGATGGCTGCATGGCGTGGCGAGATGGTGACCATCGGCAAGAAGAACCAGATCAACAACTTCTGCATCAGCGCCCAGGGCAACGAGAACAAGTGCATGAGCTGCCACGCGGGATATGGTTGGGAGGATGACACGTTCGACTTTGCCGATCCTCTCAAGGTTGACTGCCTGGTCTGCCACGCCGACCGTTCGCTCTATGGCAAGGGCGACTACGGTTACCCGCTGGAAGAGGTGGATCTGGTCGCCGCTGCGCGAAGCGTCGGGCGGCCCACGCGCGAGAACTGCGGCTTCTGCCACTACGATGGCGGCGGCGGCAACAACGTCAAGCACGGGGACCTGGACTCGAGCCTCAACTACGCTTCGGAAAGCCTGGACGTGCATATGGGCGGCTTGGGGCTGCTTTGCATCGACTGCCATACCGGTGACGATCACGTGATCAAGGGGCGCCTGCTCGCCGACAATCTGACGATTGCACACGACGAACAGGTGCAGTGCACCGATTGCCACTCCGGCGAACCGCACGAAGATCAACGCGTCAATGCCCACACCGCGAGCGTGGCGTGTCAGACCTGTCACATCCCCGCAATAGCAGTCAAAAACCCTACCAAGATGACCTGGGACTGGTCTACGTCCGGATGTGATTGCCCCGAGGATCCACATACCTACCTGAAAATCAAGGGAAATTTCCTCTACGAGACCGATGTTACCCCCACCTACCGCTGGTTCAACGGCAGCAACGCCTACCGTTATATCCTGGGCGACGCGATCGATCCCACGCAACCCGTGATGGTCAACGAGCCGGCCGGCGACATCACCGACCCGGACGCCAAGATCTATCCGTTCAAGACTCACATTGCCAAACAACCCTACGACACGGTCAACAATACCCTGCTGGCCCCGCGCACAGCCGGGAAGGACGGCTACTGGACCACCTTCGATTGGCCTTCAGGGCTGGCGCTGGGCGCGCAGGACGCAGGGATCAGCTTCTCCGGCCAGTATGGCTTCACCGAGACCTGGATGTACTGGCCGAGCGCGCACATGGTGCAGCCCGCGGAGAACGCGCTGCAATGCGAAGCCTGCCACGGCCCCGACGGCCGCATGGACTGGCGAGCCCTGGGCTACGAAGGCGACCCCATCGAGTGGGGCAGCCGCACACAGGCCAAGTGAGAGAGCCGCATGAAGATATCGCACCGCTTACGAACTGTCATACCCATGGGCGTCCTTCTGTTGGCAACCGGGCTGGGATTGGCCGGCGCGGCCGCCCAACCTGTCGTCCAATCGCCGGTGGAAGCGACATCGCTGCACCCACATTTTGCTCTGCTGGATGCTAACGAGGTCAGTGTCCTGGTTTCGGACGAGCCGGTCTCCACGGTCAAGACGTGCGGCGCCTGCCACGATGCGGAGTTTATCCAGTCGCACAGCTATCACGCGTCGCTGGGCCTCCATGAGATGGCCGAGGCCGGCACGATCGCGAACGGCCGCGCATGGGACACCAGCACCGGTGCGTATGGCCGCTGGGATCCCCTGCGCTACCGCTATCTCTCGCCGGCCGGCGACTCGCTGCTCGACCTGGGCACGCCTGACTGGGTGATGCGCTTCGGCGACCGGCACGTGGGCGGCGGCCCTGCGTTGTATGCCCGCGATGGCCGCCTGCTCAGCGAGTTGCCCGCGGATGCCAACGACCCGGAGACCGCGGTGCTGGATACCGCCACGGGCGAGGCAAAGGCCTGGGATTGGACCGCGTCGGGCGGGGTCGAGATGAACTGCTTCCTGTGCCACCTGCCTGCCCCCAACAACGATGCCCGCATCGCCGCGCTGCAGAGTGGGAAGTTCGGCTGGGCCAACACCGCCACCCTGGTGGGAACCGGCCTGGTTGAGGTGGACGGTGAGGCGTATCGCTGGCAGGCCGGCGCATTCGATGCAGAGGGCCTCCTCAAGCCTGAATTCGTGACCATGCAGGACCCCACCAACGACAACTGCGGCCAGTGCCACGGGCTGGTGCACACCGATGCCACCGCGCCGCTATCGCTGGCCGGCGCGGTGACATCATCCTGGAATACGAGCGCAACCCGGCTCAGCGCTAGCCTGACCACGGGCGCCATCATCTCGGGACAGCGCATCACGGATTCCGGCTTGAACCTGGCCGGCAAGGCGGAGCTGAGCCGGGCCTGGGATATTCACGCCGCCCGCCAGATCCAATGCACAGACTGTCACTTCTCGCTCAACAACCCGGTCTACTACCAGGAGAGCGAGGCCACTCGCCCCGACCACCTTACTTTTGATCCGCGGCGTCTGGACACGGGCGAGTATCTGCAGCGCCCGGTGCACGATTTCGCCAAAGGCGCCACCGCCCAGCACACCGTCGCGCCTGAGCTGGCTGATACCATGCGCCGCTGCGATGGCTGCCACGATGCCGGGGCCACCCACACCTGGCTGCCCTACAAGGAACGCCATCTGGACACCGTATCCTGCGAGAGCTGCCACATCCCGCAGCTCTACGCACCTGCCCTGCAGAGCGTAGACTGGACCGTTCTGGATGCAGACGCCCAGCCGCGGCGCGAATTCCGCGGGGTGGAGGGCGATCCACTGGACGCGACCTCGCTGGTGACCGGCTTTGAGCCGGTGCTGCTCTCGCGCCAGGACGTGAACGGCAACAGCCGCCTTGCACCCCATAACCTGGTGACCTCCTGGTACTGGGTCTATGGCGAGCCGGCGCGGCCGGTGCGCGAGATCGATCTGCGTGCCGCCTGGTTCGACGGGGAGAGCCATGCCGCCGAGGTGGTGGCTGCGCTGGATGGCGATGGCAGCGGCACACTGTCCGGGACCGAGCTTGTACTGGACACCGCGGCCAAGCAGAACATCATCGCTGCCCGCCTGGCTGCGCTGGGCCTGGCGAATCCCCGCATTGCCGGCGAGGTGCAGCCGTATGCGATCAGCCACAACGTCACCGACGGCAAATGGGTGACCCGCGAGTGCACGGACTGTCACGGCGCCGGCTCGCGCCTGACGCAGGCCTTCACCCTGACTGCGGCCGGGCCCGCCGGGGTGTCGCCGGCCCTGATGACCAGCGGCAACGCGAAACTGAGCGGCGACCTCAGCACCGGTGCAGATGGCTCGCTGCACTACCGGTCCACCCCTGCCAGGCACGGGCTCTACATCTTCGGCCAGTCGAACATCTGGTGGGTGGACTTGCTCGGCCTGCTGGCCTTGGTCGGGGTCTTGGGGGGCATTGCGCTCCACGGGGGGCTCCGCATCCTGAGCGCGCGACGCCTGCCCAAGCAGCACGCACAACTCAAGCGCGTCTACATCTACAGTGCGTACGAGCGGTTCTGGCACTGGCTGCAGACCTTCACGATCGTGGGCCTGCTCTTCACCGGGCTGATCATCCACAAGCCCGACATTTTCGGCATGTTTGCCTTCAAATCAGTGGTGTACGTTCATAACGTGCTGGCCGCGATCGTCGTCATCAACGCGGGCCTGTCTCTCTTCTATCACCTGGCAAGCGGCGAGGTGAAGCAATTCATCCCGCGCCCCAAGGGTTTCTATGACCAGGCGATCGTCCAGGCCAAGTACTACCTGCGCGGCATCTTCAGGAACGAGCCGCACCCCTTCGAGAAGACGCCCCGGCGAAAGCTGAACCCCTTGCAGCAGATCACCTATTTCGGCCTGCTCAACGTCCTGCTGCCCGGCCAGATCCTCACCGGCGCACTGATGTGGGGCGCGGAGCACTGGCCCCAGGTGGCGCAGCGTCTCGGCGGGCTGCCGCTGCTGGCCCCGGTCCACACGCTGATCTCGTGGCTGCTGGCCGCGTTCGTCGTCATGCACATCTACCTGGCTACCACCGGCCACTCCCCGTTGGCGCTGATCCAGGCGATGATGCTGGGGTGGGAAGACGTCGAGGCTCATGACACGCATGCACATACTCCCGGGGCGCCACTCGGCCGCCCGGAGGCACTGAGACCCGCCCAGGAGGCGTCCCATGGCAGTTGAAACCGGCAAACACTCATCCCCGCAAGGGGCAAAGGCGGGAGGCGGATTCTTCACGTCGCGGCCAACCAAACCCTACATCCATCCCTACCTGGGCGGCGCGCTGCTTGGCCTGGTGCTTTTCCTCTCCTTCTTCCTCACCGGCAACGGGCTCGGCGCGTCCGGAGGACTGAACAACATCATCGGCTTCTTCCAGGACCTGATCGCGCCCGACCACATGGATCAGGTGCCGTACCTGGTGAAGATCGCCGGGGGCGACAAGAACCCGTTGGACGCCTGGTCGGTCTTTGGCGTGTTGGGCACCATCCTGGGCGGCTTCGTCTCGGGCTGGCTGAATGGTCGCCTGAAGGTGGAAACCATACGCGGCCCGCGCATCACCCCACGAACCCGTTGGTTCATGGCGTTTGCTGGCGGCGCGATCATGGGCTATGGCGCCCGCTTCGCCCGCGGCTGCACCTCGGGACACGCCTTATCCGGTGGAGCAACGCTCTCGGCCGGCGCGTGGGCCTTCATGTTTGCGGTGTTCGGCGGCGGCTATGCGCTCGCCTATTTTCTGCGGAAGTTTTGGAACTAAGTAGGCAGGAGGCATCATGGCGCCTTTTCCCCTGACACTATCGACGCTGCTCGGCCATTGGGGCCAGTATGCCGTCTACGCATTGATCGGCTTCGCCTTCGGCTTTGTCCTGGAGAGCGCGGGCTTCGGCAACTCGATGAAGCTGGCCGGGCAGTTCTACTTCAAAGAGATGACCGTGCTGAAGGTCATGTTCGGCGCGATCGTGACCGCCATGGTCCTGATCTTCGCCGCATCAGGCCTGGGGTTGTTGGACTATAACCTGATTTATGTCAACACCACCTACCTGTGGCCCGATATCGTCGGCGGGCTCATCATGGGCGTTGGCTTCATCGTCGGCGGCTTCTGCCCCGGCACGTCGCTGGTCGCCATGGCCACGCGCAAGATCGACGGCCTGTTCTTCGTCCTAGGCGGCCTGTTCGGCATCTTCCTCTTCGGCGAGACGGTGGACCTGTTCGCCGGATTCTGGAACTCATCCTACCTGGGCCGCCTCACCCTCCAGGATTGGCTGGGGCTGCCGGTGGGCATCGTGGTGCTGGCGATCGTGCTGATGGCGCTCTTCATGTTCTGGGGGGGCGAGCACCTGGAGCGCATCTTCGGCGGCAAGGATCTGAAACGGGAGCCCAAGGTGCGCTATGCCGGTGCAGGAGCGCTGGCCCTGGCCGCGGTCATCGTAGTCCTCATCGGCCAGCCAACCACCTCCGACAAATGGCAGGCACTGGAGCCTGACAAGGCGCCGCTGCTGGCAGAACGCGCAGTGCAGATCCACCCCGGCGAGCTACTGGATGCGTTGCATAGCGACGCGCTGAAGGTAATTCTGCTGGATATTCGCAATGAGGCCGACTACAACATCTTCCACATAGCCGGCGCCCGGCGAGTGACGCTAGCCGAGCTGTCTGATCTCATTCCCTCATTGCTGCTGGAGCCGGCCAACACGATCTTCGTCACCGTGAGCAACGACGAAACAGCTGCCACCGAGGCCTGGAAGCTCCTGACTGCTGAAAGCGTGCCCAACGCCTACATTCTGGAGCGCGGCATCAACGGTTGGCTGGACACTTTCGCCAGCGCGGACCCGGCGCTGCGCAAGTCAACACCGGTGGCGGGGGATGACCGGCTGCGTTACGAATCCGCGATGGCCCTCGGCGCCCGTTCGCCGGCAGCTACCCCGGAAGTAGATGAGTTCCAAGTGGAGTACACGCCCAAGATCCAGCTCGAGTTCAAAAAAGGACCTTCTGGCGGCGGCTGCGGGTAAGCAAACCCAGGTTCCTCCTCCCTTACGAGCGCCACGCATCTATTCCCAGGTGCATGGCGCTCGTGTCCTTTCCCCGTTTGTTCAAATCTACACAACTTCTTCAAAACTCCGGCATATCGCCTTCACACGCATCGGCTAATCTGAGGACAGTTCAGGGCGTCATCATTACCCTGACGAGTTCGATAAACCATAACTCATCCATTGTGGGAGAGCGATATGACAAGAGGGTCCGTTTCAAAACAAACACGTAACAACTGGCTGATCGACGCCGCAGTGTTCATCGGCGCGGTAATCGCAGCCATCACCGGCATCTACTTCCTGTTCCTGCCCTCGGGCGGGTATCAGGGTGGGCGCAATCCGATGTACGGTGTCACGATCCTGTTCGACCGTCACACCTGGGATAACCTGCACACCTGGTTCAGCGTGGTGATGATCGTGGCAGTGATCGTCCACTTTGCCATCCACTGGAACTGGGTGAAAGGAATGGCAAAGCGCATGGTCAAGTCGATCGCGGGCAAGGGCGTGCGCATGAACCGGCACGGCATCTTCAACGTCGCTATCGACGCAGCCGTGGCCATCGGCTTCCTGGTGGCCGCAGTTACGGGCGTCTACTTCATGTTCGCCGGGACCGGTCGGGCAGCGGATCCCCTCTTCATCTTCAGCCGGACGACATGGGATCTGATCCACACCTGGTCCGGCGTAGTGATGATCATCGCCGCAGTCATCCACTTCGCCATTCACTGGCGCTGGGTGACCAAGGTGACCACCAAGGTGCTGCCCTCGCTCAAGCCGGGCCTGAAGCCGGCCGGCGGGACAACAGTTGAACGTGCCGGAGCGTAAGGACGCTCCTGAGACACCGAACAAACACCAATCAGACAACTACTTCATGAAAGGAACACGAAGATGTTGAAGAAGATCGCAATGGGCGCTCTGTTGACCGGCCTGGTGGCCGTGCTGATCCTGGGCGCTGTGAATAGGACCAATGCAGTGAGCGGCGAAGCCGCCGGCGAGACCGGGCGTCGCGGCCAAGCAACAGAAACGACGACGACGGAAGCTGGCGTGCAGAACTATGGCCAACGTGCCGGAACAGCAAACGAGGTCAACGGCCAGGGTGGCCGCTGGGCGCAGGAAGCTGCGACGACCGAGACGCTCGGCCAGGGCGGCCGCTGGGCGCAGGAAGCCGTGACGACCGAGACAGTCGGCCGCGGCGGCCGCTGGGCACAGGGCGCTGAAGTGAACCAGGTCCCGGCCGGGCAGGGCGCGGGCGGATTGAACAGCGTTCTGGAGGCAGACGTGCAGCCCGATGAGTGGCGCACGGTCGAGGGAACTGTGGTCAGCGCGGCGAACGACCTGATCGAGATCGAGACCGCCGCGGGCGAGATCATCACATTTGAGGGACGGCCCCTGAGCTTCGCCCTGGAGCAGGGCTTCAGCCTCCAGCTGGGCGACGCGGTGGCGGTCGACGGCTTCGACGAGGACGGCGAGTTCAAGATCGGACAGGTGACGAACCTGGGCAATGAGGCGAGCGTCACCCTACGCGATGCAAGCGGCCGGCCGGGCTGGTCAGGACGTGGCTGGAGAAGCTAAGCAGAAAGGCAAGCGACTCCGCAACTAACCCAAAGCGGGATGTACCGCGCTAAACCTCCGAGGTGGTGCCAACCTGTGGTTGGCTTGAGACCTCGGAGGTTTCGACGTGAGTTGGGGCGTGGAATGGGTCAGACCACCTCGACTCCCTCGCCCCCGAGCACTTCGCCGACGATCCACAGAGGCTCGCCGGCCGCGGCGAACGCAGCCGCCAGCACATCCGCCTTCTCCGGCGACACGGCGAGGAGCAAGCCGCCCGATGTCTCCGGCGTGTACAGAAGCTGCCGCATCTCGTCCGGGATATCGGGCGCAAAGGCAACGTGGCTGCCGAAGCACCCCTCGTTACGGCACGTCCCGGCTGGAAAGAGCCATTCATTTGCGTAACGGATAGCGCCATCCAGGAAGGGCACCCGGTCAAGGTGGAAGCACAGCCGCGCCTGGCTGCGATCGGCCATCTCATGGGCATGGCCGAGCAGTGCGAAGCCAGTTATGTCGGTGCAGGCATGGACGCCGACCTGTTGGGCCAGGCCCGCCGCTTCACGGTTGAGTCGCTTCATGCTGGCAATCGCGGGGGGCAGGTGCGCGGGGTCGGCCGCATCCCCTTTGGCTGCCGTAGTGATGATGCCCACGCCCAGCGGCTTCGTGAGCGCCAGGATGTCGCCGGGCTGCGCGCCGCCCTTGGTCAGGATGCGCGCCGGATGCACCAGTCCCATGACAGCCAGCCCATACTTGGGCTCGTTGTCATCCACCGTGTGACCGCCGGCCAGGGCCCCACCGGCCTCCAGCACCTTCTCCGCGCCCCCGCGCAAGATCTCCGCGATGATTTCCTCGGGCAGCTTGGGCGGGAAGCCACAGATGTTGAGCGCTAACGCGACCTCACCGCCCATTGCGTAGACATCGCTCATGGCGTTGGCCGCGGCGA
>ENA-UOUL01005383-UOUL01005383.1-bioreactor-metagenome-genome-assembly--contig:-NODE-5383-length-11134-cov-10.344307_pt1 | contig 11134 bp, 9 predicted proteins | sample MGYA00249838_ERZ747220 | MGnify/ENA primary metagenome ERZ747220 (study PRJEB28778, sample SAMN05720191) | bioreactor metagenome | isolation source: Anaerobic biogas reactor | place: USA:Washington...
GCGCCTGACATCGATCCGGACGCTGGCAAAATATTTCAGTGCGCGGCCGCCGGGAGTCGTTTCGGGGTTGCCGTACATGACGCCGATTTTCTCGCGCAGCTGGTTAATAAAGATGACGATGCAGTTTGTTTTTGAGATGGAACCCGCCAGCTTCCGGAGCGCCTGAGACATGAGCCGCGCCACAACACCGACGCTGGAGTCGCCCATCTCGCCCTCAATCTCGCTGCGCGGAACGAGCGCCGCAACGGAGTCGATGACGACGACGTCGATGGCGCCGGAACGCACGAGCGTCTCCGTGATGGCCAGAGCGTCCTCGCCGGTATCGGGCTGTGATATGAGAAGGCTTTCAATGTCGACGCCAAGCGCCCGGGCGTAGGCCGGCTCCAGGGCATGCTCCGCGTCGATAAACGCGACCTCGCCGCCCTTTTTTTGAGCGGAGGCAATGATATGCAGTGCCAGGGTCGTTTTACCCGACGACTCAGGCCCGTATATCTCAATAATGCGCCCCTTCGGCACACCGCCGATGCCCAGCGCCAAGTCCAGGGACAGCGAGCCTGTGGAGATGGATTCGACGTTGACGGCGAGGTTCTCGCCGTATCGCATGATTGATCCTTTTCCGTAGCTCTTTTCGATCTGCGATATTGCCGTCTCAAGTGCTTTTCTTTTGTCGTTAGCCGGTCCTGCCTGCTCCACTTTTTTCTTTTCCGCCACGTGATGACCCTCCCTGATTTTATGAATGATAGGTTCCGATGATAACTCTGTCTATATTCAACGAGTCTTTATACGTTTTTATATCCGTGAAGCCGTTTTGCTCCAGAATGCTTCGCACACTGTCCGCCTGCCCAGCCCCGCATTCAAAGGCCAATAACCCCTCGTCCTTGAGCACCGATTTCCATTCGGACGATATGCTCTCGCTTTCCTGCGGCAACGACTATCAGGCAACGGTCATCCCCGTGGACATCAACATCTGGATATCCCGCCTGTTCCTCGGTGACGCGGACGGCTTCTCCATCCTCTACTACCAAGACGTGGACTCCCTCATCTATTGGGCGAACGAGGCGGCTTATCGGTGGAATCTCCGGGGAATGTGTATGTGGTCCCTTGGGCAGGAGGATCTGCGGCTGTGGGAGTGGCTGCCGAAACAGGTCTGACACTATGAAAACAATACACAGTTTCTGCCTCTGATATTTGTACAGATTATGCTCCGAATTACCTTGATAAATGCGCGGTTCAGAGTGATATATGTACATACCAAAACGAACGGAGGGTACGGCAATGACAAGATTTGAAAGAGAATGGAACGGAGAACTTGGAGAGTTCTGGAAGAAGCATGCCCGCGAAGAGGCACAGCGGCTTTTAGACCAGGCAGACAAAATTGAGGTAGAGGATGACGGAGCCGCCAAGTGGAAGACGAACGGCTCATACCTCCCGGCAGATGTGGTCGAGAAGCTGACTTTTGCCGGAGCGACCTGGTTTTCACCGGAGGCAACGGAAGCGAAGCGTGAGACGCAGATCGCAAAGGAACTGGAAGCCTATCGCGGTAACCACAGAGGGCTTGACGCAGAGACGCTCGCCGAGGCAAGGGCGGCATTCGGGGAAGGAACCACGATCTGCGATGTCATAACCGGGGAGAAAATCACCCTGTAAGGCAAAGCAACAAAACACAATATCATCGGAAAACGGCGATTGTCCATAGCGGGCAGTCGCTTTTTTCATACAAAAATTCAACCAGAGAAAGGAAGGTACAAGCGTATGAAAGAATTCTGGAACACCATTCAACTCATCTTTACGGCAATTGGCGGATGGCTGGGCTACTTCCTCGGCGGCTGTGACGGTCTGCTCATCGCTCTTGTGGCGTTCGTGGCAATCGACTACATCACGGGCGTCATGTGCGCTGTGGCGGACAAGAAGCTCTCCAGCGAGGTCGGCTTCAAGGGTATCTGCCGCAAGGTGCTTATTTTTCTTCTTGTGGGGATTGCCAACATCCTCGATGTGCAGGTCATCGGCACGGGCAGCGTCCTGCGCACGGCGGTGATCTTTTTCTACATCTCCAACGAAGGTGTATCTCTCACGGAGAATGCCGCGCACCTGGGTCTGCCTATACCGGAAAAGCTGAAGGCGGTGCTGGAGCAGCTCCATGACCGCGACACCGATGGAAAGGACGGTGACGAGTAATGGCTTACACAAACAGTTCAATGGTGGCTTACACCAAACTAAGCCCGAACCATTCCGGGCTGCGGACACATTCCATCGACCGGATCACTCCTCACTGCGTGGTCGGTCAGTGTACGGCGGAGGGACTTGGGGACTGGTTTTATAAATCCAGTACCCAGGCATCCTCGAATTACGGCATCGACAAGGACGGTCGTGTCGGAATGTATGTGGAGGAGAAGAACCGCTCCTGGTGTTCTTCCTCCAATGCCAATGACCAGAGGGCAATCACCATCGAGTGCGCATCCGACACCACGGAGCCGTATGCGTTCCGCGATATCGTATATCAGACGCTCATCAAGCTGTGCGTGGATATCTGCAAGCGAAACGGCAAGACGAAACTCCTGTGGTTTGGCGATAAGGACAAGACGCTTGCCTACGAACCGAAGTCCGGCGAGATGGTGCTGACCGTCCATCGGTGGTTCGCCAATAAGTCCTGTCCCGGCAACTGGATGTATGCCAGGATGGGTGATCTTGCGGAAAAGGTCACGGCGGCTCTCGGTAGTGGTACTGGGGGGACCGATGGTTCCGCAACTACACAAGGAACACAGGCTTCCGCCTTTTCTTCGCTTTCAGAGTCGGATGTTGTAAAGAGTGTAGGGACATTGTTTACGGCAGATCAGAAGAGAACAGGCATCCTCGCCTCGGTTTCGATGGCGCAGTTCATCCTTGAATCCGGATATGGCAAGTCGGAGCTGGCGCAGAACGCCAATAACGTGTTCGGCATGAAATGCTCCCTCTCCGGCAACACGTGGAGCGGTTCGAACTGGGACGGAACGAGCAAGTATACCAAGCAGACGAAGGAACAGAACACGGACGGCAGCTATACCACCATCACAGCGGACTTCCGCAATTACCCGTGTGTGGAGGATTCCATTGCCGACCATTCCGCATATCTGCTCGGCGCGAAGAACGGCAGCAAACTCCGCTATGACGGTCTGAAGGGCTGCACCGACTACAAGAAAGCGGCGCAGATCATCAAGGACGGCGGTTACGCCACAAGCCTTACCTATGTGCAGAACCTCTGCTCCATCATCGAGCGGTGGAACCTTACGCAGTTCGATGTGAAGGAAAGCGAGACGGCTGTCGCATGGTACCGTGTTCGTAAGACCTGGGCGGACGCCAAAACGCAGAAAGGCGCGTATAAGATTTTGGAGAACGCCAAGAAGTGCGCGGATGCCAATCCGGGATATAGTGTGTTCGATGTAAACGGTGTAAACATCTACACACCGAACACAACATCTGATTCCGCGGCGGCGGTTCCGTTCTTCGTGAAGGTCAGCATCAGCGATTTGAACATCCGTAAGGGTCCCGGTACGGACTATGCGAGGACGCAGTATATCCCTGTCGGCGTTTATACCATTGTGGAGGTCAAGTCTGGCAAGGGCTCGACCGCAGGATGGGGACGCTTAAAGAGCGGCGCGGGATGGATTTCGCTCGACTATACCGTCCGTGTATAACGAAGAATATCTGAATTTATTTGAGCCTGTGGGCATTCCCGTTGCGGAGTGTCCACAGGCTCTTTTTTGTTATGAGGTTAAAATCCGGCGCATATCTTTTGACTGTGACTTAGGAGGTCTCAGTCATGGATGGATTTCAGAAGGAACAGATCAGGAACCTTCGGAGAGAAGGTATGAGTTATGCGAAAATCGCAAAGCAGGTCGATGTTTCCAGGGATGCGGTCATATCCTTTTGCCGCAGGAACGGTCTGCAGGAAATAAAAAAGCCGATTCCGGTTGTGAATACCGATGCAGCAGATGTCTGCCGTGAGTGTGGAAAGCCACTGATCCAGGTGGACGGGATGAAACGGCGCGTGTTCTGCTCAAAAGAATGCCGCGTTAAGTGGTGGAAGGAGCATCCGGAACGGCTGAATCAAAAGGCAGTGTATCAGTACACGTGTCCGCACTGCGGTAAGCCATTCTCTGCCTATGGCAACTCCAAGCGGAAGTATTGTTCTCATGCCTGCTATATCTCTGATCGATTCGGAGGTGGAGCGGATGAATGAGGCGGAATTTCATGCGGAGAAAATGTACCTTCTGTGCCTTGGAACGGCGAAAGCGATGCTTAAGAAGGGCGTCATTTCAGAAGAAGAGTTCACTAAAATTGATACAATGCTGCTCGAAAAATACAAGCCAACTTTGTCTACATTATTATCGGGAAAACCCTTGATATAACTGGCTTTTAGAGTGATATATAGTGTCGGAAAGGAGTTGATTTCATGCCGAAAATCACGAGAATCAAGCCGGGTATCAAGGCACTCCCGGCAAAGAAAAAAGTGGCGGCCTACGCAAGGGTCTCCAAGGACACCGAGCGGCTGCTTCACTCCGTTTCCGCACAGGTAAGCTATTACAGCGATCTCATCCAGAAGAATCCGGAATGGGAATATGCAGGCGTGTACGCTGACTCCGGCATAACAGGCACTCTCGTCGCAGGACGCAGTGAGTTCGGACGGTTGCTGGAGGACTGCGAGGCTGGCAAGATTGACATCATCCTTTGCAAGTCGATTTCCAGGTTTGCGAGAAACACGGTCGATCTGCTGAATACGGTCAGACATTTGAAGGACATCGGTGTGGAGGTTCGGTTCGAGAAAGAGCAGATCAATTCGATGAGCGGGGATGGAGAACTGATGCTTTCCATCCTCGCTTCTTTTGCCCAGGAAGAGAGCCGGAGCATTTCCGAAAATGTGAAATGGGGCATCCACAAGCGGTTCAAAAACGGAGAGATCGGTGCGGCAAACAAGCACATCCTTGGCTACCGGTACGATGATGAACTGAAAAAGTATGTCATCATTCCCGAAGAAGCCGAGGCGGTCAGATGGATGTTCCAGATGTACATCGATGGCGTTACCCTGCGGGACATTGCGGATAGCATGAACAATGCGGGCATCCGTACCACGCTGGGAAATGACTTTCAGGAAGCCTCAGTACGGCAGCTGATTTTCAACGAGGTCTATGCCGGGGATATCCGCCGACAGAAATGCTACATCGAAGATCCCATCACCAAAAGGAAGGTGCCAAATCGCGGAGAGCTGCCGCAGTATTACATGGCAGACAGCCACGAGGCTATCATCGACCGCGACACCTACGCAAAGGTAAAAGCGGAAATGGAGCGACGGGCTTCGCTGCTGAATCCGACATATTGCTTTACGGGAAAGTTCAAATGCGCCGTATGCGGGGCGAACTTTACGAGGAAGAAAGGCAGGGTCAGGGGCAAGGAATATGTGGACTGGATCTGCCGCAGCAAAAAAGAGCCTGGAGTCACCTGCAAGAGCCACAATTATCCTGAACATAAGCTGATGGATATTTGCGCCGAACTGATGGAAACGGACGGATTCGATGAAGAAGCGTTCGAGAGGAATGTTAAGCAGATCACCTCGCTTGCGGACGGCAGTATTGAGATGCAGCTTTATGGCGGCGAGGTCAGACAGTGGCAGATGCCGCCAAAGCCGGTCAAGCCGAAGAAAATAAAGCCGGAGAGCAAGCGTCCAAGAAACCTGTTCGACGGGAAAATCTTCTGCGGCAAGTGTGGCAGACGGTTTGGCAGAGCCATCAGCGATACAACGGACGGCGGTCACCTTTACTGGTACTGCCGAGCAAAGAGCAATCACGGAATCACCTGCGACAGTGTCAACTATCCCGATTCAGAGATCAGGGACATCTTCTGCCGGGTCATGGGGAAGAAAACCTTTGACGAGGATTACTTCACAAAAACGGTCGACCGCATGGTGGTTCAAGCCTCCGGCAGTATTGACTTTCATCTGAAGGACGGCACGGTCAAGACATATGAGACGCTCAAGCTGCGGAGCAACAGGCACGAGACCACATCCACGGATGAGTTCACCGGGATGATTCGGTGCGCCTGCTGCGGAAACATTTACCACAGATACTGCGGATACGGAAAGTACGTTTACTGGCGATGCTCCGGCAAGCACAAGGTCAGGACGGAATGCAACGGGCAGGACCTGGCGGATTTCAACATCCGTAAGGTTTCCGCCTACATTCTCGGCATGGATGATTTTGACGGGAAAGCATTCACGGAGCAGATCGACCACATCACAGCATTGGAAGACGGAAGTCTGGAATACTTTTTTAAAGACAGGAGGGCAAAAAAGTGGCAAAGAACGTAATCACAATACCCGCCACCATCAGCAAGTTCACAGCCTCTCCCCTCGGCAGCAGGAAAAAGCGGAAGGTTGCCGCCTATGCCCGCGTTTCAACGGACAGGGACGAACAGCTGACGAGCTACGAGGCACAGGTGGACTACTACACGAATTACATCAAAGGGCGCGAGGATTGGGAGTTTGTCGCCGTGTATGCTGACGAAGGCATAACCGGCTGCAATACGACGCATAGAGACGGTTTCAATTCTATGGTCGAGGATGCCCTGGCGGGAAGAATCGACCTCATCGTGACAAAAAGCGTGAGCCGCTTCGCAAGGAACACGGTAGACAGCCTTACGACCATCCGAAAGCTGAAGGAGAACGGCACGGAGTGCTATTTCGAGAAGGAGAACATCTGGACATTTGACGGCAAGGGCGAATTGCTCCTGACCATCATGTCAAGCCTTGCACAGGAAGAGAGCCGCTCCATTTCGGAGAACTGCACCTGGGGACAGAGAAAGCGTTTCCAGGACGGCAAGGTCACGGTGCCGTTCAAGCGTTTCCTCGGATACGACCGGGGCGAGGACGGCAACCTGGTGGTAAACGAGGAGCAGGCGGTCATCGTCCGCAGAATCTACGGGCTTTTCCTGCAGGGAAAAACACCGTATGCGATTGCGCGGCAGCTCACCGAGGAGGGCATCCCGACGCCGGGCGGTAAAAAGAACTGGGGCAAGAAAACGGTCGAGAGCATACTTACCAACGAAAAGTACAAAGGCGACGCCCTGCTCCAGAAGGTCTACACTACGGACTTCCTGACAAAGAAAAAGAAGAAGAACGAGGGCGAGGTGCCGCAATACTATGTGGAAGGAAACCATGAAGCGATTATCCCTCCCGCACAGTTTGACAGGGTGCAGAAGGAGATGCAGAGACGGTTCGGTGATACGGACCGGCACGGCTGCGTGAGCATTTTCTCCAGCAAAATCCGATGCGGTGACTGCGGCGGCTTTTACGGCTCGAAGGTGTGGCACTCCAATGACAAGTACAGAAAAGTCATATGGCGGTGCAATCACAAGTACGATGACGGAAAGAACTGCTCCACGCCTCATTTGGACGAGGACACCATCAAGGCATTGTACCTCAAAGCCCTGCGGATTCTCGGAGAGGAGCGGGACGAGATCATCGCCACCTTTGAAGCCATCAAGGACAAGATGTACGATACCACGGAGCTGGAGACAGAACAGGCAGCCTTGCAACAGGAGGTCATGGTGGTAACGGAACTGGTCGAGCAGTGCATCAGCGAGAACGCCCATGTTGCACAGAATCAGAAGGATTACCAAAAGAAGTATGATGCTCTCTCCGAACGCTATGACAGGACAAAGGAACGGCTGGATAAGGTCAGCGGCAGGATCATGGAGCGTCAGGCAAAGCGGGAAATGATCGAGGCGTTCCTTCATGACCTGGCAGAGATGGATGAGGATGTACAGGAATTCACGGATGACCTTTGGTTCAACCTTCTCGACCATGTGACGGTTTTCTCGAAGAAGGATGTGCGCTTCACCTTCAAGAACGGGACGGAGATCAGTGTGAAATAACGGCAGCAGAACACGGCCGGACACCTTGCGGATTGCGGGATGTCCGGCTTTCTCTATGCAAAATTAAAATGTACGGCAACAGCAGAGCAAGGCAAAATTATAAAGTATGGCAAAATCAAAAAGTGTAGGGCAAAGTTAAAAGGTTCAAGGCAAAATCAAAAGGTATAGGGGCAAAATGTAATTGTATCGCTTTGGGATACTACTTAGACGAGGGTATTTCGGCAACCAATACTAAAAAGCGTGATGGTTTCAAGAGAATGATACGTGATGCCCTGGAAGGAAAGATTGATTTGATCATCACCAAGTCGGTGTCCAGGTTTGCCCGAAATACAGTGGATACCTTAACAACTGTCCGTCAGCTTAAGGAAAAAGGCGTGGAAGTATACTTCGAAAAAGAAAACATATATACCTTGGACAGCAAGGGCGAACTTTTGATTACTATTATGTCAAGTTTAGCGCAGGAAGAAAGCCGGTCAATCAGTGAAAACGTCACCTGGGGCCAAAGAAAGCGCTTTGCCGATGGCAAGGTCAGCATGCCCTACAAGCACTTTTTAGGCTATGAAAAAGGTGAGGATGGACTGCCCAGAATTGTGGAAAGCCAGGCGGTGATTGTTCGGCTGATTTATAAGCTGTTCCTGGAAGGGAAAACACCATCAGGCATTGCTAAACATTTAACCGAGCAAGGTATTCCTACACCATCGGGAAAGGTGCGATGGCAATCCAGTACTATTCAAAGCATACTGACTAATGAAAAGTACAAAGGCGATGCTATCCTGCAAAAGAAATTCACCGTAGATTTCTTAACCAAAAAACAGAAGATCAACGAAGGCGAAGTACCCCAGTACTATGTGGAAAACAGCCATCCGGCTATTATTTCGCCTGAGGTATTTGATATTGTTCAGCACGAACTTCAGAAGCGTAAGGCCACTGGTTATACCAGCAGCACCAGTTGCTTTTCAAATAAAATCATCTGCGGGCAGTGTGGAAATTTTTATGGCAGTAAGGTTTGGCACTCAACCAGCAAATACTGCCGCACGATATGGCAATGTAATTATAAGTTTAAAAATCAAGAAAAATGCCGGACCCCACACCTTGATGAAGGTACCCTGAAGCAGGCTTTTATAGCCGCCTTTAATAGCCTGATAGAAAACAAGGATGAACTAATTCAGGGGTATGAGGAAATCATTCGGTACCTTACTGACACAGATGCTCTTGATCAGGAAGCCGAAAAGCTCCATAGCGAGTCTGAGGTCTTATGCGGATCGCTCCAAGAATGTGTGGATGAAAACGCTCGTGAAGCTCTTGATCAAGAGGAATATAGGCGGCGGTATTCTGATCTGGTGAAACGCTATGAAAAAATCCGGGTCAGGCTTGATGAAATAAGCAATCAGGTGGCTTTACGTCGGGCAAAACGTGAGAAGATAGCGGAATTTATCAAGACACTACAACAAAATGACGTCCTACTGACCGGATTTGATGAGGAGCTATGGAACGCAACAGTTGAGAATCTAATCATACACAATACCCATGAACTGACTTTCATTTTTAAAGACGGCAATAAACTGCAATGGGAGGTCTGATGGAACCAAAGCCCGCAGGGACTCAACAGTACTAATAGGGTTTTGACGTTTAAACCTAAAAACCATAATATAATATCAACAGAACCCGACACGCCTCTCAACGATGCGGACCACGTCGGGTCATTTTTTTATTTTGGGGTGTTAGCTTCCCTAAGGGTAGGCCGTAGTGCCGGTGGTAATGTTTATTCTTCAGGCTTATTTTTATGATAAATTGGAGTATAGGGCATGATTGGCCAAGCATGTTGGGAACCATTTTTTAGGCAATAGACCAATTGATTATCCGAAGTGCAAATTGCCTTATCTATTACGGAGCACCACAGCACTTCATCAAACGGAATAGAAAGACATTGTTCCTGTTGTTGGATTGAATTTAAAAAGTCAGATATGTCTTTTTGTCTCTCTGCTTTGACTTTGCCACCATTTGACCTCTTGTTTTTGGAACGAAGTGAAGAAAAAACAAGTGATTGGCAAGTGGAAATTATATCCGGGAGAGATAAAAGATATTTACACATAACTTCTGTAAAGCCTTGTTTGATAACATGTTCATACAAATGAGGAGTTCTGCATTTCCTTTCTTGCTCATACCGATGATTACACTGCCAGACACGACAACGATAATCTGAATTCGAATGCCACACCTTTGAACCAAAGAAACTGCCGCAGTCACCGCATATAATTTGGGAAGAAAAACAATATTGTGCGCTGTGATATTTGTTCCGTTTTCGATTCTGGATTTGTTCTTGTGTCAGATTAAATACAGTTTTAGAAACGATCCCCTGGTGGCTATTTTCAATGTAATACTGCGGTAATTCTCCATTATTAATCTTTTGCTTTTTGGTAAGAAAATTCTCGGTAAAGGTTTTTTGCAACAAAGCAGAACCACAGTATTTCTCGTTGGTTAATATACTTACCACAGTTGAGCTACACCATAATTCTTTTCCGGCTGGTGAAGGAATCTTTTGTTGTGTCAGATACTTAGCGATATATGATGGCGTTTTGCCTTGAAGAAACATAGCATAGATTTGGCGTACTATCTCAGCTTCACTCTCAATAATCTGAGGAAGATGGTTTTTCCCCTGTTCATAACCGAGAAATCTTTCATAAGCCACATGGAATATTCCGTCAGCCATCCGTTTTCTTCGGCCCCAGGCCACATTTTCGGATATATTCCTGCTTTCTTCCTGTGCAATGCTTGATATGATAGTGATAAAAAGTTCACCTTTGCTATCCAATGTATAGAGATTTTCTTTCTCGAAATAAACCTCTACGCTTGCGTCTTTCAAATTACGCACGGTTGTCAGCATGTCGACTGTGTTTCGTGCAAATCGTGATATAGATTTTGTGATTATTAAGTCGATTTTCCCTGCAAGGGCATCTTGAATCATCTGATTAAAGCCCTCTCGCTTTTTTGTGGATGTTCCTGTTATACCTTGATCCACATAAAGCCCGGCGAATATCCAATTGGGATGAGCTGCAATGTAATGCTCATAATAATCCATTTGAGCTTCATTGCTTAACAACTGATTTTCGTCATCAGTCGATACGCGTGTATACGCTGCCACCTTACGTTGGTGGGCGTTCGATAGAGAATGATCACTTGTTGCTGGGGATGATGAGATTTTGTGAACGATTCTTTCTTTTTTCATAATAAC
>ENA-UOUL01005384-UOUL01005384.1-bioreactor-metagenome-genome-assembly--contig:-NODE-5384-length-11134-cov-2.797866_pt1 | contig 11134 bp, 10 predicted proteins | sample MGYA00249838_ERZ747220 | MGnify/ENA primary metagenome ERZ747220 (study PRJEB28778, sample SAMN05720191) | bioreactor metagenome | isolation source: Anaerobic biogas reactor | place: USA:Washington...
GTTGCGTCCTCTCACCCCTTCAGCGCGCCGACCGTGACGCCCTGCACGAAGTAGCGCTGGAACGCCAGGAAGATGACAATCGTGGGCAGCGCGGCGAGCGTCGCGCCCGCCATCAGCAGGCCGAAATCGGTCCACTGCCCCTGGAGTGTGGGCAGGCCCACCGGCAGTGTGTACATCTCCCGCTTGTTCAGCACGATCAGGGGCCAGAAGAGATCGTTCCAGTTGTTCACGAACGTGAAGATGCCCAGGACGGCCAGCCCTGGCTTGATCAGCGGCAGCACGACCCGAGAGTAGACGCCCATTTCCCCACACCCGTCGATCTTCGCCGCGTCGATCAGGTCCTGTTTCGTCTCGGCCAGCTCCAACCGATCCTGACGCGCCGCCTCCAGTCGGGCCCAGATCCGGTCGTTGTCGGCCGCCGACCACGCCACCAGCGAGTACAGCTCACGGGCGACGACCCAGGCCAGGACGCCGGCGACCGCTCCCCCGATGAGGACAGCCCACCGGAGACCCGGGGTTAGACCTGGCATCGCGGGCTGACCGGTCGCCCCGATGAGCGTGGCCAGCACGATCGTCCAGGCGACCAGGCCGCCGCCCCAGCCGAAGGTGACCACTGCCAGCGGCGGCAGGAGCACGAACAGCACGGCGACTTGCGGCCATTGCGATATGCGCAGGACGATGAGCAGCGCCAGGCCCAGACCCAACTGCCAGACGACCTGCGCCGCGAAGGGGCGGCGCGCCAGCAGCTTGTAGGCTGTCCAGGACGCGACCACGAAGACGGGACTGGCGAGCCAGACGCCGTGCACGTACGCATTGTCCGGATGGACCGATGTAACGATGAACAGGGCGGCAAAGATGCCGCCCACGCTCAGGATCAGCTGTCGTTCCAGCGTCCGTAGCTGGTCGCCCAGCGATCCGATTCTGGCGGCGCCCCCGCCCGCAATCCTGGTCATCTCGCGCCACATACTGCCTCCCGATCTTGGCAGAGATCTCGCTCAACGCAGCAGGTGGATGGTATCACCGACAGGGGCGCTGGTCAACGGGAGCGGCGCGCCCGACGCGCGCCCAACGCAGGCGGAGGGCCCCGCCGGTCACGCCCCGTACGACAGCATACGGCGCGGGTTCTCGCGCATGATGTGCTCCAGCGCGTCATCGGGGACGCCCATAGTGTGCAGCGTCCCGAGGGCGTGCGTGAACATATACAGGTACGTGCGCCCCTCGACCTCGTAGAGGTCCTCGGTGAATTGGCTGTCCCGGTACCCGGCCGAGTAGTCGATCGACATCAGGACCTGATCGCAGTGTCCCTCGGCGACGAGCACGGCCACGAGCGAGGCCGAATGGTGCAGCGGCAGCGCGGGCAGCCCCCAACCGATCGTCTCTGGGCTCACGATGCCCCAGATGGTGAACAGCAGGCTGCAGCCGCGCCGGGCCAGGCTCACCATCTCCGCCGGTGTGGCGTTGTCGTCGGCGTGCCCCAGCACGACGCGGTCCATCGGCGTACCGGCGCCTTCCAGCAGGTCGAGCGTCGCCCGACGCGCCTCCGGGCTGCACGTGTGCGTCGTGATGCTGAGGCCGGTCTCGCGCTGCGCGATCGCGGCGGCCTTGACCAGCTTGCGGTCATCCGCATCCATCTTCCCAACGGCGATCTTGATGATGCCAGCCTGAATGTGGGTCCCCAGGATGCCCTCCACCGCCTCCAGGATCATGGTGTCGGCAATCTGCGTGACGGTCCGTTCCGAGAAGTCGGGCGGCCGGATGCGGTCGACGTAGTAGCCGGTCGATGCGATGATCGTGACGCCGGTCCGTTCGCTCAGCTCAGCCCACAGCGCCAGGTCCCGCTCCTGACGGAATCCGTAGCTGGGCGAACACTCCACCAGCGCGTTGCAGTCGTACTGCTCCCGGAGCGTCTGCAGCATGGGCGTGTAGTGCGCCAGGAGCTCCTCCTCCCACTGCTCGTTCGAAGTCGGCTGCTGTCGGCCCAAATACCCGTACGCACTCGCGATATGCTCGTGCGGCAGCACGCGGGCGAGTTCGAGAGAGTCCACTTTTCCGAGCACGGTATTGATCCGAGACATATCCAGTCCTCCCTGAGCATGATGTGGGGGCCGGCGTCCGCTGCCACGGGACCACGGATGCCACGGCCCGTCGTTCTCGCACGTTGTGGGATTGGCGACCCCTAGCCGACCATCTCCAGCGCCTCCAGCAGACTGCGCTCGATCAGGTCGCACATCTCGTCGATACCGGCCTCGTCCGCGATCAGCGGCGGCGAGACCGCGAACCAATCGGGGTCGATGCGCAGGATGACGCCATTCTTGAGTGCAGTCTTCTTCAACGCATTGCCCAGTTTGTTCTCCTCGGGGAAGGGCTCCAGCGTGTTCGCGTCGCGGACCAGCTCGACGCCGACGAGGACGCCCTTTCCGCGCACCTCACGGATCACGCCGTAGCGTTTCAGTCCCTCCAGCCGCTCGAACAGACGCGCGCTGAGCTGGCGCGCCCTCTGCGGCAGCGCCTTCTCGACCAGCTCGTCGATGACGGCGATGCCCACCGCGGCCGCCAGTGGGTTGCCGGCGTACGTATGTCCGTGGGCGAACTGTAGACTCGCCTCGGCCGGTCCGTAGAACGCCTCAGCCATGTCCTCACGCGCCATCATGGCGCCGACGGGGAACATGCCGGACGACAGGCCCTTGCCCGAGCAGATGATGTCGGGTGTGACGCCGAAGGTTTGCGCCGCAAACAAGTCTCCCGTACGGCCAAAGCCCGTCAGTACCTCGTCGAATATGAGCGTCACATTGTGGCGCGTGCAGATGTCGCGCAGAATCTGGAAGTACTCGTCGGTGGGGGTGACGATGCCGCCCGTGTTGCAGATCGGCTCGACGAGCACGCCGGCGACGGTCTCCGGGTCCTCGTTGACGATGACGTCCTCGAACATCCGCGCGCAGAAGCGGCACGTCTCGGACCACGATCCGAACCGATCGCGGTACTGGATCGGCGACGGGACCTTCAGGAAGCCGTTCATCAGCGGCTCGAACTTCACCTTGCGGCGGCCGCTGCCGCCCGCCGTCATCGTCGCGAACGTCGCACCGTGGTAGCTCAGGTAGACGCTGATGAACTTGTACTTGTATGGGTGGCCGGTCTGCTTGAAGTATTGCCGGGTGAACTTCATGGCAGCCTCCACGGACTCCGATCCGCCGCTGAAGGACTTGACGAAGTTGAGGTTGCCGGGCGTAATTGACCCGAGCTTCTCCACCAGATCGAGCGCCACGTCCGACGTGGCGTGCAGCGGCGGCGCGAAGGTGAGCCGATCCATTTGGCGGCGCATAGCGTCCAACACGCGCGGATGTCGATGACCCAGCACGGCGACGAAGACGCCGCCAATGGCGTCAAAGTACCGCTTGCCGTCGACGTCCCACAGGTACAGCCCATCCGCCCGTTCCATAATGAGCGGCGCTTTGATAACCTCCGACGTCTGCTGAAAGTCGATGAATGTGCGTTTCAGAAGCCGCTCATACCGTTCCGACGGCGCCATTGTAGACTGTCCTCCCTTGATAGAGTGGTGCGGCGCCTGGGACAACGTCCAGCGCCGTCACGCAGGCGAGCCCGGTGCGCGAGGCACATCCGGTAGTATAACACAGAATCGCCACATCGGGGGCCACACTGAGGACACGCAGCGGACAGGCTGGCGCGCCGGCGACGCGCCAGCGCTCACGGGTGATCGGCGGTTGGCCAACGGCGCGAGCGCGGAACTCGCCTGGGTGCGCTGGACTGGCGACGCTGGGCGTTGAGAGCTCCGACTTGTCGCGGGACACGATCGGAGCCTGCCGTTCATCCGCCGCGCTTGAACCCGCCGACGAGCGGCGCGCGCGTTCTGCCTTCACCGAGCTCCGCGTACGGCGCGCCATACGCGCCGTGGTGGACGAGCTCGTGCAGCCGCTTGCGCGTATCGGGTGGGTAGGGCAGGGCCTCCGCCAGCGTCTGCCCTGTGTCGGTGAAGCGCGCCTGGTTCGATCGCTCCTCGTCGGCGACGCCGACGGCCACCATCAGCCGCATGCGCTGGTTTCGAGGCACTCCCAGCAGCGCCTTGGTCCGTTCCTGGTCGAATGCACCGATCATGCAACTGCCGTATCCCAGGCCGTACGCGGCCAGCGTCAGGTTCTCGGCGGCCAGGAAGCATTGTGTGTTGCCCAGGAAGAAGACCAGCAGCGAGGCGTCCCCGAACCGGCAGACGTTGGCGCCCTGGGCGTAGCCGGGCCACCCGAAGTCGTAGATCTGCCGGATGTGGTCCGGGTCGTCGACGACGAGGAACTCCCAGGGCTGGGTGTTGCGACCCGATGGCGCCCAGCGCGTGCATTCCATCAGCAGCGCGACGTCGTCCTGCGGGATGGTGTATGGTACGAAGTAGCGGATGCTCTTCCGATTGAGCAGGGCCTCGATGATGTCCATCTATCTATCTCCTTTCCAGATACGCGATCGGGTGGGGGGCCGTGCGCCAGCGCGTTCCGGCGACCGCCGCATGCCCGGTCTTGTCCACGGAGGGCAATCGAAGCGGACGGCGCCCGCCGATGACCGCGTCGTCGGAGCGACGAGATCCCCAACCGGTGGGCGCGGCGCGGGCTGCGGCGGGCGATGGCGCCTACCGAAGGGCGCGGCGGGAAGCCAGCCACGCCTGCAGCCGCGTCAGGCCCACGGTCACGATTGTCGTGCAGGCCCATCCCACCACCTGCCAGCCGACGGTTGCGGCGAAGAAGTTCTCGCTGCCCGAGATGTACGGATACCCGTCGATGACGATCGTGTTGATGTGATGGGCCAGCGGCAGCGCGAGGTAGGCCGCGGCCAACCCCGCGATCAGCAGCTCCCCGACGCGCGCCGGCGGCGCCCGACGCTGCCAGCGCACCCCGGCCACGAACAGCAGCCATCCAATCCCGGCGGCGAGCAACACGCCGCTCACGACGAGATAGACAGGCCGGACGTGGACCGTGTCGCGCGTGAGGTAGGAGAGCGCGCTGGAGATGGTCACCGTCAGCGCGCCCACGCCCAGCCCGTCCAGCGCCAGCCAGAACGCCTCGCGTGGGCGCTCCACAGCGGCTCTGTAGGCCAGCGCGGCGAGCGCCATGCCCAACAATGTGGCGACGGTCGCCTGCGCCGCGATCGACCCGGGCAGGTGCGGTGTGCCCAGTCGCATCGTGATCAGCGGTACAGCGACGACCAGCACCGGCGCGCTCACCGCCCAGACGCGCCGAGGGTCCGGTGCGCGGTACCGCCGCCAGACGCGGCCCAGTAGCCAGCCGGCGGCCACGGCGACGGCCAGCAGCGCGCCGCACGCCACCAGCCCCGCCATCCAGTAGCGGGAGACCGTCATCTGGCCGAGGGCGGTCGTGTCGAAGTCCGGTCCCAACTCGTGATCGATCAGGAAGATGATGGCGCGGTTGGCGACGACGAACCAGCGGACGAGCAGGTAGAGCACGCAGCCCAGCGCCGGGATAGCGTGCGCAATCGCGCGCCGCCACGATGTATGTTGGTCCGCATGATCCGCCATCGGGAGCTCACCTCGCTTCACCGGAGTGTCCGGCGCTCCAGCACACCGGACCGCATCAGGATAGCACACACCGCGTACGCCGCAAGTGCGCGGACTGGGGCGGGTTCGCGCCAGTCCGACATCGAGCAAGCCCCCTCGGGTTGCTTCCTGGCCCATGGGGGCGACGACGCGCCACGTGGGCGCGACGCAGGCAGCGGCCCCGGCCCATTTGGCGCGGTGCAATCCACTCGGATGGTCCCCCATGACGGCCGGGTCGGATGCGCCGGATGCCACGCCCCCTCGACGGGACGGGGGCCCGGTGAGCGACCGGCGCAGCGCGCCGCCAGCCCCAAACACACTGCCACAGGCTGGCCGACTTGCGCCCGGGGGCAGTCTGTGGTACAAACCGGATAGACCACCACGGCGGCTCCGCGCAACGCGCGACCCGTCCCGCAATCAGGAGGTACGGCCATGCCCGCCAAAAGGCAGTTCGAGATCGATACCATCCCGACTCGCGCCGGTGACCTGTCCATCACGTTCCTCGGTCACGGTACGCTCATGTTCACCTTCGAGGGGCTCACCATCCACGTCGACCCTTACGGTGAGGTGGCCGACTACTCGGAGCTTCCGCAGGCGGATCTCATCCTCATCACCCACCCCACCGCGGAACGCGCATTCCGGGCGTCCATGCGGGAGGTGGAGGGGTTGTCGTGCGTCAGAGGGCGGCCGCGGACCCTGATGGTCCTGTAGGTCCCTATAGGTCGAGGCCACGTGCCGTGCCACCCTCCGCCCGCATCGTTCATCTGTCCGATTTACATGCCGGCTCGCAGTACTTTGTGGCCAACCTGCTCGACCGAGCGCTGGTGGAGATCAATGATCTGAAACCCGATATCGTGGTGGTGACGGGTGACCTCACCAACATGGGCTATCGGCAGGAGTTCCGCGAAGCGGCGGAGTATCTGGCCCGCATCGAATGCCCAGACTTGCTGGTGGTGCCGGGCAACCACGACAGCCGCAACGTCGGCTACGCGCACTTCGAGCGTTTGTTCGCCACCAGGGAGACCGTGCTCCACAAGAACGGCGTGACCATCGTGGGAGTCGACTCCACGGAGCCCGACCTGGACTACGGACGCATCGGGCGGCATCGCTATCCCTGGATCAAGGAAGCCTTCATGGAGCGCCCTGATGACTTCAAGGTCTTCATGCTGCACCATCACCTGCTGCCCATCCCCGGCACGGGGAGAGAGCGCAACATCGTGAACGACGCGGGCGACGTGCTTGAGGTGCTTGTGGACTGTGGCGTGCATCTGGTGCTGTCGGGACACAAGCACGTGCCCTATGCGTGGAGGCTCCAGGACATGTGGGTGGTGAACGCGGGCACGGTGGCGACGCTGCGGCTGCGGGGGGATACCAAGCCCTGCTACAACATAGTGGGGATCTCGGGCGATCACGTGAAGATCTCCCGGTGCTACCCGTTCCACGGCAGCGAAGTCATCGTGGAGTTCGACGCTGGGTGATGAGACGTTCCGCCGTGGCATTGATCGACGGCGAGCACTACCCTCCGGTGGTCGCCGACGCCCTGCGACAGTCCGCGGAGCGGTTCGACTGGAAGGCGGCGCTGTTTCTAGGGGGAACGGAGAAGATCATCGCCGGGGACTTGGAGAGAGAAGCGGAGGCCCTGTACGGCCTGCCCGTCGTCTTCGATCAGGACTGGGCGAGGGGCCTTGCCCGCGTCATCGCCCAGTTCAAGCCGGAGGTGGTCGTTGACCTGAGCGATGAACCGGTGTTAGGATACGAGCAGCGTTTCCGCCTCATCAGTGAGAGTCTGGCGCGAGACGTCGGCTACGTAGGTCCGGATTTTCACTTCAGCCCCGCGAGTTCTGCTCGCCTATGCGCAAGCCCTTCGCTCTCCATCATCGGCACGGGGAAGCGGGTGGGGAAGACGGCGATCAGCGGGTATGTCGCGAGGGTTCTTCAAGAGGTCGTCACCGGGCGCAATGGCAGCTCGGCAGTGGGCCCCGGGTCCGAAGGCAGCCCGGGGGTGGTGATCGTGGCCATGGGACGCGGGGGGCCCGCGGAGCCAGAGGTCATCGACGGAGCGGGCGTCAGTCTGGGGGTCAAGGATCTTCTCACCTGGAGCCGCGAGGGACGGCACGCCGCTTCCGATCATTTCGAGGACGCGGTATTGAGCCGGGTGACGACTGTGGGATGTCGGCGATGCGGGGGCGGGCTGGCAGGACGACCCTTCATCTCCAACGTGGTCCGGGGGGTGGCGCTCGCGAACAGCCTGAACCCCGGCCTGATCGTGTTGGAGGGCAGTGGAGCGGCGCTGCCGCCGGTGGGCAGCGACGCCCGGCTGTTGGTCGCGGGAGCTCACCAGCCCGCGATCCATCTCACCGGGTACCTCGGCAGGTACCGGTTGCTGACTGCGGATGCAGTAGTGCTGACGATGGCTGAAGAACCGATGGCCTCGGCCGAGAAGGTGGACGAGATGTTGAGCGCGGTGCGAGAGGTGAGACCCGGGGTGACGGTGGTGCCGACGGTGTTGAGGCCGCGCCCGGTTGAGGACGTGGCGGGCAAGAGGGTGGCCTTCTTCTCCACGGCGTCCGGAGTGATGGAGAGCGCCTTCCGCGAGTTCCTGGAGACGCGCTGGGGTTGCAGGGTGGAGTTGTTCTCGGCGGATCTGGCCGATAGGGCGGCGCTTCGGGCTCGGTTCGCGGCGCCGGCCATGGCGAGGGTCGACACGGTACTGACCGAGATCAAGGCCGCAGCCATCGACGTGGTGGCCGAAGAAGCGGAGGCGCGGGGACTGCCCGTGGTGCCGGTGGACAACCTTCCTGTGGAGGTGGAGCCCGCGGCGCCGGGCTGTCTCGAGGCTCTGGTGAAGGAGTTGGCGGGCATGGCGGTAGAGCGGTTCGAGAGCAGGGCGTGACCTGGTGATCGCCTCGGGGGAGGCAGGGAGGCCGCGCGATATGGGACCGGAGCCCGACGACTTCCCTGTGCAGCTGGTCAGCGAGGGCCACAAGGTGCCCTTCTCCAAGGGGCTGTTGGCCACCACGCTCACCGCCACCGGACTCCCGCCCGAGCGGGCCTACCGGGTGGCGATGGATGTGGAGCGCCAGCTGTCGCGCGGACCGGACCGTGAGGTGGACGTCGACCATCTGCGGGAGATGGTGGAGATGGTGCTCTCGACCGATGAGGAGCCGCGGTACCTGCTTCGTTATCGTTTGTGGAACCGGCTGGCGCGACAGGACAAGCCGGTGGTGGTGATGATGGGCGGGGCCACGGGCGTGGGCAAGAGCACGATTGCGGCTCAGGTCGCCGACCGGCTGGGGATCGTGCGAATCATCTCCACGGATGCGATCCGGGAGGTGATGCGGGCCCTCTTCTCTGAGAGCCTCATGCCCGCCGTGCATCGCTCGTCGTATGAGGCGGGCACGGGATTGAGGATCCCTTTGGGAGCGGGCTTCGACCCGCATCTGGTGGGTTTTATGGAGCAGGTGGACGTGGTCAATGTGGGGATCCTGGCCATACTGGACCGGTCTATCGAGGAGCGGGTGAGTCTTGTGATCGAGGGGGTGCACATAGTCCCGGGGATGCTGGCTTCGGCGCGGGCGAGAGAGAGGATGTCGGAGGTGGTGCTCCTTCCGATGGTGGTGGCGGTGGGCGACGCCAAGCTCCACCGCAGCCACTTCCTGGTGAGGGAGCAGGAGACCTCGGGCAGAAGGGCGATCGCTCGCTATCTGCAGGGGTTCGAGGAGATACGGAAGATACAGGACTTCATCCTCGAACGCGCGAAGGCGGAGGACACTTTGGTCGTGGACAACCTGAACATAGACGACACCGTGGGGATGGTCGTCGACGCTCTGTACGACGTGATCGAGACAAGCGAGGGGTGAGGCGGTGCCGACGAAGAGGATGTGGTGCATCTGTAGTCGCTTTGCCAGCGTCACCGAATCGGCCGCGATAGCCGCGGCTGAGTGGATGGGGCGGGGCGATGCGCTCGCGGCCAGCTTGGCCGCGCGGCAGGCGATGGCGGCCGATCTGGCCGAGATGCCTCTCCGAGCCCGCGTGGTAGCGGGCCGGGGTGGGGATCCGTCGTGCGATACGCTGTCGGTGGGGAGTGAGGTGGGACTCGAAGTCGGTCCTTGGGCGACGGCGAGCCCGGACGGCGGACCGTGGTCCGACGAACCCGACCCCTGGGCTCTGGCCGTGGACCCCCTGCAGGCGCCCAACTCGTTGGCGCGCGGCGCCGATGGAGCGCTGGCTATGATCGCGGCCGGCCCTCTCGGCAGCCTCATGCCCGTGCCTGAGATGTACATGCAGAAGCTCATCGTGCCGTCCGAGGCCGCCGAGGCCATAGACCTGGACGCGCTGGTGGGAGAGAACATGAAAGGGGTCGCCGCCGCCTTGGGCCGGCGGCTGCAAGACCTCTCGGTGGTCGTCCTGGACCGTCCGCGCCATGAGGACCTCATCGCCCAGATACGGGCCAGCGGCGCGAGCGTGAGACTGGTGAGCGACGGGGACGTGTCCGCCGGCCTCGCGGTCGCCTCCCGCGACGTGGGGGTGGACATGTGCATCGGCATCGGCGGCTCCACGGAAGGCATCCTGACGGCGGCGGCTCTGCGCTGCCTGGGCGGCGAGATGCAGGCGCGCTTCTGGCCGGTGTCGCGCCACCAGGTCGAACTGGTGAGGGCGGCTGGGATCGAGGATATCGAGGCCCGTCTCACCACGCGCGAGATGGCGGGCGACGGAGTTCTGTTCGTGGCCACCGCCGTGACCGGCGGCCGGTTTCTCAAGCCTGTGGCCCATCGTGCCGACGGGATCCATACGGAGACTCTGGTGCTCTGTTCCCGATGTCGCAGCGTGCGCAAGATCCACACTACCCGCCAGCCCGAGAACGGATGCCCTCAAGTGACTTTGGGGGCGCGATGACCGACCGAACCGACAACGAAACAATCGTGGAGAAGAGACGATCGACTGTGAACAAACAAGATACAGATGAACATCCGGCTACGGAGAACAAGACCATGGCGATAGCCGAACTGGAGCCCAAGCTCCTCTCTGACCTCCATATGGTGGCGGGCGAACTGGGCATCAAGAATTTCCGCAAGTACTCGAAGCAGGATCTCATCATGAAGATCCTGAACGAGCAGTCACAGGACAGGGGCCTGCAGTTCCGCACGGGGCTGCTCGACATCCTGCCAGACGGGTACGGGTTCCTGCGGACTCAGGGCTACACGCAGTCGGACTCCGACATCTACGTGTCGCTGTCGCAGATACGGCGCTTCAAACTGCGCCGAGGTGACGAGATCACCGGCCAGGAGAGGACTCCTCGCGACAACGAGAAGTACCACGCTCTCCTCAAGATACAGACGGTCAACGGCATCGACCCCGAACAGGCCAGGCACCGTCCGACCTTCGACTCGCTCACCCCGCTCTTCCCGGAGGAGAGGCTGCGCCTGGAGACCACTCCCGACAGGCTGTCCGCGCGGGTGATGGACATCATGTGCCCCATCGGGAAAGGCCAGCGGGGACTGATCGTGTCTCCGCCCAAGGCGGGCAAGACCACTATCCTCAAAGACATCGCCCACGCCATCGCCACCAACAACCCTGAGGTGC
>ENA-UOUL01005385-UOUL01005385.1-bioreactor-metagenome-genome-assembly--contig:-NODE-5385-length-11133-cov-3.373734_pt1 | contig 11133 bp, 4 predicted proteins | sample MGYA00249838_ERZ747220 | MGnify/ENA primary metagenome ERZ747220 (study PRJEB28778, sample SAMN05720191) | bioreactor metagenome | isolation source: Anaerobic biogas reactor | place: USA:Washington...
TCTCGCGCTCTGCCGGCCTCCCACAGCTCGGGCATGGAGTATGGACGAAGTCAGGCAGGTTCGCCAGCGGCGAACGACCGTCTCCACGGGGGCGGTAGTCTGGCACCGGTGGCAGCACGACCGGCAACTGCGCCTCCGGCACGGGCACTTCGCCGCAGATCGGACAGTGGACAATCGGGATCGGCGTGCCCCAGTAGCGCTGGCGCGAGACCAGCCAGTCGCGCAGGCGGTAGTGAACTGCGTGGCGCGCGGCGCCGCTATCGGTCAGCCAGTCCGCGAAGGCAGTCTCCGCGACCTTCGCGGCCATGCCGTCGAAGGGTCCGGAGTTAACCAACACGCCATCCGCAACATACGGCAGGTCTGTGCCGCCGCCGGCCGTGGGCACGATCACGGGGACGATCGGGAGGTCGTAACGCTGTGCAAACGCGAAGTCGCGCGTGTCGTGCGCCGGCACGCCCATGATCGCCCCGGTGCCATGGTCGACCAGGACGTAATCGGCCACGTAGATCGGGACCCGCCGCCCATCGTGCAACACCGCCTCGACGCCGGTGTCCACGCCGTCGGGTTCGCGCGTGTGACGCTCCAGGTCGCTCCGCTGTGAGGCCGTGTCGATATACGCAGCGACCGCATCGCGTCGCCGGGGCGCCGCTAGCTGTTCAGCCCGCGGGTGCTCGGGCGCCAGCACAACGAAGGTGACGCCGAAGAGGGTGTCGGGCCGGGTCGTGAAGATCCGGATCGTGCGCCCCTTCCGGGTCGTGCGCCCCTTCCGGGTCGTGCGCCCCTTCCGGGTCGTGCGCCCTTCCTGGCCGGCGACGGGCAGGTCGATTTCCAGGCCAGCGTGACGCCCGATCCAGTGACGCTGCATCGCCAACACGTGCTCGGGCCAGTCCAGCGTGTCCAGCGCCGCGTACAACTCCTCTGCATAGGCCGTGACGCGGATATACCACTGCTGCCGCTTCCGGCGTATCACAGGCTGGTGACACCGCCAACAGGTCCCTTGCTCGATCTCCTCGGCAGCCAGGACGGTCTGGCAGGTGTCACACCAGTTCACAGGCGCGGCAGCGCGGTAGGCCAGGCCCTGACGATAGAGCATCAGGAAGAAAAACTGGTTCCAGCGGTAGTAGGCCGGATCGGCGGAGTTGATCTCGCGGTCCCAGTCGTAGGAACAGCCCAGCAGATCCAGCTGGTGGCGGTAATTGGCCGCATACTGCCGTGTACTGTCCGCCGGGTGGGTCTTCCGCACCATCGCTTCATTCTCAGCCGGCAGGCCAAAGGCATCCCATCCCATGGGATGCAGCACAGCCTCACCTTGCATCCGGTGGAAGCGCGCGATGACATCGGAAGGCACGTAGTTGCGCCCGTGACCGACGCTCAACCCGGCGCCAGATGGGTAAGGGAAGAAGTCCAGGCAGTAGAAGGTGCGCGCCTCGGGGGCTGGGTCGGGCGTACGGTAGGTCTGCTCCGCGGCCCAGCGACGGCGCCACCGCGCCTCGATCTCCCAGGGATCGTAGGCCACACCGCCGGGGTCGCAAGCAGGCTCAGTGGGCTCGCAAACAGTCTTGGTCGTATTCCTCGCTGACATCGAAATCCTCCTCGTGATGGTCTGATCTGGACAACGGCATAGGGTCCGGATACATCACCAGCACGAGCGCACCGGTCGTCCACGCGCCGTCGGACCAAGCGCGTGGGGCCCGGGCAGACACCTCCTGCGCAATCGACCTGAACATGATGCCCTCCTAAAAACGAAAACGCCCCCGCGCGGGGGGCGTCCTTACCCTGATGTGGAGCGAAGATGACCCGAGGTCACCCGCTACCCGCGCGATAACGGCCCCTCCAGGTAAGAAGGAGCTGCGCACCGGCCAGGCAACGGGTTTCAGACGTGTCAATCATTCTGTCCAGCCTTGCTCTAGCTGACTTATCTTCATTATACGTGAAGTGGCCCGCACATACAATAGGCAGCTTGCTTGCGTGTCTCTCCCATCCCTGGTACATTGCCTGTTACCTTCTTCAATCCATCGCGACATATTAGATGAACGTTCTGTGTTAAGGACCTATCAGCGCTGAAAGGATATCTGTGCCCGAACCTGCTCCCACTTCTGAGCTCACACCCTGGGCTGCGGCAGGGCCAGCAACGGCGCACGACAGCGTCGACGACGACCGGCTGGCTCAACTGGCGCTCAACGACGGTGCTGCATTCGAGACGCTCTACCGGCGCCATGTAGCAGCGGTCTATCGTTACTGCTTCGCGCGTACGAGCACGGTCGCCGACGCAGAGGACCTGACCGCCCAGACCTTTATGGCGGCGCTGGAGAACCTCAACCGCTACAGGGGCCGGAGCACCTTCGTAGGCTGGCTGTTCGGCATCGCCCGACACAAGTGCGCGGACTTTCACCGGAGAGCCTATGCCCGGACGGACGTGACCTGGGATGGCGTCGCAGACCACCACCCGGCGATGGGCGACGGGCCCGAGGAAATCGCGGGGCGCAGGGATGTCATGGATTGTGTCGAGCGAATGCTGCAACACCTGAGCGACGACCGCCGGGAAGCCGTACAGCTTCGCTTCTGGGGCGGTCTGAGTATGGAGGATGCGGCAAGGGCTATGGGACGCAGCGTCGCTGCGGTGAAGATGTTGATCTCGCGCGCAGTCGCGGATTTGAGAAGAAGGTGTGTCGATGAAGACGAATGATGACCATCAGGCCAGCAAAGAACCATGGACGGAGGGAGCTCCGCAGACGGAGGGAGCTCCGCACAAGGGCAGGGATCCGGCGATTGAGAGTGATGCCACAAGGACGGTGGAAGACGCGCTGCGGCGCAGCGCGGCGCGCATCCATCCGGCTCCCGCATTCGTCGAGCGCTTAGCCGGGCAACTGCGCCGTGCCCGGCTAGGCGGTGCGGCGCAGCGCGAGAGGCCACGCCGTCCGTTGTGGTTTGCTTGGGCCGGAGCCGCGGTCGCGCTGCTTCTCGTCATCGGCCTGGTCAGGCAGGCCATTCCGACCGGTATGCCGGCCCAGCCACCGCCCACAGCGCTGGCGACGCAGCCAGCGCACCAGACACCCGGCGCGCAGGTTATCGACGGACCAACGCCTGAGGCCGCCACCGCAGAGGTGAGCACGCCGGAGCCTACCGAGCCGCCCTTCGTTGCCGAGCTCCCCCCTGCAGTGGTCACCGCCATGCCGCACGATGGTGAGGAAGTGACCCTGCAGGCCGGCATCCTGTTGCGCTTCACCCGTCCCATGGACCGCGGCAGCGTCGAGCAGGCTCTGGCAGTCACACCTGTCGTGACCGGTACCTTCACCTGGCACGACGACACGACTGTCACCTTCCGCCCCAAGGTGCTGGCTGCGGCGACGCGATATCAGGTCAGCCTGAGCAACGCTGCCCGGGGTATCGACGGCTTGCCGCTCAACCGCGATCTCACCTTCGCATTCAGCACCGTGGGGCCGCTCACGGTGACCCATACAACGCCCGCCGACGGCACAGACGGCCTGCGCGGCGACACGCCGCTCGTCCTGGCATTCAACTACCCGGTCGTTCCCATCACGTGCACCGGCCAGCCCGCGGAGCCCGAAGGTCCGTGCGCGCCACTGCCCCTCGACATAACACCGGCGACCTCTGGGCAAGGCATGTGGGTCAACACCAGCGTCTTCCGCTTCGACCCCGCCCCAGCGTGGGCCGCCGGCGTCACCTACAGCGTGACCGTGCCCCAGGCCACCGCTGCCGCCGGTGGCGCGGCGCTCGAAGCGCCCGTGACATTCAGCTTCACCACCAGCGAGCCGCGCGTGCAGCAGATCACACCGGCGAACGCGACGCACAACGTGCCGCTTGACGGAGCGGTCCGAGTCACGTTCAACACGCCGATGGCCACGGATGCCACCGAACGCGCTTTCTCGATGGCAAGCGTGCCAGACGGCGCGATCACAGGCAGCTTCAGCTGGGAGGACAACGGAACCACTTTGGTCTTTACGCCTACGGTCCTCCTAACGCCAGAGACACGCTACACCGTGGTCGTGGACGCTATGGCCCGCTCGGTGGATGGCGCAACGCTGGCGGACTCGCGGGAGGCCTCATTCACAGCCGTGCCGGCGTTGCGCGTGGCGAAGATTGCCCCTGGATCGGATAATCAGGAAGGACGACTTAGCTTCTACGAGGGCGTTCGTGTCACGTTCAACGGCTTCGTGGATGTCACGACGACCGGCGGTAAGATCGTGGTTCGCCCTGAGGATGGCGACGCAATCGAGGCTAACGTCTACTGGGACGTCTACAGCGACGAGCAGAGCGCCTGGGTAAGCTGGGACAAGAAACCGGGCGTGAAGTATTGTGTCGTCGTTCTGCCCGGACTTGCCGACCGGTATGGTAACACCCTCATCCAGGAGGAACAGGCCTGCTTCACAGTGGATGCTATGCAGCCGATCTTCGCGCCGGTCACGCGCCACAACGCGCTGACGCTCGATGCTTCGTCGCCTGCCAGCATCTACTTCGCTGCGGTCAATCTGCAACAGATCACGCTGGACTTTGGTGAGCTGAACGAATGGGATTTCATACGCTACGGCAACACGTTGCCGCTGCAATCCGCGCGCCAGATCGTCGTCAGTCCGGAGGGTCGCCTCAACGAGACTACGGTAGTCCCTGTCGAGCTCGCAGAAGGTGAGCCACTGCCGACCGGCTTCTATGGGTTGACCTGGCGCGCGCCCGGGCAAAACCAATATCGCGAGACAGTGCGGGTTGCCGTCGTCGACCTGCACGCCTTGCTGAAAGTTGGGCTCGACGAAGCCCTGGTCTGGGTAACCAACCTGACCACGGCGGAGCCCGTCGCCGGGGCCTCAGTGAGGCTGGTGTCGGAGGCAGGCACGGTGCTGGGAAGCGGCACGAGCAATGCCGATGGGGTAGCCCGCTTCGCAGTCTCGGGGCTGGGCGAGCGCTGGAACGCCTATACCGCGATTGTCGGCGAGCCCGGACAACCGGGCTTCGGCGTCGCGCGAACCGACTGGAACTATAGCGTATCACCGTGGGATTTCGACATCCCCTATGACTACGGCAGAAGCCTAACGTACCGTGGCTATCTGCAGACGGATCGTCCGATCTACCGGCCTGGACAGATGCTCTACTTCCGGGGCATCCTCCGCAATGATGACGATGGGCAGTACAGCCTTCCTGAACCGGGCACCGAGGTCGAGATCACACTCACGCAGTGGGATGGGACGCAGATCGACCGGGCCGAGTTGGCCGTGTCCGAAGCGGGCACGCTCGATGGCGCCTTCGAACTGCCCGCTGACATACAGTTGGGGAGCTACAGGCTTGCGCTAAAAGCTCCTGAAACCCCCGGGGAGACAGCGGCCATCGAGATCGCGGTGGCAGCCTATCGCAAGCCCGAGTTCGAGGTCACCGTCTCCCCTGCACAGACCGACTACCTCAACGGCGAGACGGCCGATGTGGTCATCGACGCGCACTACTACAGCGGGGGCGCGGTGGACGGGGCCAAGGTACATTGGACCGTGCGTGCCCGCCCGGCGACGTTCGCTCCTGACGTGCCCGGCTGGTGGCGCTGGGGCGCCAGCAGCAGGACCTGGGAGCTCTGGCGCGAGCCCGAGGTCGTTGCGGAAGGTGACGGTCTCACCAACGCGGAAGGTCAGCTCATCGTCACGCTTCCTCTGACATTGGCGCCGCTTGGAGACGAAGAGGCGATCAGTGCCCAGCGGTGGGAGGTCGAGGCTACCGTTAGCGACGAAGCGGTCTTTCCGGTTACCCAGGAGAGCCCCCTTGCCGTACACACAAGCCGCTTCTACGTGGGGCTCAAGCCGCAGTCGTGGGTGGCCGATGCCAACCGACCGGCCCCAATCGACCTGCTTGCACTGGACTGGGACGCACAGCCGGTCCCAGATCAGCGCGTGCGCATCACGCTCGCGCGGCGGGCGTGGACCTACGTTGCGTCAACCGAACCCTTCCGATCCGGCACGTGGACGCACGAGGACACCGTCGTCGAGACACTCAGCGCAAGAACCGGGGCCGACGGGACGGCGACCGTCAGTGTCACGCCGCCGTCCAGCGGATCCTATGTGGTCATCGCTGAGGCCAACGACGCCGATGGCAACCCGACGTACAGCGAAACCTACCTGTGGGTGGGCGGCCCCCAAATGGCTGCCTGGCAATTGGAAGAGGCTAAAATCGTGCCGGTTGCCGACGCTGAGCGATACCAGGCCGGCGACGTTGCCCGCATCCTGCTCCCCACGCCCTTCCAGGCACCGTATGAGGTCCTGATGACAATCGAGCGCGGCTCGATCCTGGAGGTCAGGCGCTTCACGGCGCGCGAGCCCAATCCCGTGGTCGAGATCCCCATCACCGAGGCCCACGTTCCCAACGTCGTCGTCACCTTTACGGCGATCAAGGGCACCGACGCGCGTCAGGCGACACCGGATGTGCGCATAGGCATGGTCGCGCTGGAGGTCGAACCGGTGAGTCAGCTCCTCGAGGTCAGCGTGGACCTCGAGTGCGCCGAGTCGGAGCGTGACGCTGCGGGGCGCTGCATGTACGAGCCGGGCGACCGTGCGCACATCGCCATACGCACACGCGACGCGAACGGCGAGCCCGTCGATGCCGAAGTGGCCGTAGCGGTTGTGGATAAGGCGGTACTCGCTCTGGCCGACGAGAACGCTCCGACACTGCGAGAGGCGTTCTACGCCGCTCGCCCGTTGGGAGTGGTGACCGGCGACGGCCTGCTGGTGCTCCACAACCGCATCGTGAGCGATCTCGAGGCGCTCCGGAGCGAGGCGCTCCGGGTTGCCCAAGAGCGTATAGCGGGCGGCATCGGCGGTGGCGGTGGAGACGGCGCCATCTTTGCACCGGATGTGCGACAGGACTTCCCCGATACGGCGCTGTGGGAGGCGCGGATCAGAACGGGGCCGACCGGGGAGACCCGCGTAACCGTCAGGCTCCCGGACTCGCTCACGACATGGGTCGTGGACGCCCGGGCGGTCAGCACGAGCACGCAGGTCGGCGAGGTGAAGGCGGAGCTGGTCGTGACCAAGCCGCTGCTGGTGCGTCCCGTGACCCCGCGTTTCTTCGTCGCCGGAGACCAGGCCGAGGTCGCTGCGGTCGTCCACAACAACACGCCAGGCGATCTGGACGTGCGGGTGGCGCTGGAGACCGACCTCGAACTGACCAGCGCTGCGGTTCAGGAGATGAGCATTCCTGCGCAAGGGCGCGCGCGCATCGCCTGGACGGTGAGCGTTCCCGGCGCGGGGCTGGACGCCGCGCGGCTGACCTTCTCGGCGGAGGGTGGCGGCTATCGGGACGCCGCCCGGCCCAGTGTAGGCCGTGACGACGATCACGCGCTGCCCATCTACCGCTATGAGACGCCCGACGTCGTGGCAACCTCAGGAGTCCTGAGCGAGGCGGACTCGCGGACAGAGGTCATCGTTGTCCCGCCTGATGCCGGGCCGGACACCACCCTCACGGTGCGCCTGGCGCCGACGCTGGCAGCGGGCGTTGTGGAGAGCCTGAGCTTTCTGGAGCACTTCCCGCACGCGTGCACCGAGCAGTTGGTCAGCCGCTTCTTGCCCAACGTTGTGACCTTCCGTGCCCTGCGAGAGTTGGGGCACAAAGATGCGGAGCTGGAGAGGAAACTGCAGACGCTCGTTGAAGAAGCGCTTGCCGAGCTCTACAAGCGCCAGAACGCCGACGGCGGCTGGGGATGGTGGGGAAACACAGCAACCGACCTCCAGACCAGCGCCTACGCGGTCCTTGGCCTGATCAACGCCCAGCGGGCCGGCTTCGCGGTTGACGAACGACGCCTTAACTATGGCCTGAACAACCTATCGAACACGCTGTCCCGTGGACTCATGTCCGAGAGGCGCACATTGCCGCAAGCGCTGGCACTCTATGTTCTGACCGAGGTCGGGCACACCTGGCCCGAGGGCGTGGACGCTGCCCTCTACGAGTCTCGGGAGAGCCTGGAGGTAACAGCGCGTGGCTATCTGACGCTCGCCCTCGGCCTCAGCAATCCCGAGGACCCACGCGTAGCGACCTTGCTCGACAGCTTGCGCGCCGACGTCAGCCTCACGGCCTCGGGCGCGCACTGGGAGAGCGCAGCAGCAGAGACCTGGGTGACCTGGACGCGAGCCACGTCGGTGGTGCTGGATGTCCTGGCACGCCTCGCTCCGGACGACCCGTTGGTGCCCCAAGCCACGCGCTGGTTGATGGTCGCACGTCAGAATGACCGCTGGGAGACGACGCAGGAGACCGCCTGGGCGGTGATGGCGCTGATGGACGTAGCGCGTGCCACGGGCGAACTCGAAGCAGACTACGCATGGGGCCTGGCGCTCAACGGCGAACCGATCGAGGAAGGCACAGTGACGGCCGAGAACCTGCGGCAGACCACTGAGCATGTCATCTCGATCGATGCACTGTCGACGCGCTGGCCCAACGCGCTCGAGATCGCTCGCGATGGCGGCGCTGGCACGCTCTACTACACGGCCGACCTCAAGCTCTATCTCCCGGCTGAGACCCTCCAGGCCGAGAGCCGCGGGGTCACGGTACAGCGCAGCTACTGCGTGCCCGACCTTCCGCACGATGCCGAAGGGCTGAGCCCCTGTACCCCGGTAACGCGCGTCCGGCCCGGTGACCTGGTCGAGGTGCGGTTGACGTTGGTGCTGCCGCGGGCGCGCCACTACCTGTTGCTCGAGGACTTCTACCCGGCAGGTATGGAGCCCGTCGACCCCACGCTCAACACGACGCCGGACGCCGCAGCACCGCGCCTCACATCGAGCTTCCGTGGCTGGTGGTGGCCGCAGTTCGATCACGAGGAGCTGCGCGACGAGCGCGCCGTCTTCTACGCCACCCGGCTGCCAGCAGGGACCTATGAGCTGCGCTACTACCAGCGCGCCGCGATCCCCGGCAACTACCAGGTCTTGCCCGCCACAGCCAGCGAGATGTACTTCCCCGAGGTCTGGGGGCGCAGCGACGGGGCGCTGTTCACGATCGAACCGTAGGACAAGGGAGATCGCGCCGGTTGCGTGCCCGAATCCTACGGGACTGCAAGCGCCGCAGGTCGAGCTTCAGGCTCGACCTGCGGCGCGACGCATGAGCTATGCTATACTCACGCCACACCCAACCGGAGTGACTACCGCATGACAGAGACAAAACCAACCGCAGACTGGGTCCTCGCCCTGATCGGCGAGCTCTGGGGCAGCCCGGAGAACGACCTGCAGATGGCGCAACCGGAGCGCGCCTGGGATGTGCCCCTGGTCGGATTCGCCAGCGGCGCCGATCCGCTCTTCGAGCACTACAAGACGGTGGTGGGGCCCTTCCACTGGACCCCGCTGGAGGCGTTTTCGCAAGCCTACCCCAGCGCCGCAGTCGGGGCGGAGGACCTTACGGTCATATCCTACGTGCTGCCGCAGACCGAAGCCACGAAGCGTGAACAGCGGCAGGCAACGCTCTTTCCCTCAGAGCGCTGGTCGCGCTCGCGCTTCTACGGAGAGCAGTTCAACCACCAGTTGCGCAGACGGCTGGCGGAGTCGCTGAGCGCAGCCGGCTACGCTGCCGTGGCTCCAGTGGAGACGCCATCTTGGTCGGTGAAAGACTCCGAGCAGTACGTATACGCTTCCACCTGGTCGGAGCGTCACGCGGCCTACGCCGCCGGCCTGGGTACCTTCGGGCTGTGCGACGGACTCATCACGCCCAGAGGCAAGGCGATGCGGGCCGGGTCAGTGGTCGCGCGGATCGCCATCCCGGCTACCCCGCGGCCCTATACGGATCACCATGCCTACTGCCTCTTCTATGCCGACGGCAGTTGCGGGGAGTGTATCGCCCGCTGTCCGGCGGGCGCGCTATCCGAGGCAGGGCACGATAAGGTGGCGTGCAAGGCCCACCTGGACCGCAGCCGCAGCCATGTGTCGGAGAACTACGGCTTCCCGGGCTACGGGTGTGGTCTCTGCCAGGTAGGCGTGCCGTGCGAGTCCGGGATCCCTGAGCGGCTCAGGCCAGGCGGCTCGGGCCACGCGGCACGCTCTCCCTATCCTAAGGCGTGAAATCCTGTGTGATCGGCAGGCGGCGGTCTTTGCCAAAGGCCCGCACCGTGATCCGCACCCCTGGCGGGGCCTGCCGGCGCTTGTACTCCGCGCGGTCGACCATGCGCACGATGCGCATCACGACGGTCGTGGGCACGTTCAGTGCCGCCACGATCTCCTCAGGCGATTGGTCCTCTTCCACGTAGGCCTTGAGCACCGGGTCGAGGACGTCGTAAGGCGGGAGAGAGTCACTGTCTTTCTGATCCGGGCGTAGCTCGGCCGACGGCGGGCGAGTCAGGACGCGCTCGGGAATCACTGGGCTCTCGCCCTGGGCGTTGCGCCAACGCGACAGGTCGTAGACCAGGCCCTTCAGAACGTCCTTGAGGACGGCATACCCGCCGGCCATGTCCCCATAGAGCGTGGCATAGCCGACACTCATCTCGCTCTTGTTGCCCGTGGTCAGCACCATCCAGCCGAACTTGTTGGACAAAGCCATCAGGAAGTTGCCCCGGATGCGCGCCTGGATGTTCTCTTCAGTAACGTCGCGCTCGCGCCCCGCGAAGGGGCGGGCCAGCGTCTCCAGGTAAGACTCGAACACAGGCTCGATGGGGATGGTCATGTAGCGGATGCCCAGGTTGCGCGCCAGTATCGCGGCATCGTCGTTGCTCATCTCGGCCGTATACCGCGATGGCATCGAGACGCCGGTGACGTTCTCGGGGCCGAGGGCATCAGCCGCGATGCAGGCGACCAGGCTGGAATCGATGCCGCCGGACAGGCCGATGACCACCTTCTGGAACCCGTTCTTGCGTACATAGTCCCGCGTTCCCAGAACCAATGCGCTGTAAATCTCCTCGAGATCGGGCAAAGGTTCAACGAGATGGGCAGAGATCGCGGGGCGATGCGGTGGCTCTGGCGTCACCGGCATGGGAAGCTCAACCGTGGGCAGCGGACTGGCGACGGCCTTGCGGCGCCGCGGGTCGTGGAGGCGCCAGCGGAAGACGGCGGTCGTGTCGATATCGGCTACGACGAAATCCTCGACGAACTGCGCGCCGCGGGCGATGACCTCGCCGCGCTCGTTGACGATGACGCTGCCGCCATCGAAGACGAGCTCATCCTGTCCCCCCACGAG
>ENA-UOUL01005388-UOUL01005388.1-bioreactor-metagenome-genome-assembly--contig:-NODE-5388-length-11129-cov-3.461817_pt1 | contig 11129 bp, 8 predicted proteins | sample MGYA00249838_ERZ747220 | MGnify/ENA primary metagenome ERZ747220 (study PRJEB28778, sample SAMN05720191) | bioreactor metagenome | isolation source: Anaerobic biogas reactor | place: USA:Washington...
AGACCCAGTAGAGGTCCTTGTTGCCCGCCGCGAGATCGTCAAGCTGGCGAATCAGGCTGGGCGTCAGGTTGAACGTGGCGTGAATGTCGGGGTAGGATTCCAGGATCGCCGCCATATCGACGTAGTCTTTGGTGGCGTGGACGCGCACCCACGGCCGATTATAGATGCCAGTTTCCGGGTCCTGGTAGTAGACCGGCTGGTGCTGGTGCCAGATGATCGCCAGATATAGTGGCTCCTCTGGCTCGGCTGGCCGGCTGGTCGGCTCTGGCTCCGTCTCCTCGGCCGGGGTGGTGGGCGCGGCTTCCGGCGCGCCGGTTGGCTCTGCCGTTGGTTCGGCGGCAGGTTCGGTGGGTTCAGGAGGCGTGGTTGGCTGCGGTTCCTCCTCCCGACAGCCGGCAACCGCCAGCGCAAGGAGGAGCAGGACGAGAAGAACGGACAGTCGGCGCATCGGGAATACTCCTTCTCAAGCTCAGCTCCAGGGGCGACGAGTAAGCCGTTGCCCAATCAACTATATTGTCGTGCAAAAGAGGCGGTTCGTCCAGCGATATGGAGTGCGCCGGCCATGATGTAGCGCGATTTTTACAAATCGCGCGCCGCGCGGTCGGGAGCGATCTGGAAATATCGCTCTACAAGAACGGTGTCGTATTTCTTGCCTCGCCGCCAGAGCACGGTAGGATTGAGCGGCGGCGTCCACCACTGGAAAGGAGATCGGCATGGCCGGCTGGCAGCAGCTTCTCGCCGGGATGGCGAGTAACGTCGAAGCCCAGTTTGATCAGCTCAAGAGCCGTCTGGGCGGCCTGTTGGGGAGCGACGACCCGCTTGTCGTCGTGCCTTATCTGGGCTATGGAACGCCGGACCAGCTCATCGTGCGCGGACGCGTCCTGCAGGAGAAGAAGATCCGCGAATCGATGGACAACGACACGCTCTGGGACAACCTCCTGAACGCCTACCGGCGCTTCGAGAGCGACGAGGTGCCGTTCGCGCGCGTGCGCGCCCGCTTCCAGGGGCAGACGACGGAGTTCGTCGCCGACGACGAAGGCTTCTTCACGGCCCGGATCGTACCGGGGCACAGCCTGGAAGCCGACCGGCTCTGGCACCAGATTGAGCTGGAGCTGCTGGAACCGCTGCGGGAGGGACACCCGCCCGTTCACGCTACCGGGCAGGTGCTCGTACCCCCGCCGTCGGCGCAGTTTGGCGTGATCAGCGACATTGACGATACGGTTGTTTACTCTCACGCGACCGATTTACTGCGTATGGCGCGCATCGTTTTTCTGGGCAATGCCCGCACCCGGCTGCCCTTTCCGGGCGTGGCCTCCTTCTACCAGGCGCTGCAGGGAGGCGCGCCGGGCAGCGCCCAGAACCCGCTCTTTTTCGTCTCCAGCAGCCCCTGGAACCTGTACGACCTGCTGGTCGAGTTCTTCCGCCTACAGGAAATCCCCATTGGGCCGCTCTTCCTGCGCGATTGGGGCGTCTCGGCGGCGGAGCTGCTGCCGACGGCGCACAGCGGCTACAAGCTGGGCGTCATCCGGCACATCCTGGAGCTGTACCCCCGGCTGCCGTTTATCCTGATTGGCGACAGCGGACAGGAAGACCCGGAAATCTACCGGATTGTCGTGGACGAGTACCCGGGTCGCATCCTGGCGATCTATATCCGCGACGTCAGCCCGGACGAGCGGGATGAGGAGGTTCGGCGGCTGGCGGTGGAGGTCGCCGGCGCGCGGAGCAGCATGGTCCTGGCGGCAGACACGATGGCGATGGCCCAGCACGCCGCCGCGCAGGGCTGGATCGATCCCTGCCTGCTGCCGCTGATTGGGGAGGCCGTGGACCGGGACCAGGAAGCGCCGACGGCCGGCGAGGCGCTGCTGGAAGAGCCGGCGTGAGCTTATCGGCAAATATCCCGGCGCGGAGTGAGGCCCAGAGCCAGGGAGCGGGCGATGCTGCTTGAGCTGACCGGCCGCGGCCTCTACTGCCCGGCCGGCGACTTCTATATCGACCCGTGGCAGCCGGTGCGGCGCGCCATCGTCACCCATGCCCACGGCGACCACGCGCGCCGGGGGAGCGAGCGCTACTTGGCAGCGGCTCAAGGCGCCGGGGTGATACGCCACCGGCTCGGAGCCGACACTCATCTGGAGACGATTCCCTACGGGGAGAGCAGGCTGATCAATGGGGTGCGCGTCTCCCTGCATCCGGCCGGCCACATTCTCGGCTCGGCCCAGGTGCGCGTCGAGCAGGACGGCGAGGTCTGGGTCGTTTCCGGCGACTACAAGCGGGAGCCAGACCCGACCTGCACGCCGTTCGAGGTCGTGCCCTGCCACACGTTCATCACTGAGGCGACCTTTGGCCTGCCTATCTACCGCTGGCCCCCGCAGGAAGAGGTCTTCGCGGAGGTCAACGCGTGGTGGCGGCAGAACCAGACAGAGGGCCGGGCCAGCGTCCTGTTTGCCTACGCCCTGGGCAAAGCACAGCGCCTGCTCATGGGTATCGACGCGACAATCGGTCCGATCTACGTCCACGGCGCCGTGCATAACCTCAACGAGATCTACCGGGCCAGCGGCGTCCGGCTGCCCGATGCGCGCTACGTCGGGGAGGCTTCGCCGAAGGAGGATTGGAGCCGGGCGCTGATCGTCGCGCCGCCTTCCGCGCAAAGCTCGCCGTGGCTGCGCCGCTTCGGCCGGTCCTCTACGGCGTTTGCCTCGGGCTGGATGCGCGTCCGGGGCCAACGCCGGCGCCGCTCGGTAGACCGGGGTTTCGTGCTCAGCGACCACGTCGATTGGCCGGGCATTATCGACACCGTCAGCGCGACCGGGGCGCAGCGCGTGCTCGCCACCCACGGCTACACGCCGCCGCTGGTGCGCTGGCTCGCCGAGCAGGGGCTGGAAGCTTACGCCCTGGAGACGCCTTACCAGGGCGAGGCGGACGAGCAGGGGGAATAAAAAAGGGGCGCTGCCAGTCTGGCAGAACCCCTTGCAATGGTCGCGGGCGAGGGCGCTAGCGGGTGGGCGCCCCGGCGCTCTCCACGAAGGCCTGCACAAGCTCCACGCTGCGCTGAGCCGCGTCGGGCGCGTCGTCAACCGACTCGACGTAGCTGATGCTGTTCGACTGCAGCCCATAGCTCGCCGTCAGGTAGTAGACGAAGAAGTCACAGCAGGGCACTTCAGGCGTCGCCGGCAGCGTCAGCTCAAAGAAGCCGCTCTTCTCCAGCTCGGCCAGCAGCTCTTCGACGGCGACCGGATCGACGGGGACCATCTCGACAGGCTGATCGGGGCCGGCCGGCCCTCTGAGGATTTCCATCGTGCCCTGCGAGTAAATCCGGTAGGTCACGTCCTCGCCGGTAATGCCCCCGGTGCGCTGGAAGATGATGGCGGCAAGGCCCGGCTCGTCACGACCGGAGCCGCCCGTCTGCGAAGCGCCGCCAATACGGACCCGGTTGCCCGTGCGGTCGGTGTGCGCCTCGTACGTCTGGCCGTTGGCTTCCAGCACGATGCGCCAGCCCGGCGTGATGACCTGCAGGCAGTTTTCCGCCGGGCCGCCCATGCCGAGGCAGGAGTCGCGCCACTGCTCCTCGGTCGCGCTCAGCACCTCGACCTCGTCCACGCCGATGCCCAGCTCGGCAGCAAGCTGCTCGCGCGCGCGGTCAGCCGCCGAGGAGGTCGGCCGCTCCTCGTCCGGCACGTCCGGCTGCATCGGCATATCGAAGCGCACGACTTCGCCTGTTTCATCGGTGCGGGCCGCGTAGTTGGCCTCTTCGCCGGCCACGTGCAGAACGACAAGCCAGCCTGGTGTGATCACCTGCAGGCACGCCTCCGCCGGGCCGCCCAGACCGAGGCAGGAGTCTGTCCATTCTTCCTGCGTGAATCTCACGACTTCGACGGCCTCCAGGTCAACGCCCAGCTCGGCCGCCAGCGCCTCACGCGCGCGCACGGCGGCAGCCGGCAGCTCCGTCGTCGGGTCAGTTGCTTCCTGGAAGCGAACCACGTCGCCGGTCTCGTCAGTACGCGCCTCGACCACCGTATCGGAATCGGGGAGCTGCAGAAGCACCAGCCAGCCGGGCGTAATCACCTGCAGGCACGACTCGGCCGGGCCGCCCAGGCCGAGGCAGGAGTCGGTCCACTCCATCGGCTCGCTGGAAACGATCTCGATCTCGTCGACCGGGACGTTTTCGCGCTCGGCGAGCGCCTCACGAGCCGCTTCGCTGGCGGCAGCCGCTTCGTCGTCGGCCTCCGGCGTCTCGACTGCCGGCGTTGGTTCGGCCGTCTCCGTGGGCTCGACGGTCGGGGTGGGCTCGGCGTCAGGCGACTCTCCCGGCTCAGGCTCCACCGGCCCGCAGGCCGCGAGCACCAGAATCAGAATAAGCGCTGTTATCGCACGTCGCATGGCGGTTGTCTCCTTGTTTCTTTACGGTCGGCATTTCTCTTTCAGATGGTCAGATTACCGGACTTCTAACGTAATAACGCCGGTCCGTTCCCAAAAGTTCCCGGCGGGTAGCTCAGGCCGGACAAGCAGCCGGCCGGCTAACGCCATTCTCATAGACAACTACGCGGATCATGGTACGCTAACAGGCATAAGAAGGAGGTAAATTGCGCCGATTTGCTGCTCTCTACAGCGCGCTGGATGCGACGACCAGCACCAACGAAAAGATCGCGGCGATGGTCCGCTACTTCGAGCAGGCGCCGCCGGCCGACGCCGCCTGGGCCGTCTATTTCCTGAGCGGGCGGCGGCCCAAACGGCTGATCCCGGCGCAGCTCCTGCGGCTGTGGGCGGCCGAGCTGGTGGGCATCCCTGTCTGGCTCCTGGAGGAGTCCTATGGCGCGGTCGGCGATGCGGCCGAAACAGCGGTGCTGCTCCTGCCGCCCGCCACTACGGCGAGCGAGCGCAGCCTGCGCGCCTGGGTGGAGGAGCGCATCCTGCCGCTGCGCCAGCTCGACGCCGACGGGCAGCGCGACGCCGTGCTGCAGGCCTGGGAGGAGCTGGACGACGCCGAGCGGTTTGTCTTCAACAAGCTGATCACGGGCGCATTCCGCGTCGGCGTATCGCAGCGACTATTGACGCGCGCCCTCGCCGACTACAGTGGGGTCGATGCGTCGGTCATCGCCCACCGGCTGATGGGTAGCTGGCAGCCCGAGCCCGCGTTCTTTGAAGCGCTCGCCGGCGCGGACACCGGCGATGCCGACCGCAGCCGGCCCTATCCTTTCTTTCTGGCCTATCCTCTGGAAGCGGAGCCGGAGACGCTGGGCGACATCGCCGAGTGGCAGGTCGAGTGGAAGTGGGACGGCATCCGCGCCCAGCTCATCCGGCGCGACGGCGAGAGCTACCTCTGGTCGCGGGGGGAGGAGCTGGTCACACCGCGCTATCCTGAGATTGCCGAAGCCGCCGAGGCGCTGCCCGACGGCACTGTGCTGGACGGCGAGCTGCTGGCCTGGCGTGACGGTCAGGTGCTCCCGTTTGCCCAGCTCCAGCGCCGCATCGGGCGCAAGACGCTGGGCAAGAAGCTGCTGGCGGAGGTGCCGACGGTCCTGCTGGTCTACGATTTGCTGGAGTGGCAGGGCGAGGATATCCGCGATTGGCCGCTTACGCGGCGGCGGGCGCAGCTCGAGGCGCTGCTGGCCGAGCTGGACGAGCCGCGACTGCCGCTGAGCGAGACGGTCGAGGCCGGCTCGTGGCCGGAGCTGGCCGAACGGCGCGCCGAGAGCCGCGACCGCCTCGTCGAAGGCTTCATGCTCAAGCGGCGGAACTCCCCTTATCGTGTCGGGCGGCGGCGCGGGGATTGGTGGAAGTGGAAGATCGAGCCGTATACGATTGACGCCGTCCTTATTTACGCGCAGAAGGGGTCGGGGCGGCGGGCCAACCTCTACACCGATTACACCTTCGCTGTGTGGGACGGCGACGAGCTGGTGCCCTTTGCCAAAGCGTACTCGGGGCTGACCGACGCGGAGATCCGCGAGGTGGATCGCTTCGTGCGCGACAACACGCGGGAGCGCTTTGGCCCGGTGCGCAGCGTCCGGCCGGAACTCGTCTTCGAGCTGGCCTTTGAGAACATCCAGCGCTCCAACCGCCACAAGTCGGGGATTGCCGTGCGTTTCCCGCGCATTGTGCGCTGGCGGCATGACAAGCACATCACCGACGCCGACCACCTGGAAACGATCCGGGCGATGCTGCCGGAGCCGGCGGAGAGCGCATGAGCGCAGCCATACAGCGGATCGAGGCGTGGTTCGCCGGGCAGGGCTGGGAGCCGTTCGCCTTCCAGTACGAGGTCTGGCAGAGCTATTTGAATGGAGAAAGCGGCCTCATCCACGCGCCCACCGGCACGGGCAAGACGTACGCTGCCTGGCTGGGGCCGCTGCTGGAGTGGATGGCGTCTGGCGAAGGGCAGACAGAAGCGGGGCTGCGCGTCCTCTGGCTGACGCCGATGCGCGCGCTGGCGGCGGACACCGTCGCCGCGCTGAGCCGCCCCCTGGCAGACATGGGCATTCCCTGGGCGGTCGAGAAGCGCACCGGGGATACCAGCAGCCACCGCAGGCAGAAGCAGCTCAAAAAGCCGCCTGCAGCCCTGGTGACCACACCCGAAAGCCTGTCGATCCTGCTGTCGCAGGACGACGCCCGCCGCCTGTTCAGCACGTTGAAGCTGGTCGTGGTGGACGAGTGGCACGAGCTGCTGGGCAATAAGCGGGGGGTGCAGGCCGAGCTGGGGCTGGCCCGGCTGCGAAGCTGGCAGCCCGACCTGCGCATCTGGGGGCTGTCGGCCACGCTGGGCAATCTCGACGAGGCGCTGGCGGCGCTGCTGGGTATGGACGACGTGGGTTGCGTCAGACCGGGCCGTCTGGTGCGCGGCGTCGTGCCCAAAGAGGTGATCGTCGATTCGCTCATCCCCGAACAGATCGAGCGCTTCCCCTGGGCCGGGCACATGGGGTTGAAGATGCTGCCGCAGGTGCTGGACGCGGTCGAAGAGGCGCGCTCGACCCTCATCTTCACCAACACGCGCAACCAGACCGAGAGCTGGTTCCAGGCGATCCTGGACGCCCGGCCGGAATGGGCGGGGGAGATCGCCCTGCACCACGGCTCGCTGGCGGCGGCAACGCGCGAGTTCGTCGAGAATGGCCTGCGTGAGGGCAGCCTGCGCTGCGTCGTCGCCACCTCCAGCCTGGACCTGGGCGTCGATTTTTCGCCGGTGGATCGCGTTCTGCAGGTGGGAAGCCCCAAAGGCGTGGCCCGGCTGCTGCAGCGGGCGGGGCGCAGCGGGCACCAGCCGGGCGTCGTCAGCCGCGTGACCTGCGTGCCAACCCACGCGCTGGAGCTGGTCGAGGTCGCCGCCGTGCGCAGCGCCATCCGGGGCGAGCAGATCGAGGGGCGCGAGCCGCTGGACAGGCCGCTCGACGTACTCGTCCAGCACGTGGTGACGGTGGCTATGGGCGGCGGATTTGACGCCGACGAGCTGCTGCGCGAGGTGCGCCAGACGCACGCCTACCGGAAGCTGACCGACGAGGAGTGGCAGTGGGTGCTGGCCTTCGTGGGCAGCGGCGGCGCGGCGCTGGCGGCCTATCCCGATTACCGGCGCGTGGTGCAGGTGGGCGGGCGGTACCGGGTCGCCGACCAGCATGTCGCCCGGCGGCACAGGCTGTCCATCGGCACGATTACGAGCGATCCGATGATTCAGGTCAAATACATGAGCGGCAGCACGCTGGGCAACATCAACGAGTCGTTCATCAGCCGTCTCACGCCGGGCGATAAGTTCATCTTTGCCGGCCGGGTGCTGGAGTTCGTGCGCCTCCGGGATATGACGGCTTACGTCCGGCGTGCGCGCGGGCGGGAAGGGGCGATCCCGCGCTGGACCGGTACGAGCCTGCCGCTCTCGGCGGAGCTGGCCTCGGCGGTGCGCCACAAGCTGGACGACGCCCACCACGGCGTCTTCGAGGACCCGGAGATGTGGGCGGTCCGGCCAATCCTCCGGCTGCAGCAAAAGTGGTCGCGGATTCCCGAGGCCGACGAGCTGCTGATCGAGCGCGTCAAGACCCGCGACGGGCACCACCTTTTCTTTTACCCGTTCGCCGGAAAGCTGGTGCATCAGGGGCTGGCGGCGCTCTTTGCCTACCGCCTGTCGCGGCTGCAGCCGCTGACCTTCACACTGACGGCCAACGACTACGGGCTGGAGCTGCTGTCGCCGGAGCCGGCGCCACTGGATGCGGCGCTGGCCGGCTCGCGGGGCATGCGCCCACTGCTGTCGCCGGATGGGCTGCTGGAGGACATTCCCGCCAGCCTCAACGCGAGTGAGATGGCGCGCCGGCAGTTCCGCGAGATTGCCCGCGTCGCCGGGCTGGTCTTTCAGGGTTTTCCGGGCCAGAAACGCAGCGCCAAGCAGCTCCAGGCGTCCAGCAGCCTGTTTTACGAGGTCTTCAGCAAGTACGACCAGGACAACCTGCTTCTGGCGCAGGCCCACCGCGAGGTGCTGGAGCGGCAGCTCGAACAGAGCCGCCTCAGCCAGACGCTCCGGCGGCTGAGCGAAAGCCGTGTGGTGCAGGAGTTCGTGCCGCGGCCGACCCCGCTCAGCTTCCCGTTGTTCGTGACCCGCATGCAGGCTACACTCAGCTCCGAGAAACTGGCCGACCGCATCCGCCGGATGACCGAAGGGCTGGAGAAGTGGGCCGACCGGGAGGAGGTCTGAGCCGTCGTGAAAAGGGGACACCTGATTTGAGCCACTGTCTGGAGCTGACCGTCGCCGGGGAGCGCGTGCAGGCTCTGGCGGAAGCGGCCCTCTACTGGCCCGCGCGGCAGACGCTGTTCGTGGCCGATCTCCATCTGGGCAAGGCCGCCAGCTTCCGCGCGAGCGGCATTCCCGTGCCGGGCGGGACGACGGCGGGCAACCTGGCCCGACTGGATCGGGCGCTGGCGGCAACCGGGGCCAAGCGCCTCGTCTGTCTCGGCGATTTGCTCCACGCGCGGGCGGGGCGGGCCGAGCTGACGATTGAGCGGGTCGCCGCCTGGCGCGGCCAGCATCCCGATCTGGAGTGGCTGCTCGTGCGCGGCAACCATGACCGCCACGCGGGCGACCCGCCGCCTGAGTGGGACGTGCGCTGCGTGGACGCCCCGCACGTCGAAGGGCCGTTCGTGCTGCTGCACGAGCCGGCCGAGAGCGAGGAGGGTTACGTGCTGGCCGGGCACGTCCATCCGGCCGTGCGCGTGGGGCGGGGCAAGCTGGCCGAAGCGCTGCCCTGCTTCCTGTTCGGCCGGCGCGCGGCGCTCCTGCCTGCGTTCGGCGAGTTCACCGGTACGGCTGTCGTGCGTCCCCGGCCCGGCGACCGCGTGATCGTCCTGGCCGACGGCGAGCTGGTTCCCCTGTAGCGAGATCCGCTAAAGAATCAACATGGCGTCGCCGAAGGAGTAGAAGCGGTAGCCTTCGACGACGGCCTCGCGGTAGGCGTGCAGAATCAGGTCGCGCGTGGCAAAGGCGCTGACCATCATCAGCAGCGACGACTGCGGGAGGTGGAAGTTGGTGATCATCGCGTCCACGGCCCGGAAGCGGTAGCCGGGGTAGATGAAGAGGTCGGTGGCGCCGCTGAAGGCGACCACGGGCTTCCAGGGGCAGATGTCCCACGTCTCCCCTCGCGCATCGCGGGCGCTGATCGCCTGCAGCGAGCCCTCGATGCCGGCCGAGCGGAGGGCGGCGCTCTCCAGGACGCGGGCCGTCGTCGTGCCCACGGCGACGAGCCGCCCGCCCGCCAGCTTCGCCTCGTTGATGCGCCGCGCCGCGTCGGGGGAGAGGGTGGCCCACTCGCTGTGGATGGTATGCTCGGCGACCAGCTCCGCCTCCACCGGCTTGAAGGTATCGAGGCCGACGTGGAGGGTCAGCGTCTCGAAGCGCACGCCGCGCTCGCGCAGGGACAACAGCAGCTCGCCGGTAAAGTGCAGCCCGGCGGTCGGCGCGGCAGCGGAGCCGGCCGGACGGGCGTAGATCGTCTGGTAGCGCTCCGGATCGTCCAGCGGCTCGTGAATGTACGGGGGCAGCGGCGTGTGTCCCAGCGCGTCGAGATGCGCCTCCAGGGGCGCGTCGAAGGTCAGCTCGCGCTGGGCGCCGTCCAGGACCGCCGTGACGGTGGCCTGCAGCGCGTCCGGCGCGCCGCCGTCCTGCCGGAAGGTGAGGCGCGTGCCCTCGCGCAGCCGTTTTCCGCCGCCCAGGGCGCGCCAGCGCCGCTCGTCCAGCCGCTCCAGCAGCAGTATCTCCACGCGCCCCCCGGTATCGCTCTTGAAGCCGTACAGGCGGGCAGGGATAACGCGGCTGTCGTTGGCGACGAGGATATCGCCGGGCTGCAAATAGTCGCCCAGGTCGCGGAAGTGGCGGTGTTCGATCTCGCCCGTATCCCGGTGCAGGACGAGCAGCCGGCTGGCATCCCTTGGCTCCACCGGGTGCTGGGCGATCATCTCTGGCGGCAGGTGATAATCGAAGTCGGCCGTGCGCAGCGGCTCTTCGGGGTTCACGGCGGCGGCGTCACCGGTTGAAGATGCGGACGACAATGTTGAGGATGACGGTGGCGAGGATGCTCAGCAGGATCATGGTCGCCAGGGGGAAGTAGAGCTTGAAGTTCTCGCCTTCGTAGCGAATGTCGCCGGGCAGGTTGCCGAGCCACGGCACGCGGCCTGCCAACACCAGGATCAGGCCGAGAATGAAGATCCCACTGCCCAGCAGCATGAGCAAGCGACCGATGTCAGGCATAATCACCCCTAGGCGTGGCGTGCGAGTCGTTGTCGCAGCGCTTCTAGCGGCTGCGCGCCGACGATCTGATCTACGACGGCGCCGTTTTTGAAGATGAGCAGCGTGGGAATGCTCATGATGTTGTAACGCCCGGTAACTGTATGGTTTTCGTCCACGTTGAGCTTGCCCACAACGGCGCGGCCGTCGAATTCGCGCGCCAGTTGCTCGACCGAGGGGGCGACCATGCGGCATGGCCCGCACCACGGCGCCCAGAAGTCCACGAGCACCGGCAGCTTGCCGGAAACCACCTGCGCGAAGTTGGCGTCGGTGAGCGTGACAGGAGTTGACTGCTCTCCTACGGGACTGGAGCCGGCCGGCCGCGCGCCGTTGGCGCGGGTGGATGACTCAGGCGCAGGCGAGCGGGCAGGGCGAGGCGCGCCGTCGACGA
>ENA-UOUL01005392-UOUL01005392.1-bioreactor-metagenome-genome-assembly--contig:-NODE-5392-length-11118-cov-22.790236_pt1 | contig 11118 bp, 10 predicted proteins | sample MGYA00249838_ERZ747220 | MGnify/ENA primary metagenome ERZ747220 (study PRJEB28778, sample SAMN05720191) | bioreactor metagenome | isolation source: Anaerobic biogas reactor | place: USA:Washington...
GCGTTTGGCGTCGTTCAGCGGCAGGGGGGCAGGCTGTTCGGCGTTGCGCCGCGCGCCGAAATCCTCGCAGTAGACGCAGTTGAGGTTGCAGTAGGTTGTGACGCAATACGAAACCACCAACGGCCGCATTGGCGTCACAGCGACGGCCATGCGCGCGAGGTTGATCGCGTAATTCGTCCAGGTGTGGCTCATTGTAAAAAAAGTCCACACCCATGCTATCGCTCAGGTGTGGACATTCAACGTTGAAATGTCTCGCCTAGTCCAGCGGCTCGAAATCGTCCTTGCTGGCGCCGCAATCGGGGCAAATCCAGTCGTCGGGCAGGTCCTCGAAGGGTGTTCCCGGCTCAATGCCGTTATCGGGGTCGCCCTCTTCAGGGTCGTACACGTAACCGCACACGACACACTCGTATTTTTTCATCACAGTCCTCCTGGATATAGTCTGGTCGTCTTTAGTCGGATAGTTATCTCAGCGTTGCGTCATTATATGCAGGTAAGATGATGCGTCAAGCTACCGTGCAACGCGCCGGGCTGAAGCCACTACGCTCAAAGAGCAAAGCCCTTCGGGCTGGGGTTTAGCCCCCGCCAGGGGCTTTGTGCTTTGCGCCTCGCCGCTTTAGGGCCAGGCTATGCGCCGGTTGTCAGAATGCGCAATGGCCATTCGCCTTGTTTGCCGGCGATGTAGGCTTCGTGATGACGGGCGAACGCGGCATCCAGGTGCGAAAGGGGAACGGCGCGCCCATTCAATAGCACCGGTGGATCGACGGCGCGCACTTTGGGCAGGGCGAACAAATCGGGATGCGCGGGGTCACGAACGAAGTCCACGTCACGCCGCAACAGCGCGAGCCATTGCTGGATGTCGGGCGCGTTGGCGGCGCGGATGCGTTCGAACAGCGCAGCATCCGTCCCGGCGAAGTCGGCTTCGGCGATGACGCCGAGTTCCAATGCCGCGCGCAGCGCCTCGGCCATGACGGCGTACCACCCCACCTCCTGCACCGAACACCAACACACGTCGTCCAAACGGATGAACTGCTCGCCGAGCCACCGGGCGGCGTCCAGGTCATCCACCACAATCTGGCCGGTTCGACCAAGCTCACCGCAAGCTTCCCAGACGCACAAATGCGCCAGCAAAGATTGCGCGTCGGCGGCGGAGAACGTGCCCACATCCACCGTCCCGTCGCGCAGGAAGTAATCCAGCCGGTCGGCGCAGAGCAGCGGCAGCGGTTGTTCGAGCAGTGCGAAGTTCTCCGCATCGGACACGTAGCGCCAATCTAGCCCGTGCCGCACGCAGATGGCGGGGATCTCAGAACCTTGCAGCATATCCTCGCGATGCTCCTCGTGGTAGGTGTGCTCGTGGTTGGGGAAGACGAAATCCACGACGTGTGAAAACGCCGTGTGCGGAACATCGTGGAGCAGCCCGGCGGCCTGCTCGACCGGGTCCGCACCGAGCAAGCGCAGCAGCGCCGCCACGCCCAGGCAATGCTCCAGGCGCGTCGTCGCGCGCTCCGGCTTGATGAAGGCGGTGATGCCGCCCTGGTAGATCGCTGTGAGGCGCTGCACTGCGTCGGCGTGGTACAAGTCAATAAACAACGGCTCGGTGAAGATCACGTCGCCGTAGACGGGGTCGTGAATGGTGATCGGGTTCAATTTTGTCTCCATTTTGCAGTTTTCAGATCTGGCCTGCGCCCATTCTACCCATGAAATGGAAATCGCAAAACGCGCTGATCATACTTGCCAAAATTTTGCCCTGTAGTATAATCTCGTTTGTACGCGGGCTTAGTTCAGCGGTAGAATGTCTCCTTGCCAAGGAGAAGGTCAAGGGTTCGAATCCCTTAGCCCGCTTGTTTCTTGGCGACGTAGCCAAGTGGTAAGGCAAGGGTCTGCAAAACCCCCATTCGTCGGTTCAAGTCCGACCGTCGCCTCTCTTTTTTGCGCATAGCGTCATACGTCCATGATGTTAAAATCGCTACAAGCTGATGACTGATCTGCCTGGCTCTTTTGATCTAGACTCTTATTTCCTTGGGTTTTGGGCAGCAGATGGGACTCACGCCAAGGGACGTTTGCGTTTCTTAATAAACCAACGCGATAGAATCATACTCGACCTTTTCCACAGCCATTACGGTGGAACAAGAAGTGAGTATGCCTACAATAATGGGATCTCTTATTATTCTGTGTCCGCATCTTCCCTATCAGAAGCGTTCAGATGTGCTAATATCACGCTGGACAAGCGCACTTTACAAAATGGTCAGTTCTGCCTTGCGGATCAAGGGCGGTTTCTCTCGTTCTTGCTAGGATTTATAGACGGCGATGGTAGTGTATCATCGCCTTCTTTTCATCGTTCAACTCGGATTTCAGTCATTGCACAAAGCGCGCAATTGATGGGAAACCTTTCTAAGCATATATCAACATATTTGTCTGTACAAGGCCGAATAACACAAGTAAAGCAAAAATACTACCAACTCAGTTATAGCCGGATCAATGTCTATAATCTGGCATGTTGTTTGTCTCCTTATTTACTGAGTGGTTTTCGTAAACACGAATTGATTATGGATATTGCCGACAACTACGACTTAAATGTCGCACAGGTTTTCCATAGCAAACTTGACGAAGAAGCTTATACCGCGATGGTATCGTTGCGGAGACAAGGCAAAAGTTATTCCGAAATCGCGCGGCAGTACGGGGTTACTAAACAGTCCGCTATGAGCGTGATAAAACAACGACTGTAACTTGGGGCGGTGGCGAAATGGCAGACGCACCGGTCTTAAAAACCGAGGGACTTACGTCCGTGTGGGTTCGAATCCCACCCGCCCTACTTGATTGATAACCGCTTCAACGGATAAAATCGCCGCTGGCAACCCAACAGCGGCGATTTTACATTTAGGAGAAGATATGAGCCAGTCTTGCGTTTCACCCACACGGCGCCCGCTCACCGCGATTATCGTGGGCGCGGGACATCGCGCCTTACTCTACGCTTCGTACGCGCAGCAGCACCCCGATGAACTGCGCATCGTCGGCGTGGCGGACCTCAACCCGCTGCGGCGGGCGATGGTCGCCGAGATGTACGGCCTTTCACCGGATCAGTGCTTCGAGAGCGCCGAGGACGTCGCTGGCCGGCCGCAGTTTGCGGATGTGGTCATCAACGGGACGATGGATCACCAGCACGTGCCGACGTCGCTGCCGCTGCTGGCGGCGGGCTACGATATGCTGCTGGAAAAGCCGTTCGCCACCTACGAGACGGAGATGTGGGAACTGGTGCAGGCGGCCAGGCAGTACGGGCGCAAGGTCATCATCTGCCATGTGCTGCGCTACACGCCGTTCTACGCCGCCATCCGCCAGCAGGTGGCCGCCGGCGTCATCGGCGATGTGTTCAGCGTGCAGACGATTGAGCACGTCTCCTACCACCACATGGCTGTGGGCTACATTCGCGGCAAGTGGAGCAAGCCAAGCGTCAGCCACACCTCCATGCTGATGGCGAAGTGCTGCCACGATCTCGATCTCATCGCATGGATGAAGAGCGGGGTGCGTCCGAACAGCGTCGCCAGTTTCGGCAGCAATTTTCAGTTCCGCCCGGAAAACGCGCCCGCCGAAGCGGGGAACCGCTGTCTGGTGGATTGCCCCATCGAGGCGGACTGCCTGTACTCGGCGCGCAAACACTACATCGACCATCCCGACCGGTGGAGCTTCTACGTGTGGGACAGCCTGGAACACATCGCCAATCCCACCATCGAGCAGAAAATCCATTCGCTGAAGACGGATAATCCCTATGGGCGCTGCGTGTGGAAGTGCGACATGGAGGTGGTGGATCACCAATCCCTCGCAATCGAATTCGCCGATGGGACGACGGCAACGCACAATATGATCGGCGGAACGTCCAGGCCGTCGCGGGCGATGCACCTCATCGGCACGCGCGGCGAAATCCAGGGCGTCTTCGAGGATGGGCGCTTCGTCATCCGCCACATCGATCCACGACCGGGCCACGAATACTCGGAGACGGTCGTCGATCTCACGGTTGGCGGCGATATGCATGGCGCGTTCGGCGGGCACGGCGGCGGGGATATGCGCCTGGTCGCCGACTTCCTACGGGTGATCCGGGGTGAGCCACCGTCGATTTCGAGCACGCCGCTTGAGGATTCCGTCGCCGGGCACCTCATCGGCTTTAGTGCCGACCGGGCGATGGCCGAGCGCCGCGTGGTAGACCTGGCATTCGAGGTATAAAAATGGAAAAACCACTTATTTTGGTCACAAACGATGACGGCGTGGAGTCCGAGGGCTTGTGGGCCGCCGTCGAAGCCGTCGCGCCGTTGGGCGAGGTGCTGGTCGTCGCGCCGGATCGCCAGTGGTCGGCGGCGGGGCGCTCGATGCCGCAGGGTGTCACCGGGGCAGTGAGCGAGTACCGGCGCGAGGTTGGCGGGCAGACGGTGCAAGTCTACGGCATTGATGCGACGCCGGCCTTGTGTGTCGTCCATGCGATGATGGAGTTCATTCCACGTCCACCGGCGTTGGTCGTCGCAGGGATCAACTTTGGCGAAAACGTCAGCACCGAGATCACCATCTCCGGAACCGTCGGCGCGGCTCTGGAAGCGGCCGCTTTCGGGGTGCCGGCGCTCGCTGTCTCGCTGGAGATGACCGTCGATGAGCACCTCACAGGTGGCGAGGCGAAGGACTACAGCGCGACGCAGCACTTCACAGTGCTCTTCGCGCGGCGGCTGCTTGACCGCGCGATGCCCTACGACGTGAGCATGCTCAACGTCAATGTACCGGATAGCGCCACGATGCAGACACCGTGGCGGCTCACCCGCTTGTCACGCCAGCGATATTTCGTGCCATTGGGGCCGGATCGGGCAAATGGCAAGGGACGTCCGAGTTATACGATACGTGCCAATCCAGATCAGGCCGAGCCGGATTCCGATGTGGCGGCGATGCACGCGCGCGTGGTCTCGGTCACGCCGCTGTCGTTGGATATGACTTCCCGCACGGATTTCGGGGCGCTTGAGGAGCAACTGCGCTAACGCTTGACAAATCCGCTCTTGCCTCGTACACTTGACGGTGGGTGAGAGATGATGCAACGCTATAGCGAAATCTTGCGCTTCCACGAGGGACAACGCAGCCAGCACCCTACGCCAGAGGCTGCGGTCGTTGCTACGCCGCCAGGCGCCCCAGAGAGCGTGGGGGAGCAACTCGTCATCCTGGTTGATCTTATCCCCCAGTTGGCCCACCGCAGCCGCGAATTGCGTGTTTTGACTGCCAGCACCTATTGGACGTCGTCGGGCAGCATTGTGGCGCGGTTGCGCCGCGCACTTGCCGAAGCTAACCGCCATCTCGTGCATGTCAATGCCGAAGCGCCCCCCGGCTCGAAGTGTTCGGGCAGTATCACCTGCGCCGTCTTCGCCGGTGAAGAATTGTTTCTCGGCCAGATCGGGGCCGGGTATGCGTTTGTCCACCATCCCGATAACCACGTAGAACTGTTCCCGCATCGTGACCGGCTGCTCACGCCGGTAGGGGCGGCACTGCCGCCGGTCATCCACATTGGGTATACGTTGCTGGAGGATCAGGCAACGCTTCTGCTTGGTACAACGCCGGCGGTGGAGTCGCAGCCCCGCGAGCGGTGGAAAGGGGCGCTGGCCGCGTTTGGCCCTGAAGAGATCGGTGAGGCCATCGCGCAAACAATGGACGAAGGTCAGGTGTCGGGCAGTTTCGTGATGGTGCGGACATCGGCGGTGGCACCGTCCGCACCGGAACCCGAGCCGCGTCGCGCTCGGCGGCTTTTCCGCAAACCCAATGTAACGACGTCGCCTGCCGAGGAACCTGCTGCGGTGCCGCCGGAGACCATCGCGGCGTCGTCTCCCGTGATGCCTGCGCCTGTCCTCACCGCGGAGCAGAAGGCCCCTCCGCTTCCGGCGGTTTTGCAGGAGCGGCCGGGACATCATCGACATGAAACCGTAGACGTTCAGCCCACAATTGCGCGCCCAGGTCCAACGCCGCCGAAATTGAGGTTGCCCCCGGTGGGTGAATGGTTGAAAGTGTTTTTCCTCAGGTTGCGTGGGGAAGGCTATCGGGAACGCGAAACGACAGCACAACGCGCGCGTCTGCGGATGGCGCTGCGCACGCTATTGCCCGGAAAGGTGCGGGGTGCTAAACAGGCCGTGATGCCGGTTGCGCCGATCGAAAAGCCGACGGTGATGGGGGGACTCGCGCTGGGTCTGCTGTTGTTGGTGTTTTTTGTGACTATGACCGTGTATTTCGAGTCCGGCGGGCACGCCCGCGTGGAGGAGTATCTGGCAGAGGCGCGTCTGCTGCGAGAAAAGGCTTTCAGCAGCCAGGCGGCCGAGGATTGGAAGCAGTTGCTGGAACTGAGTTCGCACATTGTCACCCTGGAACGCCAAAACGCTGAGGCGCTTAAATTGAAAGCCGAGGCGCAAAATGCCGTCGATGCGTTACAAATCGCGGCGGTGCTCGATGCACGCTTGTTCCTCGATTTGGGCGTTGCGCCTGCGCCGCGCCGCTTGCTCGTTGCCGGTTCGTGGATCTACATCCTCAACACCACGGCCGACGAGGTCATTGGTTTGCCGCTACAGGCGGATGGTCTTACGCTGCTGACCGATGTGGCCACGCCCATCCTCAAACGCAGCCAGACGTTTTCCGGCGAGACCGTCAATCATCTCGTCGATTTTGCATGGGTGGAGCCGGGTGGCAGTTTCCCAGATGGCGCGCTTTTCATCTACAGCGATGGGGGCACTGTTTACATTTATGAACCGACATTGGGACCGGGGAGCATCACCCGGCAGCACCTGCAAGGGGAATTGGGACCGGGGACGGTCACGGCGATGAGCGCTTTTGGCGAAAGGTTGTATCTGGTTCACCGTCAACAGAATCAGATCCTCACCTACCAGTCAGTCAATGGGATTTATGACACCGCGCGCGGGTACTTTGCCCCGGAGTTTGCCCCGCGTCTCTCTGAGGTGTTGGACATGGGGATCGATGGGCGCGTTTACCTGTTGATGGGCGATGGCACCATCAGCACCTATTTTGTGGGAACGGAAGACCGCTCGTTCGAGATGCGGAATTTGCCGGACCCCGATGTCCACCCGATGGTCTTAGCGATGGAACCCGAGACCGACCAAGGAATGCTCTACCTGGGCGATCCTCGACAAGAACGCATTGTCGTCCTCGACAAACGCGGTGAGTTCAAACACCAGTTCCGGCTTTCGGGCGAAGCATTGCGGCAGTTGGAGGCGCTTGCCGTCAACGAGACGCCGCACGTTTTGTATCTGATCGCCGACAACCGCCTCTATGCCGCACCCATTCCCGATTTTGTAGCGCATTAGGGATAGGTTGGTCTGCCAACCTCGCTTTCAGCCTTCAGCTTTCAGCCAGGGAAACATTGGAGGGATTATGGCACAACTGGAAACACTGCGGGCGTTTATCGCTGTGCCTTTGCCGCCGGCAATCATCCAACAGCTTGCTGACGTGCAGCGGCGACTGAAACGCGGCAGCCCTGAGCAGGCCGTGACGTGGGTGAAGCCGGAAAACATCCACCTGACGTTGTTCTTCCTCGGTGATATTCTGTTGGAGCGCCAGGCGCCTGTCGAAGCGGCGTTGAGCGTGGTGGCGCGTCACGCGCGGCCACTCACATTCAGCGTGCAGGGCGTGGGCGCGTTCCCCAACCTCGACCGCCCCCGGGTGATCTGGGTGGGACTGCAAGAGCCAACCGGGCAGTTGGCACTGCTGCACAGCGCGGTGAACGAAGCCATGGCGAACGTTGGCTTTCAGCCCGAAGAGCGGCGTTTTTCCCCACATTTGACGCTCGGCCGCATCCGCCAGCGCGCCTCGCGTGAGGATGCCCAGGTGGTGGGCGAGGCCATCCGCCGCGCCGAGGTTGGGCATCTGGGCGACGCGCCGGTAGAGGAAATGATTTTGTTTCACAGCGTGCTCAAATCCTCTGGGGCGGAGTATACGCCGTTGGCGCGGTATAGCATTGGAAATACGAAATTAGAAACGAGAGGCGAGGAATGAAAACCGAAGTTATCAAGCAATACGCACACACCTGGCGAACGTTTGCCGGGATTGTCAAAGATTTCGATGACGACGCCTGGCTTCATACTGGAAAGGGAATTATTGTCCCGGTCCGTATAGCGTTTCACATCTTGAAGGCCACCACATACTATCTTGAAGATGAATCCACCGTGCTGCTCGCAGCGGGTAAACCCTTCGATGGGAACTGGGAAGCCGTGGAAGAGAAAGACTGGCCCTCGCAAAGCGATATAGTGGCAGGGATTGACACATTGCAGGTCAAAACCGAGAAATGGCTGTCCGAAATGGATTTTGACGCCGAAAACAAAACCTTTGGGTGGGCAGGTGCGACAAAACTGGGGGTGGCACTGTTTTTATTGAGTCACACACTCTACCACGTCGGGGGACTCAATGCCCTTCTCGAAGAAAGCAAAAACGGAAAAGCGGAAGATAATTTCGTCAAGGCATTGTGAGTTCAGAGAAATCTTACCGCTGAGTATGCAGAGCGCGCGGAGATTTTCTAGCGATTGAGGACGCGCCTGTAAACCTTAAGTGTCCTACGCGCGGTTTCTTCCCATGTGAACGCCTGTACCTGCTCTTGCCCCGCTGCCTGCAACCACGCGCGCAGCGCCGTATCGTGGATGATGCGCCAGCAAGCGTCAGCAATCGTCGTTGGAGCATCGGGGTCGATGAGCAGCCCAGCCGCGCCGACGACTTCCGGCAGGCTGGCCCGGTCGGCGACGACGACCGGCGTGCCACATTGCAGCGCCTCTAGCGCGGGCAGGCCAAACCCTTCGTAGAACGATGGCATCGCCAGCAACAACGCGCCGTTGTAAAGGCCCACCAAATCCGCACCAGACGGCTGCTCGATAAAGCGCACCCACGGTTCCAGGTGTAGGGCTTTTACGCGTGCGAAAATCTCATCGTAGAGCCAGCCAGGCCGCCCCGCGATCACCAGCACGCGCTGCTCGCCTCGCGCGTGGAGCTGCGCCAGCGCTTCCAACAGCCCCGGCAGGTTCTTGCGCGGCTCCCACGTCCCCACGAAGAGTAAATAGCCGGGTTCCAGCCCGTAACGCGCCAGGACGGGGGTAACTTCTTCCTGGGATAAGGGGCGGAAGTATGTCTCGGCGGCGAGATGCGTCACCGTGACCCGCGCCGGATCGACATGCAACAAACGTTCCAGATCGCGCTGCGTGGCGTGGGAATCGGCCAGGATTGCATCCGCGTGGGTTACGGCCCAGGCGATCTGGGCGTTGTAGTAGCGGCGGGCGTCGGCGGTGAGGTATTGCGGATAGTAGATGAAGTTGAGGTCATGTACAGTGATGACGGTATGCCGCGCGCCCCAGGCCGGCGGAATAAAGTCGGTGCTGTGGAACAAATCGAGCTTCAACGGTAACAGCTCCGCGCCAAGCGCCCACCGTTCCAGGCGATGATGCGGCGGCGTCCACGCGCGGCAAACGCGCGCGCCTGGTACATCCACAGGATCGGACTCACGCCGGTGTTGTACCAGCGTCAGCGTCTCAGTCGCAAGTAACGGAGGCAGTGCCTGCGCCAGGTGTCGCGCGTACCGCGAAATCCCGCCGGGCGCGTAGGCGTGCAGTCGTAGGTCTATCCCGATGTGCATGGAGCGGAGTGTACCATAGAATGGGCGAATGAGCGAATGAGAGAATCATGAATCATGATTCTTTTCCCCATTTGTAAAATCTGCCGTTCGTGTTACAAAAGATAAGTTGTGGGAGGTTGCACTTATGCCTGATCCAAATCGTGATTATTTGACGTTGGCCCTCGAACAATACTGGTTCGCGCCGCCGGTGGCGCTGTGGCGGGCGATTGAACTGCGCGTGCTGGCGACGGAGGCGTTTCCCCGCCCCCTGCTTGACCTAGGATGCGGCGACGGCCTTATCGCGCAGGTGCTCTTCGCGGGCGAAGCGCCGGTCGAAGCGGGCTTCGATCCGTGGCTGAGCCAGGTGCGCAAGGCGCCGGCCTCGGGCGCTTACCGCCACATCCAACAGGCGCTCGGCGATGCGATGCCCTACCCCGACGCGAGCTTCGGCGCCGTCTTCAGCAATTCCGTGCTGGAACACATCCCCAATCTCGATCCGGTGTTGCGCGAAGTTACGCGCGTGCTGAAACCGGGCGGGCGCTTCCTCGCCACCGTGCCGAGCGATATGTTCCGCCGTCTGCTGGCGGGTTACCGCGAGCGGGATGCCGTAGGGGATCGCACAGGGGCGGAAACCTACGCGACCGCCGTCGACCAACGCCTGGAACATCACCGCTATCTCACCCCCACCCAGTGGGCTAAGAGGCTCGATCTGGCCGGGATGCACCTGCTCCATACCCAATACTATATTCCTTCCGAGGTGGAAGCTCTATGGGATCGCGCCAACGCGGAGTACGGCATCCACCCAAAGGGCGCGCTATTTCACGGCAAGTCATACTACCGCTGGTTGGCTTCGCCGCGCCTGCGCAAACTTGGCTACCAGACACTCGTGCGGCGATGGGCCGTGCGGACGTTGGGGCAGCGCTGGCGGCGCGCGTACATGCAGGACGTTCTCGAAGGCGGTGTCGGCGGTGGGTTGCTCGTGGTGGGAGAGAAAGCGTGATCGAACCGGAAACCTGGGACGCTTTTGTCGCCGCGCATCCGGCGGGAACGGTTCTGCAAACCAGCCGGTGGGCGCATCTCAAAGCGACCTTCGGCTGGGCGTGGGAGATCGTCACGTCGAATCCTCAGGCTGCTGGCGGTGCGCTGGTGCTGTACCGCTCGCTGCCGCTGAAGGTGGGGACGATTGCCTACGTTCCCCGCGGTCCGCTGGTGGATTGGGATGACGCGCAAGCTGTCGCCGTTACACTTGACGTGCTGCGCGCAGCGGCGCACCGCCGCCGGGCCTGGGCGCTCTGGCTGGAGCCGGAGATGCTCGACACGCCGGAAGCGCGGGCGCAATTACACGCGTGCGGCTTGCGCGCGGTCACACGCACGATCCAACCGCCGCGCACGATCATCGTGGATATTGCGCCCACGGAAGACGTAATTCTGGCGCAGATGCGGTCGAAGACGCGCTACAACATCCGCCTGGCCGAACGCAAGGGCGTGACCGTCCGCGAGGGGACGGT
>ENA-UOUL01005393-UOUL01005393.1-bioreactor-metagenome-genome-assembly--contig:-NODE-5393-length-11117-cov-3.193388_pt1 | contig 11117 bp, 9 predicted proteins | sample MGYA00249838_ERZ747220 | MGnify/ENA primary metagenome ERZ747220 (study PRJEB28778, sample SAMN05720191) | bioreactor metagenome | isolation source: Anaerobic biogas reactor | place: USA:Washington...
AAGAAGACCGGCGCATATTGAGCAACCCCGGCGGCTGGGCCTAGACAGGAACCGACATGGCGGGCAGCAAAGAGATCCGCACCAAGATCAAGAGCGTGCAGAACACGCGCAAGATCACGAAGGCCATGGAAATGGTGGCCGCGTCCAAGATGCGTAAGGCGCAGGAGCGGATGCGCGCGGCTCGTCCGTTCGCCGAAAAGATCCGTCGGCTCGCCGCGAATCTGTCCCAGGCCAGCGTCAGCGATTACGTTCATCCCTTTCTCGTCCAGAAGGACCAGGTCAAGCGTATCGGCCTGGTCCTGGTGACGACGGACAAGGGCTTGTGCGGTGGTCTCAACACCAACATTCAGCGCATCGCGCTCAACGCGATGAAGGAATGGGATGCCTCTGGCGTGAGCGAGATCCGTGCCTGCGCGATCGGCAACAAGGGCCTCGGCTTCATGCAGCGGATGGGCGCGAAGGTGGTGTCGAACGTCACCCAGCTGGGTGACACCCCGCATCTGGAAAAGCTGATCGGTCCGGTCAAGGTCATGCTCGACGCGTTCCAGAACGACGAGCTCGACGCGGTTTACCTGGCCTATACCCGCTTCGTGAACACCATGAAGCAGGAACCGGTGCTCGAGCAGCTGCTCCCGCTCACCGGCGAAAAGCTGGGCACGCCGGACAGCTCGTGGGATTACCTCTACGAGCCGGATCCGCAGGTCGTCATCGACGAACTGCTGGTCCGCTACGTCGAGGCGCTGGTCTACCAGGCCGTGGCCGAGAACATGGCATCCGAACAGAGCGCGCGCATGGTGGCAATGAAGGCCGCTTCCGACAATGCCAAGAACGTGATTGGCGAACTGCAGCTGGTCTACAACAAGACCCGCCAGGCCGCGATCACGAAGGAACTGTCGGAAATCGTCGGCGGCGCCGCCGCGGTCTGACCCGGCCGCGCACACAGAATTCATCCAGAGGAATGCAGCAATGAGTCAGGGCAAGATCGTTCAGATCATCGGCGCGGTCGTCGACGTGGAGTTCCCGCGCAACGAAGTGCCGAAGGTGTACGACGCACTGAAGGTCGACGGCACCGAGATCACCCTCGAGGTGCAGCAGCAGCTCGGCGACGGCGTCGTGCGCTCGATCGCGCTCGGTTCGACCGACGGCCTGAAGCGCAACCTCGTCGCCACCAACACCGGCAGCGCCATCTCGGTGCCGGTCGGCGCCGGCACGCTGGGCCGCATCATGGACGTGCTCGGCCGCCCGATCGACGAGGCCGGCCCGGTCGACGCCAGCGACACCTGGGAGATCCACCGCGCCGCCCCGTCCTACGAGGACCAGTCGTCCTCCACCGAGCTGCTCGAGACCGGCATCAAGGTCATCGACCTGATGTGCCCGTTCGCCAAGGGCGGCAAGGTCGGCCTGTTCGGCGGCGCCGGCGTGGGCAAGACCGTCAACATGATGGAGCTGATCAACAACATCGCGACCGAGCACTCGGGCCTGTCGGTGTTCGCCGGCGTGGGCGAGCGCACCCGCGAGGGCAACGACTTCTACCACGAGATGCAGGAGTCGGGCGTCGTCAACACCGCCGAGCCGGAGAAGTCGAAGGTGGCGATGGTGTACGGCCAGATGAACGAGCCGCCCGGCAACCGCCTGCGCGTCGCGCTGACCGGCCTGACCATGGCCGAGTACTTCCGCGACGAGGGCCGCGACGTGCTGCTGTTCGTGGACAACATCTACCGCTACACCCTGGCCGGCACCGAGGTGTCCGCGCTGCTGGGCCGCATGCCGTCGGCGGTGGGCTACCAGCCGACCCTGGCCGAGGAAATGGGCGTGCTGCAGGAGCGCATCACCTCCACCAAGACCGGTTCGATCACCTCGATCCAGGCCGTGTACGTGCCCGCGGACGACCTGACCGACCCGTCGCCGGCGACCACCTTCGCCCACCTCGACGCCACCGTCGTGCTGTCGCGAAACATCGCCGCGCTGGGCATCTACCCGGCGGTGGACCCGCTGGATTCGACCTCGCGCCAGCTCGACCCGAACGTGATCGGCCACGAGCACTACGACACCGCGCGCCGCGTCCAGGCCACGCTGCAGAAGTACAAGGAGCTCAAGGACATCATCGCGATCCTGGGCATGGACGAGCTGTCGGAGGACGACAAGCTGGCCGTGGCCCGCGCGCGCAAGATCGAGCGCTTCTTCTCGCAGCCGTTCCACGTCGCCGAGGTGTTCACCGGCTCGCCGGGCAAGTACGTGCCGCTGAAGGACACCATCCGCGGCTTCAAGGGCATCGTGGACGGCGAGTACGACCACCTGCCGGAGCAGGCGTTCTACATGGTCGGCACCATCGACGAGGCGGTGGAGAAGGCGAAGAAGATCGCGGCCTGAGGCCGCGGCCTTCCCGGGGCCGGGGCCGTTGATGAGGCCCGGTCCCCGGATCCCCCTGGAGTAGCGAGGAAACCATGTCCACCATCCGTTGCGACATCGTCAGCGCCGAAGCCGAGATCTTCCAGGGCGAAGCGACCCTGGTCGTGGCCACGGGCGAGATGGGCGAGCTCGGCATCGCGCCGCGCCACGCGCCGCTGATCACCCGGCTCAAGCCCGGCAAGGTCGTGGTGACCCGGCCCGACGGCAGCCAGCTCGACTTCGCGATCGGCGGCGGCATCCTCGAGGTGCAGCCGCAGGTGGTGACGATCCTGGCCGACACCGCGATCCGCGCCGACGAGATCGACGAGGCCAAGGTGCGCGCGGCCAAGGAAGAGGCCGAGCGGGTGCTGGCCGGCCGCGGCGAGGCGATGGACGTGGCCGAGGCGCAGCAGAAGCTGGCCGAAGTCATGGCCCAGCTCTCGGCGCTCGAGCGCCTGCGCAAGAACCTCAAGCACTGAGGCGCGGCGCCCGCGCCGCATCCGCGGAAACGCCGGCCCCGTGCCGGCGTTTTCCGTTTCAGGCGGTGTCCCCGGCGGAAGCCGCGGCGCGGAAGTAGACCACCATCCGCACCGGCCGGTACTCGTCGACCACCAGGGTGGCGTGGCGGAAATCCGACGCATGGCCTTCCTCGTCGAGGATCGAGGTCAGCCCGCGCCGGGGACGCGCGGCGGACGGAAGTTCCTTCCACCATCGCCGGAACCGCGGGGACAGCCTTTGCAGGTCGTCCACCAGCGAGCGCAGGGCAGGGTCGTCGGGGGCCAGCGCATGGTCGCGCTTGAACTCGGCAAGCATGCCGGCCGCGTCCTCCTCCCACGCCGGCAGTCGTCGCCGCAGCCGGGGGCTGGCGAACACCATGCGCAGCAGGTTGCGCTCGTCCGGTGCCTGTTCCGAGAAGCCGAACAGGCCGTCGGCAGGCCGGTTCCAGGCCAGCACGTCCCAACGCAGGTCGAGCAGGTGCGCGGGCCGCGCATGCAGCTCGTCGAGCAGCTGCCGCACGAGCGGATCCAGCGCCGGCGCCTCGTAGCTTCCCGGCGGGGGCGCGCGTCCGTGCGCGAGCAGGAAGAGATGGCAACACTCGGCATCGTCCAGGCGCAGCGCCCTGGCGACGCGCAGCAGGAAATCCTCGGACACTCCGATATCGCGTCCTTGCTCGAACCAGGTGTACCAGGTGAGCCCCACCCCGGCGAGGGCGGCCACCTCTTCGCGCCGCAGGCCCGGCGTGCGCCGGCGTCCTCCCGGGGGCAGGCCCACGTCCGCCGGGGTCAGCCGGCGGCGGTGGCGAAGCAGGAACGCCGACAGCTCCGGGCGTCGGCGGGCAAGGCTCCGGCGCGCCACGATATCACTCCTTGTAACAGGATAAACAGCAAAATTGTAACCCTATCCACGTGCGGGAAAACTGTCGGCCCCTTACCTGCGGAAGTCGACATGTCATCGTGTGTCCTGCATGCGGCGGCGGCGCCGGAGCCACGGGCCGGACGGCGTGCGTGGATTGGCCTGGCCGTCCTTGCCTTGCCCACCCTGCTGTTGGGGCTGGACGTCACCATCCTGTACCTGGCCCTCCCGGCGCTGTCCGTGGAGCTGGGAGCCACCAGCGTGCAGGCGCTCTGGATCATGGACGCCTACGGGTTCCTGATCGCGGCGTGCCTGGTGGCGATGGGCGCGCTGGGCGATCACGTCGGCAGGCGGCGTCTGTTGATGGTCGGCACCGCGGCGTTCGCGGCCGCTTCGCTGATGGCCGCCTTCTCGCCCAATGCGCCGATGCTGATCCTCGCACGGGCGGCGCTGGGCGTGGCCGGGGCCACCCTGATGCCGTCCACCCTGGCATTGATCAGCAACATGTTCGCCGCTCCCCGCGAGCGTGCGCTGGCCATCGGGATCTGGGCCACCATGTTCGCGCTCGGCATGGCGCTGGGCCCGCTCCTCGGCGGGTTCCTGCTCCAGCGGTTCTGGTGGGGCGCTGCATTTCTCGTCGCCGTGCCGGTCGCGGCGCTGGTCCTGGTGGCGGCGCCGCGCCTGCTCCCCGAGTACCGCGCCGCCCGCGGCCGGATGCCGGACGTGGCCGGGATCGTCCAGTCGTTGCTGGCCATGCTGGCCCTGGTATACGGGATCAAGGAGCTCGGGCGTGGCGGACCGGGGTGGGCGCCGCTGGCCTGGATGCTCGTCGGCCTTGCACTGGGTGCAGCGTTCGTCCGTCGCCAGCGGAGGCTTGCGAGCCCGCTGCTGGATCTGTCGCTGTTTGGCCATCGAACCTTTTCCGCGGCCCTGCTGGTGCTGGTGTTCGGACTGGTGGCGGTCGCCGGCGCCATGCTGCTGGTCAGCCAGTACCTGCAGCTGATCGCGGGGCTCGCGCCGCTGGAGGCGGGGCTCCGGCTGGGTCCGCCGGCGCTGGCGATGGTGGCCGCTGGCGTCGGCGCGCCGCTCCTCGCCCGCCGCGTGCGCCCGGGCCTGGTGGTGGCGGGATCGCTCGCCCTGTCGGCCGCGGGCTACCTGCTGATGGGGATCGCCGGGAGCGGGGCCAGCTTCGTGGTTGCCGGTTTCGCGCTCTCCTACCTGGGCCTGGGCACGATCGCCGCCCTGGGAACGGACCTGGTGGTGGGCGCGGCCCCGCCGGAGCAGGCGGGCGCGGCCGCCGCGCTCTCGGAGACCGCGCAGGAACTGGGCATCGCCATCGGCGTGGCCCTCGTGGGCAGCCTGTCCAATGCCGTGTACCGGATGCAGATGGCCGGGACGATCCTGCCGTCCCGGGAGGCCGACGACCTGCGCGCCGCGCTGCTGGACAGCCTGGCGGCGGCGACTGCGCGCGCCGACCGGTTGCCTCCTTCCTTGCTCGACCGCGCGCGCGAGGCCTTCCTCGAAGGCTTCAGCGTCTCCACCCTTGCCTGCGCGGCGCTGGTGTCGGCGCTCGCCGCGCTTGCGGCCATCCTGTTGCGCGACGTGGGGGTCGGGGCCGTGCCCCTGGACGCAACGGCCCGACGCCCTCAGCGCCGGTAGATCCAGTGCCGGGACAGCACGAAGCCCACCAGCCCGAGCGCGATCTCGACCAGCGGCTTGGCCAGCCAGGCCCACTCAAGACCGAGCACGTCGTCCACCGCGCCGACCGCGACCGTGCTCGCGGCGGTGGTGCACAGCCAGAGGAAGGCGAAGCGTTGGAACTGCACCCGGCCCATCGCGGAGTGCTCGCCGGCGAAGGTGAACTTGCCGTTGAGCCAGTAGCCCAGCATCGCGCCGCTGACGCGGCCGGTGACATTGGCCGGCTGGATCAGCATGCCCAGGTGCGACAGCCAGACCGTCACGCCCCAGTCGAGCAGCCACTGCAGGCCGCCGATCGCGAGGAAGTGGCTGCCCTGGCGCCTCAGGGTCACGGCCGCGCTCCAGGCCGGTGGGTGGTCCGGGAATCCATCCGCGCGAGCCTAGCGCCGTCCGGGTTAACGCGGCATTGGCACGCCGCCCGGCGGCCGCGCGGGCGCGCGGATTCCGTCACCGCTTAGAATCCACGCACCCGGAACGATGGAAGCGCAATGGCCAGACCCCTGCACGTCGTGATCCTCGCCGCCGGCGAGGGCAAGCGGATGAAGTCCTCGCTGCCCAAGGTGCTGCAGCGGGTCGCCGGGCGACCGATGCTGGCGCACGTGATCGCCACCGCGCGCGAGCTGCAGCCGGCCGGGATCCACGTGGTGTACGGCCATGGCGGCGACCAGGTGCGCGCCGCGTTCGCCGACCAGGCCGACCTGGCCTGGGCCGAGCAGGCGCGCCAGCTCGGCACCGGCCACGCGGTGCAGCAGGCGATGCCGGGCGTGCCGGACGAGGCCCGGGTGCTGGTGATGTACGGCGATGCGCCGCTGCTCACCGTCGCCACCCTGCGCCGGCTGCTGGGCGCGGGCGGCCGGCTGGCGCTGCTCGCCGCCGAGCTGGCCGACCCGGCCGGCTACGGGCGGGTGGTGCGCGATGCCGAGGGCAACGTGGCCGCGGTGGTCGAGGAGAAGGACGCCAGCGACGCGCAGCGCGCCATCCGCCTGGCCAACACTGGCGTGATCGCCGCCGACGCCGACGCGCTCAAGGGCTGGCTGGCGCGCCTGTCCAACGACAACGCCCAGGGCGAGTATTACCTGACCGACGTGGCCGCGATGGCCGCGGCCGACTTCGCCGCGGCCGAACTGGTGATCGTCGACGACCCGGGCGAAACCGAGGGCGCCAACGATCCCTGGCAGCTGGCCCAGCTCGAGCGCGCGTTCCAGCGCCGCGCGGTGCGCGCACTGTGCCTGCAGGGCGCGCGCGTGGCCGATCCGGCGCGGATCGACATCCGCGGCGAGGTGGTGGTCGGGCGCGACGTCGAGATCGACGTCGACGTGGTGTTCGAGGGCCGGGTGGAGCTGGGCGACGGCGTGCGCATCGGTCCCTTCACCCGGCTCAGGGACGTGGTGCTCGCGGCCGGGACCCAGGTACGGGCGCATTGCGACCTGGAAGGCGCGCGCACCGAAGGCGCGGTCCAGATCGGTCCGTTCGCGCGCCTGCGCCCCGGCACGGTCCTGGCCGATGGCGTGCACGTGGGCAACTTCGTCGAGGCCAAGAACACGCGCATGGGCGCGGGCAGCAAGGCCAACCACCTGACCTACCTGGGCGACGCGGTGGTCGGGGCGAAGGTCAACGTGGGCGCGGGCACCATCACCTGCAACTACGACGGGGTCAACAAGGCCACGACCACGATCGGTGACGGTGCCTTCATCGGCTCCAACACCGCGCTGGTGGCGCCGGTCACGGTCGGCGAAGGCGCGACCATCGGCGCCGGCTCGGTGGTCAGCCGTGATGCGCCCCCGGGCAAGCTCACCGTGGCCCGGGCGCGGCAGGCGACGATCGACGGGTGGAAGCGCCCGGAAAAGAAGGCCTGATGCCGTATCGCGTAGTCCGGACGGCGCCGCGGGCCGCATCCTGGTCCAGGCGTCGGCGGTGCGAAGGCGGAGGGTTACGCCTGGCCCGGCAACACCATCGACACGCACAGGCCGCCGTCCTTGCGGTTGAGCAGGGCGATGCGGCCGCCGTGGGCCTCGGCGATCTCGCGCGCCAGGGCCAGGCCCAGGCCGGTGCCGCTGCGCTTGGTCGAATAGAAGGGCAGCAGCGCGTTGGACAGCACCGCCTCGTTCATGCCGCCGCCGCGGTCGAGCACGTCGATCCGCCAGCCGTCGGCGATCCGCCGCACCGCCACCGACACCCCTTCCGGCGGCGAGCCCGACTCGTGCGCGTTCTTGAGCAGGTTGAGCATCGCCTGCTCCATCTGCGCCGGGTCGAAGCGCAGCACCTCGTCGGGCACCACGCCCTCGATGGCGAACGGCACCTGGGTGCGCAGCTTGTCGATGAACCGCGCCAGCGACACCGGTTCGTCACGAGGCGCGGGCAGCTTGGCGAAGCGGGCGTAGTCGCGCAGGAAGCCCTCGAGGTGGCGGGTGCGTTCCTCGATCGTGGCCAGCGCCAGCGGCAGCTTCCCGAGTTGGCCGCGGCGCAGCAGTTCGGCGCCCGAGTGCGCCAGCGAGGCGATCGGCGCCAGCGAGTTGTTCAGTTCGTGGCTGATCACCCGGATCACCTTCTTCCAGGTCTGCACCTCCTGGCGGCGCAGCTCGGCAGTCATCTGCCGCAGCAGCACCAGTTCGTGGGGGCGCCCGTTGAGGCGGAACATGCGCCGGGCGAGGTGGTAGATCTCCTCGTGGTCCTCGTCGCCGACGGTGAACATGCCGTCGCCGCCGCGGGCGAAGGCTTCGCCCACCGCGGCCGGCGCCTCGCCCAGCAGTTCGTCCAGGGCACGTCCCTCGAGCTGCCGGCCATTGCCGAACATCCGCCGCGCGGCCAGGTTGCCCAGCACCACCCGCCGGCCGGGGTCGAGCAGCAGCATCGCCACCGGCGTGTTCTGGACCATGGTGTCGAGCAGCAGTTCGCGCTGCACCAGCGACAGCCGCTGCTCGCGCAGGGCCTGGCCGAGCTGGTTGTGCGCGTTGACCAGTTCGACCAGGTCGCCGTAGCGGTCCCAGGAGATGCCGAAGCTGAAGTCGCCGTCGCGGTAGCTGGCGACGGTGCCGGTCAACGCCCGGATCAGCCCGCGCAGCGGCACGAACGTGCGCCGGACCACCAGCCCTGCCAGGAGGCCGCATCCGGCGGCAGCGAGCAGGGCCGCCGGCCAGGGCGGCATCCACGCCGCGAGCCCGGCGGTGGCCGCGGCCGCGCCCACCGCCGTGAACGCCACCAGGACGACCATGCGTACCGCCAGCGGCATGAGTCTGAGGGCACGCATGGCGTCGCTCAGCCGCGCGGGATGCCGTAGCGGTCCATGCGCCGGTACAGCGCCTGCCGCGACATGCCCAGGTCCGACGCCGCCTGCGCGATCACGCCGCCGGCGCGCTGCAGCGCCTCTTCGATCGCCGCGCGCCCGGGTTCCTCGCCGTGGGCGACGATGGCCGGATCCTGCGGCGGCGCGGCCAGGCCGAGCGCGGCCGCTTCGATCGTGTCGCCCGACAGCAACGCCGCGCGCTGCACCGCGTTGCGCAGTTCGCGCACGTTGCCCGGCCAGGAATGTTCGAGCAGGGCGCGCTCGGCCTGGCGGCTGAAGGCCTTGCCGGCGGGCAGGAAGTGGCGCGCGAGCGGCAGGATGTCGCGTGGCCGCCTGGCCAGCGGCGGAAGCCGCAGTTCGATGCCGTTGAGGCGATAGTAGAGGTCCTCGCGGAACCGTCCGTCGGCGATCATCGCGGCGAGGTCGGCGTTGGTGGCGCTGACCACGCGCACGCGCACGCTGCGTTCCTGGGTGGCGCCCAGGCGCTGGAAACGCCCGCTCTCGAGCACCCGCAGCAGCTTGACCTGGCCGGCCGGCGGCAGGGTGCCGATCTCGTCCAGGAACAGGGTGCCGCCATCGGCGGCTTCGAACTTGCCGATGCGGGCCTTGTTGCCGGCGCCGGTGTAGGCGCCCGGTTCGGCGCCGAACAGTTCGGCCTCGATCAGTTCGCTCGGCAGCGCACCGCAGTTCACCGCCACGAACGGCCCCGACTTCACCGCCGAGTTGTAGTGGATGATCTCGGCGTACTTCTCCTTGCCCGCGCCGTTGGGGCCGGTGACCAGCACCGGCAGCTCCGAGCGCGCGACCTGCAGCGCCAGCGACACCACCGTCTCGCTGGCGACGTCGTCGTAGACCAGTCCGCGCAGGTCGTGGTCGCGCGCCATCGCCTCGCGCCGGCCGCGCTCGCCGGCGCTGCGCGCGGCCAGTTCGCGCCGGGTCTCGGCCAGCTCCAGCAGGTTGTTCACCGAGGCCAGCAGCTTGTGGTCGTCCCAGGGCTTGCCGAGGTAGTCGGCGGCGCCGGCCTTGATCAGGTCCACCGCCGACTCCAGCCGGGTCCAGGCGGTGAGCAGGATCACCGGCATGTCCGGGTGCCGGGCGCGGATCTCGCGGAACAGCGCCACGCCTTCGTCCCCGGAAGTGGTGTCGGCGTGGAAGTTCATGTCCTGGATCACCAGGTCGATGCCGCCGCGACCCAGCACCTCCAGTCCCGGTTCCGGGCCGTCGGCGTGCACCACGTCGATGTCGTGGAGCGAGAACAGCAGTTCCAGCGCGGTGCCGACGGAAGGTTTGTCGTCGATGACCAGGACGGTGGGCATGGCGTCGCGGGAAATGGCCAGTCGCTATCCTAGCGATTGCCAGTGGGCGGTGGCGCGGCGGCGCGTGGCAGCCGGCCCATCGTCGCCTCAGACGCTGCGCGTGGCGATGGCCGGGGGCACCGCGGCCGCGCGCCGCGCCGGGCCGAACACCGAGGCCTGGCCGAGCAGCCACAGCGCCAGCGCGCCGATCGGCAGGTAGTGCAGCGGCAGCCGCGTCAGTTCGTAGCGCTCCATCAGCAGGTGGTTGATCGCGTACGCGGCGAGCATGCCCAGCACGATGCCGATCGTGGCCAGCAGGAAGTTCTCGGTCTGGAAGTAGCGCATGATCTGGGTCCGGGTGGCGCCCAGCGCACGCCGCACGCCGATCTGCTTGGTCCGCTGCTGGACCCAGAAACTGGCCAGGCCGACGATGCCCAGCGCGGTCACCAGCAGCAGCGCCACGCACACGATGCCCAGCAGCCAGGCCATGGCCCGCGGCGCCTGGTAGTACTCGTTGCGCAGTTCCTCGAAGGTCCTGGTGTTCTCCTCGAGGATGATCCGGTCGCTGCCGTTGCCGCGCAGCGCCGCCACGGCGGCGTCCAGGACCTCCTGGCGGCGCGAGGGCTCGGTGCGCACCACGTAGTTGCCGCCGACGTTGTAGTGCGGGCGCAGCGGCAGGATCATCGAGTACTCGCGCGCGGACGGCCCGCCGAGCTGGCTCGGCCGCACCAGGTGCTCGACCACGCCGACGATCCGGACCGGTTCGTTGCCCCAGCTGTAGATCGACTTGCCCACAGCGTCCTCGCCCGGGAACAGGCGTTCGGCCATCTTGCGGGTGATGATCACGGCCGGTATCGCCGGCCGCGGGTCGGCCTGGTTGTAGTCCTCGTAGTCGACGAACTCGTCCGGGTTGAAGTGCCGGCCGGCCACCAGGTCCAGGCCGAAGGTGTCCATGAAGCCTTCCTCGACCAGGTAGCTCGTCGCCACCAGGGTCGCCTGCTGCTGGTCCGGGGTGACGCGCACGCCGCTGTTCCACGACGAGTTCACGAACGGCACCTGGTTGGTGACGGTGGCGTTCTTCACCCCCGGGATGGCGCGCA
>ENA-UOUL01005394-UOUL01005394.1-bioreactor-metagenome-genome-assembly--contig:-NODE-5394-length-11116-cov-27.058610_pt1 | contig 11116 bp, 7 predicted proteins | sample MGYA00249838_ERZ747220 | MGnify/ENA primary metagenome ERZ747220 (study PRJEB28778, sample SAMN05720191) | bioreactor metagenome | isolation source: Anaerobic biogas reactor | place: USA:Washington...
TCATGGCGATCAGGAAGATGCTTGCCACGGCGGCGATGGTAGCCTTCTTCGTCGTCATCGCGTAGACCGCGACGAAGACCATGGGCAGGAGCTGGTGGAGGATCAGCCACGGCACCTTCTCGCCGATGTAAGCATAGGCCGCAAGCGAAGCAAGCATCCAGAATATAGCAAACCGCGCAAACTCTTCCTGCCGGTTGATAGGCCGGCCCCCCTCGCCGCGCGTAAAGAGCCCGCGGAGGCGGTCCTTCCAGCCCCGGGTTTTCAGGATCTCCCCGGCACCCCCCACTTCTTCCCCGGGAGGCATCTTTGCAACCGTCGAGGGCTCATCGGAATCCAGGGATAGTACCGAAACCCCGGGATCCCCTACTTCTTCCCCGGGAGGCATCTTCGCAACTGCCGGTGATTCATCGGAATCCAGAGGCAGTGCCGGAACTCCGGGGTTCCCCGCCTCTTCCCCGGGAGGTCTCTCCGCAACCGTCGGTGACTCACCGGAATCCAGAGGCAGTGCCGGAGTTCCGGCACTCCCTACTTCTTCCCCGGGAGGCATCTTTGCAACCGTCGGTGACTCACCGGAATCCAGGGGCAGCGCCGAAACTCCGGGATCCCCATCTACAACCCCCGGCGCATCTCGCCTTACCCTCCAGCGAGAGACGGCTCCGGAGACATCGACGAACTGCAGGACACCGACTCCTGCGAGTATCAGGATCGGCACCTCGTAGAGGAGGAAGAGCAGGATGTAGAAGTACGGCGGCCCTCCAAGGCGCTGCATCTGGTGCATCGATATCCAGTGTTCGATGGCCTTGATCCACCATGTCGTGATCAGATCCGGGTGGGCGCCGAACGACGAGTAGAGGACCGCCATGATCCCGACCATGACGATGCCGGCAAGTGCAAAGTCCCGGACCCAGCGGGCCGGCAGGTGCACCTTCCGCGTCCAGACCAGGTAGAGGAGGTAGACCCCGAACGTCAGGAGGATGATCGGCATATTCTCCTTTGTGGACATCCCGAGGCCCGCCGCGGCCCCGGCGATGAGCATATACTGCACCTTGTGCCGATCGAAGTAATAGAGGAGGGCGACGAGGAGCACCATCGAGAAGACGGCAATATAGATATCGTTCCTGAGGAACCGCGAGAAGTAGACCATATTCGGCGACACGGCAAGGAAGAGCGCCGCTATCAGGGCCTGCTTCTTATCGAGATACCCGAGTTTATAGATCGGATAGACCAGTGCGACGAGCGCGGTCCCAAATATCGCCGGAAGGAGCCGGCCCACGAGATCGGAATCCCCGAAGAGCGAGAACATCCCGGCCGCCGTGTAGTAGAGGAACGGCCCGTGGTACATGGGGTCGTAGGTGTAAATTCCCTCGGTCAGGAGGCGATACGAGAACCACGCATGAATGGCCTCATCGTGGTGAAAAAGTTTGAGGTCGAGAGCGTAAAAACGGAGAACAATTGTGACCAGAAGTATGAGGAGAAACAGCCCCTCAAACGAGAGGCGTTCACGAACCCGTCTCGTGAGCACGGCGGTTTTCACGCCGTTCTCACCTCAACTCTCCAGTACAATCTCGATACCGATGTCTTTTGGGACCTGGATACGCATCAACTGGCGCAATGCACGTTCATCCGCATCGATATCGATGAGCCTCTTGTGCACCCGCATCTGCCAGCGATCCCAGGTTGCGGTACCTTCGCCATCAGGGCTCTTCCTGGTGGGCACCACGAGTTTCTTCGTGGGCAGCGGGATCGGACCTGCCAGATTGACGCCGGTTCGCTCTGCTATCTCTTTGATCCTATCACAGACCATCTCGATCTTCTCGAAGTCGGTTCCGGAAAGACGTATTCTGGCTTTCTGCATAATTGCCACCAAAAAATTATGGGTACCTTCTTATCTCATCTGCTTTGGCGTGATGTTGATGCACATGCCCGCCGCGATCGTGGAGCCCATATCGCGGACGGCAAACCGGCCAAGCTGCGGGATCTCCTTGACCTTCTCGATTACCAGAGGCCTGGTGGGCTTGATCTTGACGATTGCGGCATCGCCGGTCTTGAGGAACGTGGGGTTCTCCTCCTTGACCTGGCCGGTGCGGGGATCGAGTTTCTTCTGGAGCTCGACGAAGGTGCACGCGATCTGGGCGGTGTGGCAGTGGAAGACCGGGGTGTAGCCGACGGTCAGGGCGCTGGGGTGGTGGAGCACGACGATCTGCGCGGTGAACTCATCCGCAACGGTCGGCGGTACGTCGGCAGGACCGCAGACGTCGCCGCGGCGGATGTCCCCCTTGCCGATGCCACGAACGTTGAACCCGACGTTGTCGCCCGGGAGCGCCTGCGGGATCTCTTCGTGGTGCATCTCGATGGACTTGACCTCACCCTCTTTGTTCGCGGGCATGAAGCTGACCTTCATCCCCTTCTTCATGATGCCGGTCTCGACACGGCCGACGGGCACGGTCCCGATACCGGAGATGGAGTAGACGTCCTGGATGGGGAGGCGCATGGGAAGGTTCGTGGGCTTCTCGGGTTCGACGAGCATGTTGAGCGCCTCAAGCACCGTCGGGCCCTTGTACCAGGAGGTGTTTGCACTGCGCTTGCCGATGTTGTCACCGACAAAGGAGCTCATCGGGATGAAGTTGATGGCGTCGGGCTTGTAGCCGACCATCTTGATCAGCTGGGAGAGCTGTTCCTTGACCTCGTTGTAGCGCTTCTCGTCGTACTTGACGACATCCATCTTGTTGATGCCGATGATCAGCTGGTTGATGCCGAGCGTACGGGCGAGGAAGACGTGCTCCTTGGTCTGCTCCATTACGCCGTCGGGTGCGGCGACGACCAGGAGTGCGGCATCTGCCTGGGATGCTCCCGTGATCATGTTCTTGACGAAGTCACGGTGGCCGGGGCAGTCCACGACGGTAAAGTAGTACTTATCGGTGTCGAACCGCTTGTGGGCGATATCGATGGTGATGCCGCGCTCACGCTCTTCTTTGAGGCTGTCCATGACCCAGGCGAACTCGAACGAGCCCTTACCCTTGGATTCGGCCTCCTTCCTGTACGACTCGATGATATGGGGCGGCACGGTCCCGGTCTCAAAGAGCAACCGGCCGACGGTAGTAGACTTACCGTGGTCGATGTGTCCGATTACTGCTAAATTCATGTGGGGCTTGTCAACTGCCATAGATTGTATCCTCCACTCAAATAGGCCTGTCAGCTCGAACAGCCTGCTTATGCGAGTAACTTATACGTATGACGTTCTCTATATAAAGCATTTCTATCCACGCCAAAAGCGTGCATTCCGGGAAATCCCCCGGGAATCGACAGAATCTTATTCTCCGGAAATCCACGTTCTTCGTATCATGAAGACGCTTGAGTTTCACCGCGACGACGCGAAGGGCCGGGTGACGGTTGTGTGCGCAGATCGTGAGGTGTCGGTCTACTCCTATTGCGGTTACTGCCGGCACTGTGCGGGTGTCCGGGTGGGAAAGCGGATGATCCCGACGCCGCAACGCCAGGCTCTCTCCGGTCTCCGGCAGAGTGCAAACCCGGATGAGAACCTGCTAAACGCCGCCATCATGTTTAACACCCTCGTCCGTGACGGCAGCGCGATCGAGTGCGAGGACGACAAGGGCGAAGGGTTCAGTTCGATGTACCGGCGCTGAATACCGACCTCTGTTCTTGTCCGGCCGCGCCTCTCCCGGCACGACGGCAGGGCCCCCTCCTTCGCGCAGGACGGGCGGGGTGCCGCAAAAGAGCGCCGACCGCTTGCGCTGCTGCAACGGTCCACCGGCGCCCCTCCCGCGCGAGGCTGAGCGAAAAATAGGTGCGTGTTCCGGTCAGATCAGGTCGAACGCACGTTTGGTCACCTCGTACGGCCGGACGGTGACGTCGTCTGCCGTCCGGAACGTAGCGTTCCCGACGACCTTCACCTCGTACGTCCCGATCGGCATGTACCGGAACGTATGCGGCGTCACCTCGCCGGTGTTCTTGTTGTAGAGGTAGATCTCTCCACCCGCCGGCTCGCTCGTCACGTTCAGGCTGCCGTAGGGGTAGGCCTCGAGGCGGAACGTGAGGTGTTTGTCGATATCGGCGTTCCGGTCGTCGGTGAGCAGGATCTCCTCTCCTCCGGGCAGGTATCCGGGCCGGGTGACGGTGACGACGTGCGGCCCGTCCGAGACGTTCCTGATGAGGTAGGGCGTGCAGAAGCCGGTCCTGAAGCCGTCGATCAGGATCTCGGCGCCCGCCGGATTCGACACGACGAGAAGGCCGCAGAAAGCGGGGTCACGGGGTGTGATCCTGACCGTCTCCCCTGCCCCGGTCACGGTGATCCGGTGAGAGACGTAACGGTCGCCGTCATGGACCGTGACGAAGGCGCTCCCTCCGGTCACCTCGACCGCCCGGGGCAGCCGGAAGACCGGCCCCCTGCCGTTCAGGGTACACCCCTGGCCTTTGCAGGCATCGGACTCGAGGGATACTTTCCGGACGATGGCCCGGTCCTGCGCATCGATCATGACGGGGACGATGCAGTCCTTCTCCACCCAGACCGCCTTTGTCGGGGTGTCAAACGACTGGCCTTCCTTGACCACCTGCACCGTATGGCTCCCTTCCCGGATGCCGAGGATAACGCGGGGCGTCGTGAGCGTCATCCTCTTCCCGTCGATGGAGATGGCGGCTCCCGACGGCCGGGACATGACGTAGACGCCGCCGGTCCGGTCCAGCCCCGGCTCCCGTTGCGGTTCGTCGAACTTCAGGCGGGCAAGGCCGTCGAGGTCCGCGAAGAGTGTTGTATTGTCCGGGACCGTGATATCGGCCTCATACGGGGTGAACTGTTCCAGTTCCAGCCGGAGGGTGTGGTTCCCGGGCTCGATGGGGCTGATCGTCGCCGGCGTCACCCTGCCGAGGTATGCGCCGTCGAGGAGTATCCGCGCGCCGGCCGGGTTTGAGCCGACGGTGAAGCTCGCGGGCAGGGGCGCGGCCACCCCGTAGGTTCCGAATGCCTTTACGGATACAGTCGCCGTCCCGTTCGCGAGGGTGGTCTCGATGGGCTGCCAGGCCGCTCCCGCGGCATCATAGCGGTACCACGTCGCGTTCCGGGCCGTTCCGGGGGTTGCCGCCGCCAGGGTGAACGGGGTTCCCGTCGTCGTGTTATCGGGGGCGATCCGGTATATCCGCTCCATCGCCATCCCCGGGGGCGGGAGGAGGCCCCGCACCGCGTGGACCGTCACCTCCGCCACCGCACCGCCCGTGCTGTTCGTCGCCCGGCACCCGGCCGGGAACGTGAGGACCAGGCTCCCGTCTTCTGCAGTGTAGCGGACCTCTTCTTCCGGCGCGAGGGCAAACGACCCGATCTCCTCCTCGGGGGCTGCCCCTGCGCCGGAGGACACCTCGATGCCGGGGGACGCGCTCTCCGCTTCATACCGGACGACCAGTATGGCGTTCCGGTTCTGGAGGTGGTCGCCGGCGGCGCCGACGGGATAACTCTGCACCTCCACGGTGTTGTCGGATGCCTGGATGAAGGGGAGGGCGTCAAGGGTTGCGGTCCAGACGCCGGCCGGCCCTTCCTGGAGGGGGTTGAGCCAGTCCCAGGCGTTCAGCGCCACCCGGTTCCCCGTGCCGCCCTGGCCGGACCCGGCGGTGCTCACGACGTAGAGGTGCGCTGCGGATGCCCGGGCGCGGTCGATGGCGCCGTCGAACTTCACCTCGGTCGTGGCATCGTCGGCGGTCGTCCCCTCCCAGAGGTCCGCGAGGACGTCGTCACAGCCGTCCGCTATCCAGTAGTCGATCCGGGGTTTTCCGGGATCGGCGGCGACGAGCACCAGGAGGGCGGCAGGTATGCGGCAGGTGGCCCCGGGCTCCGCATCCATCTGCACCGTCAGGGTGTGGTCGCCGGCGGCGAGCATCTCGGGCGGGATTGCGAGGGAAAACGTCCCGGCCATCGGGGCCGAACCGGTCCCCTGCAGGTCGCGGGTTACGGCAGGCATGACCGGCTTGCCGTCGAACCTGAACGTCGGCGTGATATCGGCGCCGGCCGCCGCCTCTTTTGCATCGGTCATGTAGACGAAGAGGAGGCCGCGGTCGACCGTGGCGTTCTCGGGGATGGCGACCGGGAACCGGAGCTCCGCCGTCGCGCCTGCCGCCAGGGGTTCCGCCGGCCCGGGTGCGGTGAAGGCGAGGAGGGTGCCGTTGATCGAACCGGTCGTCGATGCGTTCAGGTTGCTGCCCTGTATCCCGGAGCCGCTCCTGTCGTCCCCGGATCCTCCCGTATCGCCGCTCCTTTTGGTGCCTTTAACCGAGTAGCCGCTCACGCCGGTCTCTGCAAAACCGGTGAGGTCGTTTGACCACGATATCCCCTGTCCCTGGTTGGACTGGTTGCACCAACCGTAGGCGTTGAACGCCGCGAACGTCTCCATGTTCTCAAAGGAATACTCGATCTTTGCACACCCCTCGTCGGTCAGCCCGTCAAGGAAACTGTTCGGGCCGATTGCACCGATACCGAGATCGATGAACATGATGTAAAACCGGTCTTCGGGGTTGTTCTTGCTCATATCCTGGCCGTAATAGATGGGATAATTCTCCTTGCAGGGTCTCCAGGTCTGCGGCGCGTAGATGAAGTCGTCTTTGGTGAAGTTCCGGTCGATCGCGCCTTCGTTATGCGTGGCCTCGTCCATCGTCGGAGGCTTGTTCAGGACCGGGATAGGCTCCCATTGGTAGCCGCTTGCCTTGATATGGACTTTGAAGTTGTCGGGGACCTCTCCCTGCACCGCCACCATCAGGATGAGGTCGTCGAAGAAGCCCCGGCCGCCTGTATCGGAGAAGTAGAAGGTGCCCGACTGACTGTCTGTCTCCGTCACCTGCCCGTAATGATCGGTTGGGTCGGTCGTTATGTGGAGGGCGTTGAGCCCGCCGCCGTCGAACTTGACGTACTTACTTCCGCCGTTTGCCATCTGGATGTCGATGTGTTTGTAGTTGGGGAGGGTGATCCCCCCGAAGTCGCCCGCCGCGGCCGGTGCGGCGATGAGGAGCAGCAATATGATGGCCGTCTGCTTCTGCAGCGTGCTATTCCAAATAGGTGTACATTCTCTCATGGGATTACCCGCCGTTCTGCGATGGTGCTGGAAAAGCCAACTCAGGATCTGCACCCGGAAGCCTGCATGTGCATGGATCCCTTTTCGCTGATGGGGTAAGGTGCAACAGCGGAGTATAAGACCGTTATTAATTTGGATGGGTATAAATGAATCATCTTAACATACTTCATACGGCGCTAAAAATAATGATTTTTTATTACCGGTTCCCGGTGGGCACCATGCCGATACCCCGCCGGCCTGTCCGTTTCGTGCAGGATCATAGCGTCGCGATCTTCCCGACGAAGTAGCAGGCAATCTTTGCCGCGTCCCCGATATCGACCGCACCGTTCCCGTTGAAGTCTGCGGCAGGATCGGTCCCCGTCTTCCCGACGACCATGCAGGCAACCTTTGCGACATCGCCGATATCGACGGTCCCATCCCCGTTAAAATCGCCTTTCACGTTCGATACGGTGATATAACCCTGCTTTACGAGGGTGTCGGAGCCCTTGCCGTTGGTGACGGCAAGGCGCACCGCATAGTTGCCTGCCGCCTCGTAGGTGTGGACCGGGTGTTGCCCGGTCGAGGTTGCTCCATCGCCAAACGACCACGACCATGCCGTGGGCTGGCCGGCCGACAGGTCCGAGAACGCAACGCTTAACGGAGCCCATCCGCCCGTTCTGTCGGCCGAGAACGCCGCCACGGGCTTTCCTGCGTTACCGATGACCGAGTAGCCGCTCATCACCTTATCGGAGGAGAGGGCGTTTGTCCAGGCGATCACATCGTCGCCGTTGTTGGGGTTCCTGCAGTAGCCGTATACGCTGAAAGCGGCAAACGATTCCAGGTTATCGAGGTCGTAGTTGATCCTGACCGCTCCCCGGTTCACGAGAGCCTCGTTCGGCCGGAGAACGCCGGCGTTGAGGTCGATGAACATGAGGAGGAAGGTGTTCTCCGCGTCATTCATATCCTGGCCGGCGTGGAGGGGATAATCCGCCTCGTTTCCGGTCGGTTTCCAGGTCTGCGGGCCGTAGATGAAGTCTGCCTTTGTGAAGGTCTCGTCGAGGGAGAGGGGTTGGTACGCCACGTTGTCGAGGGAGGGCGCCCGGTTCCGCTCGGGGTTCGGGGTCCAGGTATACCCGTCCGCCGTGATGCGGAGCCTGAAATTGTCGGGGATGGTGCCGTTGACGGCGACCATGAGGAGGATATCGTCCTCGTATCCCTTTCCGCCGGAGTCGGTGGCATAGAAGGTGCCGGTCTGGTTCTCGGTCACCGTCACCTGGCCGAAGTTTGCGGCCGGATCGGTGGAGACATGAAGGGCGTTGAGGCCGCGGCCGATCCCTTCGAACATGACGTTATAGGTATTGTTGCAGAACGCGTTGTACTTCGCCCCGGCGTTGTTTGCCACCCTTATGAAGATGTTGTTGTACCCGGGGAGGACAGTCGGCCCGGGAGGCGGCGTAACGGTGATGAGATCGGTCTTGACCGCGGAGTCGCCGCCGCCGGCGTTCGCTACGGTCAGGTTCACGGTGTAGGTGCCGGCGGCGGCATACGTGAACGTGGCGTTCTGCTCAACGCTATCAATGACGCCGTCGTCCTCGAAGTCCCAGGCCCAGGATGTCGGGTTGCCGGTGGAGAGATCGGTGAACCGCACCGTGAGCGGAGCGTCGCCCGCGGTGACGTTGGCCGAGAAGGCCGCGACCGGTGGGGCCGGCGGCACGCCGGCGACGGTGTAACCGCTGGATTCGGCTCCCGCTACCCGGTTCGTCCAGGATATCCCCTGGCCCTGGTTTGAAGCGCTGCACCAGCCGTAGGCATTGAATGCCGCGTGGGTGGAGAGGTTGGTGAACGCAAACTCGACCTTCGCCCCGCCGTTGTCGGTCAGGGCGGCCCCGGGGTACACGCCGTTCTTGAGGTTTCCGACGTTCAGGTCGACGAAGATCAGATGGGATGCTGCGGAGGGATCGTCGATCTCCTGCCCGTAGTAGAGCGGCAGGGACGGTACTTCGAGATCGCCCGGGCCGGGTTTCCAGGCCTGCGGGCCGTAGATGAAGTCGTCCCTGGAGAAGAGTTCATCTACGGCACCGTCGGCATACTGGTACTCGGACGGCAACTCCGGCGAATATTCACCGGGGGGTGCAGGCGCCCAGACATATCCGCTCGAACGGATGTGCAGGGCAAAGTCGTCGGGTATCGTCCCGTTCACCGAGACCAGGAGGATGACGTTGTCATGGTATCCCCGCCCGCCGGTGTTGGCGACCCAGAACACGCCGGACGGGTCGGTGCCCGCAGTGACCTGCCCTGCGGGAGCAGCCGCGTCGTTCGTGATATGGAGTTCGTTCAGGCCGCCGCCGTCCGCCTTGATGTAGTAGGTGCCGTTCGGCCCGCCGTATGCGGCGCCGTCCAGGTTGTGTTTCACCCCGGCGTCGTTTGCGACGTTAAAGAAGATGTGCCTGGGTGCCGGGAGGGGCGCGGGGCCGATGAGTTGCCCGGCCGGTGTCTCATAGTTCTGCGACATCCCGACCGGAGCATGCTCGGGTACGGAGGCGCTCTCTTTGCCGGGATCGTCCGATATCTCCGCAACCGGTTCTGTCGCAGTCAACTGTATGCCGCTGTCCGCTGCCGCAGGCAAGGCGATAAGGGCAAAGGCCAATACCAGGGCGGATATCCGCCTCCATGATACGGTGTTTTGAGTATACTCATCAATTCCCATGACGGCCGCTCCTTTCGCCAGGATGGTTTCTGCATTCGCAGGGACGCCAGCCGAGCAATGCAATCATTCTGGTTTACGCTATATGAGCGTTTCTAATCCCGAAGGGATTAATAAGGTTTGTTTTACGAAATTCTCTGATCTGCAAAGTCAATCGGATGAATACTCCTGATGCCCGCCTGCGGAGAAAAAAAGGTGTGATCAGGGCCTCCTCACGAGGAGGAGGGCTCCGCCAAGTGCCAGGACCGCCGCCCAGACCGGGAGGGGCGTGGCCTTCGGCGTCGCCGTGGTTCCCTCGGCGTGTGCGACCGTATCTTTCGTTCCGGTCGGTGTCACGGACGAGGTGGTCCCCGGGGTCACCAGCGCCGTCTCCGTCCCCGGTGCCGCGGGCGTGCCGATCACCCAACGCGGTGTCGTGCACTCCTTCACTGTGGTCTCCGGGCACCTGCCGCCCGGCCATCCGTCATCCCTGGTGGACTGGTCCGCCCTGGCGCGGACCGGCGGAACCATCTCCGTGATCATGGGCGTGCGCCACGTCGCCGCGATCGCCGACGCCCTCATGGCCGCCGGCCTCGCCCCGGAGACCCCGGCCGCGGTCATCCAGGAGGGCACCACCGCCGGGCAGCGCAGTTTCCGCTGCACCCTGGGCACCCTCGCGCAGACGATGACCGGCCACGCCGTCGAGGCACCGGCGGTCTACGTCATCGGTGAGGTCGCCGGGCTGTGACCCGTGGGGTGATTCCGCCGCTCATCCTGGGCGTGCTCGCGCTGGTCTCCATGGCTGAGCCGTTGTCGATCAACATGTACCTCTCGGGCATGCCCCAGCTGGCGCGTGACCTCGACCTCAGCCAGGCCGGCGCGCAGCTGACCCTGACGTTCTTCCTCGCCGGCATGGCCGTCGGCCAGCTCGCCGCCGGGCCCTGGTCCGACGCGCGAGGACGCCGCGGCCTGTTCCTCACCGGATCCGTGGCCCTGGCCGTGGCGACGGTGCTCGCCGCCGTGGCGCCGCACGCCTGGCTGCTGTTCCTCGCCCGTTTCCTCATGGGGCTGGCCGGCGGCACCGCCGTCGTCCTCGCCCGCGCGGTAGCCGCCGACCTCACGCACGGGCCCGAACTCGCGCGGGTGTTCTCCCTGCTCATGCTCCTCGGCGGCATCGCCCCGGTCATCGGACCCGTCGTCGGCGGCATCCTCGTGGACGGCGTCGGCTGGCGGGGCGTGTTCTGGGTGCTCGCCGGCCTCAACGTCATCGTCGCCCTCTTATGGCTGTGACGTACGGCTGAGTTGATCACCCACCGACGAGAGAACCCCTCCGGAGTGTTCCGGAGGGGTTCTCTCGTCGTCGGGGTCAGCTGATCGTGGACTTCTC
>ENA-UOUL01005395-UOUL01005395.1-bioreactor-metagenome-genome-assembly--contig:-NODE-5395-length-11115-cov-3.145497_pt1 | contig 11115 bp, 9 predicted proteins | sample MGYA00249838_ERZ747220 | MGnify/ENA primary metagenome ERZ747220 (study PRJEB28778, sample SAMN05720191) | bioreactor metagenome | isolation source: Anaerobic biogas reactor | place: USA:Washington...
TGATGAAGTCGGCGACCTGTAGCTTTTCCTGCATGATGTTCGCGCTGGAGTAGATAAAGAGCGGGCGCGCCAGCGGGTAGCTGCCGTTTTCCACGTTCGCCCCACTCGGCTCGACGCCTTCGATGCTCACGACCTTCAGCGTATCCTGGTTTTCAACATAATAGGCATAGCCGAAGTAGGCTACAGCGTACGGGCTGCCCTGCACGCCCTGCACCAGAACGTTGTCGTCCTCGCTCAGCTCCAGGTTGGCGGCGCTCAGTATGGGCTCCTCATCCTCGTCGAACACGGCTTCGACGAAGTAATCGAAGGTGCCGCTGTCCGTTCCGGGCGAGTAACGCAGGATATTTTCAGCCGGCCACCCGGGGCGCACGTCGCTCCATTGCTGCGCGGTCGAGAAGATCGCCGCCAGCTCTTCCAGCGTTGCGTCTTCGAGGAACTCATTGGCCCGGCTGACGACGACCGCCAGCGCGTCGGTGCCCACGCGGAACTCCAGAGGCTCGCGCCCAATCGCCCGGCAGCTTTCAATCTCGCTCTCGTTGATTGGCCGGCTGGCGTTTGCGATGTCGGTCTCGCCCGCAACGCAGAAACGCTCGAAGCCAGCGCCGCTACCGATGCTGTCGATGGTGATGATCCCGCTGTAACCTTCGTTCTCGAAGCGCGCCGCTATCCGTTCTGACAGCGGGTAGACGGTAGAGCTGCCGGCCGTGACGATGTTGCCCGTCGTCGCCAGCGGGTCTACCGGGGGCAGCGTGACCAGTTCCCCGGCGCCGGCATCGTCGCCGCTTTCCTCTTCTTCCAGTGCCGTTTCATCGCCAATGACCTCGGCTGTGGGCGCCGGCTCGCTCGCCACGGCCGCGGCCAGTGGCGTCGCCTCGATCAGCTCTAGCTCTGGCGTTTCTGGCTCCGTTTCGTCGTTAGCGCAGGCTGCCAGTCCCAGGGCCAGCGCCAGAATCACCAACAGGCTCTTCAAACGCATTTTTCTCACTCCTCCGAACGCTGTAACGTCATTCCGGTCCCGCCGCCCCGATTGGCGACTTTGGACTCCTACAGCGCCGGATGGTATCTCGGCTCCTTTAACGTCTCTTCAAATCTATGTTAACGTCGCGCTACGGTTCTATTAACAATCCCTGGTTGCCATTTGCCAGCCGCCCCTTGCCTTTTTGTTCTTTCTCAGGGATAAATGCGCCATCATCAGCGATTCAGGAGCGCACTATGGCCGATCACCCTTCTACCGTCGTTGTCGTCACCCATGATGGGATGGGCAGCGCCACAGCGCCGCTGCAGCACCGCCTGCTCAAGAACTACCTGACCCTCCTGCTGGAGAACGAGATGCTGCCCCAGGCGATTTGCTTCTACGGCGAAGGCGTGCGTATGGTCATCGACGGCTCGCCGGTGCTGGAAGAGCTGCAGGCGCTGGCAGAGAAGGGCGTCTACCTCATCGCCTGCGAGACCTGTCTGAACTATTACGATTACCTCGATCGGCGGGCCGTCGGCATCGTCGGCAGTATGGCGGACATTGTCGAGGCGCAGTGGCGGGCCGAAAAGGTGATTACGCTCTAGCCTCCTGGGCCTCGTGCTCCCCATTCGCCAGCGGCAGGGTAAACGAAAAGGTGCTGCCCTCGCCCGCGCGGCTCTGCGCCCAGATGCGCCCCCCATGCGCCTGTACAAGGTGGCGGGCAATTGCCAGCCCCAGCCCCGTCCCCCCGCTACTGCGCGCCCGGTCGGCTTTGTAGAACCGCTCGAAGACGCGCGGCAGGTCCAGCGCCGGAATGCCCACGCCGTTATCCTGTACGTGCACGATCACGTAGTCGCCCCCCGCCTCCGGCTCGGCCCAGATATCGATACGTCCACCCTCCGGCGTAAACTTGATGGCGTTATGCAGCAGGTTGCCGACCACCTGGCTGATGCGCGGCGCGTCCACGAGCACCGGCCCGATCTCCGGCGGGATGGCCACGCCCAGCGCCAGCCCTTTGCGCTCAACCTGGCTCTCCAGTCGCTCGACGGCGGGTGCGATCACCTCATGCAGCGGCGCCGGCGATAGACGAAGCGGGATCTTGCCCGACTCGATGCGCGTCAGCTCCAGCAGCTCCTGTACCATCTGCGTCAGTGCGTCCACCTCAAACTCTGCCCTATCCAGGAAGCGGTGTGCTGCTTCGGGATCGTCCAGCGCGCTGTCGCGGATGGTCTCTACCAGTGCCTTCAGCGAAGCCAGCGGCGTGCGCAGCTCGTGGGAGAGATTGCTGATGAAATCCTGGCGTACCGTCTGCAACCTGCGGATGGGCGTCAGGTTTTGCAAGATGACCAGACAGCCGCGCTCGACGCCCCGCAAAGGCGTGACCATCGCCCGCACGAACAGGTTGCGCTGGGCCATATCGACCGTCGCCGCCTCTTCCTGCCCTCGTTCAACACAGCGCTGATACAGCTCGATCAGCTCGTGATGGCGCACGACCTCGGCAAAACTGCGCCCCAGCGCCTCCTCCCGGGTCACTTCGAGCAGCCGCGCCGCTGCCGGGTTGAGCAGCCGCACCTGACCTGCCTCGTCTACGATCAGGAGGCCATCCGCCATCAGTTCCAGGACCATAGCGAGGCGCGCCCGTTCCTCGGCCAACGTCGTCATTTGCTCCCGGAGCTGCTCGCCCATCTCGTTAAAGGTGCGGGTCAGTGTGCCGATTTCGTCGTTGGAGCGGGGCAGCAGTCTTGCCTCCAGGTCGCCCGCCGCCATCCGCCGCGCTACATCGGTCAGCCGCCGCACCGGCCGGGCGGTGCGCTCGGCAATGAGCAGCGCCAGCACAAAGGCAACCAGCGTCGTCGCGACCGCCGCCTTGAGAATCAGGTTGCGCAGCCGCACCAGCCGCGCCTCGACCAGATCCAGCGCCAGCGCGATGCGCACGAAACCCGCCGGCGTATCCCCCTGGCTTCCCGGCACGCGCACAGCCGCGTACATCATCTCATTCTGCAGCGTTTCGCTCGTGCGAATGCTCACGCCGCTTCCCGAGAGCCGCGCGCGCTGCACTTCTGGTCGCAGCGCGTGGCCTTCCATCGTCGCATAGGGCTCGTCCGAGTCGCCCAGAACCGTGCCATCGCCGGCGATGATCGTCACCCGGGCCTGCAGCAGCTCCGCCCAGCGCCGGGCCAGTGGGTCAAGCTCTTCGGGCTCTCCCCCCTCTTGCAGCAGAGGCCCGGCCACTTCGGCCACGGCGCGTGCCTGTTTCAGCAGGCTCTCCTCCAGCTCCTGCACCGCATTCGCCCGTGTAACGCGCGACAGGTAGATGGAGAGAATGCCCATCGCCGCCAGGATCAGGATCATGTACGGCACGGCGATGCGCAGCCGGATATTGTGTGACACCATCTTATTTCGTTCCCGTTTGGCTAGCCTTCAAAGCGATAGCCGATACCACGCACCGTCACAATACGCCTGGCGTTGGCCGGGTCTGGCTCGATCTTTTCCCGCAGCCAGCGCACGTGCACGTCTACCGTCCGGCTGCCGCCATCGTGCGTCCAGCCCCACACCCGCTCGAGGATGAGATCACGGGAGAGGGCGATGCCCCGGTTGCGCGCCAGGAAGAGCAGCAGCTCGTACTCCTTCGGCTTGAGCTTCGCCGGCTGGCCGTCGAGCCGCACCTCGCGCCGCGCCTGGTCGATGACCAGATTGCCGAAGACCAGCGGCTCGTCTGTCTCAACCGTTCTGGTTATGGGTGGTTGTTGTTCAGCGGCAACCTCCTCGCGGATCAGGCGCACGCGCCGCAAAAGCGCCTTCACCCGCGCCATCAGCTCGCGCATGCTGAACGGTTTGGTCATGTAGTCGTCGGCCCCGACCTCCAGCCCGACGACCTTATCCACCTCGTCGTCGCGCGCCGTCAGCATCAGGATGGGCGCGCTCATCTCCTGCCGCAGAACCCGGCAGACCTCGAAGCCGTCGATGCCCGGCAGCATCACGTCCAGAATGATAACGTCTGGCGCTTTCTCCCGCGCGGCGGCGACGGCGTTGTGCCCATCGCGCGCCGCGCTGACCTCGTACCCTTCACGGGTCAGGTTGTAGACCAGCGTTTCCCGCAGCGTCGCATCATCTTCAACTACCAGCACCTTTTCTTTCATGGCGAAGGTTGTATCTCCGCCGGAGTAGGCTGTCAACGGGCCAATCCCTTCGCCGGGAACTTCGTGTATAATCAGGCGCACATCTGCTCGTGCCTGCGCCCACGGAGAAACGATGACCGGCCCGCTCGCCAGCCTGCGAATCCTCGACTTCACCGCCCTGGTCCCCGGCCCTTTCGCCACCATGCTGCTCGCCGATCTGGGAGCGGACGTCGTCCGGGTTGAGTCGCCCACGCGGCCCGACCTGGTGCGCTACCAGCCGCCGCTCCGGGATGGGCTGGGTAGCTGGTACGCTACGCTGAACCGATCCAAGCGATCCCTGGGCCTGGACCTCAAGCAGGCGGGCGCTGCTGCCGTCGTCCGCCGCCTCGTCGCCCGTTACGATATCCTGGTCGAGCAGAACCGCCCCGGCGTCATGGAGCGCCTCGGCCTGGGCTACGAGACGCTGCGCGCTGCCAACCCCCGCCTCATCTACTGCGCCCTCACGGGCTACGGGCAGGACGGCCCCTACCGCGACCGCGCCGGCCATGACCTCAACTACGTGGCCCTTTCCGGCATTGCCGCCCACAGCGGGCGCGCCGATGGCAGCCCGCCGCCGCTCGGTGTGCCGCTAGCCGACCTCGCCGCGGCCAACGCCGCCGTCATCGCCATTCTCGCCGCGGTCGTCCACCGTCGGCAGACCGGCGAAGGCCAGTTCCTCGACGTCAGCATGTTCGACACCGCGCTGGCCTGGAACGCCCTGGCTATCGCCGACGCGCTGGCCGGCGTGCCACCCGCGCCCGAGAGCGGCCTGCTGAATGGCGGCAGCGCCTACGACGCCTACGCCACCGCCGACGGTCGTTACCTCGCCGTCGGCGCGCTGGAGCCCAAATTCTGGCGCGCTTTTTGCGCCGTCATCGAGCGGCCCGACCTCGCCAACGCGCCGCCCGTCCTGGCCCAGCGCGCGCCCCAGGCGATCAAAGAGGCAGTCGCCGCTGCGATTGCCGCTCGCCCGCTGGCCGACTGGGTGACCCGTTTCGCTGCCGTAGACGCCTGCGTCGAGCCGGTGCTCGCGCCGGACGAAGTGGTCGAGCACCCCCAGGCGGTGGCGCGTGGCGCCCTCGTCCTCGTGCCCAACCCGGCCGGCGAGCCCCAGCCGCAGGTCGCCCACCCGGTGCGCTTTTCGGCGACGCCGCCTGTTTACCGCCACGTTGGTCCGCCGCTGGGGGCGCACACGCGCGCCGTGCTCGGCGAAGCCGGCTTTGGCGAGGCCGAGCTGCGGGAGCTTCAGGAGCAGGGCGTCATCTATCAGGCAGGAGAGGAAGATGCAGGATAGTCACCTGACCGGCGAGCTACGCATGTTTCGCGACGCCTTCCGCCGTTTTGTCGCCGCGGAGATCGTGCCTTATTACGCCCAGTGGGAGGAAGAGGGCATGGTACCCCGCACTCTCTGGGAGAAGGCCGGCGCTCAGGGCTTTCTCTGCCCGGACGTGCCCGAGGAGTACGGCGGCGGTGGGGTACGCGACTTCCGCTACAACGCCATCCTCATCGAGGAGATTGCCCGCGCTGGCGCGATGGGCGTGGGTTTCAGCGTGCATAGCGACATGGTTGTGCCCTACATCCGCGACCACGGCGACGAGGCGCAGAAGGCGCGCTGGCTGCCCGGCATGGCCCGGGGCACGCTCATCGGCGCCGTCGCCATGACCGAGCCGAACACCGGCAGCGACCTCGCCGCCATCCAGACCAGCGCTGTACGCGACGGCGACAGCTACGTCCTCAATGGACAGAAGACCTTCATTAGCAATGGCCTGCTCAACGACCTCGTCGTCGTCGTCGCCCGCACCGGTCCTGACGTAGGGGCGCGCGGTCTCTCCCTGATCGTCGTCGAGCGCGGCATGCCCGGCTACGAGCGCGGGCGCCGCCTGGAGAAGCTCGGCCTGCACGCCCAGGACACGGCCGAGCTGTTCTTCCACGACGTACGCGTGCCCGTCGCCAATCGCCTCGGCGCCGAGAACCAGGGCTTCCGCTACCTGATGCACGGGCTGGCCCAGGAACGGCTGGCTATCGCCGTTGCCGCCGTCGCCGCCGCCGAAGCCGCTCTGGAGCAGACTCTGGCCTACACCCGGCAGCGCACGGCTTTCGGCCAGCCAATTGCCGACTTCCAGAACAGCCGCTTTCGCCTGGCCGAGATGGCGACGGAGGTCGAGCTGGGCCGCGTCTTCGTCGATCACTGCATTCTCCTGCACAACGAGCGCCGCCTGACTGCCGAAAAGGCCGCGATGGCGAAATGGTGGGCGACCGCCATGCAGCTTCGCGTCGTGGATGGCTGTCTCCAGCTCCACGGCGGTTACGGCTATATGCTCGAATATCCCATTGCCCGCGCCTACCGTGACGCCCGCGCCCAGACTATTTACGGCGGCGCGAACGAGATTATGAAGGAGGTGATCGGCCGCGCCCTGCTGCGGCCCCCGCGTCGGGCCTAGTCCGGCCGGTGGCCCACTGCCGTTCACGAAGGCATCAACATGGTTACAGCACTCTTCTTGACTGCTATCGTCCTTGAACTGGCGCTCATGGCTTACAGCCTGGCCACGCGGTCGAGCCAGGAGAAGACCCGGAGCATCATCCGCGTTGTCGCCCTGGTGCTTTTCACCTTGCTCGTGGCGACGTCGCTGATTCAATGGAGCTTTCGCTGGGTCGCGCTTGCCGCCCTGCTCCTCGTCTGGGCCTTGCTCGCCCTGCTGAAGCTGTTCGGGCGCCAGCGGCCAGCCAGAGCATACAGGGCCAGGGCCATCGTCTTCAGGGCGATCGCGGCGCTGGTTCTGCTCTTTCTGGCGCTGAGCCCGGCCCTGCTGTTCCCGCCGCACCCTCAGCCCGCCGCCACCGGCCCCTACGCCGTCGCCAGCGCCCAGTACACCTATACGGACGAGAGCCGGGCCGAGCTATATGACAGCACGGGCGAGATGCGCAAGGTAAACGTCGCCTTCTGGTATCCTGAAAACGCGGAAGGCCCTTTTCCGCTGGTCGTCTTCTCTCACGGCGCGTTGGGGATCAGGACGAGCAACCTTTCGCTCTATCACGAGCTGGCCAGTCACGGTTACGTCGTCGCCTCGCCCGACCATCCCTACTTGTCGTTCTGGTCCACAGATACGGACGGGCAGACCACCTTTCTGAGCATGGATTACTTCCGGGAGCTGCAGCAGGAGGACGCGCAGCGCGACAAAGAGCAGAGCTACGCCTATTACCAGAAGTGGATGAGCGTCCGCATGGGCGACCTTCATGTGGTACTGGACACTATTCTGGGGGAGGCGTCAGGCGGCGCTCCCGGCGTTTACAGTCTGGTGGACCCTGAACGCATCGGCGTGATGGGCCACTCCCTCGGCGGTTCGGCGGCGCTCGGGATGGGCCGGGAGCGGGGCGACGTTAGCGCCGTCATCGCCCTCGAATCTCCCTTCATGTTCGACATCCAGGGCGTCGATCACGGCGAATTTGTCCTCACGCGCGAACCATACCCGGTGCCGGTGCTGAATGTCTACTCGGACAGTGCGTGGGGCCATCTCTCCGAATGGCCCCAATATGCCGGGAATGTCGCCCTCCTTTCGGGCGACCATCCGGCAGCGTTCAACCTCCATATCGACGGGCTGGGCCACCTCGGCCTCACCGATCTCGCGCTCTCCAGCCCGCTGCTGGTGCGCCTCGCCGACGGCGCCAGACCGGCGCGAGATAGCGTGGAAGGGCTGCGCTTGATCAACGAGACCTGTCTGCGCTTCTTCGACGCCTATTTGAAGAACCACGGCAAGTTTCAGTTGCCGGTCGCCCCCTGAGCCTGGCCGAGGGCTTAGCATAGCAAGGAGTCAACAGAGAATGCTTGGACAAGCGCAACAGAGGCCTGAGAACGCAACCGCGAGATACCGCTACGGCCCCCTGGCTCTGCTTGTCGCCGCGCTTCTGGCGATTTTCGTCTTCCGCGCCGCGCTCGCCGGCAGCCGTACCATGCCTTCGACCTTCCACCTCTTCGACGCCCTGACCGTGGCCGGCGCGCTCCTCATCCTGCTGAAAGGTCGCGGCCATCTACGTCGGGGCGACTGGATTATTGCCCTGGGGTTAGGGTCGGTGGTCGGCGTCGGCATGTTGTTCGCCACGCTCTTTTCGCCCTATCCGTTCTGGGGCCTCGTGCGGAGCAGTGGGGGTCAGGCGCTCATTCGCGGCGGATTCACGGCCGTCGCGGCGCTGGGCGGACTGGTGATCATGCGCCGGGGCGGGCCGGTGCCCTTTCCCCTGGCCAATGCCGACTGGCCTTCGGCGTGGCGGGCTATCTTCTCCGGCCTGCTCGTCGGTCTGCCGCTGGCCGTGCTGAATGTCTTCGCTTTGCAGCTCACCCAGGGCGATCCTGTGACCTGGCAGAATCCTCTGGCGGCTCTGCTGGATGCGCTTCAGCCGGCCGTGGTCGAAGAGATCATCTATCGCTTTGCTCTCTGGGGACTGCTGTGGCTGGTCCTGCACAGCTCGCTGCCAGATCAGGCGGTCTGGCTGGCCGGGCTGCTGGCGATGCTCGCCCATAATTTCGCCCACTTCGACGACCTGTTCCTCAGCGCGCCGCTTACGGCACTGGGCATGGGCGCCGTAATGGCACTTCTCTGGGGCGTGCCGCCGCTCATTCTGGCGCGTCGTCGCGGCCTCGAAGCGGCGCTCGCTTTTCACTGGATTCAGGATGTCGCCCGCTTCCTGGCCGGATTCTAATTGGTGTACACGACAGTTAATCCCGCTGTTCTGAAGGAGGTAATCGGCCGCCCCCCGGCTGCGGCCCGCCCACGATGAATAACGTCCCCTCTGACCTGTCCGCGCTGGAAGGGACTGCCTTCGCGCCGACCACATTCCGCTACACGGAGCGCGACGCCATCGTCTACGCGCTTGGCGTGGGCGCCGCCGCCGATCCCCTCGACCCGGCCAGCCTCGCCTTTGCGTACGAGAATGCCCCGGCCGGATTTCGCGTCCTGCCCACCTTTGCCTCGACCTTTGGCTACGAGACGATGTGGCAGATTCTCGGCCTGCCCGGCCTGCGCATCAACCCGATGATGCTTCTGCACGGCGAGCACGAGACCCGCGTCCCGCGCCCGCTGCCGCGCGAGGCTGCTCTGACGAACCACGGCCGGCTCGCCCACGTCTACGACAAGGGCAGCGGCGCCCTCTTGCTGCTCGACGTGACCTCCGAGGACGAGCAGGGCGCTGTCGTCGCCGAGAACCGCTATACGCTCTTTGCCCGCGGCCTGGGTGGCTGGGGCGGCGAGCGCGGCCCTGCCGCCGATTCCACCTTCCCGACGCGCCCGCCCGACGCCAGCTACCGCCAGGTCATCCCCGCGAGCCAGGCGCTGCTCTACCGCCTCTCCGGCGACCGCAACCCGCTGCACGCCGATCCGGCCATCGCCGCCCTGGCCGGCTACGAGCGGCCCATCCTTCATGGCCTCGCTACCTTCGGCTTCGCGGCCCATACCCTGCTGCGCCACGCCACGGCGGGCCTCGTGGAGCCGTTCCGTGCCATCCGCGCCCGCTTCTCGCGCCACGTTTTTCCCGGCGAGACGCTCGTCGTGGAGGTCTGGGACGAAGGCACCGGCGACGTTCGTTTTCGCTGCCGCGTCCTGGAGCGCGACGAGATAGTCCTCGCCAATGGCTCCCTGACGCTGGCCATTCCTCAGGAGTAAGAACATGACTGGTAACGAGCCCTTACGGGATCAGGTCACGCTCATCACCGGCGGCGGAACCGGCATCGGTCGCGGTCTCGCCCTGGCGCTGGCTGCTGCCGGTGCGCCCGTCGCCGTCGTCGGTCGCCGCGAGGAGCCGCTGCGGGAGACGGTCGCTGCCGTGCACGAAGCCGGCGGCGTGGCCCGCGCCTTCCCCGGCAATGTCTCCGACGAAGCCGACGTGACGCGGTTGGTCAGAGAGACAGAGGAAGCGCTCGGCCCCATTGCCATCCTCGTCAACAACGCCGCTATTGGCGGAGGCGACTATATTCACAGCCACGCCGTCGCCGACTGGGACCGCGTCATGGCCGTCAACCTGCGCGGCCCTTTTCTCATGGCCCGCGCCGTCCTGCCGGGCATGCGCCAGCGCCGCCACGGCCATATCGTCAACATCAGCAGCGAAGCAGGCCTGGAATATTACGAGGGCGACGGCGCCTACGGCATCTCCAAACATGCCCTCAATGCCCTCGGCGAATACATCCAGCGCGAGAATCAGGAGCTGGGCATCCGCGTCAACACAGTCTGCCCCGGCATGGTCGTCACGCCGATGAGCGCCGGCAGCCCCGGCCTGGACGAAGCCAAATGCCTCTATCCCGACGACATTGCCGAGCTGGTCCTCTGGCTGGTTACCCGCCGGCCCAACGTGAAAATCGGCCGGCCGCTCCTCATCCAGACGATGGAGAATCCCTGGACCTGAACCGGAGCGCCGGCCGGCAATATTATGATTCTTGTGAGAGCACAATAGGCTCGGCGTGTTCGTTCGGCGCACTATCGTTATACTCGCCGCCTGACACCGGCTCGCTTCCGGCGCCAGCCGCTGCCTAGAGCAGCGGTTTTGTGTAGCGGTCCCCGCTCGTCTGGGCGACAAAGGCGGCCAGCCCTCGGGGGAAATGTTAAAAGGAGAGAGTGATGTTGCGTTATATACTGGTGCTGTCCGCGCTGTTGTTGTTGCTGGCAGCCTGCGGGCCGGCTAACGTGCCGGAAGGGGAAGGAACGGCTACAGCCAGCGTCGCCGAGAACGATGGCACGGCGGACAATGCCCCCACGGAAGAAGAGCCGGGTGAGGTCGCCGCCGAGGGCCCGCCGCCCGAATTCGCCGATGCCGACTACGAGACCACGGAGAGCGGTCTGCAGATAGCCATCATAGAAGAGGGCGACGGGGAGCCCGCCGAAGATGGCAAGATCGTCCTGGTCCATTACACCGGGAAGCTGGCCGATGGCACCACGTGGCGGCTACCTGGGATTGTCCCCGCGAGCAGCTTGCCTTGTTCGTCGACGGCCAACCCATTGCCACGCGGGGGCCGGAGCA
>ENA-UOUL01005399-UOUL01005399.1-bioreactor-metagenome-genome-assembly--contig:-NODE-5399-length-11110-cov-5.353938_pt1 | contig 11110 bp, 6 predicted proteins | sample MGYA00249838_ERZ747220 | MGnify/ENA primary metagenome ERZ747220 (study PRJEB28778, sample SAMN05720191) | bioreactor metagenome | isolation source: Anaerobic biogas reactor | place: USA:Washington...
CCGAGGCCGCAACAAACCGCGCGTGGCGTACTGCGTGGCATGTGCCGCAGGACGGCCGGAGTCAGAGTGTCTGTTTCAGATTAGGAGCTGTTGCGGCTGGAGGCCGAGCAGCGCGCGCCGCGCAAGTGCCGCGTGTGCGGCGGGAAGCTGGAGTTGCTCTATCAGACCGGGCGTCCGACGGTGGCCGAGCTGCTGCGGATGCCGCCGAGTATGGAGTTGCGGGTGGAGACCGGTCCGGTGCAACTGCACCTGCCGATCTCCGCCTTTTTGTGACCCTTCGGCGCGCCGCGAGGAGACCGACAGCATGCGGGGATGGATGTTTCAGCGGACGGCGCACCTCCGGCGCTCCCGGTGCGCTTCCACCACGCGAAACACCGCCGACACTGCCACATCTGTGTCACACGGGAGACCGTTCGACCCGCTGTTTCCCGCCTCGTGGCCGTGCTCCGCACTCTGGGCATCATGCTCCGCGCTCTCGAGAGCGGTGACACACCTCTGACAGCCCCACGCGCGACTCGTTACTTTTTCCAGATATATAGAGTGCGCTGGCCAGCATGCTCTCCGCGGCTCACTCAGGGCCCTTCCCGGTGCTGGCCTGGTGACTTTGCTTGCGGCTTAGTTCCCTGTTCTTTGTCGAGCTGAGCCCGTTCACTCCGTGCCACATCATCGTTGATCGGGAATACAGGGACCAATTTTGATTGGCCATCAACATCTGAAATGACGACAAACAAACGCGCGCCTATGACCGTTGTTGTCCCGACCAATGCTTTAGGATGACGTGCGACCCAGTCGGCGAGCATCGCTTCAGTGACGACACGGTTACTCGACTTGGAGAAACGCGAGAACTGTTCACGCGTGCTCCGCGTAGCCTCGTTCAGCAGCGCTGCGGCTGCGGCCGTTAATGCGCTGTGTTCGTCGGAACCCTCGGCGTACTGCGACGCAAGCCGTTGCAGCGTATCGCACATGGACTCCAGCAAAAAAAAGTCTGCGTTATTCATGGATAGTCACGGGGCTCCTCATTCTCGTCGGGTGGGCACAGCATCAGCATACCGCACGCGGCAATCGGGGCGCCAACGCAGTCAGCTGGCCCTGGGGCTGGTGTGTCCACGCAACAAATGGCGGCACCGCCGACAACAAGAACAACCCCGCAAGCGCCTACACACACAGGTTTCGCGTTTTCTTTGACTAGGCATGCGGCATACGCAGCATCAGCCACAGCAGTACAGGCCATATAGGCAGCTTGGCATTTCGCCTCACAGTAAGCAACGTGGGCATATGAGCCCTTCTTCAGCGGCCACGGCGGCCGCTTCTTCATGCACCTACGATTGCATTCGATCGCTTGGTCGTTGCATTCTTCGAGATCTGCTTCCCATTCAATTCGACAACTCAGTCCGGTCGGGTCACACAAGCCGCGCACAGCAAAGTATGCGGCATACAGTACTGGACCGTCTACGTATCCAACCGGATCCCTGCTCGCGAACCTCCCCAACTGTGCCGCGTAAACGCGGGCCCGGTAGTAATATAGCCCCGTCTCCGTGTCTAACTGCCTGCCGGTATAAGTATACGCGTTGGCGTAGCTGGAGGCACTCCGAACGTTTGCCCAGGTGGCGTCATAGATCGTCAGGACGCCGTATGGGCTGTAGACATAGCGTTCCACCGCGTCGCCCGCCGTGCTGATCAGGGTCGTGATGTTGAAGTTGGCATCCCCCAGGTAGTAGATCCGCTCGTCGTCGCACAAGCCATCCACATCCGTGTTCTTGTCCCGCAGCACCGGGGCGTCGATGTACCGCCGCGACCACACATACTGGTACTGGGGCTGGAGCGACTCGGGCCCCGTGTTCTCGCTCGCCGAGACGCGTGACTCGAGTTCCTGCCACCCCTGGTTATAGAAGTAATGCACGTAGGCATCCACGCCATTGGGATTGGCCGGGCTCTGCGAATCGACGTGCGACTTGCTGCGCCGTCCCAGTCCGTCATACTCGTAGCGGCCGACCACCACTGCCCCTTGCTTGACTTCCACCAACCTGTGCCAGGCGTCCCACGTGCAGGTAAGGGCCGTGGACAAACTCGACGGCTTGGGCACGGTCGTCATGTTGCCCGCCCGGTCGTGCACGGGATCGACCCAGGCCGTGCCCACCGTCTCCGTGATCCCGGTGATTTCGTTCACGGGATTGTGCGTGCGGTCTTGGTCGAGGTCCGTACTCCCCGACGTCTTCTGTAGGAAGTCCGTCCAGTTGCCCGTCATGTCCAGGCCCCAGTCCTCCTCCTTCGCCGGCGTGCCGCTGATAGCCGTCTTCCCCGCGTTCAGGTCGCCGCGGTCGAACGTTTTCAGGCGGTTGATCGCGTCATACGTATAGAACTCGTCCTTCCCGCTGGCGATCGTGTTCTCGCGGTAGGTCCGGTTCGAGGCACGATCATAGCCATACGTGAACCGATCCCGATCCGCACTGGCACCGTAATCGTACCACCGGTGATCGACCACCCGCCCGAAGCGATCGAAGCCGCGGTAGGCGCTATTGAAGAAGTATTCCAGCCGCACATCGGGCTGCTGGTAGTCCTCGATCACGATCGTGTCCAGGCCGAGGTACGTGTAGCTGGCCAGCACAGCGCCGGGACTGCCGCCGCTGTCGTCCTTGATGGCATCGAGGCGATTCAAGGCGTCGGCCGTGCTATCCGCCGCGCCGTAGGTGAAGTGCACCAGGCGGCCATTCGGGTAACGCACGGACGATGGCCGCAACCCCTTGGTGAACTTGCCGCCACTGGCCGTGGTGTCGAAGTGGTACTGTACATAGAGCGTACTTCCGTCCTGCGCGCCCTCGTGCTCCTGGAACTCCTTGGTGAGCATCCCCAGGTCGTTGTACTCCCGCACGACCTCGTTCACGACGCTGCCGCTGCCCACGGTGGCGTTGTCGTAATGGGTCACTTTCTCGGGCATGCCACGCACCTCGTACGTCGTGGACGCGCGACGCACGGCGCCGTCGACGCCGGCGCCCAGCGTCGTCACGCAGTCGTGGAGCAGACGGCCGAGACCATCGAACACCAAGGCGTGCACGGTGCCGTGCTGGTCCTTCTTCTCGGTCCGTTCCCCCTGACGATTATACCGGTATTCTACCCGGTCATAGACGCCGTCGCCACCATTTCCCAGCGGCTCGGCCACGTCGTCGCTGTCGGGATAGATTTCGGCCCGCAGCAGGTCACTCCGCGCCACCCCCGAGTCGGCCAGCGTGGTGCCGTAGACGTACCGGGTCACCTGATCGCCGGTGGCCGGGTTTTTGGCCGTGAGCGTCGCCATCTGGCCGTCGGCCGTGTACGTCATTTCGACCGTCACGTCCTGGTCCGGGTGGGCCGCGTCGACCACGCCGTCCTGGTAGTTCTGGATGGTCTTGGTCACCCGGCCCGCCGCGTCGAACACCTGGCGAACTTCCCGCCCCGCCGGATCGACGGTCTGGTAGGCCTGGCCCGCCGCGTCGTACTCGGTGGTGCTCACCAGCACGCTGTCGCTGCGCGCCGGCACGGTGCTCGGCCGCGTGAGCGCACTGTCCCCGTTGGTGCCGTAGTTCGCCACCGCCCTCTGGCGGCCGATCGCATCGTACCAGGAGGCCACGTAGCTGACGCGGGCCTGGGGCTGGCTCCCCGAAAGCGTGGTCAGTTCCCCCGTGCCCGTGGCGTCGTGCCGCCGCTGCCGCGACGTGACGAGCAGAACGTTACCGGCCGCGTCGAACGTGGTCTCCGTCTGTTCCAGGATCGTGTCGCCGCTAACATCGTCCGCTTCGCCGTACGTTGTTTCGTCCAAATCGCAGCCCACGTACTGCCGGATGGCGCGACCCAGGCCATCGAACACCGTCTTGATGAATGACCGCTGGCCCTCGTCCTGCTGCTTGATCACGTGGCCCGCGGCATCGTACCAGCGGTAGCCGACCAGGTAGTTGCCGACCGCGCCGGTGTTCGGATGGACCGCGTAGCGCCGCGTCTCGTAGATCCGCCCGAGGTCGTCGAAGAACGACTCCTGCCGGGCCAAGAGCCGATCGGAGCTGGGGTACTGCTCCAGGTAGCGTTCGATCTTGGTCACGCGGTCCAGATTATCGAAGTAGGAACGCGTGTAGGTCACTCGGCCAGCGTCGTCCGCCTCGGCCACCACGTACTCCTGCCGCTGCCGCCAGTCGTAGAGGTACGCGGTCGCGCGGCTGGTCGCGGCGTCCACGTACTGCCGCGTCTCGCTCAGCTGCGACGAGCCGCCGCAGCCCCCGGCGCAGGCGTACGTGTAGGCCGTGATCAGCACCATGTTGTTGTGCGGGTCAGCGCTACTGGAACTGCTGGACGACGAGCCGCCGCCCTGGCCGGTGGGATCATCGTCCGTGGCCCCGCTATCGTCCGTGCCCACGTAGATCCGCAGCGCGCGGCCGAACCCGTCCAGCACCGTGCGGGTGATCGTGCCGCCAGGCGAACGCACCTTGTTCTGGCGGCCCTGGGAATCGTAGCCGTACGTGGTCTCGTCGTAGTGCGTGCCCGACACCCCGTCTCCGCTGGCGGGAAGCGTGTGGTACTGCCGGCTGGCCGTGGTATGCCCTTGCCTGTCGATCAGCGACAGCGACCAACGCACGTAGCTGGACCGCGGGAAGCTGTCCGCGGCGGACAGCGCGCCGGCCGTCGAGGCCCGCGTGGCCTGGATCGACTCGCTCCGCGTGCCGGCGGCGTCGCGGAGGGTGATCGAGACGGGGTTGACCAGCACATAGCTGTCCGTCGCGGGCACATAGTACCCTTGCGCCGCACGCGTCTCCCGGTCGGCGTCCTTGAAGACGGTCCAACTGGCCGTGCGCACCGTGGTCGCCACCCCGGAGAGGTCCACGACATGCTCGGGACCGAGGCTCTGGATCTGCCGGCCGCGCAGATCGTACCGGTAATCGGTCACCAGATGCTGCCCGCCGCCGGCTGGCGTGCTCCAGCCGCTGGGCAAGGTCAGACGCGTGCCGTCCACGTCCTCGATCGTCTTGGTCACCACCTGCTGCACGGCCTCGAACTCGTGGTAGGTGATGAACCCGCGCTCGTCCCGGCTCCAGATCAGGTTCCCATGGGTGTCGAACCGCTCGGTCCGCGTGGCCGAGTTCCCCGAGCCGCCCTGTGCGGCGGGCACGGCCGGCAGCGTGGTCACCCGCTGCTCCATCTGCAGGCTGTTCGGATGCCAGGCGTAGCCGTAGCTGGTGGTGAGCGCCCCCGTCGCGTCTTCGTGGCGGTAGACCGTCTCCCGCAGGAGCGGGTAGATCGTGAACAGCGGTGCGGATGCAGAGCTGCTGGAACTGGAGGAACCGCTCTCCAAGATGACCGGCACGCTGTGCTGGGTGTACTCGTACTGGCGCAGCGTAATCGGCGTCCCGTTGGAGCCTTCCTGGATCTTGTCGTACTGCCGCAAACCGTGGACTCCCACCCCGCCGCTGCCGGTCGTGGTCTGCGTGTAGTACTCGTAGACGTGGATCAGGCCCTCCTGGGACTTCAAGCGAACGCTCAGGTTGGAGGCGCTGTAGCTATAGCTCTCGACGGCCGCGGGGGTGGCGTGGAGCACGAGGTTCCCCTGGTCGTCGTACTGATAATATTCCACCGCGCTGTCCTGGGCATCCGCGCTTTCCCGGACTTCCCGCAGCAGCACGTCCCCCCGGAAGTTGCTGAAGGTGACGGCGTAGCTGCCCGTTTCGGTGGCCCGCAGACGCCAGTTGTTATAGCCCGCCGCGGCGGTGCCTTGCTCGAAACTGTAAGTGATGCGCTGCGCGCCCCCGGCCGTGTACTCTGCGGTGACGCTGCCGTCGGCGTGGTACTCGAAGGCGTGGTCGGCATAGTCGGCGACGATCTCGTCGGAGGCGGTAAACGGATCGCTGACGCGCGGATCGCCGGAGAGCCGTTCCCAGGCTTCCGGGTCGAGCGCGTACTTGATGCGGCGCGCGCCGCTGGCCAGACATACGTAGCGATAGTAGGAGGTGCGGCCGGGGTCGGCTCCGGCCGCCGAGTAGTCGGTCACGGTGACGGTCTTCAGGTCCCCCAGCGAGCCATGTGTTTCGCCCTCGCCGTAGTACACGTAGTCCGCCTCGCGGACCTTCTGCAGCGTCCCCGTCTCGTCGCGGAGATAGTGCGTGGCCCTGGTCAGGCGTTCGGCATTGTCGCCGAAGACCTGGTACGTGTAGTCGTAGCGGCCAGCGAGCACTCCGCCGACCGTGAAGAGGAGCTGTTGGAGGTGGCCGTAGGCGGTGAAGCCGTTGGCTTGTACCGTCTCGTCATGGTGCTGGTAGCGCTGGAAGCGGCCCGGCTGTCCGCCGTGGCAGAAGCCCTGGAACTTCCAGATGGCTCCAGAGTCCTCGTAGAGGACGAACGCGTCCTCCTGGTCGTGGTAGAACAACTTGTGCCGCAGCCGGGAGCCGGCATTCGCCTGCTCCTGGGAGACGATCTGGCAATCGTCGCAGCCGCCGGGAGTCCAGGCGGCGTGCTGGTCCGCGCTGGGACAGAACCGCAGGAGCTGTCCCGAGAGCAGCACGAACCAGGGCGCCCCGCAGCGGTCGGCCACGTACGGCCAGGCGGGGGCCACCCAGTTGTAGCCCAGTCCGTAATCGAAGTTGACCTGCTCGCCGGTCGGGTCGCAGGTGGAGATCAGCTCGTTGCTGTAGTAGCGCGCGTGGAGAATCGCGCCCAGCGGCTCGAGATCCGTGGCGCTGACGCGCGCGCCGTACTGGCTCGTTCCTGGCAACGCACCGCAGGCCGAGAACTGCTGGGCGTCTTGCGGGTACACACACTGGGTCACGCCGCCGAGGGTGAAGCGGGATAACATCGTCATCACAAGGTTCCTTTCAGGTTCGTCGCCCGGGGGCCGCTCGCGATGGAGCGGCCCAGAGGGTGGAAGAGGGTCAGGGGTGCTCAGGGGACTTCCGGCCATTGGGAGAGCGGGCACTGGAAGGCCCGGCCGCGGGCCTTCAGCGCCAGGCGGCAGCCGCAGACCAGGCAGCGGTTGCCGCGGCGCCGGTCGCACGTGTCGCAGATCTCCAGGCGCCGGCGGTACTGCTCCTCGGTCAATGTCTGGCAGCCGTCGGCCAGGAAATCGGCCAGCGCACGGGCCAGGTTCCAGGCCTGGCGGCGCCAGGGCGGGAAGTCCGCTGGCGGGGCTGGAAAGTCGTCTTGTTCACGCATGGTGGGTACCTCCGCTCGGGGGCGCGTCGCCACGAAAAAGGCCCGCCATCGGATCGCGCTGGTGGCGACGATCCCATGGCGGGCCCCTCTCGGTACCCGGCCCTCTTGCGGGCCAGGCCCTTCGTGATACCCGCGCACTCCATTCAACAATTCACATGATCAGCTATCGATTCCTCCGTGCGGCCGGAGGGCCGTTTCCCGGCGCTACCGGTGCACTTATACTCCCACTCGGTCGCCTTGCCCGGGCTGTTTTTCCTAGCCGCTGCGAAACAGGGCTTCGTCCTCCAGCCTTCCCGGCAACACTCGTCCCAGGGCAGGACACAGCACCTTCTTTCCGGTCTGCCGATGGATTGCCTCAGCTTGCGCGGGGTTGCTCTCGACGAACATCTCCAGTCCTGTGGAAACGAACTCCCGTGCCTTCCACGCAGCAACATCGGCCCGTTGCCGCTCGCCCTTCGTCGCCCAAGGTCCCATCACGAGCCTCTGGTAGCGAATGCCGTAGTGGGCGAGCCACGCTGCGGTCAACTGGCGATACTTCTCCAGTCGCGCCGTGATGATGGCTGACAGAGCCCTTCGCCGCGGGGTATGCAGCGCCCGACGGGCCCGCAGCGCCTCCCTGTACCGCGGTCCATCGTCGTCCTCTTCGACCGAGAAATCAGGGCAGAGTATGCCGTCGAAGTCCGTGGCGAGGGTCTCGGCGTGCCCACTGTTGAACAGGTTCCATTCCAGGTAGTGCAGGCCATCGTACGTACAGGCCCACGCATCGAGGAATTCCTGGCTGTGGCTCGTGGCGTAGACCGCTGCCCGCACGATTTGCACGTCGGGGAACTTACGCCGGACGAGGGCGGTCGCCCCGTTCATCGAACGGCCGTGCCAAGCTGTGTCATCCACCAGGAGCACCTTGCGGAAGCGTTTCCGGCCATAGTCCGTCAGCCGCCACCCGTTGCCCACATCCACTACCGCCTCCTCCGCATACGACCACGATATGCGGCAGGCGAACAAGGGCAAGTGCCGCGCGCAGGCGATCTGCTGAGCGGGGATCAGCCCGGAGCGGGCGACCCCGATCACTGCATCGATGTCGCCTGGAAGGTGCCCGCACATCCAGGCGGTGTCATCGATTAGTTGCCGCATGGTGATCCAAGTATGGGGATCAATCACCCGAACCTGTATCCCAGGATGGGGCCGAAACGCCGGCGGCAGCGACTCGACCCCGGACCAGCGATCCAGCGGACACGCGCACATCTTGCGACGGGCCGTCAAGGGCAGCAGAACGTCGGACTCGAGGCAGCGGTGGCTGCCGTGATGTTCGCAGGCGGCGCAGACCTCCAGCCGGCGGCGATAGACCGCTGCGCTGACGTGCGGGCTATCGGCGGCGTGCGTTGTCGGCGGGAACGGGATCGGTAACATACTCGTTTCCTTACCCTACGGTTGTTCACATGACGTTCACGGCGACTCCAGGGACGGGGAGCTCCCGCGGCAGCGGGTGACTACACCTCCGTGACGATGATGTCAAATTGGGTGTAGTAATATGGTGGCGGTAACGCCGGCCCTTGCCGTCCGCACGGCAAACAGTCGTCTGGACACGATTGGCTGGTCGAGTTCTGTACCGAGTAGTGGAAAATGAGGTTCAGTGGATTGCACGTCGAGTCCTCGTCCGCGGAGAGATAACCGGCGGGCATGCACCCCCGACCGTTTTCTGCTCCGGACGGGTCCACGTGCAGCTGCCAGTTTGTTACGTCGTCTTCGTCGCCGCAGTGCAGCGACATGGCTACGCCCTCGAGACAGTGTGGTGCCCCAATGACGCCTTCCCATTGAGCACTATCGCCGCCGCTGGTGAGCTCACACGTGATCCCGTCCAATGTGTCGCAATCCCCCTGGCCTTGGTAAGTGGCGAGCAGTGTGTGTCCGAGCGAGTGTCCGTCGCAACGGCACGTGCAGTCCGTGGGGCACTCGGGATGGTCGTCGAGATGTCCCGTCAGGCCGAAGTTGTCGAAGAGGATACCGGCTGTGTTGGTGCCGAGTCCCGCATGGTAGCCGTCTGGAAAGACAGAGCCTTGGTTGGCCCAGGCGCAGAAGGACGCACCATCGCCGGAAATCCAGGCGGCGAACACATTGTCTCCCACGCACGCACCAAACGTTCGTGCGTCAGGGGACACCATCGGACACCGCCTGTCGATCTCCGTAACTCCTCCGCCCGAAACCACATGTAAGGAGACATACGACGTATCGGGCGGGTTGGAGCCCAGCCCGAACTCTGCGTACAGGTAGTTGTTGTCGTTCTTGTAGTTCAGGATCAGCCGGTAGACTTTGCTGGCGGCCTCATTGATCGTGTGAGCGAAGACGCACATCCGCGGCTTGCAGAAATGGTACTCGTACCGGATTAACGCATCCGCGTTTGCCGATTGTTTGAGGGTAGTCCCTTGCTCAATCGACCAGGTGCCTCGGCGGACGGACCACAGGGGCCCGGTCTCGTCACGGTTGAAGTTGTCCGAGAACGTCGGACATTCGCAGCAGCTTACGCCTGGAAGAGGATCCATGTCAGTATCCTTGCGTGTTCATTGATAAGTGGTTATTGGATTTGTCCGCATCGCTCGTGCATCGCGAACATCGTGTCCTTCTATAGATCATTAAGGAACTGAGCGGCCAATCTCTGCCAACATTCTCGACGAATTCTCCGCAGAAGGTAATTCACAGTGATGCATATCCACTCCCATGCGTTGCCGCAGTTGACGAAACGCGCCGGCAAGTAGGCGATACGTTGTGCGCTGCGACACATGCAGCCTTTGTGCGATCTCGTTGACGCTGGCTCCTGCTGTGCGCAGTCTCGCGGCGGTACGCGCCGGTTCACGGAGGTCTTCCAGGGCATCGAGCAGGTCCAGTTCGTCGTCAATCGCTGGCCAGTCAAAGACAGCTCTCTGTTCGACTACGGTTGAATAATCCTGCCCAAACAGCCGCTGCAAGCGCCGCAAGGCGTGTCGACAGTCGCGCGTGATCACGCATCGCATCCAAGCGACGAAGTGGTCACCGACAACGAGGGGCCTACGATTAACGGCGATTCGCCGCTGAAGATTGCCGGCGAAAATCACCAGTGCCTCCTGCCTGATATCGGGAAGCCACTGGAGCGGCAGATGGCGTTGAAATAGCAACCGCTTGGCTCGCTGATCGAGTTCCCGCTGATAACACGGGTGACACACGACCAGCCTCCAGACGTCATTCCAGGAAGTGGCGGTTTCGCTGTCGACTGCAGCCAATGACAACATGTGCAGAAAACGCGATTTCAGATCGTCCCAAGCCGCCTCCTGGCTGCGATACTCGCTCTGGCAGGATTGATCAACGGTCTCTGTATCGCTTGATGTCTCCTGGCCCTCGGCAACGCAATTGCGGAGGCCCGCGTCCGAATTGGATGGCGGACGTCGCCGTCGCGTCGGACGTGATTCACGTGTCCTCTGTCGCACAGGGGTCCGTACCTCATTCATCACCGCCGCGGCGGTGGCACCGGTGCATGGTGGCGTGTACTTTGCGAGCGTGAATCCGCTCGTACCGCTCCCGATCATGGCCACGCAATTCGATTTGCAGGGGATCGGTCGCTGCGGACTGTAAGCGCTGGCGCTTTTGCCGCAAGTCGTCCTTCAAGAGCCTTCGCAGGTGGCAGATCAAACACGGCAGACGAACCATGTGACCGCAATTCCCACAGCGGCCCACGGGACGATCTCTGCATCGCAACGCCTGGGTTGGTGTCGCGCGGGGCCGTTGCACATGCCGATGGCGACCGCAGGCGATCGATTGGACCGTGCTGCGAGATACACCGACGAGTGCAGAGATCTCCCGTTGACTCATGCCGACCTGCAGCAATTCGACGACTTGTTTCACAGTGGCTTCTGGGACCATCGTGTTCGTCTCGTGGGCGAGTGGACGTTGGGCTAGTCCTACCATCGCCGCCCAGTAC
>ENA-UOUL01005400-UOUL01005400.1-bioreactor-metagenome-genome-assembly--contig:-NODE-5400-length-11110-cov-4.896492_pt1 | contig 11110 bp, 9 predicted proteins | sample MGYA00249838_ERZ747220 | MGnify/ENA primary metagenome ERZ747220 (study PRJEB28778, sample SAMN05720191) | bioreactor metagenome | isolation source: Anaerobic biogas reactor | place: USA:Washington...
ACGCGGGCGGTCGACCCCAAGGAGGTCTCGGCCGAGATAGGGGAGGAAGTGCGGTCGGACGGCTGGAGCCGGCTCCTCCTGACCATCGCCCGCGCGGGTGACGGTCAGGGCGTGCCGGGCACGCTGTACACCCCCGTCGAGGCCGGTGGGCGGGGCGCGCTGCTGCTGCACGGCGCTGGGCGCCAGGGGCTGGACGATGCCTACGGCGACCCGGGAGGGCTCGTGGCCGGCCTGCTCGCGGCCGGGTACAGCGTGCTCGGCGTGGACGTCCTCGGGGTCGGCGCCGCGCGTCCCGCGTCCCCGCGGCGCGACGACGACTGGTTCTGGGCCACGTTCAACCCGTCGCTCCTTGGCGAGCGGGTGCGCGACGTGCTGACGGCCGTGGCGTACCTGCGCGGCGTGGCGCCGGGTGGGGTGGCCGTCGTCGGGCTGAGCGGGGCGGGCCCGTGGGCGCTGTTGGCCACCGCCGTGGATGACGGCATCGCGGCCGTCTGCGCCGATGCGGGGGCCATGCGGTTCGACGTGGATGACGCCTTCTTGGGCGAGGGATTTGCACCCGCGCTGCGCGCCTACGGCGACCTGCAGGTGACGCCGGCCCTCGTGGCGCCGCGGCCACTGCTGCTGGCCAACACGGCGCGACGGTTCCCCTGCACCTGGGGCGAGGCCGCCTATCGCCTCCTCGGCGCGCGCGACGCCATGCTAGAGCGCGCGAACCCCCTCGATGACGACGAGATCCTCGCCTGGCTGCGCGCGGCGATGGAGCGGGACGGATAGCGTAGATGGACGATAGCGCCGGCGCACCGAGCATCGAGATCACCCCCGATCTGGCCATCCCGCAGGCCGAGCTGGAGTTGCGCTTCTCGCGCTCCGGCGGCCCGGGGGGGCAGAACGTGAACCGCACCTCCACGCGGGTGGAGCTGCTCTTTGACGTGGCTGGCTCCCCCAGCCTCAGCGAACACCAGCGGGCGCTGATTCTGAGCCGGCTGCAGGGCTACATCGACCGGGAGGGGATACTGCACCTCTTTTCGCAGGCCACGCGCAGCCAGTGGCAGAACCGCCAGGAGGTAATGGAGCGGTTCCGCGAACTGCTGGCCGGGGCGCTGCGCGTGCGGCGCCCCCGACGAGCGACGCGCCCGTCGAGGGCGGCCCGCGAGCGCCGCCTCCAGAAAAAGCGCCAGCGCGCCGAGAGGAAACGCTGGCGGGGGCCGGTGCGCCACGACGAGGGGTGATCGTGCGGCCGGGGCGAGCGTGTGCCACGACCCAGGGATTGTTCCCTCGGTAGGTCGAGCGCGCCTTGTACCGGTGGGCGCTCCCTGGTATAATCGTGTCAAGTCACCATCCAGCAAGAGGAACGCATGCCTGTCCTGGTAGCCTTTGCCAGCCTGCCCTTTGGTCTGCGCGGCGGCGATTACGAGATAGCCATATCGGAGCGGGAGACGGTTGTCGCGCACGTTTCGGAGCGGGCCTACAGCCCCTTTGTGACGATCTCCTCGCGGCCCGAGTTGGCCCAAGCGATCCCTCAGGACGGCGAGACGGCCGGATTCACCTCCTACACGTGGTACGATCACCCCTTTGTGTTGCGCGTGCTCTTTGGCCGCAACGTGGCCTCGTTGGGCTCTATCAATTCGTGCGCCACCATCATCCGGCCACTTCCCGACGGCTTTGACCTGGAGAATCGGGCGCGGCTCAACGGCTTGCGCACGACCTTTTCCACGTCATCGCTCGATGCGCTGAACACGCTCATCGCGGCAGTGCGCCACAAGGCGCGCCTCTACCACGTGTTCGATCTGCGCCGCGACGACATCGACATCTCGGTGCGGCGCGAGGACGGCAGCCTGCTACTGGAAGACCCGCTGCAGGCCGAGCTGACGGCGCAAGAGGAGCGCGAGAGCGACAGCTTTGACCTTCAGGGGCGTAACGAAGCCTGGTACCAGGAGCTGAGCGAGGCGCTGGGTGAGCCAGAGCCGGTGGGCCTGGCCGACGACCTGCTGATGGAGGCCGACCGCGCCCTGTCGCAGCGCTTTCCGCGCCAGGCCATCACCACCTGTCACACGGCGGTGGAGACGGCGGTCTCGGCCCTGCTCACCCGCGGCATGGTGCGGCGCAACGTGCCCGATCGCGAGATCGACCACACCCTCTCGACCCGCAGCCTTACCTCCAAGCTCGATGCGCTGCTGCGCATCTACACCGGCTTTACCCTCAAGCGCGACAACGCACCCCTCTGGAAGTCGTTCAACCTGCTGAACGACCTGCGCAACGACATCGTCCATCGGGGCAGGCGGCCCACCGTGAGCGATGCCGAGGGCGCCCTGCGCACGGCTAGGGAGCTGATCGCCTGGCTGTTGATGGTGCGCGGCCGCAACAAGTAGGACGTGGTCGCGGCCGCGTTGTTTGACCATCGTCGCCTCCACGGATATAATGGAGATTCGGGCGTCGGGCCGGCCGCGGTCGATGGCTGTGGTCGCGTTCGGTCGCCGGCGGTGTGACTGCCGGGTGGGGGCTCTGCTCCACCCTTGACGCTGACAGTTGTGGAGGACGAGATGCCAACACAGATCCCACTCTCGGCACAACCGAGGGACGAGACCAAGACTCCCCGTGCCCTGCGGCGCGAGGGCGTGGTGCCCGGCGTGCTGTACGGCCGTCGTTTTGAACCCACCAAGCTACAGTTCGGCCACCAGATCCTGGCGCGTGTCGTTAGCCAGGCGGGCTTTAGCCACTTCGTGGGCATTGATGTCGATGGCGGCGAGCACCACGAGGCGCTTTTCCGCGAGGTCCAGCGCGATCCGGTGACCGGCCACATCCTGCACGTGGATCTCTATCGCGTGCTGGCGGACGAAAAGCTGCGCAGCACGGTGCCGCTGATGCTGGTCGGCGAGGCGCCGGCGGTGGAGGAGGGGGGCGTGCTCGTGCAGCAGCTCGACTATATCGAGGTCGAGTGCTTCCCGCGCGACCTTCCCGAGGGGATCGAGGTCGACATCAGCGGGCTGGTCGAGTTCCCCGCCCACATCGCGGTGGCTGACCTCAACGTGCCTGAGGGCGTGGACGTACTCACCGACGATGATGCCGTGGTGGTGCAGGTGAGCGTGCCGCGTGCCGTGGTGGAAGAGGAAGCCGAGGAAGAGGAACTCGTCCCTGGCGAGGCGGCTGAGGCCGAGGCTGAAGAGGGCGAGGAAGCCGAAACTGGCGAGGCCGGCGAGGCCTAGAGCCCCTTGGCTGTCTGGAGTTCGATGCCGGTTCCGCGGCCGAGATAGATGCAATGAAACCCCGGATCCCTGTGGATCCGGGGTTCTTGCTACCCGCGGCTGGTTGGGCTAGTGAGGTAGACGACGTCTACCTGTCATAGTCCGACATCTCACGCGGCCCGCGGGTGCTGCGCGGCGGGCGAGGATTCGCCTCCGCGACCTTGATGGTGCGCCCGCCCACCTGGGCGCCGTTCAAGTCCTGCAGTGCCGTCTGGGCCCCCGAGTCCTCGGCCATCTCCACAAAGCCAAAGCCCTTGGAGCGGCCGGTGTCGCGGTCAATGACGATGGCGACATCGGCGACCTCGCCAGCCTGGGCGAACACGTCTGCCAGTTCCTCCTCGCTCATGCGATATGGCAGATTCCCCACGTACAGCCTCTTCCCCATCTTCCAGTTCCTCCGAGATTGCATGCTGCTCCGGTGGCAGCGACAACAAAGAAAAGAACCGATGGTAACTGGATGCGCAACCTCACGATGCAAGGCAGGAGCTTGCCACCAGTGGTACCCACGAGCAGCTCACACCGGACCGATGTGAACGGAATAGCTGTACGAAATAACCGAGACAAGCCTTTCGTCGTCCCAGACTGCTCGGGAAGAGGAGCGGGGAAGAGACTGAGCCGGCAGACAGATCGGGGGCGCAACGGACGTCACACCAAGGCCGATGACCGCCGGGGCCTGACCCTACAGGCGTCATTCTAACATGCTTCTTCTACCGCGTCAATAGGTAATACGCAGATTCTGTCCCCAAGGAGACAACGGCCGGGCGAGGGACACGTTGACCGCCGCTCGTCGGCGGGCCATAATGCCGCCGGTGTGTTGCCCAATCCCCACGGCGCGAGAGGGTCACGGCGGGCGCGCGCGGGCCCGCGTTGGCCCCGCGTGCGCCCGCGCAGACAAGGAGTGTGAGCATGAGGCTCGGTTATCTGACACCGCTGTCGCTCGAAACGATCGCCAATGCCCGGCGTCTCGGGTACGATGCCATCGAGGTGGGCGCGGGTTGGCTGAGCGGCCCGACCCTGTCCGAGATCGAGGCGAATCTGCCGCGGCTGACGGATGCCCTGCACGAGCACGGTATCGCCGTGAACGCCGTGGCGATCTATGGCGGCACCGTGGAGGCGCCCGTCGCCGAGGCGGTAACGTACTGGGGGCGGGCCATGGGCGTCGCCAAGGCCATGGGGTGCTCCGTCGTCGCCGGCATGACGGGCCGCGACAATCGCCTTACGGTGGACGAGAACCTGCCCCTCTTCCGCGAGCGGTTCGAGCCCATCGCGCGCCGTGCGGAGGACGAGGGGGTGCGCCTGGCCCTGGAGCCGTGGCCAGGGAGTGTGCTCGGGCACGGGCCGTACCGCTGGACGAACCTCGCCACGACGCCCGAGCTGTGGGACAGGCTCTTCTCCGAGGTGCCCAGCCCGGCGCTGGGGCTGGAGTACGACCCGTCGCACCTCGTGTGGCAGGGGATCGACTACCTGCGCGCCATCCTCGACTATGGTGAGCGCATCCACCACGTGCACGCCAAGGACATCGTCATCGATCAGGCGCGCTTGGGCCGCGTGGGCGTCCATGGGCGCGGGTGGTGGCGATTCGTCGTGCCCGGCCTGGGCGAGATCGACTGGCCCGGCCTCTTTAGGAACCTGCGCCTCGTGGGGTACGCCGGCGACATGAGCTTTGAGCACGAGGACAACGTCTACCTGAACGAGCGCTGGGACGAGGGCCTGCGCCTGGGGCTGAGCTTCCTGCGGCCGTTCGTAGCGGCGTACTGAGAGAAGGCCGTTGGCCGTTGGCCATTGGCCATTGGCCATTAGCCGTTGGCTGCTGCCCGTTGCGACCGAGCGCACGCCACCAACACGGCCGGGAGGGAGCCGCGCAGGAGTGCGCGGCTCCCTCCCGGCCAAGAGCTAATAGCCAAAGGCCAACAGCCCTCAGGCGAATATCTTCCCCGGATTGAGAATGTGCTTCGAATCGAACACGTCCTTGATGCGCCGCATGATGTCGACCTGCACCTCGCCGAGCGCCTGCGTCAGGTAGCCTTTGCGCGTGGCGCCGATGCCGTGCTCGCCGGTGATGGTGCCGCCGAGGGAGAGCGTCAGGTCATAGATCGCTTGGCGGGCCTCCACCAGTCGCTCCTCAAAGACCTCCTGGTCCAGGTCGCACTTGAGCAGGTTCACGTGCACGTTGCCGTCGCCGGCGTGACCAAAGCAGAGGGCGCGGATGCCCACCCGCCGGCCGATCTCGTCGATCCCACGGAGGAGGGGCGGGATGTTGGCCCGCGGCACCGAGACATCCTCCATGTGGTTGATGGGGCTCTCGTGCTTGAGCGCCTCGATGATGAGGCGCCGCGCCTCCCACAGTCGGTCGCTGGTGGCGCGATCGGGCGCTACGAGCACGTCGATGGCGCCGTGGTCCAGGCATAGCTCGCCGACGCGATCCATATCCGCCTCGACCTCATCGTCGCGCTGGCCGGTGAGCTGGATGAGGAGCTGTGCCGTCGCGTCGCTGAACGGGACCTCTTTGCCCATGAGGTTCTCGCACGCCTTGACGGTGTCGCGCGTCATGAACTCGATGGTGGTGGGGATGATGCACTCGGCGATGATGGCCGAGACGGTGTCGGCGGCCTGCTCCAGGCTGTCGTACGGCACCAGGAGGTCGATGCGCGCCTTGGGCAGGGGGAGGAGGCGCAGCACGATCTTGGTCACCACGCCGAGGGTGCCCTCGGATCCGATCATGAGCTGCACGAGGTTGTAGCCCGAGACATCCTTCACCAGCTTGCCGCCCAGGTCCATCACCTCGCCGCTGGGGAGCACCACCTCCAGGCCGGTGACATAATCCTTGGTGGTGCCGTACTTGACGGCGCGCGGCCCGCCGGCGCCCTCGGCCACGTTGCCGCCCAGGCAACAGGAGTCGAGGCTGGCAGGGTCGGGCGGGTAAAAGAGCCCCTCCGCCTCCACGGCGCGGTGCAGGTCGCCGGTGATGACGCCCGGCTCGACGGTGACCATCAGGTTCTCGTGGTCGATCTCCAGGATGCGGTTCATGCGCTCCACCGACAGCACGATGCCGCCGACGATCGGCACCGACCCACCGCTGAGGCCCTGCCCGCCGGCGCGTGGCGTGACGGGGATGCAGCGCTCGTTGGCGTATCGTAGGATGGCGGCGATCTCGTCCCTGCTGCCGACCTTGACCACCACCTCGGGCTGTCCCTCCAACATGGGGGTCTCGTCGTGGGTGTAGGCGGCCATCGCCTCCCCATTGGTCAGGACGTACCCCTCTCCCACGATCTCGGCCAGTCGAGCCAGCGCCTCGGCGTCCACTCGAGTGTACATGCGAACCTCGCTTGTCAGTGGCGATTTGCTTGCATCATATCGAGGCAGGACGAGAGTGTCAACGGCCCGCCAGCGTGCTGGACAGGCGGCATTCCGTGCGCTAGAATGCCGCCGTCATCGACACCACGCCGTCCGGCGAAAGGAGTCTACCATGGCATTCCCTCCCTTGTGCGCGCAGTTGATCGTCTTCAGTCGACAGATGGGCGTTGCAGGCAACATCGAGAGCGTCCTCGATGCCGTCAAGGCGGCCGGATTCGACGCCATCGAGTGCGGCTCCGGCCTGGGCGCCGACGACCCGAGGGGCTTTGCCGCGCTGCTGGCGCGCAAGGGGATCAAGATCGGCGGCTTTCACGGTGGGGTGAGCACCGACCTCAGCGAGACCTTTCGCATGGCCGATATCTATGGCGTGCGCGACCTCTGCTTCTCGAACATGGGGGGATGGGAGAACACCTCGGCCGACAACTATATGCGCGACATCGAGACGGCCAATCACATGGGCGACGCCTGTGCCAGACGCGGCATCCACCTCCACTACCACAACCACGCCTACGAGTTCGCGCCCAGCGACCGGGGGCCGTCGGGGATGGATCTGATGCTCGACAACCTCGACTCCAGCGTCGACCTGTGTGTCGACGTGGCCTGGGTGCACATCGCCGGCCACGACCCGGCGGCGTTCCTGCGCGAACACGCCGACCGCGTGGGATACGTGCATCTCAAGGATACGGCAGGGGGTCGCCAGTGGGTGCCCCTGGGAAGGGGCGTGGTGCCTCTGGCGGAGGTGATGGAGGTGCTGGGCGGGTTGCGCCGCGCGCGCTGGGTGGCCTACGAGCAGGATACCTCAGACCTGCCGGCGGCGGAGGCCTGCGCCATTAGCCGGCGCTATCTCGCCGAGACGTTCGGGTACTGAGGCGGCGGCCGGCTTTGGCGCTGGCCCTCTGAAGGCGAACTCTGTTGGATGCACGTTTCGCCCGCACCGCAGTGTCGCGTCAGGGCGATGGACGGGGGCGCCGCGGCGGCGCTTCCGGTTGGCGCGACGAGATCGAGTCTAGGCCAGGAGGTGGCGTGCCATGAGAGCAGTCGTGATGGCCGGCGGCGCCGGGTCGCGCCTGAGGCCCCTGACGATCAACCACCCCAAACCGATGGTCCCCATGGTGAACAAGCCCGTTATCGGGCACATTCTCGATCTGCTCAAGCGCCATGGCATCACCGACGTGGTGGTGACGCTCCAGTACATGGCCGAGGATATCCAGGACTATTTCGGGGACGGCCAGAGCCAGGGGATGAACATCACCTACTCCATCGAGGAGACGCCGCTGGGCACGGCGGGAAGCGTCAAGCAGGCGCAACAGTACCTGGATGAGACCTTTATTGTCATCAGCGGCGACGCCGTCACCGATATCGATCTCTCGGCCGTCATCGAGTTCCACAAGGCTCGCAAGGCGCTGGCCACCATCACCCTCTATCGCGTGCCCGAGCCGCTGGAGTATGGCGTGGTGATCATCGACGAGTCGGGCCGCATCCAGCGCTTCCTGGAGAAGCCGAGCTGGGGCGAGGTGATCTCGGACACGGTGAACACGGGCATCTATGTCCTCGAGCCCCAAATCCTCGACAACTTTGAGCCCGGCATCCCCTACGACTTTTCCAAGGACCTCTTTCCGGCGCTGCTGGAGCGCGGTGAGCCGCTGTACGGCCACGTGGCCGGCGGGTACTGGTGCGACGTCGGCAACCTGCAGGAGTATATGCGCGCCAGCAACGACATGGTCGAGGGGCGCGTACAGGTCGCCGAGATGGGCACGCACCTGGGCGGCGGCGTGTGGGTGGGTGAGAGCGTCGACATCGCGCCCGACGCCCAACTCCACGGGCCGATGTACCTGGGCACGGGCGTCAAGATCAAGGGCAGCGTGGTAATCCACGGGCCCAGCGTGGTGCTGGACTATAGCGTGGTGGACGACAACGCCCAAGTGGACCGCAGCATCGTGTGGCGCAACTGCTACATCGGCGAGGGGGCGGAGCTGCGCGGTGCCATCATCGGGCGGCAGTGCTCGCTCAAGCGCAAGGTCGTGGTGTTCGAGGGCGCCATCGTGGGGGATTCGTCCGTCATCGGCGAGGGCGCTGTCATCCACCCCGGGGTCAAGATCTGGCCCGAGAAGGAGGTGGAGGCGGGCGCCACCGTCAAGACGAGCCTCATTTGGGGCGCCCAGGGGCGGCGGGTGCTGTTCGGCCGCTATGGCGTGACGGGTCTGGTGAACGTGGACCTGACGCCCGAGTTTGCCGCCCGGCTGGGGGCCGCCTTTGCCGCCACCCTGTCCAAGGGGGCGACGGTTACCATCAACCGCGACCCGCATCGCAGCCCGCGCATGCTCAAGCGCGGGATCATCTCAGGCGTGCCCTCGGCCGGCGTCAACGCCCTGGACGTGCGTTCCGTGCCCATCCCCGTGGCGCGCTACATCACGCGCGACTCGAGTACGGCTGGCGGAGTGCACGTGCGCCTCTCGCCCTATGACAGCCGCGTGGTCGATATCCGCTTCTTTGACGCGCAGGGGCAGGACCTGACCAAGGACGCCGAGCGCAACATCGAGCGCGTGTTCTTTCGCGAGGATTTCCGCCGGGTGTATCTCGACGAGATCGGCACCATCGACTATGCCGAGCGGGTGCGCGAGCGCTACAACGAGGCGTTTCTGGCCAACATCGACATGGAGGCGATCCGCCGCGCCGAGCCCTACATCGCCGTTGACTTTGCCAACGCTCCCACGGCGCAGGTGCTGGCGCCCCTCCTGACGCGCCTGAACTGTCGCGTGGTGGCGCTGAACGAGGCGGTGGACGAGAACAAGATGTCGATCCCCAGCCACGAGTTCCAGAGTTCGCTGCGGCAGCTGGCCACCATCTGCGAGGTGCTCGAGACCTCTATGGGGGTGCGGCTGGACGTGGGGGGTGAGCGCATCTTTGTGGTGGACGATCGGGGCGCCATCGTCTCGGGGACGCTCCTGGCAGCGGCGGTGGCCGTCATGGCGCTGAGGGCGCGCGGCGGCGGCACCATCGCCGTGCCCGTGTCGATGCCCAGCGTCTTTGAGACGATCGCCGAGCAGCACAACGGCCGCGTGGAGCGCACCAAAGCGAATTCCCAGGCGCTGATGATGGCCGCCCGCAGGCCCGATGTGGTCATGGCGGCGGACGGCAACGGCTCGTTCATCTGGCCAGACTTTCAGCCGGTGGTGGATGGGATGATGACGGTGGCCCGCCTGCTGGAGTACATGGCGACGCAGAACACCAGCCTCTCGCAGGCGACGGCCGCCGTGCCTCCGTACTATACCTCGCAGGGCGAGGTGAGCTGCCCGTGGGAGGCCAAGGGGACGGTGATGCGGCTGCTGAACCAGCAGTACAAGGACCGCCTGGGGCCGCAGATCGACGGCGTCAAGATCCACCTGGGCAACCACGAGTGGGTGCTGGTACTGCCCGACGCCGACCAGCCGCTGTTCCACATTCACGCCGAGGCCCGCTCCTTCGACCAGGCGCAGGACCTGGTAGCCAAGTACGAGCGCATCGTCCAGGGCCTGCAGGAGTAGGTCAAAGAACGCGGATGAACGCGGATCTTATGGATTCAAGCGGATCACAAGGAGATTTGCCACAGAGGCCACAGTGGAAGGAACACAGAGACCACAGAGGAGAGCTAAAAATCGCCTCTGTGGTCTCTGCTGTCTGGCAAGTCTCTGTAGATCCGCGTCAATCCGTAGAATCCGCGTTCATCCGCGTTCCACCAATCTCCCGTAGTAGCGTTGTCGGCACCTCATCGCGGTTGGCGAGGGTGAGGGTGACCGTGGTGGGCGCGAGGGTGGCCAGGCGGGCGGCGAGGGTCTCGGCCAGTGAGGGGCGCACGAGGATGACGGCGCTGTGGCAGCGGGCGCATGGCAGGCGCTCCAGGACCGGCGCGTAGCCCTTGCCCTGGAACAACTCGAGCGGTCCGATCTCGTCGATAATGGCCACGTCCAGCGGGCGGTCGACGGCGGCCAGCAGGACCTCTAGCGCCCACGCCTCTACGGCGGGATCGAAACGGTACTGCCCCACGGTGGCGCGAACAGCGTCGCGCTCGACCACCGCCAGGGAGCGGCGCTCACATCTGGACACGTCCACCACATCGATGCCGACCTTGGTGCCCGCGGCATCGTAGCGGGCCGGCGCCACGATGCCGCCCGCCGCACGCCCCGCTCCGCGCGCCAACTCGACCAATCGCAGGCAGGCCGTCGTCTTGCCCGCCCCCCGTTCCGCCGCTAGCAGGATGATCTTCACGATGCGCTCCCATACGATGCTAGGCGCCGATTCTATGGCCGCGCCGGGGAGACGTCAAGAGGAAGCGGCGGGAACGCGGATTCCCGCGGGTTCAACGGATGCGCGCGGATCAGAACAACACAGAGAACGCAGAGGGCACAGAGAACACTAAGCAAGGGCCGTGTTCAGCCCTCCGCGGTCTCTGCGCACTCTGCGGTGATTGCCCTGCCCAAGGCGCGGGAATCTGCGGCGGCCTGCTTTTGCCAGCGAAGTCGGCGGTGTGGTATAAT
>ENA-UOUL01005402-UOUL01005402.1-bioreactor-metagenome-genome-assembly--contig:-NODE-5402-length-11108-cov-3.351464_pt1 | contig 11108 bp, 9 predicted proteins | sample MGYA00249838_ERZ747220 | MGnify/ENA primary metagenome ERZ747220 (study PRJEB28778, sample SAMN05720191) | bioreactor metagenome | isolation source: Anaerobic biogas reactor | place: USA:Washington...
ATCGTGCGGTCAAAAGCTGAAAGGGCTTTTTCGTAAAACCCGGGTTTGATACGGGATGCCAGGCCGCGGATTTGTGCCTCCTCTTGAGGAAGCGTTTCCGCAATTTGTTCCAGACCCTGCGAAGTCATATATAGTTTTCTGATAAATCTTTCGCTGTAGAGGCAGAATTCCTTCTGCTTTTCCCTGCCCATATCTGAGAGTGTCTCCCAGATGGCAAAGGTATCAGGTAATATTTCAGATTATAAAACATTTACGAAAAGAGCATTCAGCTATGGTAATTTAACCTGTCACGACAACAGGTATTTATCCGTTTTTGCTCCACATGATGTCAGCGGAATAATTAATACCTTCGGGCGGGAAACATTCATTGACAGGCTGGAAAAAAGGGGATATTTAGCCCGGCTGCCCAAATCAGGAGATAAACGAATAGCCAATATCGCACTTACATCCTCAGGAGAAGAGTTACTCAGTACTATTCCACCGCTTCTACACGAACAATTATCGACTAAACTCCAGAGTCTGGATGAACCCGAAATCAGAAAAGTTGAAAACAGTCTGGAAACTCTTGTGAGGCTGCTGGATATTGAACAATTGGAAGCATCTCCCCTGATTACATTAGAAGTTGATATTGAGAATGATAATGCACTAAATACAAGCCAGTAATAATATTTTACGGCATCTCTCGTCTTTTCTTTCTTCGGCAAAATCAGGATTAATTTAGGTATATTCCTTCATTTGTAGTATTTTTGTTCGCATTGAATCTATATGCTATTCTTATGATTTACAATACTGTCCAGAAAGAGATTGCGAACAAGATTGATGAAGAGCCAAAATTGTCAAACTGGAAAGACTGGAAATGGCAACTGAAACATGCTATCAGATCGCTGGAGAAATTTGAATACCTGACAGGAATAAAGTTTGACGAACAGGAACGGATTAAGCTGAAAGCTGTCTTCGATAAGTTTCCCCTCTCCATCACACCTTATTACCTTTCATTGATCAATACTGATAATTTCAGGTCTGATCCTGTTTTCAAACAGTCATTTGGCAGGGTTGAGGAACTGATTACATTAGAATCTGAACACAGGGATCCCCTGTCAGAGGATGAAGACAGTCCCGTTCGGGGGATTACCCACAGGTACCCAGACAGGGTGCTTTTTCATGTCAGCAATATCTGTTCAATTTACTGCAGGCATTGTACAAGAAAAAGAAAGGTAGGTGATATAGACTTTATTCCGTCGAAAGAACAGTTGTCCGAAGGAATAGAATACATCAGGAGAACCCCCCAGGTAAGAGATGTACTTCTGTCAGGAGGGGATCCTCTGATGCTTTCAGATGAGAAACTCGACTGGTTGCTTACGGAAATACGTAATATCCCGCATGTGGAAATAATTCGTATAGGAACGAGGATGCCGGTAGTGCTTCCGTACAGGATCACAGACAATCTGGTCTCTGTGATGCAAAAGCACCACCCCCTCTGGATCAATACTCATTTCAACCATCCCAATGAAATCACCACATCTTCAAAACAGGCTATAGCAAAACTTGCGGACGGAGGATTTCCGCTGGGCAACCAGTCAGTTCTTCTGGCCGATGTGAATGACTGTCCGAGGATCATGAAACTGTTATTGCACAAGCTGGTACAGAACAGAATCCGCCCTTATTATTTATACCAGTGTGACCTTTCAGAAGGATTGGCGCATTTCAGAACCCCCATTGGGAAAGGCATTGAGATCATGGAAAGCCTGATCGGACATACAAGTGGCTTTGCACGGCCGACATATGTAATAGATGCACCTGGCGGAGGAGGGAAGATTCCCATTATGCCTAACTACATCATTTCCTGGTCAACGAACAAAATCGTGTTGCGAAATTACGAAGGTGTGATCACCACCTATAAGGAACCCGACAGCTATGAACCGATAATGTGTGACCGAAATTGTAAAGACTGCAAGCTGGATCTGAACTTAAATGAGACTGATGAAGCCGATGCGGTAGGTATTGAAAAGCTGCTTTCCGATTCCAATGACATCATATCCTTAATACCTGGAGACAATGAAAGGCTTCAAAGGAGGGATAACAATGCGTGATCAGGTAACAGAAATTGGCAAAGGCTCCATTATTCAGCATGGTAAACACAATGACAGAATATATTTAATCAGGTTATGCGAAGATGACCTGGGTATAATTCTCCAGTCAATATCAAATCTGGCAAAAGAGAATGATTATTCTAAAATATTCTGTAAAGTGCCTAAATACATCGCTCCCCTGTTTTTTGCAGACGGCTATATACTCGAGGCATACATACCGGCTTTCTTCAACAACAAGGAGGACGTATTCTTTCTGTCCAAATTCCTGAATTCTGACAGACTCCGTAATATCGAGCATTCTCAATTAAAGAAACTGCATAATCTGTTGACAGAGAACATGAATGGCACACCAAAAGTTAATTCTGCCTATAAGGTCAGAATTCTTTCCGGATCAGATGTGCCACAAATGACTGAAATATATTCCGAAGTGTTCAAGAGCTATCCTTTCCCTATTCATAACCCGGAATACATACTGAAAACCATGCATGAGGATGTGGTTTATTTCGGGGCGGAAAAAAATGGGAAACTTGCTGCACTGGCATCTTCCGAAATCGATCGCGAAGCCGGTAATGCTGAAATGACAGATTTCGCCACACATCCTGCTTACCTCGGTAACAGACTTTCGGGGATTCTATTGAGATCCATGGAAGAAGAAATGAAAGAACAGGGAGTACATACTCTGTACACAATAGCCAGGTTGAATTCATTGCCGATGAACAAAACATTCTTAAGAAATAAATACCGCTATTCGGGGACACTCATTAAAAACACAAACATCTCAGGCAGGATTGAAAGCATGAATGTCTATTACAAACATCTGTAACATGCGGATAAAAAAGGTTGTCAGAATCTGAACTATTGCAGATGAGTTGGATTGACATAACGCTTATATGCATTTATCTGGCAACAATGCTTGGCGTTGGGGTGTACTTCATGCGTAAAAATAAATCAACGGATGATTATTACGTAGGAGGAAGGAAACTCAGCAGTTTGCACATCGGTCTGTCAGTAGTGGCAACAGACGTCGGAGGCTGTAATATATACAGATACCGTGCAATGGATCATCTTAATGTCGGGGTTGCTGTTTGTGGGCCTGCCAGTTGCATTCGTAAAGATCGGCGGGCTGAAACGATAGTGAATACGCTGGAACCTTCTTTTCTCAGCCTGACTGCAATAAGCTGGCAGACAATTGTCAACTGGATGATCACCATTATTCCTATCTGGTTTATTGGCATGACCCTTTATCAAAGGATTTATGCCTCGAAAGACAGAAAGACCGCACAAAAAGGATGGCTTATCGCAGGGCTTTTCGAGTATCCCATAATGGCTTTCGTCGGGGTAATCCTGGGAATGTTCGCCAGGGTAGCCCTGGAAAATGGTCTGTTGCCTGGCTATTCTATGCAAAATCTCGATGCTGAAATGGGACTGCCGGTTTTGATAAGGACAGTGCTGCCTGTAGGATTTTTAGGAATTGTACTGGCAGCATATTTCTCAGCCATCATGTCAACCGCTGACAGTTGCCTCATGGCTGCCTCGGGCAATATACTGGCTGATGCATAACAAGTTGTTGATAACCCGGTGGCTGACATCAGGGAGGTTATGAAGGAACATGCAGCAATCAGTGAAATCAATCTCTGGCCCGGCTTTGCCCCTGAATTATCCCTGTCAGGTTACCTTCTCCCTGTTGGATAAATACTTCAGGAAGAGTTTATTTTCAACTATTTCACTTATTTCCCTGACCGCAAGAAATATCTCCGTATATGTGGTGTATAATGGAGTAATCCCAAGGCGTATATTGTCAGGCTCGCGAAAATCAGGAATGACTACATAATCTCCCACACCCGGATCTATCAGGGCCTTGCATATACGGTAGGCCTCCGGATGACGCAGCGATACATGTGATCCCCGTTTTTCAGGATCGAGGGGAGATCCCGGCCGGAAGCCCAGAGGATGAAGAAATTCCTCAGCAAGCTTTAAAAGGAATTCAGACTGCTCAACGCTTTTCTTCCGGATCCTCTCCATGCCGGCCTCGTTCATCATATCGAGGGTGGGTTCAATGGTTTTCAGGGCTAATATCGGAGGTGTGCCGGCCAGGAAACGGCTGATGCCTTCACCGTGACGGTATTCCAACGTAAAATCAAAGGGATTCTTCTCACCAAACCATCCCCATATGGGTGATGAAAGTTTATCCTGTAGATCCTTTCGTACATACAGGAATGCAGGTGATCCGGGACCACCATTGAGGTACTTGTAAGTGCATCCCACTGCAAGATCGGCCCCTGATGCGTTCAGTTCACCGGGAACCGCACCAATACTGTGGCTCAGGTCCCACAGCATCATCGCCCCCTTCGTGTGAACGAGCGATGTGATCTCCCTCATATTATACCTGAAAGCAGACTTGAATGCCACATGCGAGAGTGAGACCAGCGCAGTATTGTCATCAATATTTGCCTTCAGATCCCCGGTATCGATCGTCAAGCCATCTCTTGAAGGAACAACAGTCAGTTCATATCCGTCCCCGAACGCCTTTACCAGTCCCTGCAGGATATAAATGTCAGAAGGAAAGTTCAGTTCATCTGTCACGATCCGTCTCCTTCCCTCTTTATACTTAAGCGCTGCATGGGCCAGTTTGTAAAGGTTGACCGAAGTTGTATCAGTAACAATCACCTCACCTTCGGAAGCACCGGCAATACGGGCAATCTTATCTCCCAGCTCCCTGTTCTTCGTAAACCAGTCCGCGTTCCAGCTTCGTATCAGTCGCTCGCCCCACTCAAGGTTAACAGTCCGGTCCACTATTGCCTTGCTCTCAGCAGGCAGTCGGCCCAGTGAATTGCCGTCGAGGTAGATCAACTTTTCATCACCTGAAATGAACCTTGACCTGTACGCAGAGAGTTCGTCCTGCTCATCCAGGGCCAGGGCTTCCTTGTATGCCGATTCCATCTCCATGTCTACTCCTTTTCAATAATTTTCAATATCTCCGGAAGCGCCAGTCTTACCCATTCTGTATACATCTTGCCTGACGGATGCAGGCCATCACCGGCAATAAGAGTCAGATCTGTTTCTGCAAGCCTTGAAACGGCAGTTACGTCTACCCAGACAACTCCCCTTGAAAAAGTGATCTCTTCTTTTACAGCATTATACTGGTCTATCTCCCTGGCAATTTTCTCCCTGTCCCTGCCCGAGGCAAACGGGGTCACTCCCCAGTCAGGGATTGAAAAGACTATGACCCTGGAAGTGTCGTTTCCTGCAAACCTGATCGACTGATCTATTAGTTCGCCGAATTCCTTCCTGTAAATATTGATATCCAAACCCCTGTACTGATTATTTACACCTATCAGGAGGCTGACAAGATCATACGGACCCTGTGGGTTGGCAGCTCTTATGCCAGCCTTCAGGTCCGCTGTCGTCCAACCGGTAACTGCAATGATCTGTGGTGCTTCCACATACCATCCACGCTCAGTCAGTGAATCTGCTATCTGAACGGGATAACGCATGGCAGGGTCAATGCTTTCACCTATCGTGTATGAGTCTCCCAGAGCCAGGTATCTCAGACTGTCCCGTCCTTGTTCCATCTTGTCACCGGTATCCGGATTTTCAATAAGTGATTGCTTCTTACCCTCATTACTGCATGAAAGAACTATGAGGATGACCAGAAATGTAAAAACAGATCTTCTCATTGACATTTTAATGAGGGGTTAAGATACTGCTAATAATAATATGCAGCTGTTTGAAAGAGTATCATTTTACCCACTCCTTTCCTATCGTAATCTTTATCCAACTGAAATAATAATGGACAACATTAAGCGATTCAGCAATGATAACAGAGCCGATGTCCGCCTGGTCCGTCTGAGCTATTTGCTCCGCCAGAGGTTGGGCAGAAACTGATAATATAGCAGGTGCCGCCAGGTAGACCAGTCGTGACCGCCATGACCCCCCGTATAATATTCATGCTCGATTTTGTGTTTTTCCAGGGCTTCATGCAGAACCAGGCACCTTCGCCCCATGAATCCTTTTGCTTCTTCAGTACCCTGACCAACAAAGAGGTAATCTACCTTTTCGTTTACTTTCGGATCGTTCAGGAACTGTGCCAGCGATATTTCCGCATTTGTATCCCCGGCGCTGAGGATACCGAAATTTGCAAACAGGTCAAGCGAACGAAAACCGATAAACATACTGTGACGGCCTCCCATTGACAACCCTGAGATGGCCCTGCCTTTTGGTGACCTGACTGTGCTGTAAGCCTTGTCAACCAGTGGAATTACATGGTTCCGGAGCTCTTTTTCAAGAATATCGAAAGTCAGTTCGGTATGTTTGGGATGATTCCGGTGAATTACCTGGTTGTTGGGGATGGCAATAATCATCGGGACTGCTTTCCCTTCGGCCAGCAGGTTGTCCAGAATAAAATTCGCCCGTCCGTCGAACACCCAGTTGGACGGCAGCTCGCCGCTTCCACCCAGCAGATACAATACCGGGTATTTTTTCTTCGGGTTATAACCCGGAGGAGTATAAACGTAGAGTTCGCGCTCACCGCCGGTTACGTCCGAATGATAGACATGGCGCGTAACGGTTCCGTGAGAAACATTCCGGGCATCGTAATATGCAGGCCCGTCGCCATGCACGATCAGCTCACTGTAAGGCGGCATGGCTGTAAAAGCAGCGTAAGTGTTGTTCGGATCAGGAATCTGAAGGCCGTCTACATTGAAATGATAAGCGTACATATCCGGTTTGAGCGGCCCGATTGTCAGGGTCCATATACCATCGTCACCCTTTGTAAAAGGAATAGGCTCCCGGCCAAGGTTATTGGTCGTGTGGATTGCCCCGGCCGGCAAAACAACCTTCTGTGCGTTGGGAGCTTTTAACCGGAAAGTAACTGTATTGTCGTCGCGCACCTCGGGCGAATTCACATTAGCGCTGAACGGAATCAGACCTTCCGTATCCTTTTGCGGATTGTAATCGAGATTCACGTTGGACTGTTGCGCCTTTAATCCAAGATGCATTAAAAAAACAAAGCCGACTATCGAAATCAAATGTTTCATTTGCTGTATGTTATCGATTATTTATTCTGAAATAAAAGCTGGGCAAAATAATACAGGCTCTTACGCCATGTCTGAAATTCGTGGGCAGTTCCAGGCGCTTCGTAATACACATTGTTTATTCCGGCTTTATCAAGAGTCTCATGGATGGCCCGTCCCGTGTTCGGACCTTCTTTTGAACCCATGCTGATGAAGAATACTTTCACCTGTTTGTTGAATTCATCCGGCTTTGCCAATAACCCATTGTAGCCGGTTTCAATGCCGGGAAATCCGAACGGGGCGCTGAAAACACCAATATTGGCAAACTTGTCAAGATTGGCCTGCGAAATCTGGTAAGTTTGTGTACCGCCGAGTGAAAGACCTGCGATAGCACGGTTTTCACGGTCGGGCAACGTCCTGAAATGTTCATCGATGGCAGGAATAATGTCAGTAACAATGGTTTCAGTAAATTCGTCCCAGAAATTAGGGCCCTGTCCGGGACCGCCACGACGGCCCGGGCGCTGCCCTTCTGGCCGGGGCAGTATCTTGCCGGACTTATCGCGTATGGGTGTCCCGAAACCCCTGGCAATCCCGCCGTCTTCCATCACCACAATCATTGGCTTTGCCTTTCCTTCCGCAATCAGGTTGTCGAGAATGAAGTTAGTGCGTCCCTGGTTTGGCCAGGCGCGCCTGTCTTCACCCATCCCGTGCTGCAGATAGAGTACCGGATAACGCTTCTTTTTATCCTTGTCGTAACCGGGTGGTGTATAGATATAAGCATGGCGGGTTTCGCTGAAAGTTTTTGACCAATAGTGGAATGATCGAACCTCACCATGCGGAACATTTTTGATGTCATAGAAATCGACACCTTTCTCCGGAATTTCAATGCCGCTCATGATCTTACTTGCACCAAAAAAGGTCTCACTTGACGGGTCGGCCACATCAACACCGTTGATTTTAATTGTGTAATAATGGAAACCGGGGTCCTGAGGCCTGGTTATACCTGTCCAGAAACCGTCCTCCCCTTTTGTGAGAGCAACATTGCCAAGACTTACCGAAACACTTGTTGCATCAGGGGCACTCAACCGGAAATGGACTCTGCTCAGAGAGTCGATCCGGGGATAATCAGCACCCGGAATGTTGGTTAACGCCGGTTTGGTCCCCTCGGGAAAAACAGTTTCCTGTGCAAACCCAACCATGCCAATAGAGATGAGCAGCAACGCTAATAATAGATTTTTCATGTCTGTTTTTTTAAGATTATCCGGTTATTATTTCAGCCCGCTGTTCTTTATGCGGAAATAGTCGAAAGAAACATCAAAGGGCGTGTCTGGTTTTGTTGTATCAGAATCGAACCAGAACGTACTCTTCATGTATTGAGCCACTGTCCCATCGCATACGATCAGGCCCGCTCTGATGTCTTTCAGCAGCAGGTTTGCCGTTCCGAGCAACTCGTACTTAACCCCGTCAGTTGAATAATATGCCGTGTAAATACTTCCTTTCTTCTCCAGTTTAAGATTCAGAGTATTGTCTCCAATGATTTCATTTTTTAAGTTGAAAGTTGCAAGTGATTTTGCAATGCCGTTTTCTTCCATAACCAGGTCAATTGTGCCGGGTTGCACTCCCCTGGCCCGGGTTGTCTTGACCACAGCCCTGAACATCAGCTTCACAAAATTATCGTCGTCCTGGTAAGCCAGGATTCCTGCATTCTCGGGTTGCGACGGAGACCTGGAACAAACCAGGCGGGTTTCAATTGTCCAGTCGTTGTTTGCACTTTGAAGCAATATATTTCGTGCATTGTTCGGAGCCTCCAGAACACCTCCCCTTTCAGCTGTGATTGTCAGCGAACCTGGTTTTAAGGATAAACTTCGGGTTGATTTGTTTTCGCGAACCCATTCCCATCGGGAGTCAACAGCGGCGCCGTTGAATTCGTCGCTTACCGATTCAGAATCAAAATTCAGGTAATATACATTCTTTTCCAGGGTGATATTATCGATCAATTGCACTGTGGCAGTTCCCGGAATTGCCCTGGCCTGTTCAATCTCAACCGAAATTCCGCTGCTCAGAGCCTCAGCTTTCACTACCGGTATTTTCGAATTCCTCTTCAGCAGGTAGCTGTACGCCTTTACATCTTTATCAAATCCCGGGATTTTTTTTCCGTTAACTGTTACGGATTTGGGATTCAGGTCTGGCATAACCTTGACCGGGTAGCTGTTTGAAACGGTTGTCCCGTCGATTGTAACATAAGCGAAAATGGATGCCACACCTACGCCCGTTGCTGTTACCCTGCCCCTCTCATCAACATCGGCAACTGCGGGGTTATTGCTTTTATACTTAACATCAGCTTTTGTGATGTCATAGAAGCTATCGTCAGACATACTTGCGGTAACACTTGTCTGCACTGCATCTCCGGGCTTTAGCACCACCCTGTCACTCTCGGCCACAACAGTTGTCAGGACAGGTTTATAGCTTCCGCTCATTCTGGCCTCCACCTCTCCTTTTATGTCCCGTGAGGATGCGCCTATCTCAAAGATATACCTGCCCGGGTCGAATGTAATTTTCCCTTTTTCAGTGTCCCAGAACCAAAGATCTTCACAGTTGATATCGATTGAAACTGTTTTTACCTGGCCGCGGGGAACGGTCACCCTTTTGAATCCTTTCAGCCTTTTTATTGGTCTTTCAAGGGATGCGGGACTGTCCGGTGTTTTCACATAAACCTGCACCACCTCATCTCCGTCAACAGTTCCGGTATTCTGAACATCAACACTGACAGTGATCTTATCGTTAGGTGTAATGCTGGTTTTGCTGATGGCAAAATTGCTGTATTCAAATGTGGTGTATGACAGACCGTATCCGAACTCGTAGGAAACATCCCTGTTGAAATACATGTAAGTGCGTCCGTTGGTGCCGTCACCGCGAAGATTGTAATTATTGAACTCTGGCAGGTCTGTCAGTGACTTATGCCAGGTTACATTCAGCTTTCCGCCCGGATTTACATCGCCGAACAGTATTTTCGCCATAGCTGTTCCCTGAGCCTGACCGTTGTAACCTGTCCAGATAATACCGGTCACATCCGCAAGGTGTTTAAACTGTTCCACCTCAACCATTCCCATTGTTTGCATCACTACAATTGTATTGGGATTAATTGCGGCCACTGCTTTTATCAGTTCATTCTGATTGCCAGGCAGGGTCAATGCAAAACGGTCCGATTCCTCTCTGCCTGTGGACTGGTCTGTGCCCACGAAAATCAGGGCTACATCACAGCCTGCGGCCAGGTTAAGCGTTGCGGCATCGATCTCCTTCTCTGCTTCGCGATACACAAGCACAAGTGTTTGGGGACCTGTGATGCCCAGGGTGTTGATTTTCACTGGAACAGTCCTGGGGCGTGCCCAACCTGGGAATCCTCCTCTTTCCGGAGGGCTGCTGATTCTTTCCGAGGCCAGAACATTGCCGGCGGCAGAGCCAACCCTCACTTCCAGAATACCGCCATCGGCGGATGAACTGAGGTTGAACCTTATCGAATCGACGTTTGTGATATCGATATTATCATAGGCAGTCCAGTCGCCGTCCTTTATTCCGCTTATTACAGTCCGGCCATATCTTGACGCTACAATAAGACCCGGAGCAGAAGAGGCAAATTTTGTTGCATCATATTCTTCCAGCACCTGACCATTCCGGACTGTCGAAAAACGGTTCACGGTTAAAAAGTCGGTCTTTCTGTCGGTGTTTCCGCTGATCACAGAAACTATCTCGGTATTCAGGTTATGCTCCTTAATGTAGTTCTGAATCCCCACAAAAGTAGTCTTATTACCGAAAGTAGACACCCTGTAAAGACTCAACCTGAAAGCTTCTACTGCGGGATAGTAGACAAACAAGACTATTATCAGAAAGGTAGGCACCAGCAAAAGATATGGTAACCACTTTCGCATTCTCCACCTCCAGATCAAGTGAAGCGGGCCTTGAGCCCGCTTCACTCAGAAAAAGATAGGACTAATAGTTTGCTTCGTTA
>ENA-UOUL01005403-UOUL01005403.1-bioreactor-metagenome-genome-assembly--contig:-NODE-5403-length-11107-cov-3.063373_pt1 | contig 11107 bp, 8 predicted proteins | sample MGYA00249838_ERZ747220 | MGnify/ENA primary metagenome ERZ747220 (study PRJEB28778, sample SAMN05720191) | bioreactor metagenome | isolation source: Anaerobic biogas reactor | place: USA:Washington...
GGGCCTGCTGTTCATGGGGGCGGGGGCAGTCCTCGATGCCACGCACACCAAGAACCTGGAGGAACTGGGAGGCCTGGCCAAGAGGATGAGGTGGACGGGGGTGCTGTTCTTCATCGGGGTGCTGTCGATCTCCGCCATCCCTCCCTTCAACGGTTTCGTCGGGGAATGGCTGATGTTCCAGTCCCTGCTGCTGACGCAGAACATCACCGATCCCATGGTAAACCTACTTCTCCCCGTGGCCGTGGCCGTCCTGGCCCTCACGGGGGCACTGGCAGCCGCCTGCTTCGTGCGCATCTTCGGAGCTACGTTCCTGGCCAGGCCGAGGAGCAGGCACGCCGCGGAGGCCCAGGAGGTCCCCCGGAGCATGCTCGTGGGCATGGGGATCGCCGCCGGGCTGTGCGTGCTCACCGGCGTTCTCTCGATATTGATAGTTCCCGAGATCGACAAGGTGACCTCCTCCCTCCTCGGTGTGAGCATCGCCGGGAAGCTGGTCAACGGCCTCATCCTCAGCCCGCCAGCAGGGGAGTTCTCCAGCATGAGCCCCCTGGCCATCGGCGTTCTGCTAATGATCGCCATACCCGCATCCCTGGCCATCTCCCGTTTTCTAGGCGGCAGGCACAAGGTCGTGACCGGGGACACCTGGGACTGCGGCACCCCCCTAACGTCGCGCACCGAGTACAGCGCGTCCGGGTTCTCCGAGCCGATCAACCGCATCTTCAAGTCCGTGTACCGGCCGCACATCGAGGTGAGGACGGAGTACACCACATCCTCGCTCATCAAGAGACGGATCTCCTTCTCCCGTAGCATCGAACCGGTGTTCGAAAGATATCTCTACGCTCCCACGATCGGCCTGGTATTGGCGTTGGCCAGACGCCTGGGGTTCATCCAGAGGGGAAGCATACAGGCCTACCTGGCGTACATCTTCGTCGTCCTCCTGGTACTGCTGGTGGTGTTCCGATGATCGTAGAGGTCCTGCAGACCATCCTGCTCGTGGCCATCGCGCCCCTCATCACCGGCATCATCCGCAAGGTCAAAGCCTATCTGCAGAGCAGGACCGGCCCCAGCATCCTTCAGCCCTACCGGGACCTGAGGAAGCTGTTCTCCAAGGGTTCAGTGGTATCAAAAGATGCCTCCTGGGTCTTCACCATCACTCCCTACGTCTGCCTGTCCGCGATCATGGTGGCAGCCCTCCTCGTCCCAGTAATCTATGCCCGGACGTTCGGGTTCGTGGGCGACCTCATAGTGCTCATCTATCTCCTATCGATGATGCGGTTCTTCATGGCCCTGGCGGCCCTGGACACCGGCTCCGCCTTCGGGGGCATGGGGTCCAGCAGGGAGATGTACATCTCCTCCATCGTGGAGCCCACCATGCTGCTGTCCATCTTCGCCATGGCCCTGGTCGCGGGGACGACCTCCCTGGGCAACATCGCCGACGGCATCGCCACCAACGGCTGGGACCTGGTGGCCCCCACCCTGCTTTTGGCCGCGGCGGCCTTCTTCATCGCCACCTTGGCAGAGAACGCCAGGGTGCCCTTCGACAACCCCGCGACGCACCTGGAGCTGACCATGATCCATGAGGCCATGCTCCTGGAGTACTCGGGAAAGCAGCTGGCGCTGATGGAGATATCCTCAATGACCAAGCTCATCATCTTCCTGGCCATCCTTTCCAACGTATTCTTCCCCTGGGGTATTGCCACCGACCTCACGGTCCTGTCCCTGACCGGTGGCCTGCTGGCCTTCCTGGTGAAGGTCCTGGTGCTGGCAGTGACGATCGCGGTCATCGAGTCCGCGACGGCCAAGATGAGGCTGTTCCGCCTGCCCAACATCCTGACCGTGGCCTTCATCCTCTCCCTTCTCGCTGTCATGTCCTTCTACATACTGGGGGCGACCTGAATGGCTTTCTCCACCACCACCATCATCGACGGCCTGGCCGCGGCCATCCTGCTCACCACCTTCATAGCCATCGCCAGCAACCGTATGTTCTCCCTGGTCCGCCTGTTCGCCCTGCAGTCAGTGGCCCTGGGGCTGCTGGCGATGTCCGTGGCCTCCATCACCGGCGCGGGGCACATCTACGCCGTGGCGGTCCTGACCATCGGCATAAAGGGAGTGGTCATACCCTGGATGCTGCTGTACGTTATGGACAAGATAAGGACCACCAAGGAGGTCGAGCCCCTGGTCAGCATACCCCTGTCCCTACTGCTGTGCGGGGTCCTGACCGCAGTGGCGTTCTACATAACGGAGCCCATAATCTTCACCAGCGGGACCATCACCACCATCACCAAGAACTGTCTGGCCATCTCCCTGGCGGTGGTTCTCATCGGCTTCTATACCATGATCGCGCGCAAGAAGGCGGTCACCCAGATCATGGGGCTGCTGACCATGGAGAACGGCCTGTTCCTCGCGGCCATCTCCGTCACCTACGGAATGCCCATGATCGTGGAGCTGGGCATCTTCTTCGACATTCTGGTCGCGGTCCTCATCATGGGCATGTTCGCCTTCCGCATAAACAAGACCTTTGACAGCGTGGACACCACCATCCTGAGGAGGCTGCACGATTGATCGAGTATATCCTCCTCATACCCCTGATCATCGCCGCCTTATGCTACCCTCTGCGCAGGAGGGCCTTGGTGGAGGCGGTGGCGGTGGCAGGCTCGGCGGTGACCCTGATAGCATCTCTGTCGATCTCCTACGAGGTGTTCACAACCGGGACCCTGGACGAGGGCCTGCTGTACATGGACGCCCTGTCCGCCTACGTTCTGCTCCTGGTCTCCCTGGTCGGACTCCTGGCCTGCTTTTACTCCATATCCTACCTCCGCCGGGAGCTGGAGGAGGCCAAGATAGCCTTGGAGCAGACCCCGTAGTCTTGGGACTACGGATGGTTGTGCGGGGAGGATGCGGATGCTGTCGGTTCTTGGAGCGGATGTGGGGGGGACCAAGATCGCGGTAGGCCCCGTGGACCCGGTGGGAACGCAGCTCGCACCTCCCATCGTCGATCTCAGCCACACGGAAGACACCGAATCGTTCCTGGCAGGGCTGGAGACCACCTTGCGCCGTGCCATGACCCAGTTCGCCGACTTCGCCCCGGGAGCCGTGGGATTGGCCTGCGCCGGCACCGTCGACAGTGATCGTGGAGTGGTGGTGACTTCGCCCAATCTGCCTCTGCGTGAGGTCCCGTTGGCCCCGCCGCTCCGGGAGGCGTTCGGCGTCCCCGTGGTGCTGGAGAACGACGCGAACGCGGCTCTGCTCGGTGAGTCTGTGGCCGGGGCTGCTCAGGGGCTTCGGCATGTGATCATGCTGACCCTCGGCACCGGGGTCGGCGGGGCGCTGCTGCTGGACGGGCGCCTGTACCGGGGCGCCGGCGGCGCGGCCGGGGAGTTCGGCCACACCGTGGTGCAGATGGGCGGCCTCCCCTGCCGGTGCGGCATGAAAGGGTGCCTCGAGATGTACGCCTCGGGTCCCGCGCTGGCTCGCTACGCGAGCGCCCGGGTCCGCGACCCCGAGCGCGATCCGGGTAACGCGCTGCTCCACCTGCGCGAGCAGGGACTGCTGAGCGGGGGAGCGGTGGCCCGCCTGGCCAGAGAGGGGCATCGAGGCGCGGTCGAGGCCGTTCAGCAGCTTGCCGAGTGGCTGGGTGTCGGTCTCGCCAATCTCACCAACATCTTCAACCCCGAGATGATCGTGGTCGGGGGCGGGGTGGGGGAGCTTGGAGAACTCTTGCTGCGCTATGCGCGCGAGCACCTGATGAAGAACGCCATGCCGCCTGGGAAGGACCAGGTGCGGTTGGCGGCGGCGGAGTTGGGCAACAAGGCCGGTCTGGTGGGCGCCGGGCTTGCGGCTTGGGACCTGGTGCGCAGTCCGGGCGCGGCTCCGGCCGGCGGCGGGGCCGCCGCGCGGGGCACCGTGACCTCTGGGCCGGCGGCAGCCGGGTTGACGATCGACGAGCCGGCGGGCGACGAACCGGCGGCCGGCTGACGCCGCCGGCCGGGGGCTGGTTCATGCTCTACATCTGTCCTACGCCCATCGGGAACCTGGACGACGTCACCCTGAGAGTGCTGGGTGTGCTGAGGAAGGCTGATGTCGTCGCCTGCGAAGACACCCGCCACACGGGTATCCTCCTCAAACGTCATGGGATAGCTGCCGCCGGACTCGTCAGCTTCCACGAGCACAACGAGGAAGAGCGGGTCCAGAGGCTGCTGCCGCTCCTGCGGCAGGACAAGGTTGTGGCGGTGGTCAGCGACGCTGGGATGCCCGGTCTTTCCGATCCGGGGTTCACTCTGGTGAGGGCCTGCATCGCCGAGAACCTTCCGGTGACCGTGCTGCCTGGGCCTTCGGCCGTCTCCACCGCGCTGGTCTCGTCGGGGCTCCCGGTCGACCGCTTCGCCTTCGTGGGATTCCTGGCGAGGAGCAGGGCGAAGCTCCTCGAGCAACTGACGCGCTTCGAAGGCACGGGCGCCACTCTGGTGGCGTTCGATTCTCCCAGGCGGATCAGGGCCTCCGTGGCGACCATAGGCGAACGATGGCCCGGCCGTCAGCTGGCGGTGTGCCGGGAGCTGACCAAACTGCACGAGCAGGTGGTGCGGGGAACGGCCGCGGACGTGCTGGAGGATCTCGGTGACCCGGTGCGCGGCGAGATCGTCCTCGTCATCGCGCCCGCTGCCGCGGCGGAGGGCGAAGGTTCTTGGACCCGGGCGATGGCGGCCGGCGGTCTGCCGGTCTCTGACGCAGAAGCCCGCGCCTGCTCGGCACTGGCCGACCTGGAGGCGCTGGGAGTAGGCACCAAGAAGGCCGCCGGCATAGTGGCGGGCCTCACCGGACTCGCGCCGAGGAGGGTCTACGATCTGGCGCTGGAGGTCAGGAAGGCCCGGATGGCGCGCTCGAGCGACTGACGGTCGCCTTCGACCAGGTTGGAGAAGCGCACCGGCCGGGAGCGCATCGCGTCCATGCCTGCGGGGACCGGGTTGCCCGGAGCGAGGCGCGGTACCTGGTCGAGGAGTCCAAGGTCGTCCTCAGGGAGCGGTTCGCCGGCATGCAGTCCTCTGAGGGCGCGCATCACGTCTGCGGGGAACTTGCTCCAATGGGCCGGTGACACCACGAGCATGGGCAGGTCGCGGGCGTGCCTGTCGGCGACCTCCCAAGCGACGGCCGTGTGAGGGTCTATCAGGTACTTCCGCTCCCTGTAGACGCGCCCGATGGTGCTGAGGCAGGTCTCGTTGTCCACCCAGTCGCCCACCATCTCCCGGCGTAGACGACCGAACGTGAGATCGTCCAGCTCGAACATGCCGGAGGTGCGGAGATCGTCCATCCAACCGCGCACCCCGAGCCCGTCCATGCTCAGCTCGTAGAGCATGCGCTCGAGGTTGGAGGAGATGAGGATGTCCATGGACGGCGACGCGGTTTTCACGAGGCGGCGGTCCGCGATCCGATACGTGCCGGTGGCCAGAAAGTCGGCAAGGACGTTGTTGGCGTTCGAGGCGCAGACCAGGCGATCGATGGGAGTCCCCATGCGTTTGGCGTAGTACGCCGCGAGGATGTTGCCGAAGTTGCCGCTGGGAACGCACACGTCGATGGGGTCGCCAAGGCGGCAGTACCCCTGGGCCGCCAGGTCGGCGTAGGCGCTGATGTAGTAGACGATCTGGGGCAGCAGGCGGCCCCAGTTGATCGAGTTGGCCGAGGAGAGTTTGAGGCCGTGGTCGCGCGCCAACTCCTCCGCGAACTCCTGATCGCCGAAGACCGCCTTGACCGCCGACTGACAATCGTCGAAGTCCCCCTGCACCTCGAACACGGTCAGGTTGCCGCCCGGCTGGGTGACCATCTGCCGCTGCTGCATGGGAGACACACCGCCTGACGGGTAGCAGACGGCGATCTTGGTGTGGGGGCGGTCGGCGAATCCGCTGAGGGCGGCGACCCCCGTATCCCCCGACGTGGCCACCAGGACGAGGAAGTCGGAGGTCGACCCTCCGAGCGTGCGCTTCTGCTCCAGAGCGGTGGAGAAGAAGAGGGGCATACACTGCAGCGCCATGTCTTTGAAGGCGAGCGTGGGCCCATGCCATAACTCGAGGGCGTAGCGGCCGCCGCCGAGGGCCACTACCGGGGCGATCTCGGGGTGGTCGAAGTTGTCGCCGTAGGCGCGTCGAGCGACAGACGCGACCTTGGTGGCGGAGATGTCCATCTCGAAAAGCCAGTAGATCTCAGCGGCGCGCTGCCAATAGGGCATGGAGGGCAACGCCTCGATCTGCGCCAGACCCAGCTCCGGTATCCGGTCGGGAACGAACAGGCCGCCCCCCGGAGCGATGCCTCGCAAGACGACCTCTGTGAAGGGCTGCGGGATCGGCAGAAGGGATCTGGTGTCGACGTAGTTGATCACAGCGTCCACCTGTTGTTCGGCGCTTTGCGGTCTCTTGGAGGATACCGTAGTGGGGAGGAGATAGGAAAGCCGACCCCGCGGGCCGGCTTTCCTCCATTCAAGGTCCGCCCGGTGCCGGCGGGTCTGTCCGACCCGTCCCGGGCTGCCTTCGTGTCTCTACGACGTCACCAGTAGCAGGAGATTGTAGAGCAGTTGCGCGCATTCTCCTCTCGAGGCCGGGGCGAAGAAGTCGTAGGAGGGGCCCACGCCGGCGAGCCCGTCCAGCAGGCCGGCATAGGCGAGCTTGCGGGCATTCAGGTAGTGCTCGTCGGGGTAGAACTGGCTCGCGCCGAAGCTGGGCGTGAACGAAGCCGGAGGCTCCGATAGGCTTGCCGCCCGTGCGACCATGGTGATCAGCTGCTGACGGGTGATGTGATCGTTTGGCGCGAAGGTGGTCGCGGTCTTGCCGGCGGTGAGGCCGTTGGCCTTGGCCACTGCTATGTAGTCGTGCGGGTAGATGTCGGCGAGATCGTCCGCGCCACAGTCGGTGAAGGGCTTGCTGCTATCGGACCAGTCGGCCTCAGAGACCGGCAGTCCCATGACCCCGACGATCATCTTGGCGAAGTGCTTGCGGAACACCGGGTTGTCCGGACCGAAAGTGCCATCGGTGTAGCCGGAGATGATGCCCTCGTCGGCGAGCGCGACTATGGCGGTGGCATAGGGGGTCACGCCGGGGATGACGTCGGTGAAGGAGCTGCCGCCCCCGCCGCCTCCGGGCGCGGTGGAGAAGCTCCAGGTCACGGGGGCCCCGGAGAGCGTCTGGCCGTCGGCCCCTTCGACGGCCGAGGTGAGGGTCACCTCGTAGGTGGCGCCGGTTTCCAGGTCGGCCGCTGGGTCAAGGGTGGCCGTGCGGGTGCCGGAGCTGTAGGCGACGGTCGCCGGAAGCGGGCTTCCGCCTGACTTCTGGACGTAGAAGGTGGCGCCCGTGAGGGTGGAGGCGTCCATGTTCTTGTCGAAGGTGGCCGCTATCGTCTGGCCCACCGGCACCGAAGTCGCCCCGGCGGCCGGGACCTTGGTGATCACGGAGGGCGCCTCCCCGGCAGTGGTGAAGCTCCATTCCACAGCAGAGGCAAGCGGCGTGTCTGCCTCGCTTTCGACGGCGGTGGTGAGCGTCACCTCATAGGTGGCGCCGGCCTCCAGATCTGCGAGGGGATCGAGGGTGGCCGTGTAGGTGGCGGCACTATAGGCCACGGTCGCCGGCAGTGGAGTCCCGCCCAGCCTGTTCACGTAGAAGGTGGCGCTGGTCAGTGTGGTGGGGTCCATGGCCCTGTCGAAAACAGCCGATATCACCTGGGTGACCGGCACTCCACTCGCTCCGTCGGTGGGCACGGTGCTGATCACGTGAGGCGTCACCGCGGTGGTAGTGAAGCTCCAGGTGGCGGGGGACTGCATGAACAAACCGTTCTCCGCTTTGACTGCCGTCGTGACGGTGACTATGTAGGTCGTGGCCGGCTGTAGAGCGGGGCTGGGCTTGAGGCCCAGCGTCTGATTGTCAAAGCCTTTGCTCATGGTGCAGTAGATCTTGCTGCCACCGGATTTCTGTATGTAGACCGAGTCGCTGTCGACGGTCGACCACTTGACTTCTTTGTCGAAGACGATTTGCACATTCGAGTCCACCGGTACATCTATGGCCCCCGCCGGGGGAGTATGGCTCTGTACTTCGGGCCAGGTGATGGTGTGGAATCGCCAGGACTGGGGGTTGAGCAGGTTGAGGCCACCGGGAGTCTCGATGGCGTTGGTGAGGGTGACCTCGTACGTGGAACCCGGCTCCAGGCTGCTGAGCGGGTCCAACGTCGCCAACCTCGTGGATGAGTAGAAATGGCGCGCACAGGACAAGTAGGCAAGGGAGGTCGTCTTCCTGATCTTGAATCCCGCCGTGAGGGTGCTTTCGTCTATTCCCATGTTCATCTTGACGCTGATGACGGGGTTGAGCGTCACTTCGGTCGCGTCAGGGGCCGGCGAGAAGTCGGAGGCACGGAGCCCAAGCGCAGGGTCAAAGGGGAGATCGCCTGGAATAACGGGGCCCGGCTCCCATGGCGGGGGTGTGGCCGCGGTCGCGCTGTTCTCAGGCGCCTGGTAGACACCTGCCAACAGAAGGCCCAATGCGACAGCCAGTAACAAGACGATCAACGGGGTTTTGCGTTGGAACAGGCGCTTCTTCATGGCCCCCTCCTTATCGCATGCGAACCGGGAGCGATCTGCTCCCTTCTTGAATTCGAGTATAGGCTTGTTGGACGGCGCGTCAATGGCCGTTTGCCCGGTTGGCGCCTGGGTGTCGGGCGTCAGGTGGCCTTCTGTTAGAATAGCCCGGCCATGGGCCGCTTCTACATCACCACCCCTATCTACTACGTCAACGACGTGCCGCACATCGGGCACGCCTACACCACCGCCGCCGCGGACGTGGCGGCGAGGTTTCACCGCCAACTGGGAGACGATGTGTTCTTCCTCACCGGCACCGATGAGCACGGCACGAAGGTGGAGCAGGCGGCGGCCGCCCGGGGGCTGACGCCCAAAGAGCATGTGGACGAGGTGGTGGTCAAGTTCAGGGAAGTGGCGGCGAAAGTGGGGGCCAGCAACGACTTCTTCATCCGCACCACCGACTCCGAGCACGAGCGGTACGTGCAGCAGTTCGTGCAGCGCTGCTACGATGCCGGCGATATCTACAAGAAGGCGTACTCGGGCCTCTACTGCCGGGCGTGCGAGGCCTACTACACCGAGGAGAACCTGGTAGACGGGCTCTGCCCCGACCACGGCACCGCCCCGGTGCTCATGGAAGAGGAGAACTACTTCTTCCGTCTATCCGCCTTCCAGGATCGTCTGGCGGCCCATTACCGGGACAACCAAGATTTCGTGCGCCCCAAGCACCGCTACAACGAAGCGCTGTCGTTCATCGAGCAGGGGCTGGACGATATCTCTATCTCCCGTTCCACGTTGAAGTGGGGCATCGGCGTACCATGGGACGAGACCCAGGTCATCTACGTGTGGGTGGATGCCCTCATCAACTACATGAGCGCGCTGACCTACGCTCCCGGCCAAGATCTGTTCTCGCGTTTCTGGCCGGCGAGCTACCACCTCATGGCCCAGGACATCCTCAAGTTCCACGGCGTGATCTGGCCGGCGCTGTTGATGTCGGCGGGATATGAGCTGCCGGAGCATCTGTTCATCCACGGCTACCTGAAACTCGGCGGAGAGAAGATGTCCAAGACGCGTGGGAACGTGATGGACCCCTTCCCACTCATCGAGCAGTATGGGGCCGACGCGTTCAGGCTGTACTGCCTGCGTGAGGTGAGTTTCGGGCAGGACGGCATGGTGAGCGAGGAGGGCTTCAAGGCACGCTACAACAGTGAGCTGGCCAACGAGCTCGGCAATCTGGTATCGCGGACCGTCTCCATGCTCGGCAAGTACCGGGGCGGCGCGGTGCCTGCGCCGCCACCCGGCTATGCCGATCCCCCGGAGTGCACCCACGCGCACCCCGGTTCGCCGCTCGCCGTGGAGGCGACCAGCACCTGTGCTTCCGTCCGCGCCCAGCTACAGGAACTGGACCTCACGGCGGCCTTGGAGACCATCTGGACCTTTGTGCGCCGTCTGAATCGCTATGTCGAGGAGCAGGCGCCCTGGAAACTGGCCAAGGAAGCGGCGGCCGAGGAGGCCGGGGCGGCCGAGGAGGCCGAGGCGGCCGAGGAGGCCGAGGCGGCCCCAGCGATTCTCGGCGACGGCAGAGCCGCCGAGGGCGCGCCGGGGCAAGCCGCCGGCGCCGTACCTGGGCCGGCCACCGTCGCGCTCAACGCCACTTTGTGGGATCTCACTGAGGGACTGCGGCTGCTGTCGGTGTTGCTCTACCCCTTCATACCGCAGACGGCGACGGCCATCAGGGAGCGGCTGGGGTTGACCCCTGCCGGCTCCCCCTCCGACACCGCGGCCGGTCCCAGTTGGGATGAGGCTCGGTGGGGGCTGCTGCCGGCCGGTCTCACGGTCATCTCGGGTGGCGCTCTGTTCCCTCGGATCGAGGACTGAGACTCTTGCGCTGTGGGCTCTCGCCCTGTAGGTTCTTGCGCAGTGGGTCCCTCGCGCAGCGGGTCCCTGCCTGCGCGGCACTCCCTGGCCGGAGCCCCCTGAGGTTGGGGCCAGTCGGATGCTGATCGACTCGCACACCCACCTCGACCATTGTCAGGAGGACCCGGCCTGGCTGGTGGCCGACGCCGCCGAAGCCGGTGTGGGGCTGATCATCCAGTCGGGCATCGACCTGCAGCGGTCTCGCTATTCGGTGGAGCTGGCCGAGCGGTTCCCGCAGGTGTACGCCACCGTGGGGTTCCACCCCCACGAAGCGGGGCGCTTGGACGATGCCGGCCTTGCCGAGATGGAGGAGCTGACCGCCCACCCGCGCGTGGTCGCCGTGGGGGAGACGGGCTTCGACTACTATCACGATCGCTGGCCGCACGGGGTGCAGGGTGAGGTGTTCGCCCACCACATGGAGCTGGCCCGGCGCGCGGGCCTGCCCGTGGTGGTGCACACGCGCGAGGCGGCCGCCGACACCCTCAAGTCGCTCGGCAAGCACGGGGCCGGCCTGACCGTGGTCCTGCACTGCTTCTCTCTGCCCGACCGGCTCGGCGAAGTCGTGGAGCGGGGTTACTACGTCAGCTTCGCCGGCAACGTGACCTACAAGAACGCGATCCACCTGCAGGAGGCGGCCGGAAAGGTCCCGGC
>ENA-UOUL01005405-UOUL01005405.1-bioreactor-metagenome-genome-assembly--contig:-NODE-5405-length-11104-cov-21.332185_pt1 | contig 11104 bp, 9 predicted proteins | sample MGYA00249838_ERZ747220 | MGnify/ENA primary metagenome ERZ747220 (study PRJEB28778, sample SAMN05720191) | bioreactor metagenome | isolation source: Anaerobic biogas reactor | place: USA:Washington...
TTCGTTTATGAACTGCAAGTAGATGGAGTAAAACCCCATCCCTAAAAGTCATGCTCGGGCCTGGGCTTTCTATTTCTGGATTTCCTTCTCCAGACTTACTATTTGGCCCCGATCCAGATAATCTCGATGGGTGAAAACCATGTCTACGATGGCGCCATCTGCATCGAACTGGGGCGCATAATACTGCAGGTATTCAAAACGCACCTGCACCTTCAGTCGATGCTTGGCCGGAGCGCAGAGCCCGGTTCCAGTAACCTCGTAGAGACTGTAATCACTGCATTGCTCGATCAGTCTGGGATTATTAAGCTGCATCTGCACCGTCTGGCCGTTGATATTATCAGCAAAGGAAGACTGCTCCAGCACGATAGAGGTCGGCAGATTTTCCACCGTGCGGTAGTCTCGCGACAGCACCTGATAGCTTTGCTCGATCCCCAGATAAACTGCCCCTTCCGCCAACTGAAAGGCCTGCTCCGCATCACGGCTGTTGCGACTGATCAGTCTTTCCATGACCGAGGTGTCCAGCATAGAAACGATCATTATGGTAAACAGCGACAGCAGTACCATCACCACTACCAGTATATATCCTCTCTGCCCCCTCACCCTGCCCATAAATTCCACCTTACTGCCCATGCCAGGCCCATCATGGCTAAAAAAGCCCCCCTCATGTCATCGCGCCCTAACGGGTACTACTGTTTGCAGTCCCTTCGGGAAAATACAATAGGTTGCACCCTACGGGCACCACTGATTTCAACTCTCTTCGGGAATATTTCATCTTAGGATGCAAGCCAAAGGCGTGGCGATCTCTGCCCTTATCTACGATTTGAGCTAATAGATATCGCCATTACGTCCCGCAGCCATCGCGGCAATCTCCCGCTCATCAACACCGTACCGCACAGACAAAACTCATCTGCAAACTATCCTCTTCCCTCTGCAACTCCACCTCCACCAACAAACACTCTTCACTCTCCACAAATCGCACCGACTTAACGTTTTCCGCTACCGGATTACTGGTCTTATAGGAGCGATAGAAATTACCATGTTCACTGTAGTAAGCCGTGGTCTTACCCTCGGTATCAGTGATTCGTAAGGTCTTGCCCCCGTTGATCACTTCAATATCCACCGCTGTTCTCACCTGATTTTGGATCACTTCCTGTACCACCCGTCCCGAATAGAGTAACTCCGCCTCGACTGACTGTTGGCGATGGCTGGTCTCCATGACCACCAGCATATTGAGCACCAATCCCAGCACTGCCAGTCCCAAAGCCAACCCCATCAGCAGATCCACCAATAAGGCACCCTTCTCATCAGTCCCGAGCTTTCTCCTCATATTTCGGGATCCAAACGCACGAACCCCAGCAAACACTCTTCCCACGGATGTTCTCCCTGTTCATTAGTTATCCAAATAGTTACTCGATATATCTCCGGGCAATTCGCTACTGGCACTACTTCCAATTCAGCTGCCAGACCTTCCGGCTTCGACACAGAAAAGGCTGCAGCATCACTGTTAAAAGAACAAGTCTCTCGTGGTGTAATGAAGCGTTCCGGATAGGCCTTCATTTCTTCCAATAGTGATGCCCCATAGGCACAGGCTAAGGTCTGATGCCCCGAAGAACCCAAACTGGCTGCCCCAACCGTTATGACATTTAAGACCAGTCCAGATATTAAATAGACCAGCACCAGAGATACCAGAACCTCAATGAGGATAAATCCGGAGTTTTCAGGAGGCCCAAGCCTGCGAAAGAAGTTGTATCTGCCGTTTTTCGCCAATATTTTTTACATCCCTGTAAATTTTTGCAATGTATTCTGGCTACCTTTGACTATCTCCTTTATTTTTATGGAAAATTTTATATATTTGCCTATTTATTTCTTGTAGGAGCAATGGTAGTATTGATATTAGGTATATTAGAGGAACAAAACTGTTGCTTTAGTCTCAAATTATACTCAGCCTGAATTTTTAGTTGCGGGGAGTACTTAATGTCTCGAAATAAAAAGCTTAGCTTAAAAAGAAAGCTTTCCGTTTCTGCATACAACCAAAGTGGAATAGCACTGCCGTTAGTGCTAATGCTTTTAATTGTTTTAAGCATCTTGGGTACAGCTGCATATACAGCCAGTCAGAGTTCGCTGAAGCAAAGTTCCCTTTTGGAAACCAATCTGAAATGCAAATACCTGGCACGCTCAGCAGTCGATGCTACTAAAGAAGCCTGGACAGCCAAGTGGATTGAGGATCCTGATTCTGTTCCTGTAAATCAAACATTTTACAACAAGTATGATGAAACAGCTAAGAAATTTGTCTCAGCCACAGAAGGAGATTATAACAGCGGGGATTATGTAATCAAAACAGTACTAACTTACCAAGACGGGATCTGTACCATAACCTCCACAGCCAAAATCGACACTAAAACTGCAACAGTAAAAGCCGTATCAGAAAAACTGACCGGTACAGATGTGGCGAGCACTGCGGATCCCTGGTATAAGCGATATGATTATAACGTTAGTCTTAATATATGGGTCCCGATTATTGGTACCATAGAAATCAAGCTTCCGCAGTGGTCCGAATGGTCGATTATGCCGGGAACTATTTCGCAAACAATAACCGATGACAAAGGAATGGAATACAATGCCACTTACCATGAAACCGAGGGAAAGGTTGTAATTCAAACGGGTGGAAGCCAACTCTTTGCCAATGGTACTGTTCTGGAAGATCTTAAAAAGAAAACAGGTCAGACTGTGCTGGGTCTTACTGACCAAACTCTTGATTCATTTCTTTTTATTTTGGATATGTTTTTATATCGAGATAATATTCATGATCTTACTAATGCATTAGGGGGAAACGCTCCCTTTAATTACAGTGTTACCGGCCTGCAAGCTAAAAGAATAGACTTTGAATGCCCGGTAAACCTTTATTGGAATTCTTCTGTCGTGCCAGATATTGAGTGGATTCGAGACTTGTTGAGATTGGGGGGACTTGATAATTTTGGTTATTTTCCCAACCCTCACAGTCTTATCATATCCGCTGAAGTAATTAATTTTAATGGTAAGCTTACAATTGGAAACTCAGCCTTCGGCAACCTTACCTTGAGCCTGCCGCCGGGCGGGGGCATACCCGGGGATGAAGTATACCGGGCAGTAGCAAAGCAAAATGCTGCAAGAAAAGCAGCCAATAACCCTAATGATCCAGTTGTAGATTTAAGCTTAATAGATAAAAATGCCAAATATGGAATTGTGCGTTTCGGTGGTACGGTGGAAGTTGAATTCGATAATATAAATCAGGTTTCTCTTGTTAATGGAAAAACCTTTTTCTTCCGCCCGATGAATGACCAAGCATTAAGCATAGGCACAGAACCCACTACTTTTACTGAGATTAATAGGCGTTTTGGCCTCAATATTACAGTGGGACCCACTGTGGATGATACCCTTTTTCAAACGCTAATAAGTAAAGGCTATTTGATTCCTGCTACGCAAAATGATATGCAAACTTATCGTAATGTTGTCTTTCATTATGAATAATGGCTATGAATAATGGCTGAATGGGTCAGGTGATAAGGTGCAAAGAGTAATTATTAAACATAAGAACAATTCCGGGATGACTCTGGTGGAAATCCTGGTATCTCTGGTGATACTCGGGTTAGTTTTGATGTCCGTTTTCCCGCTGGTGACCCAGAGCTTGCAGGTCGTCAACTTATCTAATACCATCGCCACACAGCTGTTCAGCCAACAGGATGAAATCGAAGTAGTAGCAGTGACCAAAGATGGGGCATTTCTGGAGGATGGTACCTTCATCCCTGTTTCGAGCTTCTCGGTTTTTACTGGCGATGATACCACCTGGGTTGCAGGTATGACTGTTGAGAAAGAGAAGCTAACTCGTTTTTTAGCTTCCCGCCTGGGTTACCGGAATTATACGTTCAACGTCTTTGAAGGTTATACTGCCTCTGAAGGAACCTTCAAAATCGAAGACGATGCCATTAACAAAGACGATAGTTATTCAGTAACAGCCACTGACAAAAACGGCGGCTACCATACCATCTCCAGCAAAACCTATCAGGGTTACATAGAAATTTCCCTTCCTACTGACTCCTCCAATCGTTTTACCAATTATGGCAGTCCATATCTTATTACAGTAACCAATAACGCTACTAACAAAACTCAGGAAATTGCAACGCTGTTCGTACGCATGCCTAAAGCGGTGATTGCTGGAGAGAATGGATTACTACTGATTTCTTCTTCTAACATCCCCTCAAACTGGGTCAAAGAAGGCAGCACCACTTGGGTACAAAAAAGTAAAAACCTAAACAATATCAATAAAATCATCAACATTCATAATAGTGCGGATGGCCGGAACTGCTTCGTGGCAGTAGCGGATGGAGGACATATCTATACCTGGAAGGATGGCAGCAACTCTTTTGAAAGAGTTACCAACCTTCCTAATGCTGTTAACTCAGCGATTGGAAACAGGAATTTAAATGACATCATCTTGGTCCCTAATACCGTGATGATCGTTGGTGATGGCGGACTGGTCATAAAAGGTGAGTACGAGTTCACTGACGATGATATCACCTGGACATGGTCTGTGGTTCGTAATCCTGGCAGTGGTTGGATAAATTCCAATTTGAAAGCTATCGCTTATAAAGGAAGCGGAGAATACTATTTGGTTGGCGATGACGAATTGATGCTTAAATACAAAACCAATTTCCAACCATTAACCTCGCACTATCCCCCCACTCTGGACACCCAAAATACAATAAACGGTATTCCACTTGTAAAATTTACTGCTGATGGGGATCATTTGGAAACAGCCTCCAGTCAGATAAGGGATAGTTCCCGGACCATTTTCATGGTAGTAAAACCCAGTAATGTTTCCAATATAAGTTTGTTTACCATGGCTGCTGCCAATCCTACTGCAGATGGATTTTTGACTTTAAGGACAAATTCAGAGGGCAATTTAGCCGTTCAAACTTCCAGCAGTAATATGTTGACCAGTAATCTCAAGCTTAATCCAAACAATGTTTACATAGTCTCCTTAAGATATAATAAAGATCCACAACCAGGTGATTACAATATAATTCTTTCACTTAATGGCATCCCCCAATCTTGGAATTTGCCAATTTCTTTAGATACTCGGGGGCCAATACAGTTAGGAAGCGATTCCCTGACCCCTATCACAGATACCAGCGATTTTTCAGGTTATATCGGGGATTTGTTTGTATTCAGAACAGCACTAGGTAATGTTCGAACTAAGGGAAATATCTTGTACCCTTGGTATGCTCCTGAAATGGACATTGTTACCCGTTATTTATCTGTTAAGTATGGTATCAATATCGAAGATGATAAACCAATAGACCTTGATAATTATTATTATCGTGATTATTTAGCACCTGTTAAATTAAAGAACATACACTGGAAAGACGCTTTTGGAGTTACTTCATATTGGATAAATTCTAATGGAAATGAAAATGGTAACTGGTGGCCCTATCGGACTAGTACCCCAGGCTACTCATTCACGACGGAAATCTGGCTAGATACGTATAATTCCAATCACAGGTATAACAACGAGACTTGGATCCCCCGAATAGGAGGAACTACATATAAATTCACTGTTCCGGAACATACAAACTTAAATGCGGTAGCATGTTACGACTCAGTTGTTATTGCCGGGGGAGAAGATCAAAACCTGCTCAAATACGACACAGGTAACAGTACCATCAGTCGAACCAATAATTATTCGGAGTATAATTTTGAGGAAATGCTGTTTGTGGACGACAAGATTATAGCTATAGTAAATAGTCCGGAATCGAAAATTTGCCGGATCAGAAAAACTGGCGAATCTTTTGAAATAAGCTCTCTCAAATCTTCCAACAATCATCTGAATGATATTTACTCGTATAATGATGGGGCGCTGTTATTAGTGACGGGCAATAATGGTACCATACTTTATTCTGAAGATAAAGGCGCCACCTGGAAAACTAGCGAGTCAGGCATAAGTAAAAACTTATTTGCGGGCTGTATACGCTAGAAATGCAGAGGGGCGAGGAGTGACAGTAACTTGTTAAAAGCCGGACAACGCGGATTCTCTCTAGTTGAACTCTTGGTGGTCCTAGCCCTTGTGGGCCTGGTCTTATCAATCGGCTGGAATTTGTTCTCTTTGGTTATGAAATCCTGGGAGAATTACCAGACCAGACAAGAAGCAGAGGCTGCGGTCAGATTAACCAGTATGATGATAACACACGAATTAGATTATGCCAGTTTTTTGGAGATTCGTGAGGGAAATATGTGGACCACCAGCGGAGAAAATAAACCCAATGTGGGGGACAGGTTCATTTATCCCAATGATACTGGGGATGAAATATTCCTAGCAGAATTTACTGACAGCTCAAGCTTTGCTTCGCAAACCATTGTCAAAACAGAGAAATGTACTTTGGAATTATCATTCCAAAAACCAGACAATCCTGCAGGATCGCATAACTATATTGACAATATCCTTGAATATACGATTACTGCCCGTTATAAATACCGGGATATCATAGATGAAAACGGGAACGTACTACCGGAAAAACCTGTTATCTACACTACCAGTTCCAGTATAATGCTCGGCAACATGTCTGAGGGCTATGGGGTCCCTGGCGGCGATAAGTCCCTTTATTCAGAAGCTAAAGCCTATTCACCAGGAGATCGTATACGATATAATACATCAACCAGTCGTTTTGTATCTACCGCTCCTGGCACTCCTGGTTCCTGTGGTTTTTAGGATTACTGAATGCATGATCAAAGATTGAGGAACTTATGTCGGTTATATCAGCCTGGCAAATGCAGCTATTACAAAATACAGGATATATTATTCTTAATGTTTTAGCCTTTATATTTTTATGGTTTTTTGCTTACAGAGCCGCGAACAGCTTTAATTTTTCCAGCACGGGCACCGTTCTTTTTCTTGTGGGCTTGACAATTAGTTTCATTGCCGGAGCCCGTTTTTTCCATATCCTATTTTATTCTGAGACTGAATGGTCTTTGCTATTTGAACCAGTTCCTTATGGTTTTTCGCTTTTCGGGGGCTTGTTATCGGCAGTTATCTATCTTTTTGCAGCGGCCTGGAAGCATAAGCTTCACCTATGGCACCTTTTGGATGTAAATGCTCCGGGGTTAATTGGTTATGTTGCGATAAGTAAAATAGGTTGTTTCATAAATGGATGCTGTTTTGGAACCCCAACCATCATGCCCTGGGGGATTCCTTATACAGCAGGAAGCCAGGCATATCAATACTATATAGCTGGAACACTTAACAACCTGGATTTCCACACGTGGAAAGTGTATTCGGATTTGATCCATCCGGTACAGATTTATGAAAGTGTTATTGCCCTTTTGTTTTTACTTATTGCTCTGGCTCTACTGCGAAGAAAGGTTATGCCTGGGTTAGTTTTTTTGTTCATAACCGGGATATACTCACTTACGCGATTGGGGCTGCTTTCCCTGCGCGCCAACACGGAAATGGGCACTTTTTTCTATATGCTACCCTGGCTGTATATCGCTGTTGCCAGCCTAAGCTTACTAATTCTGATGCAGCGGTTATACTTTCAATATAAATTGGTAAATAGGGGGAGTGACCTTTAATGGCTTTGGATCATCTACTTGAACAGGCAGTGGCTCGCCAGGCTTCAGATCTTCATCTGGCACCGGACAACCCGGCGATGATCAGGATCAATACTCGATTAATGGCTTTGGATGACACCGTATTGAGTGCCACTGACACTGAGAACATGGCCCTGCGTATCCTGGGCAACGATGGTTTTGTTCAGCTGCAGGAAGTTGGGGAAATCGATACCTCCTATCGACTGCCTGGTTTGGCTAATTTTCGTGTCAATCTATACCGCTATCAGGGGAGGATAGGCATCGCTGCCCGGGTTATAAAGACCATCATCCCTGATCTTGAAGAACTTGGGCTCCCCCCGGTAGTGGGCTCCCTGGCCCGTTACTCCAGCGGTCTTATACTGGTCACCGGTCCGACTGGCAGCGGTAAATCAACCACTCTGGCGTCTATGATCGATATCATCAACCGGGAGCGCTCCTGTCATATAATCACTTTGGAAGACCCGATCGAATACAGTCATCAGAGCAAAAGCAGTCTGATAACCCAACGGGAGATCGGGCCGGACAGCAGCGATTTTACCCAAGCTTTGCGGGCTTCCTTGCGTCAGGATCCAGATGTGATCATGATCGGGGAAATGAGAGACCTGGAAACCATCTCGACTGCTATTACTGCTGCTGAGACCGGTCATCTGGTTTTGGCCACTTTGCATACCATTAATTCTGCCCAGACGGTGGAACGGATGATAGATGTTTTCCCATCTTACCAACAAGCCCAGATCCGCCTTCAGTTGGCCAACTGCCTGCGCGCCGTACTGTCACAGCGTTTGCTGCCGGGAATCGATGGTGAACGTATGGTGGTAGCCACAGAGCTCATGCTCTGCACCGCGGGCATCCGTAATCTGATAAGGGATGGCAAATACCATCAGATACCCAATGCCATTTACACTGGATCGAAATTCGGCATGATCACCATGGAGAATTCGCTGCAGAGCTTAATAGACAGGCAATTAGTACAGTCTGACTTTTTGGCGAAAGAAAATGCTGATCTGCCCGACTGGGAGGCATTGACCAATACAGCAGTGCCACATAAAAGAAGAGCCAAATAGGTGTGGCAGCAACTCTTCTTAAGAACGCAAGACCGATAAGATAAACATTACTAAACCAATGAGAGCTGCTGCAAATCCACCTGCTCCCACCAGGGTAATTATATCTCCAACACCCCGGCCAGCGGTAATGACCAGTGCAGAACTGATCAAACCTGCCGCTATGATCAGGCTTATACCCAGACGGCTGGCCAGTTGGTTCATTTGGCGCTTTGATGATGAGCTGAATTCCACCTGCATGGTAACCTTCAACTGTCCACGGCCGGTAGTTTTGACCAAATTGTGCAAGTCAGCCGGGAGAGTGCCCAGTGGTTTTATATCCCGATAATATTTGCGTCGTAAATACTTATACACCTTGTCAGGCTTGAGCCGCTCCTCAAATACCTTGACCGCCAGGGGTTGGGCAATATCCATAAAGTTGAAGGTAGGATCAAGCTTTTTCCCCACCCCTTCCACAGTGACCAGGGCTTTCATTAAAGCGGTAAGATAAGAAGGCATTCTCAGATCATGGCGATAGGCCACATCCATTACTTCTACCCGCAAGCGATTCATGTCCAGTTCCCCCACACTGGAAGAAGTCACATAGCCCACCAGATCAGCCAGATCCTCTTCCACTCCTTCGCGATCGACAGACTCCCCGATGATTTCCATGTCTTCCAGGGTGGCGATAGCCTTATCAACGTCCCGTCGGCTGACACTGAGCAGCAGTTCACCCAGCTGTAACAGCCTGTTTTCGGTGAGGGATCCTACCTCGCCAAAGTCGATAAAGGCTATTTTATTCTCATCAATAATAAGGATGTTACCTGGGTGCGGATCAGCCTGGAAAAATCCATGCAGGATCACTTGCGATAAAAAGGTTTCCGTACCCAACAGTGACAATTGGCGGCGATCCCAGCCTCGGCGGGAGATTTCTCCCATATTGCTCAGCTTCACCCCTTCTATATACTCCTCAGTCAAGACATGGCGGGTCGAGTATTCCCAGAAGATTCGGGGGATGATCACTCGATCATCCTCAGCAAAGTTGGCCCGAGCTCGCTCTGTACTGCGGGCTTCCCGTTCATAATCCAATTCCCGGATCAGCATGCGGCTGTAATCGTCGATCATAGCTGCCACCCCGATTCTCCGAGCTTCTGGTGAACGCCGTTCCGATAATTCAGCCAGGCTTCGTATGATCTCCAGGTCATTTTGCATGGTCACTTCCAGGTCGGGACGTTGAACTTTGACAATAACCTCCTCACCGCTTTTAAGACGCGCTCTATGTACCTGACCAATGGAAGCGGCTGCCAGGGGCTGGCGGTCAAAGTAAGCAAATATCTGGTCAGGGTGCCCTAGATCATGTTCCAGCTGACGTATGATCTGCTCCTCATCCAGAGCGGAGACTTTATCCTGCAGTTCTTCCAGTTCACAGATAAAAACCGGCGGTAATAGATCAGGACGGGTGCTCAGCATCTGCCCCAGTTTGACAAAAGTGGGACCCAGCTCAGTCAAGGCCATGCGCAGTCTGACTGCCAGGATCTCATCTCCTTCTCTTTCACAGGAACAGACTTCGGAGCGGCAGGAGGACGGTGTGATCTCTTCCCAGCCCAGGCGCTGTACCAGATATCCTAAACCATGTTTGACCATAATATTGATGATCTGATGATATCTTTGCAGTTGGCGCATATTTTTGCGTTTAAACACAGGCTTGCTCTCCTTTTGCTGTTTGTCCTTATAATATAGCAGATGATGGATTCTCCGTCAGGTTATCCGCCAACCAATCGTTTAATGCCGGATTATTAGCGGGGCGATGTAGGCATCGCCCCCTACAATATGGCATATTGTGTACGGTAGGGGCAAACGACCCTGTTTGCCCGTTTTCCGCAGTGGGGCGACCGTAGGGGCAAACGACCCTGTTTGCCCGCTTTCCGCAGCGGGGCGACAGAGTCGTCGCCCCCTACGAAACCTTATCGACAGTCAAAGGCTGTCTTACGGACTATAGTTCCGCAAGACAGCCTGTCCTTTTTCACCGCTGGTTATTAATTTACCACCTGTCTCTGGTCTCCATGGCTTCCTCATGGATGCCCATGTAGCGGTCATCTTTCCAGTAGCCCCACTGCTGCACCCCATTGGGCCATACATAGTAGCCTTCGCCATAGAGGCGGTCATTTTGGAATTGGCCCACGAAATAGCTGCCGTCCGGCCAATGATAGGTTCCTACCCCACTGAAAGCCAGATCCTGGACTTCGCCTCGGTACCATTCGCCATTGGGGAAATGATAGCTGCCCTGTCCGGTGGCTTGGCCCCCAGACATCTGCCCTTCATAACGCTCCCCATTGGGCCAGCGGATAACTCCCTGGCCTTCAGCCGCATCTTTGGCAAAGCTGCCTTCATAGACTACTCCACCCGGCCAGGTGAATACCCCTTGGCCGTCGCGCTGGTTGGTC
>ENA-UOUL01005407-UOUL01005407.1-bioreactor-metagenome-genome-assembly--contig:-NODE-5407-length-11102-cov-2.917823_pt1 | contig 11102 bp, 12 predicted proteins | sample MGYA00249838_ERZ747220 | MGnify/ENA primary metagenome ERZ747220 (study PRJEB28778, sample SAMN05720191) | bioreactor metagenome | isolation source: Anaerobic biogas reactor | place: USA:Washington...
GCTCGTGCCGGACGAAGTACGGGAACAAGCGCATCTGCAGGGACGGCCCGGTGCTCGAAAAGGGAGAGGTGATTTTTTGAACACGAAAGTTACGCTCTCCGGGATTTCGCTCGACAACCCGATCATCCCCGCGAGCGGCACGTTCGGCTACGGATACGAGTTCGCGGAGCTGTACGACATCAACGTGCTCGGCGCGCTGTCGTTCAAGGGCACGACGCTCGAGCCGAGGTTCGGGAACCCGACGCCCCGGATCGCGGACGCGCCGTCCGGGATGCTGAACGCCGTCGGGCTGCAGAATCCCGGCGTGCACAGGGTCATCTCCGAGGAGCTCCCGAAGCTCAAAAAGGTGTTCCGCAAGCCCGTGATCGCGAACATCAGCGGCTTCTCGATCGACGAATACGTCGAGTGCGCGGCGCTTCTCGACAGAGAAGAACAGGTCTCCATCCTCGAGATCAACATAAGCTGCCCGAACGTGCACGGCGGCGGCATGAGCTTCGGGACGTCGCCCCAGATGGCGGCCGAGGTCACGCGCGCGGTCAAGGCGGCGGTCAAAAAGCCGGTGTACGTGAAGCTGTCGCCGAACGTGACGGACATCGTCGCAATCGCGCGCGCTTGCGAGGGCGCGGGCGCGGACGGGCTGAGCCTCATCAACACGCTGCTCGGCATGCGCATCGACCTCCGGACGCGGAAGCCGGTCCTGGCGAACACCTACGGCGGGTTGTCCGGCCCGTGCGTGCTCCCGGTCGCGCTGCGCATGGTCCATCAGGTGCGCGCGGCGGTCGGCATACCGATCATCGGCATGGGCGGCGTCTCGAGCGCCGCGGACGCGCTCGAGATGATGCTCGCCGGGGCGACGGCGGTGCAGGTCGGCGCGGCGAACCTCAAAAACCCGTTCGCGAGCAGGGAGATCGTCGAATCCCTGCCCGCGGAGATGGAGAAATACGATATCGAGGACCTCAACGACATCATCGGAGGAGCTCAAACATGAGAGACGTCATCATCGCCTGCGACTTCCCCGGGCGCGGGGAGACCCTCCGGTTCCTCGACCGCTTCACCGGGCGAAAGCCGTTCGTCAAGATCGGCATGGAGCTGTTCTACGCCGAGGGGCCGGAGGTCGTCCGCGAGATCAAGCGCCGCGGACACCGCATCTTCCTCGACCTCAAACTCTGCGACATCCCGAACACCGTCAAGAAGGCGATGCGCGCGCTGTCGAGGCTCGACGTAGACATGGCGAACCTGCACGCGTTCGGCACGCGCGCGATGATGGAGGCCGCGCTCGAGGGCTTGACGCGCCCGGACGGAACTCGTCCGCTGCTGATCGCGGTCACGCAGCTGACGAGCACGGACGAAATGCGCATGCGGGAGGAGCTCCTGATCGACCGTCCGCTCGAGGAGGTCGTGCTGCGATACGCCGAGAACGCGAAGCTCGCCGGGCTCGACGGCGTCGTCTGCTCGCCGCTCGAGGCCGGTGCGGTGCACGCGCGCTGCGGCGAAAGTTTCCTGACCGTCACGCCCGGCGTGCGCTTCCCGGACGGAGACAAAGGCGACCAGAGGCGCGTGACGACGCCCGCGCGCGCCCGGGAGCTCGGCTCGGACTTCATCGTCGTCGGCCGGCCGATCACGCAGGCCCCCGACCCGGTCGCCGCCTACGGGCGCTGCATGGCCGAATTTGCGGAGGGAGGAATCTAGCATGGAGAACCGCATCGCAAAGTCGCTTCTCGAAATCGGCGCGGTGTTTCTGCGCCCGGAGCAGCCGTTCACCTGGGCGAGCGGCATCAAGAGCCCCGTCTACTGCGACAATCGGCTGATCCTGACCGCGCCGAGGGTGCGCGACGAGGTCGAGCGCGCGCTCGCGGAGCTGATCCGGACGCGCTACCCCGGCTGCGAGGTATTGATGGGCACGAGCACCGCCGGCATCGCGCACGCGGCGATCGCGGCGCACATGCTCGGGCTGCCGATGGGCTACGTGCGCTCGGGCGCGAAGGACCACGGCCGCGGCAACCAGATCGAGGGCAGGCTCGAGCCGGGCCAGAAGACCGTCGTCGTCGAGGACCTGATCTCGACCGGCGGCAGCGTCGTCGAGGTCGTGGACGTCCTGCGCGCGGTCGGCGCGGAGGTCGTCGGCATCGCGAGCATATTCACCTACGGCATGAAGAAGGGCATCGAGCGCCTCGCGGAGGCGAACGTCCGGAACGTCAGCCTGACGAACTTCGACGCCGTCGCGCGGGTCGCCGCTCAAGAGGGCTACATCCGCATCGCGGACATCGAGCGGCTGCTCGCCTTCCGGGACGACCCGTCGGACGAGAGCTGGATAGGAGGCGCGAAATGAGGAGCCTGATCGACATATTGGAGCTCACGGTCGGGGAGATCGACGAACTGATCGAAACCGCGTGCGACATCATCGAGCACCCGGCGAAGTACAAGGATGCCTGCCGCGGCAAGAAGCTCGCGACGCTGTTCTTCGAGCCGTCGACCAGGACGCGCCTCAGCTTCGAGGCCGCGATGTACGAGCTCGGCGGCAACGTGCTCGGCTTCTCGGAGGCGCAGTCGTCCTCCGCCTCGAAGGGCGAGAGCGTCGCCGACACCGTCAAGGTCGTCTCCTGCTACGCCGACATCATCGCGATGCGCCACCCGAAGGAGGGCGCGCCGCTCGTCGCGTCGATGAAGGCGGACGTGCCGGTCATCAACGGCGGCGACGGCGGCCACAACCACCCGACGCAGACGCTCGCCGACCTTTTGACGATCCGCCGCGAGAAGGGCCGGTTTGAAAACCTGGTGATCGGCCTCTGCGGCGACCTCAAGTTCGGCCGGACGGTGCACTCGCTGATCGCCGCGATGTCCCGCTACGAGGGCGTGAAGTTCGTGCTGATCTCGCCGGAGGAATTGAAGCTGCCGGGATACGTCAAGCGCGACATACTGAAAAAGGGCGGCGTCGAGTACCTCGAGACGACCGACCTCGAGCGCGTAATGCCGGAGCTCGACGTGCTCTACATGACGCGCGTGCAGAAGGAGCGGTTCTTCAACGAGGAGGAGTACGTCCGGCTCAAGGACAGCTACGTGCTGACGCCCGAGAAGCTGCGGGCCGCGCAGGAAACCCTCTCGATCCTCCACCCGCTGCCGCGCGTCAACGAGATCTCGGTCGCGGTCGACGACGACCCGCGCGCGAGCTACTTCCGCCAGGCGCTGAACGGCAAGTACATGCGCATGGCGCTGATTTTGAAGCTGCTGGAGGTGAGCGCATGAACATCGACGCGATACGCAACGGCATCGTCATCGACCACATCCGCGCCGGCGGCGGCATGGAGATCTACCGGCTTCTGAACCTCGAGGCGCTCGACTGCTCGGTCGCGCTCATCAAGAACGTGCAGAGCGCCAAGATGGGCCGCAAGGACATCATCAAGATCGACCGCACGCTCGACGTCGACCTCGACGCGCTCGGGTACATCGACCCGGACATCACGATCAATTTGATCCGCGACGGCGAGCTGATCGAGAAGCACCACCCGGAGCTTCCCGACCGGATCACGAACATCATCCGCTGCAAGAACCCGCGCTGCATCACGACGACCGAGCAGGAACTGAAGCAGGTGTTCAAGCTGACCGACCGGAAGGAGCGCGTGTACCGCTGCATCTACTGCGAGGCGCGCGCAAAGTGAACCTTGCATTTCCCCGCCCGCGTGTGTTAAAATGGATTCACACCGAAGGAGGGAAAAAGCGATGAAATTGGTCAAGGACAAGAAGATACTCGTCGGCGCGGACTTCGCCGGCTATCCGCTCAAGGAGGCGGTGTGCGAACACCTGCGCAAGAAGGGCTGGGAGATCACGGACGTCGGCGTGACCGACCCGAACGTCGAGGACACCGACCTGATGTTCCACCGCGTGGGGCTGCGCGTCGGCGCGATGATCGCCGAGCGCGAGTTCGAGCGCGCGCTGATCTTCTGCGGCACCGGCATGGGCATACACATCGCGGCGAGCAAGTGCCCGCACGTGCACGCGGGCGTCGTCGAGAGCGTCCCCGCCGCTAGGCGCGCGATCACCGGCAACGGCGTCAACGTGCTCGCGATGGGCGCGTTCTACGTCGCCCCGAAGATGGGCTGCGACATCGCCGACGCGTTTTTGACGGCGGAGCTCGGCACCGACTACGAGTGGTGGACGAACTTCTACGAATTCCACAAGCTCGCGATCGACGAGCTCGAGGCGTTCGACTACGAGGAGTACAAGAAGAACGGCTTCAAAGTGAAGCACCTCGGGGACTATCCGATCAAGCTGGAAGAGAAGCCGGAGACCTAGAAAAGAGCCCGGGCGCCGCAGGCGCCCGGGATTCGTTTAGAGAGCGATGATCCGGTTTTCGTCGTTCGAGCGGTACGCGGCCTCGATCACGCGCTGGACCTGCACGGCGTCGCTCGCGGGAACCTCCAGGGGCGTCCCGTCGAGCACGGACGCGGCGAAGCTCTCGATCTCACGCTGGTACATGTTGCCGAATTCCGCGTCGATCCGCGCCTTTTCGACGGCCTTCGCGTCCTGCTGTGCGTCGTAGCCGCCGACGTCCTGCATGAACACCGCGTCCACGGTCCCCCCGTCGACCTGCCCGATCGTCGCGTCGCCCATCAGCCTTCCGCGCGTGCCGAAGAACTCCAGCCGCCACTTCGCGGCCTCGTCGGGGATGTTGAAGTTCGACTGCACGACGCACTGGCAGCCGTTCTCGAGCCGGAGAAGCACCGTCGACGTGTCCTCGACCTCGTAGCCGAACGTCAGCGTGCCGTGCATCGCGGCGACGTCCTTGACGCGGCTGTCGGTGATAAATTGGATCAGGTCGATGCAGTGGACGCCCATGTCCATCAGCGCGCCGCCGCCGGCGCTTTTTTTCGACTGCCGCCAGTTGCCCGGCATGTCCGGATACCAGCAGGTGAACTGCGCGTAGGCGGACACGACGTCGCCGACCTTCCCCGCCGCGACCGCCTCGCGCATCTTCCGGTTGTACGCGCCGAAGCGCATCATGAACCCGGCCGCGATCTTCACGCCCTTTTTCTCGCAATAATCGATGACCCTCTGCCCCTCGTCGGCGGTCAAAGCGAGCGGCTTCTCGATCAGGATGTGCTTCCCGTGGTCGGCGGCGAGCATGGCCTGCTCCGCGTGCTTGACGACCGGCGAGGCGATGTATACCGCCTCCACCTCGGGGTCGCTAAGCAATGCCTCGGCGGTCGTGTACGCGCGCTTCGCGCCGTACTTCCCGCGGAGCCGTTCGGCGAGGCCGGCCTCGACCTCCATGACGGCGACGAGCTCCGAGCGGTCCGATAGCATCATCGCGGGGATCGTCCGCCTGTCCGCGATGCCGCCCGCGCCGATGACGCCCCAATGAAGCTTCCGCATCGCTTACACGCCCCTCTGCATCTCGTCGATGGCCTCGAGGATCGACTGCGCCATGTAGTCGAGCTGCTCGGTCGAGAGCCCGTAGCACGGGAAGTGCGTGAAGCGGTTGTTGAACACGTCCTCGCAGACCGGGCAGGTCTTGGCGATCTCCTCGGGGTCGTACCCGAACGGCTCGAGCACGCGGAAGCGGTAGAGCGGCCCGAAGTGCGGGATCGTCGTGACGCCCTTCTCGTCCATCTTCCGCTTGAAGACCTGCACGTTCGCGCCGGCCTTCGCAGGGTCCAGCAACAGCCTGTACAGGTGGAACGTCGGCTTGACGCCGCGCTCCTCGCCGGTGTCCTGCGTCAGAATCGCGTCGCAGCCCTTGAGCTTGTCGTTCAGGTATTCGACGGCTTCGCGGCGCGCCGCGAGAATCTTTCCGTTCCGCTTGACCTGCTGCGAGAGCCCCAGCGCCTGAATCTCGGTCGTCGAGTGGTTGCCGGCGACGAACGGGCCGTACTTTCCCGGAATCGGCGAGATGTCGTAGAGCCAGTTGCGGATCTTGCGGCTGAAGTCGAGGCCTAAGAAGCGCGTGCGCGGAAGCTCCGGGCGGAACTCCTCGATGTTCGTCGTCAATATGCCGCCCTCGCCGAACGAGGTGATGTTCTTGACCTCGTGGAAGCTGAACGCCGTGAAGTCGGCGATCGTTCCGATCTTCCTCCCCTTGTACTCCGCGCCGAACGCGTGCGCCGCGTCCTCGAGCACGATGCAGTCGTGCTTGCGCGCGAGCTCCATGATCGGGTCGAGGTCCGCGGGGTATCCGCCTATATCCACCGGCACGATCATCTTGGTCCTGGCGGTTATTTTCTTCTCCACATCCTGCGGGTCCATGTTGAGCGTGATCGGGTCGACGTCTGCGAACACCAGTTTGCAGCCTATCGAGAGCGGGTAGGCCATCGTCGCGACGAACGTGATCGCGGGCACGATCACCTCGTCGCCGGGCTTGAGGTTTGCGTATTTGTAGGCGATTTCAAAGCCGGCCGTGCAGTTCGTCAGGAACAGCGCGCCCTGGGTTCCGAGGAATTCGTCGACGTCGGCCTCCGCGCGGGCGACCATCGCGTCCAGCGACAGCTTTCCCGGCGGCGCGGACACGGCGTCGAGCGCATAGACGTCCTCCTTGACCTTCGCGAGCGCCTGTTCGTAGGCCTCGCCCTTGCCCTGCATCAGAAAGCCTATGAAGGCCATCATGTCCTCGACGTTGTAGTTCTCGCCGACGGCTGCCCAGGGCACTTTCGTCTCCCCGGTGTTGTAGCGGAAATCCGATGCTTTTTTCTTCATTGCCTTTCCCGTCCTGTTCAAATTCTAGCCTCCGGAGAGCCGCGCCCCGCGAGGCTCTCCGGAAACCGATTGGTACTAGTCCTCCACGATGACCGCGCGGCAGGGCGACGCCGCGACGCCCTCCACCCGAAGCGGAAGCGCGGTGATCCTGCAGCGCGGCTTGGTCACTTTGCCGAGGTTCGTAAGCGGCACGAGCATCAGTATGTTCGCCCGGTAGAACTCCGGAAAGAACCCCTGCGGGTCCTTGAGGTTCTCCCACGCGGGCGTGTCGGTCGCGAGTATCGACGGCTTTTGATCGATGATCCACTTCATCGCGTCGTAGGTAAAGTACGGCGAGTTCGGGAAGAACACGTCGTCCTGCATCCAGTAGGCCTCCCAGCCGCAGGTGACCGCGATGCAGTCCCCGGGCCGGATTTGGTCGGCGTTTTCGCAGGCGAGCAGGTCCTCAAGCGTGATCGCCTGTTGGACATTCGGGTCCGACACGTCCTTTTTGACCTTGAGCACGACGCAGCCGACGTCCACGAGCGACGAAACGGGGATGTCGTCGACGAGGAAGCTGTTTGCAAAGCCGAAGAAGTGCGCCGGGGTCTCGAGGTAGGTCCCGACCTGCGCGTGCATCCCCTTGATCTCTGTGTAGAAGTACTCGCCGAAGCCCTCGCAGTATCCGGACGCCGGCTCGATCATGGGCTTGGGAAACAGCGAGCCGAAGCTCCACATGCCGTTGCGAATGACCCCGGTGACGTCGATCACATTCATGAAATCAAGTCCTTAGAAGTTGAAGTTGTTGATGTTTTCCGGCGTGAAGGTGAACGTCTCGTAGAAGTAGAACACGTTGCCCTCGAGCCGCTCGGCGCCCTCGAAGCCCGGGATGGAGAGCGGGCCGACCGGCATCTCGACGCCCTCGATCAGGTTCGCCGCGATCGTCACGGCCCAGGCCTGCCACTTCGCGGTGTCCCAGAGGACGGCGCTTACGCACGCGCCGGACTCCATGCCGGGCTTGGCGAGGTTCGGGGTCGACTGGCCGCAGGCGTAGACCTTGCCGATCATGCCCGCGTCCTCGATGGCGCTGGAGATCGGGCCGACGCCGGTCGATACGTTCGACATGATCGCCTTGACGTCCGGATACGCGGTCATGATGTTCATCGCGACGTTGTAGCACTTCTCCGGGTCCTCGTCCATGCCCTCGACGGTCACGCACTCGAGCCCCGGGTACTTCTCCTTCGCGTACTCTAGGCAGAAGTCGATGCGCTTTTGCAGAAGCTCGTTGGTCAGCACGCCGGTGATGATGGCATACTTGCCTTCCTCGCCGATGCTGTCGACGATCGACTCAACCTGCGGGATGCCCAGCTCCGCAAGGTCCATCAGGCCGGCGTAGACGTCGCGGCCGGCGGGATCGATGTCGAGGTCGAAGCTGACGACCTTGATCCCCTTCTCCATCGCCTGCTGGCAGATCGGGACGACGGAGGTCGTGTCGCCGGAGGCCAGGCAGATCGCGTCGACGTCCTGCGCGATCAGGTTCTCGATGATCGAGATCAGGCCCGGCGTGTCGACTTCGGTCGTTCCGGTCCAGATCACGTCATAGCCGAGCGCCTTGCCCGTCTCTATGGCGGTCTGCTCGCCGAACGAGAAGTACGGCGCGCTGGTCACGTAGCAAACCACGGCAATCGTCCCCTTGGATTCGGCGTGCGCGACGGACGCGAGGCCGAACGCCATGAGCAGCACCAGGGTCAACGCGACGAGTTTCTTCATTGTAAACCCTCCCATGTTTTATTATCACAACCGCCCCGCGGTGTGAATTACTTCCTGCGCATGTGGCGGAACGCGAGCACGACCAGAAGGATCGCGCCGGTCGATATCTGCTGCAAGTAGGTCGAGAGGTTCATCATGTCCATGCCGTTGGAGATCAGCGTGATCACCGCGGCGCCGAGCATCGCGCCGCCGAGGGTTCCGATGCCCCCGAGCGTGCTGACGCCGCCGAACACCGCCGCGGAGACGGATTTCAGCACCTGCGCCGCCGCCACGTCCGCGCGGCCGCTGGACACGCGCGAGGCCATCACGAGCGCCGCGAGGAACGCCATCGCCGCGGAGAAAACGTAGGTAAACACGATGTTGCGCGGGATGTTGATGCCGGCGAAGCGCGCGACCTCGCGGTTGCTGCCGATCAGGTAGATCCGCCGCCCGGCGATCCGGAAGTTGAACAGGAGGATCGACACCGCGATCGCGAAAAACAACAGCAGTATCTGGAACGGGATCACGCCGAAGAGCCTGTAACGCCCGAACAGCCCGAACCGGTCGGTCGGGATCGAGACCGTGATGCCCTTCGAGATCACGAGCCCTATGCCGGTAAACAGCGACTGCGTGCCCAGCGTCACGAGCATCGCGTCGATCTTGAAATAGCCGATCAAAATGCCGTTGAACAGCCCGCACAGGAGCGCGAGAGCGAACACGAGGAGCACCGAGAGCGCTATGTCCATGCCCTTGACGCCGATGAACGTCGCGCACAAGACCGTCGAGAGGCTGCACAGCGCGCCGACGGACAGGTCCATGCCGCCGCTGATCATCGAGGCCGCCATGCCCAGCGTAAGCAGTCCCAGCGTCGACATCTGCGAGAACAGGTTCATCACGTTTGTGACCGAGAAGAAGTTTGCGCTCGCGAGCGAAAACGCGACGAACAGCGCGAGGAATATGCACGCGAGCACGAGCTCGTTCTTGTGTCGGGTGAACGGCCTACGCATGCCGCGTCCCCCCCTTCGCGCGCCGCCCGAAGTTCTTCAAGACGCCCGACGCGACCGCGAGTATGATGATGACGCCCGTCGTCAACTCCTGCCAGTAGACCGGCACCTTGCTGAGCACGAGGCCGTTGTCGATCACGCCGAGCAGCAGGATTCCCAGCAGCGTCCCGAGGATCGACGCGATGCCGCCGGAGAACGCCGTGCCGCCGATCACGCACGCGGCGATCAATTGCATCTCATAGCCGGTGCCGTTCGACGGCTGCGCGATCTTGAGCTTCGAGCACGCGATCGCGGCCGAGAGCCCGGTCAGCATGCCCATGTAGCCGAACGCGACGAGGTACGCCTTGCTCTCGTTGAGGCCGATGCGCCTGGCGGCGACCTTGTTTCCGCCGACGGCGAGTATGTCGCGCCCCATGCCGGTGCGGTAGAGCAGGAAATACGTGAACAGGAGCACGAACAGCCAGATGTAGACCGCGAGCGGCAGGGACATCCAGCGGATGTTCGCGAACTTGCTGAACGGCCCCTTCAGCCCGTCGATCCAGTTGCCGCTCGTGATCAGGTTCAGCGTGCCGCGCATGATGTTGAGCGTGCCGAGCGTCACGACGATCGCCGGGATGCGCAGCTTCGAGACGAGGATTCCGTTGAAGAGCCCCAGCACGAGCCCCGTCGCCATGCCGATCAATATCGCGGGCACCGTGTAGAGTCCGCCGGTCGCGCGCACGAACATCGCGACGACCATGCCGCACACCGCGTACTGCCCGCCGGCGGACACGTCGACGTTTCCGGTCACGAGCACCATCATCATGCCCATCGCCATGATGCCGAGCACCGCGTTTCCGTACAGTATGTTGACGATGTTGATCCTCGACGTGAACGAAGGCATGATCGAGCGGACGACCGCGCCGATGATGACAATCACCGCGATCAGCACGATCTCCCTGAACTTCCCCTTGAGGATTCTCCGCATCGCGCCGACCACAGCCCGCCGGGCGGCAAGCGCGATCTCTTTGGATTTTCCCCCTGGATTTTTCCGCATCGCCGCCACCCCCTAACCGAGCAAGCCCTTGCTCAAGATGTCGTCCTGCGTCGCCTCGCGCGTTTTGACCTCGTGGACGATCCGGCCCTGCCGCATCACGAGTATGCGGTCCGACAGCGCGAGCACCTCGGAGAGGTCGGACGAGATCAGGAACACGCAGACGCCGCTCTTGGCAAGCTCGCGCAGCAGCCTGTGGATTTCGAGCTTCGCGCCGACATCGTCTCCCGGGCCGTCGGCGTCGTCGGTGGGCACCACGACGGTGACCCGGTCGGCCCGGTCGACGTCGCCCCGGTCCCGGAGGTCGAGCACTGCGTCCCGGGCGCCGCCGAGCCCCCCGCCACCGATGCCGAGGTCGTCGAGCCAGGCCTCGACCGACGGAGGCCGCTCCGCCGGGTCGATCGAGAGGGCGGCGGCGACCGCGTCGCTCGTGCGCCGCGACACCGTGGGGTTGAGGCGCCACAGGGCGGGCAGGCCCCCTGGCGCCCTCCGGTCGGCGGGCGGGGGGTGACGATCGGAGAGGACCCGGTACAGGGTCGCGCCGAGCGCGTACACGTCGGCCCGGGCCGAGAACCGGGCCGAGCCGGCGTGCTGCTCGGGCGGGGCGTAGCCCGGGGTGGCGATCCGTGTCATCGGGGTCGTGTGGTCCG
>ENA-UOUL01005409-UOUL01005409.1-bioreactor-metagenome-genome-assembly--contig:-NODE-5409-length-11098-cov-3.070774_pt1 | contig 11098 bp, 6 predicted proteins | sample MGYA00249838_ERZ747220 | MGnify/ENA primary metagenome ERZ747220 (study PRJEB28778, sample SAMN05720191) | bioreactor metagenome | isolation source: Anaerobic biogas reactor | place: USA:Washington...
GGCAGCTACATGTCGGTGCTCTTCGATGGCGGGCTGCGGCTCTGGGCCGATCCGGACGGCCGGCTGTTCATTCAAACCGACGGCCGGGGTCAGCCGGGGTGGGTGGCGTCGTGTGCGATCCGAATGCAGACTCCCCCGAAACGCTCAACAGGGACCGCGGGATCTTAGCGAACCGGCCGCCAGCGTCCACAGCCCCTGACCGGCATAGGCGCGCCCACGGAGCAGATAATCCATCCCTGTCTTGAGCCCCACGTCCAGGCCCACCGCCAGGCGTCGGCGGGCGGTCAGGAAGTCGCCCTCCAGCTTGAGCGTCAGGGCGAAGTTCGCAACCGACACAGCTGCGGTGAACCCCCCACTGATTAGTGCCAGCGGGCTGGACGCCGCGAGCGCCAGCGCGGCCACCGAGCTCGCGATTCCGAGGACAGCGCTGCCGAGCATCACGTAATATATGAGACGCCAGCGCACGTAGAGCGCCACGGTGATTGCCGCACTGACCAACATCGGCAGCCACGACACAAGGAAAATTAGAGTCCGAACGCCCCCGCTCATCACCGCGATAGTCTGTGGCGACAGGGTGTCTGGTAGGCCCGGATAAGCGCTCAGGACTCCCGCGAGCTCGGGTGTCGTGGTCAGCAGCCCGAGCATCGCCATCGCTGCAAAGGGCAGCGCGGCAAGCGCGATCGTGTTGAGAATCTGGATTGAGATCAGTATCCATAGCAGGGCCGACCTGCATTCGCGTTGACGGACGTGATACCATAGTTTCTGGCTGCAGGCAGGGCAGCGACGATCGTCGGGCTGGGTGGTCACACCACAGCGGGGGCAGAGATACGGATCTTCATATCTGGCCCACAGGGCTTGGGCCGCCGAATCCCGCGCCGGCTCGGGCTTGTCCACGGCGGTTGTGTGTTTTTGACGGTATGTCTCGCCCAAGATGGCCCCGGCGAGCGTGGGGGTCACCGGCTCTGACGCCTCCACCTCGGAGGCGTCTGGGCTCCAGGGATTGGGCTCGAGTGGGGCGGCAGTGTGCTTTTTGCGATAGTCGGCCCCAAGGATCTCCCCGGCGAGTGTCGGCGCGGGTGGGACATCGGCTAACAGATCGGCGGGTATCTCGCCCCAGGGGTCGACCTCGAAGGCGGCGGACGCCTCGCGCAGCGTGGTCAACCCCTCCTGAGCCTGGGTGTTCTCCTGATCGAGCGCCAGGACGTTCTCCAGGCAGATCTCTCGATCCTCAGCAGTCTCGGCAACCTGGCTGAGCTGCAGCCAGGCCTCCAGATTGACCTCGTCGCGGACCACGACCTCGGAGAGCAGGCGACGTGCTTCGGCAGCGTCCCCTGCCTCTCTGGCTGCTTGGCCGCGCGCGAGCAGCAGTTCCGTGACCTGTGGACGGAGCACAGCGATGCCTCGCAGTGCTGCCTCGTGGTTGGGATTCAGTGCCACCACGCGGTGCAGACAGGCTTCTCGTTCGATCACATCGTCGACCACGCCACTCATCCACACCCATGCCGCGACACTATGCGGATTGACATCGAGCGCCCGCTGTAGCAGCGCGCGAGCCTCGGCGTTATGCCTAGCCTTTGCGGCAGCAATTCCGCGCTGCAAGAGGTCGAGGTGTTCGGATCGCGGCTCGTCCATGCTATTGGGTCTGGGCCATCAAGCGTTCCGCATCAGCCGGCTTCAGGGGTCCCCAGTGCGAGACGTGAATCTCTCGGGGTCCGAGCGCCATCAGGCGGGCGAGGCTCTGCCAGTTCTGATCCAGGTCCAGGGCGACGAACGGAGGCGCCGGACGGCGCGGCTGAAGCAGATGCCCACGAACCAGGTCGCCAACGATCATCTCGCCTGTGTCGAAATGGACCGTGATCGAGCCGGGCGTGTGACCTGGTGTATGCAGGACTTGTGCAGCGACCCCGTATGCGTCGAGTCGCCACTCTTCCTCGAAGACGATATCCGGCTCCAACGCAATCGCCTCGTTTGTCGACGTTCGCGAGGGAAGAAGGCCCGCAAGCGCCTTGAGGAGCCCCGCCGCGGGCGTGTTCCACTCCGGCGGGTTGACGCCACGCCGAAGCGCCACGCTGTCTGCCGCGTGCACCGCCACAGGCGCGCCAGTCCGGGCGCGGAGGTCACGGGCACTCCCGAAGTGATCCGTGTGCCCGTGCGTGATCAGGATCAACCGCAGCATGTCGGGCTTGAAGCCGTGCTTCGCCAGCTCCTCGAGAATGCGTCCCGCCTGGCCCGGCATGCCCGCATCGATGAGTACAGCGCCCGCCCCGTCGGATGCAGGGAGCAGGAACACCTTCAGCATCACGTTGAGGCGGATGGGCAGGATCGCATTCATAGGCGTCACCTCAGCGGTTAGCGTCGCACAATGCCCCAGCTCTGGACCATGTCGGCGATGGCGGAACGGGTGGCCTCGGCCCCGAAGCCCCAGGCGAGCAGTGCGAAGTAGTCGCCCAGGCCGTTGGACCCGAAGTTAGCGCGCGTGCTGTAGAGCTCGACGAAACCGGCAAGCGCCAGGAGCACCACGGTGATGAAGTAGGTGAGCCACATGAACCAGCGCAGGCGCTGGCCCGCTGCGACAGCGGCCTGCTCCAGCGAGCGTACCCGCACCCCGGGCAGCGTTGCCATAAGCTGGGCCCCGAACGCAGCCGCAGCCCCCTTCGGCATATCGGCCTGTCCCATGCCCAACGGCGTGGCAAACGCGCTCTCCAGATGGACATCCTCTGTTGTGGGCTGCATCGCTCTCTGGAGTGCCCCGCTAAGGTCTGTGTGCAGCTCGAAGTAGGCGTTATCGGCGCCGGGAGCCAGCGCATCAATGCGCTCGCGCAAGTCTGCTGTCACTTCGCCCGCCCCGTCGGGCTGGTGTCGCTCCAACTCACTGACCAGGTTCAGCAGCTGCGACTTCCGCAGCTTGAGCAGAGCCGTCTCGATCTGTTCCCGTAGAGCCTCGATCTGCTCCGTGCTGGCGTCCTCCATTGGGGAGAGGCGTTGGAGTTGCCGCTCCAGGACTTCTGATTGAACGCTGCCTCTGGGACCCGCGTGGTCCAGCATGTCCAGCCGGGCCTGCAGCTCCAGATAGGTGTTGGTCTTCTTCATCAGCGGCTCCAGCGCCTCTCTGAACGTCTGAGGTTCGTCGAGGTCGGGAATCCCCCGGTGGATATCCTCCGCTGCCTGCAACAGCTCCGCGATGTAGTAGCTTCCCGCACTGAGGGCTTTCAGCCGTTCGACAAGATGGGCATAGGCTTTCAGTTGCTCGATCCAGTCCGGGCGTCCGCGCCGCCAGCGCATCCAGACGGCATTGGCCCCCTCAATGGCCTCGCGGGCCTGATCCCACTGTTGGCCTTCCAGCGCAACCTCAACATCGGCCAGGGCGGCCTCGATGCGCCGGGCAAACGGGCGCCCCAGATCGCTGAGCTCCTCGTCCACCTTCATCTGGGTGCGTATCTGTCCCAGGCGCACCATCACCTCGTCTCGTGGGCGCCCACGCGACCGGTAGGTCGAAACGCCAACGCCCAATGCGACGCCCGCGACCAACGCGACCAGCGGAAACCAGGGCTGATCCTTCGCGGAGACGGTGACGGGCACGGCGCGACTCCCACCGGCGTAGGAGAGCAGGATGTCGCCGCCATATCGGCCTGCGGCCACCTGGCTCAAGTCGAACTGCACCTCTACTGAGAGCAGAGCCCCCGCGGCCACGTTGGTCGGCCCGGCGCTGACATGAATGGCTGCTGCGGGCAACGTGAGGCCCGTCTCAGCATCGATCAGGTCCAGAGCGATGATCTGAACACCTGTGAGCGCAGTGTCGGGGCGGATGAGCAAGGTGCGGCTGAGCATTTCCCCCCGGGTACCCGTGACGGTGAGGGCAGTCGGGTTGATGCTGATGCTCTCCTGGGCAGCCAACGGGCTGGCGAGCAGCAGTCCGACCAAGAGCAGGCTGAAGAAGCATAGTACTCTCTTCATGTGTCTCCTTTCCCTTTTGAACCATAACAGCCACCGCACCCACAGGGCCGCGGGGCTGGTCTGCGGAAATCGCCGCGCGTGGCCCGGCGGGCAATGTACCCACTCAAGTGCGTGCGCACGTGAGTGCGCACTCACGTGCGCTTCCCCAGCGTCAGTTCGGGCCCGATCTCCGGTTGCACCGGCAGAATCACGTGGAAGTCGCTCCCCGGACACCGGTCCTCGTCGAAGCCCAGGCTCTCTACCCAGATTCGGCCCCCGTGCGCCTCGACGATGCCCTTAGCAATGGCAAGGCCAAGGCCGGGGCCACCACCCTTGAACTTTGTGATGCCAGAGGAGTGGGTTGCGGCCTCTCCCGTGCGATAGAACTTGGCGAAGATCAACTCCCGCGCCTCGGGATCGATCCCGATGCCACTATCGCTGACAACGATCTCGACGCACGGTTCGGTCACCGCGGGCAGCTCTGTTGTGAGGCTGCGTCCCCAAATGCGGACGGTGCCGCTGTCGGGCGTGTATTTGATCGCGTTGACCATGAGATGGTGGAAGACCTTGCGAATGGCATCTGTGTCGGCTTCGATCAGGGGTAGGTCGTCCAGACCGGGATCCAGTGTGACGGCAATGGCGCGCTGGTCCGTGATCGACGCCAGCTTGGAACGGAGGGTTCGGATCAGGACGCCGAGGAAAAGGGGCTCGGGCTTGAGTTGCAGGGCGCGGTTGTCGATGCGGGCCATATCCAGCATGTCGTCGATGAGTACGCGCAGCCGTTCGGCGCCGCCCTCGATGCCCCTAATCAGTTGGCCGCGATACGGGTCATTGCCGATCTCAGGATCGCTGAGGAGCATCTGGCTGTAGCCACTCAACACCGTCAGCGGTGTGCGTAGCTCGTGAGAAGCCACGGTGATGAAGTCTGACTTCGCCCGATCCAGCTGGCTGAGCTGCCTGAAGGTCGTGTGCAGCGCGCGAGCCCGTCTGCGAAGCTTCCTCATGGCCCGGTCGAGCGAATCGTTGGTCTCCGAGAGCGCCGCCTGAACGCGCGCGTTGTGGACGGCGGTGGCGATCTGCTTGGCGAGCAGCTCCAGAGGCTCCAGGTCGGTAGCGGCGAAGCCGTTAGGCCGTCGCCAGTATAGGTCGAGCGCGCCCAGTAGCTCGCTCTCAACCTCTAGCGGCAGGGCGAGTTGCCAGGTTGCCACCTCCGATGCGGCCGACGTCGAAGGGGGCGTCTGGGCCAGCGCCGGACGGCGCGACAGGAGCGCCTCCCCGAGTGCCCCCATCTTTTCCAAAGGCAGCCCGCCTTCGATGACGAAGGGCCAAAACCCCGCAGCGCCGGCTGTTGAGAGGTACTCCAGTTCTTCGCCCGCTCTGTCGAGCAAGAAGACGCCCACGCCCGTGCAGTCGTAACGCCTGAACAGGATGCCGGTAACGGTCTGGGTGAGCGTCTCCAGATCTGAGCGTGTCGCTAGCGCCTCGGCGATCTCGGCTGACGTTGCGAGTGCGCGTCGATAGGGCTCAGCGCCCGGCGCAGGAGGAGGACTCGGCGCCTCTGGCCCTCTACGCGTCTTGCCCACCTCATACCTCCTTTACGACCCGTACCTTGAAGCCTTGGCGTATTCGGTCAGCGTGCAGGGGAAAAGCCAGGCTGCGCCACCCGGTTGTGGCGGATCGTCAACAGCCACAGCCAACCATACAACAGGTCGTGTGCACGTCAACTGATAGAGGCTGATAGAAGTCAGCCGCAGGTACGTGCAAGGAATGGGCTCAAAGCCATAGGCACCGGTGATTTTCCGTGCGGTGTCTTGACACGCATCGCCAAGCGGCTATAGTGGGCGTGGTCGCCGAGTACGTCAGCACAATGCCGTCTCGTCTGGCGGCGCCGGGAGCGCGCTGCCGGCGGCCCAACTGCCTTAGCCCAGACTCGAGGTCTGAATGCGTCCACGTGCGCTTGTGAATGTGATCGCGTTCGTCGCGCTTCTCCTAAGCACGTTCACGATCGGCGCATCGGCCTCGCCTCCGCCGCCTCCTGTCCCATTGGCTCAGGTCGAGCCGCAACTGCTGGAAGCGTTTGCTCAAGATGCCACTGCCGGCTACCTCATCTATTTCTCGGAATCGCCCGACCTCTCGGCTGCCTACACGCTCGATTGGCAGGCTCGCGGGCGCTACGTTGTGCAGGCCCTCCGCGAGACGGCGGAGAAGTCGCAGGTCGGGATACGCGCTTATCTGGACGCTCAGGGCGCTGAATACAGGAGCTTCTGGATTGACAATGTGATCGCGGTCGAGTCGTCGTCCAGCAAGACTGTGCAGGCGCTGCTGTCGATGCCAGGCGTCGAGCAGTTGCGGGCGCGGCGTTCGCCGGCGGTCTACCTGCCTGAGAAGTCGCTGTCTCCGCAGACTGTGGTGCCGGCGGCTGTCGAATCCAACCTGACCCACATCGGGGCCGATCAAGCATGGGCCCTGGGGTACGAGGGGCAGGGGATCGTGGTTGCTGGCATCGACACCGGTGTCCGCTATACACACAATGCCCTCCGCGCTCAGTATCGCGGCTCCCTGGGTGATCGCTATGAACACGACTACAACTGGTGGGATCCATACGGCGATTATCCGGCCTATCCCGCCGACGACCACGGCCACGGGACACATACCATGGGCACGATGGTGGGCGATGACGGCAGCGCCAACCAGGTTGGCGTGGCACCGGGTGCCCGGTGGATCGCGTGCCGCGCGTGCAACACCAGCGACTGTACCGACGACGCCCTGCTCGAATGCGCCCAGTTCGTGGTGGCGCCGTGGGATCTCGCCGGCACCACGCCCGACCCCGACCGGCGGGCCCACGTCGTCAACAACTCGTGGGGCGATTGCGAGCAGTCGTACGATGGCTGGTATCAGGGGGTGGTCGACGCCTGGTTGGCTGCAGGCATCTACCCTGTCTTCGCCAATGGCAACGCGAGCAACTGCGACTACACGACGCCGCCACCGTGTGGCACCGTGGGCAACCCTGCGCGATACGGCAACGTCACCGGCGTTGGCTCCACCGGCAAGACCGACGGCGCCTATGCTTCGCACTCCAACCGGGGGCCTTCAGACGATTCCGATTCGCTCAATCCTAATGGCTATGCCTTCTTGAAACCCCAGGTGGTGGCTCCCGGCGTCAGCATTCGTTCGAGCACACGCACCGGTGACAACGCCTACGGTCTGAGCAGCGGGACCTCGATGTCCACACCGCACGTCACGGGCCTCGTCGCCTTGATGTGGGCGGCCGGGCCGTGTCTCTTGGGAGACTACGCCGCCACCGAGAGCCTGATCCAGGCGACGGCGACGCCCGTCACAGCCGGATTGCCGCCGGAGACTTGTGCGGGGGAGGGGCCCGGACAGCTCCCCAACCAGAGCACGGGGTGGGGAGAGATCAATGTCCTGGCTGCGGTTCAGGCCGCGGCGGAGACGTGCGGGGGCGGCGTGCTCACGGGGCAGGCGGTGGAGGCCGGAGCGTTGCGCGCGCCGGGCGACCCGATCCCCTACGTACACGTGGAGGCGTCCGCCGGTGTGACGTTCACCCGCGCCACGGTCGCCGATGCGCTGGGCGTCTACACGCTACGCCTTCCGGCTGACGTCTACACCGTCACGGGATCGGCCTATGGCTACGAGACCCTGGTCGTTCCCGGCGTGCAGGTGACCGCGGGAACAACGTCAACGCTCCAACTCGCGCTGCCCCCTGCCGCGCTCTACCGGGTCACCGGCAGGGTGACCGATGCCGCCACCGGTTGGCCACTCTACGCAAGTCTCACGATCAGGGGAAACCCTTTCGATCCTCCGGCGTCCGGCAGTCCTGCGTGGACGGACCCGCTCACGGGCGAGTACGGCCTTACGCTCGCCGCCGGCGTGGTCTACACATTCAGCGTTGAGGCATGGGGGGCTGGCTACAAGCCGGTCACGGTCGTCGTGCCCTCTCTGACCGGCGATGTCGAAGTGGACATCGATCTGCAGGCCGATCTGGCCGCATGCACCGCGGCGGGATATCAGGCCACTGTCACGACGCTGTATCACGAGTCCTTTGACACCATCGCCAGCTTCCCTGGCGGGGGATGGGCCCAGCAGCAGGTCGGCGGTATCCTGGGGGCGTGGGCCACGGCAACCGGTACCGTCCACCCCGCAGGCGCGGCCCCACACAGCGGGACGCGGCTGGCCTATTTCAACGCCTACGATGCGCTTTCTGGGGCGTCGGCCCGTCTCTATCGCACGACCGGCCTGGATCTCAGCGGCATCGGGGCCGCTCGGGTTGCGCTGTGGGTTTACCACGATGACGCGTACAGCCTGTCGAACGACCGGGTCCAGGTGCAACTGTCCACAGATAGCGGCGCCAGCTGGCAGGATGTGGGTGCGCCCATTCTGCGCTATGGGCCGGCGAACGGGTGGCAGAGGCACGTGGTCGATATCACGCCCTTCACCGGGAGCAGCATGACCGACGTGCGGTTGGCCCTTCTTGCGACGAGCGGTTGGGGCAACGACGTCCATATCGACGACGTAGCCGTGGAGGCCGTGGCGTGCGCCTCTAGCCAGGGTGGCCTGGTGGTGGGCAACGTGTACGATGGGGCCACGAACGCGCCGTTGCCCGGGGTCCGGGTCGTCAGCGACGCCGGTGGCGAGCCGGTCACAACCTCGGTTACGGACGATCCCACCGTCGACGACGGCTTCTATATACTCTTCGCTCCGCCCGGACCGCGCGTCCTCACGGCGACGCTTGCGGGGTATGGGCCGGGGGTGGGGGCTGTCGACGTTGTCTTGGGCGACGTGGTCTCACTCGATCTGACGCTGCCTGTGGCCCGCCTCGTGGCGCTGCCTGAGGAGCTCCAGGCTACGGTGACGCTCGGCAGGTCCGAGACCGTGCCCCTCACGCTGACCAACACCGGCGGCGCCACCCTGACGTTCGCGTTCGAAGAGCACGATGCCGGGGAGCTCGCTGCCGGATCGCTGCGCGACGCCACTCCTGCTCCGCAGCCTGCGGCGCGGCAGGTGACGCTGGCGCTGTCCGGCTCGCCAGCGCTGGACCGTAGAACGGCGGTGTTGACGGCCTGGGTCTCGGGCGAGGTGAACTTGGCCCTCGACGACGGCAGTATGGAGGATGCCGTAGGCGTCAATTCCTATACCGCGGCCTACCAGTTCATCTGGCTCAATCACTTCACGCCGTCGCCGTCCGATTTCCCCTTTGAGTTGGACCGCGCCTCAGTCGTTTGGCCGTCGGACGAGGTCGGCGCGGGCGATGCGATCGAGTTGGTGGTCTACGCCGACCCGGACGGCGATGGCGATCCGCACGATGGCGTCTATCTGGCGTCCTTCGACGTTGTGGTGCAGGTCGCCGATGGTGCCACGTGGAACGACTATGTCCTGAGCCCCCCGGTCACACTGACCGGCCCGGGGGACGTGCTCATCGGAGCGGTCAACCGCTTTGTTGCAAGCGGTGGGATACCCACGAACTATCCGGCCGCGATCGATACGAGTTTTAGCCACGGCCGCTCCTGGATCGGCTGGTGGCTGACCGATCCGCCTACGCCTCCCGTGCTGCCTCCCGACGACACCTTGGAGACGCTCGACGCTCTGGGCCTACCGGGAAACTTTATGATTCGCGGGAGCGGCACCCAGACGCAGGTCGATGTGCCCTGGCTTGCAGAAGCCCCTACCGCGGGCACCCTTCCGGCGGGCGCTCAGATGGTCGTCGACGTGGTGATGGATGCCGGCGCCGTTGTTCAGGCGGGTATCTACAGGGCTGCGCTCGTGGTCGAGAGCAACGACCCGGTGAGTTCCTCTTTCACGCTCCCGGTAACCATGACGGTCATCCCGGTGGCGCTGTCAGAGAGGATCTATCTTCCGTTCGTGATGCGGCAGTAGTGGCGGTAGCCGCTCGGGTGTGTGGCACCGCGAGCGCCGGGTGCTATGCTTCGAGTGTCTCCAAAGCCGCCCGCATACGATCTAGCCCTTCAAGCAGCAGCGACCGTGGGCAGCCGAAGTTCAAGCGGATGAATCCCTCTCCGCCCGGCCCGAAGGCTGCGCCGTCGTTGAACGCGACCCGCGCTCTCTCCAGGAAGAAGGTGTAGGGCGATTGAGGTAGCTGTGCCCCGCGGCAGTCGATCCACGCCAGGTATGTGCCCTCGGGCGCGACCATATGAAGCTGGGGCATGTATTGCGCCAGGTAGTCCGCCAGTAGATCGCGATTTGTCTCCAGGTACCTCAACAGCGCATCGAGCCAGGGCTGGCCCTCCAGGTAGGCGGCGCGGGCGGCGGCGTAGCCCAGCAGGTTCGGCATGCCCACTAACCCTCCGCGTCCGTGCTGGTAACGACGGCGCAGTTCGCGGTTGGGGATGACGGCAAAGCCACAGTGGAGCCCCGCGATGTTAAAGGTCTTGCTGGGCGCCATCAGCGTGATGGTCCGCGTCTCTATCTCCGGATCGAGCGTGGCGATCGGTACGTGTTGGTGGCCGCTGAAGATCAGGTCGCAGTGAATTTCGTCGGAGCAGATGACGAGGTCGTGCCGTGCACAGATCTCGGCCATGCCGGCCAGCTCCTCGCGGGTGAAGACCCGGCCCACGGGGTTGTGGGGGTTGCAGAGCAGGAAGAGCCGCGTCCGGTCGGTGATGGTCTGCTCGAAGCGGTCGAGATCGACCGTGGCGTATCCGTCGGCCCGGCGACTGAGCGCCATCGCGTGGTTCTGTACCCCGGCATCCTGGGCGGCATGGAGGATATGCATATAGACCGGTGTCTGGATCAGCAATCCCTCGTCTTGCCTCACAAACGCCCGCGAGGCGACGTTGAACCCCGAGACGATGCCCGGTAAGAAGGTGATCGCCTCCGGTGTGACGTCCCAGTCGTAGAGGCGCTTTAGGCGCTCGGCGATAATCTCGGGCAGGTGGCTGCCGGCCAGAAGCGTGCTTGCGCAGGTCGCGACGAAGAGAAACAACGCCACCCGGCGCTGGACCGTGCCTCTCCGCTGTCGCTCGACAGTCGCGGTTCGCTGGGCGACCAGTTCGGCGAGTAGCGGTTCGCGAGAGTCGAGGCTCGACGGAGACGAATCGGCACTGTTTTGGGGCAATTCACTGCTCATGGAACTCTGCATTGTACAACGAATCGCTCGAACTGGCCAGGGCGAGGAGGATCTGAAATCCCG
>ENA-UOUL01005413-UOUL01005413.1-bioreactor-metagenome-genome-assembly--contig:-NODE-5413-length-11090-cov-37.414783_pt1 | contig 11090 bp, 6 predicted proteins | sample MGYA00249838_ERZ747220 | MGnify/ENA primary metagenome ERZ747220 (study PRJEB28778, sample SAMN05720191) | bioreactor metagenome | isolation source: Anaerobic biogas reactor | place: USA:Washington...
GTGAGGATGCGCCGTCATACCTGTTGTGGCGATTCGCGATAGCCGGCGGTTTCACGGGGGCACGGGTGCTGTTCCCTTCCAGCGCGGATAGGGGGTGCCTGCAGAAGCGTATGGGTAGCCCTCGCAGAAATGCCGGCAACGAGAAGCAAGGTGCTTGGAGCGTGAGAGACAGGGGAGGGGGAACAAGTTCTCCCGCCCCGTCAGCCCCTCCCCCCGTGGCGATATCCCCACGGTCCAGCACATGGGGAGATCCTGGAGAAGACCCGGGCACGGTGGCCTACCGGCTACACCCCGGATACGGCTGCTCCCCTGATATCACCACGCGCTGCCCCCGCCCGGGGTGAGGCGGGGGAGGAGCGCCGGAGGCGCGGGCGGGGTGGGGCCACATGGATTACGGTGTCTGGGGAGCTGGAGACAGGGGAGGGGGAACGAGTTCCCCCTCCCCGTCAGCCCCACCCCCCGTGGCGATATCCCCACGGTCCACAGCATGGGGAGATCCTGGAGAAGAGCCGGATACGGCTGCTCCCCTGATATCGCCACGCACGGACCCCGCCCCCGGGAGGGGGCGGGGGAGGAGCGCCGAAGGCACGGGCGGGGTGGGGGGTGCCCGGCAGAAGCGCATGGGTATCCCTGCGAAGGCGCGGGTGGGGTGGAGGAGGCCGGCGTATAGGTATCCCCTGTGCGGGCGACTGCGGTAACCATTACGCTCCTCGGCCCGGGTTCTCCCCCGGGCCCCGGAACCGGCATCGCCGGAACCCGGCGGACTACCGGGTGAGCGGCATACAGAACGGTTCTTCCCGGTCGAGCACGAACATCCACTCCTCCTTGCACCCGCAGTCCGTCTCCGCGAGGGCGCGCAGGAGCTCGACGTCGCCGGTCAGCGAGTAGTCGCCGATCCCCTTCACGATCGGGCCGTCGCAGGCGCCGCAGTTATGCGGCCCCCGGGTCTGCCCGCCGCCGACGGGGTCGCAGAGGATATGGACCGGGGATTTGATCAGCACATCGAGGACGCTCCAGAGGTAGGGAGGGCGGTATGCGTGCTCTCTCCAGAGGCGTTCGACCTCGGTCCTGCTCTGGACGGTGCAGAGGTTCATGGAGATGCTGTCCGCAACGGATGCGACATCCCTGATGGAGCGCACCATGTCGTCGCACGCCTCGCGCTCGGTCAAAAACGGCGGTTTCATCAGGAGGTAAGCCTTCACGCCGGCGCCGGCGGCGTGCGCGATCCCTGCGGCGCGGAGGAAATCGGCGTAGGTGAACCCTTTATCGATGCTCTTCTCCCGGATAGCATCGTTCGTGGTCTCAAGCCCCACGGCGACGGAGAGCGGCCGCGACCAGACGCCGGTATCGATACCCTCGAGAAACTCACGGAGCGCGTCCGATTCAACGTATTCGGGCCTTGTCTCGGCGATGACGGCCTTACCACGGAACGCTTCCGCAACGGCGCGCCGGACGGCAGGGGGAACCTCGTCGGGATCGAAGAAACTGCCCGACGTGAATATCTTGAGCACCTGGTAGTCCTCGTCGCAGAAGTTCTCTTTCACCCAGCGAACCTGGCGGATCAACCGGTCGGCAAGGTCGTCCTGCGGCAGATCAGGGTAGCGCTCGTGCCGGTAGCCGCACATACGGCACCGGTTCCAGGAACACCCGCCGCTCCTGAAGATAACCGTCAGCGTATCGAGGACCTGCCCTTCGTAGAGGTCTTTCCCCCGCCAGGACGCGAGCGGCTTCTCAATCGATTTGGATACCATTATACCTCATATTCGTTGATGTACTGGTATGAAAAGGATCGCATGGCTGACGCTCATCGCTGCGATGCTGCTCGTCAGCGCGGCATCAGCCGCGTATGTTTCAATCAGTGCTCCAAAAGAGGTATACGTCGGTGACCGGCTCGTTGTCGCCGGCACATCGGTTGCCGGAGAATTCGCACAGCCTTCGCTCAAACCGGGGTTCAGCACGGACGTCATCCTGTACTACGCCAAGGGCACGAAGAGCGAGGTAGCCCGAAAGACCATCGTCGTTCAGGAGAATGGTTTGTTCTCAGCGACGTTCGATACTGCCGGTCTTGCTGCGGGAACCTACTCGATCGAGATCGTCGATCCCACGCAGACCACATTCGGGGGCAGTTCGAAGGTCCAGCAGATGGTCGAGCTTATCGACCGCTCCAAGGATATCGTGGTAGATTCCCCGCTCACCCAGGAGTTCGACGGCACGCTCGACCTCCGGGGCACGGTCAGCGGGATCGGCGATGCAGGCGTTCAGGTCCGGGTCGAGCATGATGCCGCCGTCATATACGGGCCGAAGTACATTCGCACCGACGCAAACGGAGCATTCTCCGAAGAAGTGCCCATCCCTGACGGCGGCACCTACGGGGTCACATTCTCCGACACCAAAGGTTTCATCAGCACCGTGACGTTCGTGATCTCGGGTAAGCCCGCTCCCACGTCGACGCCGGCGATGATATCCGCGAACGCCCCCGCCACGCGCTCCGCCCCGGCCTACTTCGAGGTCGACACGAAGAGCGGTACGGTGACGATCACGACATCGGTCGGGATCGACTGGGTGATCGAGTACATCGATGAGGATGGGGGATCTCACAAAGTCAACGACAAAGGCCAGCTCGAACCTGAGACCGCGGAGTTTGTCGCACGGGGCGGCACCGTCTACGTCAAGGTCTACCCCATGAGTTACAGCGATCGTGGAACGGTGCAGGTCTCGGCCGCGAACGCCGACTCGATCAGGGTGAGCCAGGCTGCGCCCGGACTCTTCGGGGATGCGGTGCCCACCACCGCCCAGGCCACGCCGCTCCCGGCGTTCCTCGCGCTCCTTGCACTCATTGTTGTGGTCGTCCTCGCGCGCCGGGGATGAACAACCTTTTTTCGTCCGGCGGCCAATAGGTATAGGCGGGCCGGGATAGTCTAGTCCGGGAAGGCGGCGGCCTTGAAAGCCGCTGGTGCCTGGCACCTCGGGAGTTCAAATCTCCCTCCCGGCGTCCTTTGTTCTGTTCATACCCGTAACGGTTGTTGCGCCCTATTCATACATCCGATCGCACTCACCGGCGCCAGAACCCTGGAGAAACTATACCAGCAAGCGATGCCCCGGGGCGATAGAGTACCTTCGTGCCTTATAGGGAGAGGGCGGGATCGTGACCGGGAGTGCGGTCACGGCTCAAAATCCATCACGACCGCGGAGTGGTCGCTCAACCCCTGCCCCCGGAGGTCGTGCAGGTACCAGCACGCCGTCGGGTTGAGGCGCGCAGATGCAAATATGTGGTCGTAGCGCTTGCACTTCGGGACATCCTCGGGCCCGCGGTCGGGGCACCAGCTGTACTCCCTTGCCCGGTAGCCGTGCAGTTTCCGGAAGACATCGGGGAGGTCGTACTCCGCAAGGCCGGATATGACGTTCATCTCGGCGTTATACCACCACCTCCTCGGCCGCCCGAGGTACTCATCGCTCTCGGAGGCCGTCGTGTAGGTCCGGTCAGGAATGATATCGCGGTAGAAGGGGACGATCGTCCCGTCGGGAAGTTCCGCCTCCGGTATGTGAAGGTCGCCGCAGAGGATCCGTGGCCTCGCTGGCCTGACGGCAAGGTGTCGGTAGATCCCGACCAGTGTCTCGGCCTTCACGATCTCGTTCCTCCGGCTGCCTATCGCCGTGGGAACGTGGACGTTATGCACCTCGAACTCGCCCGTGGGTGCACTGACGACGGCCGAGACCACCCGCTGTTTCCACGGGATATCGAAGTCGAGCGGGTTTAATGGCGCAAGGGGGTACCTGCTTGCGATCAGGCATCCGGCGTCCTTTGTCTCGCCGACCGGCGAGCACTGTTCGGAGAGACGCGAGATACTGTACGCGAACTGGAAGGGATCGTTTGTGTTGCGCGCACGGAGATCGTTCAACCGCTCGGCCATGTAGGCCACCCGGGCAATCTCCACCAGAGCAAGGCTGTCGACGAAATGAGTTAACCCGAAGTTCTCCAATCCCTCACGAAAGAGCGGCAGATCCCGATCCGTCACCTCCTGGAAGGCGACGATATCCGGCGAGTGCTGGCAGACTGCTTCGACTTTCTTCTCCACGCTCCTCAAACCGGAGCGGAAGAGATCCACGTTCCATGAAATGAGCCGCATAGTTCTGGTACATTGCGCGTTGGCCCTGCATGCACATTAACACATCGAGTTGAGAGCGGCAGCGCGGCGCCGGCGCTGTCCATGACAGCGCTCGATCCCGCGGGCCACTGCATGCCCGGCAATCCCTCCCCTATGGTGCTCACAGTACCACGGGCAGCGACCGACGACGGGGGGGATACCGGGATCGAGCCTCGCGAAAAGGCGCGAAACTCATGACGCAACGGTGATCTGCCTCACGTGCCCCCGGACGAGACGATCAGGCCCACTACCTTCGCCATGTACGGGCTTTAGAGGTTCGTATGCGGACCGCTCCTCCAAAAAACTACATGATGCCCATGGGGCCACAGGCAGACCGGATGAAAATGGGGAAGGGCATTTTCATACGAAAGGGATGATTGAGAGACGAGGCCTTACAGGGAGCCTCCCGCGCAGGTTGTCACCCCGGCGCCGCCCCCTTTCAGTCTCACCCCGCCTCTCCTCATCTACGGGCGGCGGCTATTCTGCTTCCGGCGTCGTCGTCGCCTCCGGTGCCGCCGTTGCTTCTTCTTCCGGTGTCACCGTCGCCTCGGGTGTCACCGTCACCTCAGGTGTCGGGGTCACCTCTGCGGCCAGCGGCACGAGCCCCGCGTTCCAGTTCAGCTGCTCCTCGTTCGGGCCGATCTCGAACTGCTCCGTCGTACCGCTCCCGGGATCGACGGTGCTGTCCTGGCCGGCGGGGCTGAAGGTGTAGCCCTCCGGCAGCGTGAAGCTCACGGAGTAGGTTCCCATGACGACATCGGTGAACCGGTAGGCGCCGTCGCCGTCTGTCGTCGCCGTCCTGGCTGTCGTACCATCCGCGCCGATGAGGGCCACCGCAACGCCCGACACCCCGGTCTCGCCGGCATCCCGGGCGCCGTCAGCGTTCGTGTCGTTCCAGGCAAACCCGCCGATGGTGTTGTACCTGGCTCCGGGTGAGAATTTCGTCAGCCCCGCATCCTGCGTGAGGTCGTCGCCCACGAGCGTGAAGGGTCCGGTTCGGCCGGTCTTGAACCCGACGTCGCTGTCCCGCGTATCGTCGCCGGCGTTCATCAAGACGAAGAAGAGCCCATCGGGCGCCACGACCTCGACGATGTAGGTCGTGCCGACGATGCCCTTGAGGGCGTAGCGGCCGTCTGCCCCCGTCGTTGTCTCGACGACGGTTTCGGCCGCGCCCGGGACCGGGTAACCGTTCTCGTTCAGGAGCCGGACGGTGACCCCGGGCACGCCGGGTTCGCCCTCGTCCTGGAGAGCGTTGCCGTTCGTGTCGTTCCAGACGAAGTCGCCGATGGTGGCGGTTTGTGCCGCCGTCAGGTTCGCCCCGGCGTCCCAGGTGAGTTGCGTGTCATTATCAGCGAGCGTGATGGTCGCCGTCCTGCCGGTCGCCGGGTCGGCGTCGCTGTCCCGTGCGTCGTCGGTCCCCCGGTCGGCCGGCGTGAAGTTGTAGCCTTCCGGCAGCCCAAAGACCAGGTAATAATCGCCCGCGGGGAGGGCGCTGAAGAGGTAGGCCCCATCCGCATCCGTCGTCGTGGAGTTGACGAGGGTCTCGTTTGCATGGTAGAGCTCGACGGCGGCGCCGGCGATGCCTCCCTCAACCCTGTCCTGGATGCCGTTGCCGTTCGTGTCGTTCCAGACGAGGTCGCCGATGGTGCTGTTTGCGGTTGCGGTCACCACTGTCGGAGGCCGGTTGAGCCCGATGTTCAGTGTGATCCGGGTATCGTTCTTCACGATGTTGATCGGGCCCGCAGTGCCGGTCTCGGGATCGAACTCGCTCCCCTCTCCGGGGATGGTGAAGGCGTAGCCTTCCGGCGGATCGAACACGAGATAGTACTCTCCAATAGTGAGGTTCGTGAAGGTATAGGTGCCGTTCTCATCGGTTGTGGTTTCGTTGACGGCGGTCAGATTGCCTGCATCCGCCAGGGCCGCGAATGATATTCTGTCGGTTCTGTCATCGTCGCGCAAGGTTATTCCGCTGGTTTCACGTCCGGAAGCGCTGGAACGCGTACCTGCTTCGGGGGTGCTTTCTCCCGGCGTCGGTCCGGCAAGAAGCGTCACTCCGACCCCCGGAACGCCGGACTCGCCCCCGTCCTGGATGCCGTTGCCGTTCTGGTCGTTGAACGTGACGCCGACGATGGAACCCTGTCCCTGGGGAGGGGGACTTATCGTCGTCTGCGGTAAAAAGATCAATCCGGCATCCCAATTGAGCTGCTTCTGGTTATCCTGCAGCGTAATCTTATCCGTTCTCCCGATCATGCTTGCATCGCTGTCTACGTCGTCTTTTGTGTTGGCATCGACATTCTGTTTCGTGAATTTCGCTTCTCTCTGCGCTGCCTTGTGCCCGAAAACCACGTAGTAGTCTCCCGCCGTCAGATCGGTGAACAGGTACTTCCCGTTTGCATCGGTGGCTGTCGTGTAGATATGCATGAATTGATCGTCCATCAAGTTCACCGAAACGCCCGGAACCCCTTTCTCGCCTCCATCCTGAATCCCGTTCTCATTTTCGTCTTCCCAGACCAGGTCCCCGATCTGGCCCGTGCCCTGCATCGCATGGTTATAAAAGCCGGCGTCCCAGTTGAGCTGTACCAGTGCTCCCTCTTTGATGACGATGATGCCGGTTCGGCCTGATATTCCGGGATCGCTGTCCAGATCATCGTCATTTTGGACGTTATCCATCGGGCTGTGGATCCAGTTCCCCTGAGGGGGGTCAAACCTGACCCTGTACTTCCCTTCTACGAGGTTGTCGAATACGTATTTTCCATCCTCTTTTGTGGTGACCCGCCTGGGCTGTCCGTTCTCACCGTTGATCGGGTTGTCATTCTCATCGAGCAATGCCACGGATACGCCGGCAAGGCCTTTCTCACCTGAATCCTGCTTTCCATTCTGGTTTCTGTCGTTCCATACAAAATCCCCTATCGAACCCTTGCCCTCTGGCTGCGGGGGTGCTTCCACTGTTACTTTTTTCACGATCTCGCAGGTTACACCGTTACTGAGCGTCACCCGGAGTTTAACGTCATAGGTTCTGGCCGCCGCAAATGTGTGCGTCGGGTTCTGGCCGAGGTCCTGCCACCCTTTTCCATCCCCAAAGTCCCACTCCCACGTAGTCGGTGCCACGCCGGCAGGGCAACCGGTTGTTTGGACGCTCCCCTGGAAATGATAGACTCTCAATGATAACGGATCGGGATTTTGCACTCCGGCAGGAGGAGCTCGATTTGTGGTAGAGAAGGTGAAATCCGCTGTGCAGGCACACCCGCCTCCTGCGGTTGAACTCGTGTAGTGGCTGAGATCGGTTGCCGTCACCGGCTTTGCGGTCTGATCGTCTGCCGTGACCGTGACGGTGTTCTTATAGGAACCGCCCGGCATGCCGCTCGTGTCCTTTGCCGTGTCGTCTTTCGTGTAGACCCATGTCTCGCCGGGGTCGAGTTTGCCGTCACCGTTGGCGTCGCCCGCGGGCGGTCCTGCGATCGGGCCGGCCTTATCGTCCGTCACCTTGACGTTGGCGAGCGGGCTCGATCCGGGATTCGTCACCTCGTAGGTCCACGTCACCTTATCGCCGACCTTGATCGTCGGCCCCGGGGGGTTCTTGGCAGCCTGGCCGTTGGTCTTTTTGACGACGGCGATCTGGCCCGCTCCCCTGACCAGCCCGGCATCCCACTGGAGCTGCTTCTCCCCTGCCTTGAGGGTGATCTTTGCGGTCCTGCCGGTCGCCGGGTCGGCGTCGCTGTCTTTTGCGTCATCGCCGGCATCTTTCCTGGTGAACGTGTAGTCTTTCGGGAGGCTGAACTCGATGTAATACTCGCCGGGCTGCAGACCGCTGAAGAGGTACGTGCCCCGGGAATCGGTTTTTGTCTGCTTTACCACAGTCTTGCCGTCGGATCCGAGCAGTTCCACACCGACGCCCTTGATGCCGTTCTCACCCTTATCCTGGATGCCGTTCTTGTTCGTATCGTTCCAGACGAGATCGCCGATACTGCCGGTCTGCGGTTTTTGGGTTACCGGCGGCTTCGGCGTGGGAGGCGGACACTGCCCGGGACAGACATTCGGCGGTTTCGGAGGCTTCGCTGGCGGTTTTATCACCGTCTTCGGCTTCGTGGCCAGTTTTACGACCCAGGCATCGGTATCGGGCGTGCCACCCTTCTTTGTGCTGTTGAAGGTCCCGGCAAAGACGTACTCGGACGCTGTCGTCTGGATGACCGACGCCGCCCGGTCGCCCGGGTTCCTGCCCCCGATCGTCAGGTCGCCCTCGACGGCCCCCTCGCCGTCGAGCTTCACGATCCAGGCGTCGTTATCGAGCGGAGACTCTCCGGTCCTGCCGGCAAAGAGGTATCCGCCGTCGCGAGTGGCGATGATCGATTCGGCCGACTCGTTCTCATCCGCGTTCCCGTAGGTCCAGTTCCAGGCGACCTTCCCGTCCGGTCTCATCCTGACGACCAGGGCATCGTCGTCTGTCCTTCCGGAAGCAGTCCTGCTCATGTAACTCCCTGCAAAGACAAAACCTCCGTCCGGCGCAAGGACGATCGACCGGGCAGTATCGTTCTCCGCGCCGCCGAAGGTCACGTTCCAGGTCTCGTTCCCGGACGAGTCGATCTTCTGGACGAACGCATCGGCCGCAAACGCTCCAAACGACTCCGTACTCCCCGCAATACCGATATCACCGGACGGTGCCGCGACGACCGCGTACGCCGTATCGTTCAGCCCCGGTTCTCCGAAGGTACGGCTCCACTCCTCCGACCCGGAACGGTTGAGCTTGATCACCAGCGCATCGGTGTCCGGCTCTCCCCAGAATGCCGTTTTTCCGGCAACGATGTAACCCCTGTCCGCCGTCTCGGCGACCGCGTATGCCGTGGCGTTGTCCTCAGGCCCGCCGAACGTCTCGTTCCATATGATATCGCCCGTCGGGCTGAACTTCACGACCAGAACATCGGTATCTTTCCGGTCTTCCCCCATTATGTAGGTGAACGCCCCCACGAAGAGGTAGTTCCCGTCCGATGTGTTGATCACCGATCGGGCCGTATCCATACCGCGATCACCGTAAGTCCTGTTCCATCGTTCGTCGCCCGAACGGGAGAGATCGACCACCCAGGCGTCTGCTTCTCCGGCGCCGAACGATTCGGTCTCGCCGGAAAAGACGTATCCCCTATCTCCCGGAATCTGGATGATCGAGTATGCTGAATCGTTCGCACCAGGTTTGCCGTAGGTCTTATTCCATACAACGGAGAGGTCCACCGTGGCGGCACCGGCGACGGTCGCCAGTGCGCAGGTTAACAGTATGAAAGCCAGAATGCTCTCTCTTCTCATCTCCTCAACTCCTCAAGCAGTCCTTTCCCGCAGGAAGGTGCTCCGGAGCGATGAGATCCGTGAGGCGTTTTACGTTCCGCCGGGTGAAGGGAAGAGATGACCGTGGTAGATCGTGTGGCACTTTTCGGGATGATATGCTGATGCCCGAACAAGATTTACCGCCAGCCGGTCTTCTGCGAATCAGCGATGGAGTAGTCGATGCACCCTCGATCTGCGTCGAGAGCACAATATCTGTAATAATATATTAATTTCTCCATATACTCGGATGAACCTGAGGCGATCTCCACCTTGCCGGATATCCTGCCGTCACTTCCCCTTCCGGGTAGTCCTGTGCCAGTGGAGCGGGGTCAGGCCCGGTACAGCGGTGGGAAACGTCCCTTCGGCCGCGCGTCGGACGTCTTCGATCGAGTAGAATGCCTTGGGATTGAACTCATGGATGGCCTTCTCCACATCCTTGATGTTCTTCCTCTTGATCACCGAGAAGATGACTTTGCCGGGGCCCTGTTTTCCCTGGGCGTCGAGCACCGTCACCCCGTAGCCGGCACCGCGGAGGTAATCGATGAGGTTCGTTGCATCCCGCTGGGTGATGACCCGGATGAGGGCAAGCCCCATCGCCAGCCTCTCCTCGACGAGCATCCCGACGTAGTTTCCGGTCGCAAACCCGGCCGCATAGGCAAAGTAGTTGAGCGGGTTCGTGAGGTTCTGAAAGATCTGGCCGACGGCAATGATCCAGATGAAGACCTCGAAGAACCCGAGGACCGGGGCGACCATCTTCATCCCCCGCGAGACGAAGATGATCCGCATCGTCCCGATAGTGACGTCGCAGATCCGCGCAAAGAAGATAAACGCCGGGACTATGACCAGGGATAAGACCTCCGGGTCGATACCCGGGACGGTACCGAGCATGGATCATTGTTGATGAACGAGAAATATAATTCTATCCATATGTAAATACATACCGTCGAGAAAAAGCTCATGAAGTCGCGCTTTCGAGGATATTGACGGATAATTACAGACTATGCCGGTGGAATGAAGTTGAGATCCTTTTGTAGGCATAGCACCCGCCGGGCATCTTTATTTACCCGGACTCTCTCGATCTCTTCGTCGACCTCGCCGGTGCTCTCCTCCCCCGGAGGTTCGGTTCGACGAACAACCGGGAGGGTTCGTCGACATGTGCTCCCATCGGTGATATCCCTGAAGATCCCACGGGCAGGCTCGTTCCCGGCGGCGTCGGTCATCCGGTTGTAAATCTGGACGGTTCCAATTATGCCGGGGTCTACCGGCATGCGGCAGGAGGAGGGAGGTCACGGCCTCTGCCGGGATTCAGGGTGCCGGCCGTCGCGCGGGGGGAAGGGGTCGCCGGCATAGCATCGATGAAATCGAACTTTTTTCAAAAAATCAGGCAATTACGCAATATTATTGGCATACCGTGGCGTTTAAATTGGGGATAATATCCATACACCTAAATATCACTCCATGAAAGCTACCCCTGAACGCATGTTTCAGGTGATCGAAGTGAGTAGCAGACGGATCAAGGAAATTCGCTCGATGTCATCTTTTTTCGCGCTGATTGTGCTTATCTGCGCGATGCTGATAGCACCGGCAGCTGCAGACTCCCTGCCGGACAGGGTCTATGTGAACGCATCGTATAAC
>ENA-UOUL01005417-UOUL01005417.1-bioreactor-metagenome-genome-assembly--contig:-NODE-5417-length-11088-cov-2.942421_pt1 | contig 11088 bp, 8 predicted proteins | sample MGYA00249838_ERZ747220 | MGnify/ENA primary metagenome ERZ747220 (study PRJEB28778, sample SAMN05720191) | bioreactor metagenome | isolation source: Anaerobic biogas reactor | place: USA:Washington...
CTTGTCGGGGTTGGCCTCGTCGATGGCCTTGGCTCCCATCGCATACCCGAGTATGTTGAGGTGGGAGTAGTCCACGGGCGACTCCTTGTCGCCCCCGGCCGTCATCTCCCCGAACGGACCCGGATAGATGACCTCGCGGCCCCGGAAGGACGATTTGAACACATCGCAGTTGCCCTGGCAGTCCGCCATACACCGCGTGCAGACCCCGGATGGCGCGACATCTCGGGAGCGGTTGCGGGTCTCCAGAGCGTCGTTGGACCCAGCGTGCGAGTAGTTCATGCGGTCGGAACCTCCTATCTTGGAAACGCCACCCTGCGTGCACGGAAGCGCCGGTACGCCGGGCGCTTCCGGATCGAGGTTCCATTCTCCGGCGAGGTTCCAGATACCGGCTATCGCCACATGGATAGGGTTGCGCGTGTTTCTTTGGCCGCCTGGCTAAACCCATCGCAATGGCGGTTGGGTTGGACCTTCGTCTCCAGAAGGCGCTGCATGTTTCCGGAGGCGGCGAAAGTGGGCAACGTCGAGCTGATGGTCGGGCGGTGACCGTGGAGGAGACATGGTCAAGGTCGAGATAGACTCTGGAGTCTGCGGACACAAGGCCACAGTGAGGGCCATGGGCGGAGAGGCCTACACCGTGCGGATCGAGGTGGATAGCACCTGCCCGCACGTGCAAAATATGGCGGCCGGCTTGGGCGAGGTGAACGCCCTTCGGGAGATCGGACTGCGCGACGGCCTACCGTGGGTTCTGCGAACCGCATACGAGCACTGCGCGCACGCAGCCTGCCCCGTGCCCTCCGGGCTCATCAAGGCGATCGAGGTCGCGGCCGGCCTGGCTCTGCCGAGGGACGTGTCTATGCGCATCACCAGAGATGAATGACCGGCCACGTGTCACGAGATTCAGGAGAATGAGATGAGCGACTCCTCAGCGCCCGCTTCACCCGCCGCAGCCGGCGACTTCACCGTCATCTTCCAACCCTCCGGGAGGCGAGGTCCTATCGCTCCGGGCTCGGACCTGCTTTCCGTGGCCCGTGGCTTCGGTGTGGAGATCGAGAGCGCCTGTGGCGGCAAGGGCGTCTGCAAGAAATGCCAGGTGCGCATCGAGTCGGACAAGAGCTCCGTCTCCCCTCCGACGGAGGCGGAGATGAAGGCTCTCACAGCCGAGGCCCTGGCCGGCGGGATGAGATTGGCGTGCCAGACGCGGGTCGCCGGAGACGTGCGCGTCTTCGTGCCGGAGGAGAGCCGCCGGGTGGGCCAGGTGGTCCGGAAGGAGGCGGGCAAGCGCACGGTGCCGCTGGACCCGGCGGTGCGCAGCCATCACACAGTCCTGGCGGCCCCCACCCTGTACGACGCCACCGCGGACGCCGACCGGCTGCTGGCGGCCCTCGAGGAACAGCACGGACTGAAGGACCTCGAGTTCGACTTCGAGGTGCTCCAGGCCCTCCCCGGCATAGCTCGCAAAGCACAGTGGGACCTGGTCGCAATCGTATGGCGGGGTAGGGAGATAGTCGACGTGCGGCCCGCCACCGACCCCGGCCGGGTCTTGGGGTTGGCGGTAGACGTGGGAACGACGACGATAGCGGCTTATCTCACCGACCTGGAGGATGGGGAGGTGCTCGTCACCGAATCGGCCATGAACCCCCAGGTGGCCTTCGGCGACGATGTGATCGCGCGCCTGCACCACGCCATGCACGACCCGGAGGGACCGGCCGTCCTGCAGCGGATCGTCATCGCCGAAATCAACAATCTCGCCCGAAAGGCCGCCGAACGCACCGGGACGCGCCTCGGTGACATACTCGATGTGGTCATGGTGGGCAACACCGCCATGCACCACCTCTTCCTCGGGCTCGACGCTCGGGCTCTGGGCACGGCGCCCTTCGCGCCGGCGGTCCAGAGGGCCGTCGACACCACGGCCTCGGCTCTGGGGCTCGGCTTCCATCGAGGCTGCCGGGTCCACGTGCTGCCCGTGGAAGCCGGCTTCGTCGGAGCCGACAACGTCGCCGTCGTGATCGCTGAAGAGCCCTACGAACAGGACGAGGTGCTCCTGCTGATCGACATAGGCACCAACGGGGAGCTGGTCCTTGGAGACCGGCGCAGGATGCTGTCGGCGGCGTGCGCAACGGGTCCCGCCCTCGAGGGGGCGCACCTGGAGTACGGCATGCGGGCCGCCCCCGGAGCCATCGAGCGGATACGCATAGAGCCGGGAACGTTGGACGTGCGCTTCAAGGTCATCGGCCTGGAGGGGTGGCACAACGAGTACCCCGCCGACCAGGTGGGGGCCCGCGGCATCTGCGGGTCGGGGATCATCGAGGCCGCCGCCGAGATGATGAGGGCGGGCGTGATCATGTCCAACGGCAACTTCGACCAGAAGCTCCGGCATGATCGCATCGTCCTTGAGGACGACAGGCCGCGCAAGTTCGTGATCGCCTGGGCCGAGGAGACGGCCATCGGCCGTGACATCACCGTGTCACTCAAGGACATCCGAGCCATCCAACTCGCCAAGGCCGCCCTCCGCGCGGGAGCCGAGATACTGCTGCGCAGGTACGGGGTCGAGAGCCCCGACCGCGTCATCCTGGCGGGGGCGTTCGGCACATACATCGACAAGGGCCATGCCCTGGCGATAGGGATGCTTCCCGACTGCCCGCCCGAAAGAGTGACCTCGGTCGGCAACGCAGCCGGCGATGGAGCGCGTTTCGCCCTGCTCAGCGTCAGCAAGCGAGAGGAGGCCGCCTGGGCGGCCTCGCAGGTGGAATACGTGGAGTTGGCGACCGATCCCGACTTCCAAGCCGAGTACGTCAAAGCCATGCGGTTCGGCGCCGCGGCGGACGGCTCGGCACCTTGAGCGAGGGAATCGCTCCTCTATCTTGTATTAAGTAATCCTCAGGGGCGACCGACACTTACTGGTAGACCTCGGGTAGGACCTTGGTCGGAGAGCCGGGGCATTGACCCCCTCCTCGGCACGGCGGGACAATGAGAGGCCTGGAGACGCGCCGAGCGTACAGAAGGACTGTTAGGAGGACCGTGATGCAGCTCAAGCCTGCTGTCCCCACCAAGACTGCGGGAAAGAGCAGACGCCGACTGCTGGTTGGCATCGGCATCGTGGTGGTCGTGCTGACCGCGTTGGCAGTATCGCTCGCGTTCGCGTTGACGCCCGGCGACCCCGATGTCGCGTCCGGCGACCCGGGCGACCCCGCGGTCACCTTGGATCCCCGCGACTACGCCTCGGGTGTGGGGAACGCGACCTCGGAGTCGTCCGCGGGCCTCACACGCCATCGACCGGGCGGCAGGACGTCCTACTCCGCGCCGGCCCCTCTGGGCCAGGACACTCCCACAACGGAGACCGGGCCGGCCGGCACACCGGAGTCCACGATCCAGCAATCACCGGGCGCCCAGACCGACCCGCAAGGCACCTACGCCGCTGCCGGATCTGAGGAGCCGGCCGGCCCGGTGGCGGCCGCCGCCGACGATGACACGACGGCCACGGTGTCATCCACCACGACCACCACGGCTCCGAGGACCACCAAGGTGCCGAACGCCGCCACATCGTGGGCCGACCTGCGCGGGATCCCGCCGTCGACCACCACGACAGTGCGGACGGTGGAAGGGTACCGCGTGGTAGACAGTGTGACCGGTATGGAGGGTAGCCCCGCCGTGGACGCCTTCACGACCGGCGGCCTCGACGTGTTCGCACTGACGGGCGACAAGATCTGGTGGGTGCTCATCTGGGACGGCGAGGACTGGCCGGAGGGAGCGAAGGCCGACATGCCCACCGACGACGGGAAGTTCGGCGACGAATCCTGGGAAGGCGATGAAGAGGGGAAAGTCACCGCGGCGCCCGGCTCCGGCCCCGCATCGGTGGCGTGGGGCAACGGCTACACAGACGTGTTCGTTCGCGGCGCCGACGACGCTCTCATGCACAGGCGGGGAACCACGACTTGGTTCGCATGGGAGAACCTGGGCGGACTCCTATCCTCGGACCCCACGGTCGCTTCTCGGGCTCCCGGCCTGCTCGACGTGTTCGCGCGCGGCCCCTTCGGTCACCTCTGGCATGTCTCCTTCGACGGAGTCACCTGGTCGGATTGGGAGAACCTGGGCGGCGACTTGGCTTCGGAACCCGCCGCAGTGGCTATGGACAGCGGCCATCTCGATGTCTTCGCCCGCGCGAAGGACGGCGGGCTGCTGCACCTGGCCTGGTCCGACGGCACCGGCTGGGCGGCCTGGGAGAACCTGGGCGGTTCCATGACGTCCGGACCAGGCGTGTGCTCCATGCACCCCGGTCGGATGGATGTGTTCGCCCGCGGTCCCAACGGCACCCTCTGGCAGAGGACGTACATGCTGGATCCTTGCTCCGGTCTTCGCAGGTGGCTGGACTGGAATGACCTGGGCGGTTCGCGCGTCGCGTCCTCGCCTGACGCAGCGGCTTGGGGCGACAACCGCATCGACGTCTTCGTGCGCGGCACCGACTACGAGGCGGGTACAGACACCGCGCTTTGGCACAGGTGGTGGGACGGCAAGAATTGGCTGCCGTGACGGTTGCGCCCTGCGCGGGCCGATGACCGGCAGCGTGTGACGGCCGGCAGGGCGGCGACAAGACGCCCTGATATGCTCCTTGCTACGCTTGCAGCAAGGGAATGCCGTGTCCATCTCGTATCAGGTAATACCCGGCATACGTAAGCCCCGGAGGTGGGTCGTGAGACAGAGACTGTTGACTGTTTCGCTTGTCGCCATTTGTGCGATGGCGTTGTTGTTGGGGATGTGGGCCGTCGCCCTCGCTCAAGAGACGACTACGACCACGACCACGGCGACCGGTGAATCGACGACCACATCCGAAGGTGGAGACACGACCACGACGTCGGAGCAAGAGTCGACCACCACCACGACTGACATCGAGATAGTGTCGATCTCGTCGCCTGTGGAGGGCGCGGTGCCCACGTTCCTTTCGGTGGCTGGAGGCCTTCTGGCCTGGACGGGCATGGTGCCGGGCCAATACTCGACGATGTACCTCTACGACATAGCTACGCTCGCAAACATCAAGATCCCCGCGGCCTCCCCCGGCCCCTACTACAACCCATCGTCCGACGGCCCGTGGGTGGTCTATCAGGGCGGCCGGGCCGGCGCCTACTGCGACATTTACGCCTACGACACCGGGAACGGCTTGGTGAAGCGGATCACCAACAACGCCGATCCGGGTGACGGCGAGGACTGGAACCCCCGCATCGACGACAGCCGCGTCGTGTGGGAGAAACATGTTCCCGGCAATCAGGCCCGATCCGGCATCTACCTCTATGACCTGAACGGCAAGACCGCGCAATTGCCGGCCCTCCTGCTGATAGGCAACGACTACCACGATCCAGACATCTGGGGAGACTACGTGGTCTGCGTCAAGGATGCCGCCAGCGGAGGAGGCTCGGAGATCATCCTCCACAACCTGAAGACCCAGGCGAGCCGCTCCATCGCCTCCAGCGAGAAGAACAACGAGCGTCCCCGGATCGACTCAGGACGCGTGGTGTGGTCGTCGGGCGACGCGCCGGTGGCTAGCTGGTACCCCTGGTCGACCTACCAGATCAAGCTCTACGATATCGCCACCGGGAAGGTCACCGAGTTGACGGACAGCGAGACCGGCAATTCCGACCCCTCCATCGATGGCGACATCGTCGTGTGGCAGCAGCGGGAGCCCTCCGGCATCATGGTCCACGATCTGAGCACGGAGGAGACCCAGGAGTTCGCGGTCAGCGGCGAGTTGCTGGAGGCCCCGGATGTGGATGGCGACATAGTGGCCTTCTTCGGGAGCAAGGGCCTGTACTACGTACGACTCGGCTCGGCTGAGTACACGCCCTTCCCCGACGTGCCCATCGGTCACCCGTACCTGAAGGCCATCGCCGAGATGAGCATGAACCGCATCATCGAGGGATATGAGGACGGCCGGTTCGGGCCGGGCGACCTCGTGACCCGCCAGCAGTTCGCCAAGATGATCGTACTCACCATGGCCCAGTGGAGCCCCGCCATCTTCACTCCCACCTTCAGCGACAGGTACAACTTCGCCGACGGAGTGGAAAAGAACGAAGGAGAGCTCTACCCGTATCACTACGTGGCCAAGGCGGCTCTCACGGGCCTCACCAGAGGCTACCCCGACAGTACCTTCCGCCCGCTCAACAACATCAGCCGCCAGCAGGTGATCTCCATGATCGTCCGAGCCGGGAGACCGGTTCTGGAGACACCTCCCGCGAATTGGCAGGGATACCTCAGCTACATCGATCCGGTGCACGGCGAGAATAGGCGCATAGCGGAGTACAACGGGCTGCTCGACGGCATCACGGCGCTCAGAGGCAGTCTCGTCTATTGGAGCGTCCTCGAGAATGCCACGCGTGGCGAGGTCGCCCAGATGCTGTACAACCTTCTGGTGGTGCTACGGGCCGATCTGGAATAGCCGGAGCGACTTCCGGCCGGGAAGCGACAGATGCGGGGGCCGGACGCGCCGAGGCGCGTCCGGCCCCCGCCGTCTTCACCCACCACCGTCCGTCAGTACCGAGACCTCTCCAGCGATTCCCTGTAGAAGCCTTCGACGCCGATCTCGCGCATGCGGTCGTTGTGCTCCCGCCAACGTGAGGTCAGGTTCTCAGGGAAAGTGTTCCGCTCACACGGATACTCATCACACTGGAAGCAGAAGTCGACCCCCTTCTCCTTGAAACAGGTTCTGGCGGCGCAGAAGGGCAACTGCGCACCGCCCGAACGGCACCCGGTGCAACCCGCGCCGCTGAAGAAGCCGAGGATCTCCGTGAACCGGTGGTATTCGTGAAGGGCGGGAAACCGGTCCGCGACCCGGGCCGCCATGTTCTCGAAGCCGGTCAGGGCCTCAGCCAACCCGGCGGCATGGTGCTTGATCCTCCCGTGCGCACACATGGCGCAGCGTTCGCAGTCGATGCCGCAGGGCGCCAACCGCTCGACAACCTCTTGGTAGGTGAGTTCCTGCTCCATCCGTCCCCCTTCGTCGCGTGCCCGACCTCTCCATTCTAGCTCCGGACCCTCCCTAGCCGAGCGCCGCCCGAGGGCGCTAGACTTCTCTGCATGGATACGGCCGATTTCACGATACGCTCGCTCGAGCCCCGCGATCGCGACTGGGTGCTGGGCACGGTCCGCTACTGGGGCGACACGGATTACATCGTCTCGCGGGGGCGGATCGTCTACGCCGCCGAGTTGCCGGGCTTTTGCGCGGTCGCGCCGAACGGCAGACCGCTTGGCCTGGCGACCTACGAGATCACCAAAGATGCATGTCAGCTGGTGACCATCCACGCCTTCGAGAGGTTCTCGGGTATCGGTACCGCCCTACTCGCGGCGGTGCGCGACGCGGCCGCGGCCGCTGGTTGCCGCCGGCTGTGGCTCGTCACCACCAACGACAACGTCGACGCTCTCAGGTTCTACCAGCGGCGCGACCTCGAGTTGGTGGCTGTGCATCGAGGCTTCCGCGAGGTGGCCCGGCGGCTCAAGCCGTCCATCCCCCTGATCGGCGAGTACGGGATCCCCCTCCGCGACGAGATCGAGCTGGAGATCCTCCTGGACTAGGCCGGTGGTGGGCCGGGCGGCAACGGTGCGCCCGGGACCACGGGCGGCGCGGTCTGCCCGGGCTCCTTCCGCCTGCTCCGACCCCACAGCGACGCGCACGTCGCCCCGACGCCCACCAGGCTCACCACGAACAGGATGATGGGGCCGGCCACCGGTATCCACCAAAGTACGCTCAGTATCACCACCCCCAGGACGGCCGCGAGCATCATGGAGCCGCGATCATCGCCGCGTCTGCCGAGGATGAGCCTGCCCAGTGTCGCGCCCGCGGCGACGAAGCCGAACAACCAGATGACCGGCACCACGATGCCCAGCCAAGGTATGAGCAGCAAGATCCCAACAAGAAAGATGACCAGCAGCAGCACCAACAGAGTGATGAGCGGCACGGCCACGAAGACCGCCACAGCGCCCCAGCCGAGTGACGAGAACACATGACCGCGCACTCGCTCGCTGACGCGGGCCACCTGCTTCGGAGCGATGGCCACCACGATGACGGCCACGACGGCCAGGAAGACGGCGAACCAGACCCAGCCGCCGACCGTCCGCGAATCCCATCTCGTGAAGTCAGGACTGAAGCTCACGGCGCCCAGCCAGTCGCCGAAACGCCACCCTACGTCGTTCATACCCCCGGCCACGGTCGCCCCCGGCTCCACCTCGATGTCTCCGAATACCACCACGACGGCCGTACCATCATCGGGGCCACGGCCGACGCCCACCTGTGCTTCCCGGCCGATGGTCACGTCGCCGCCCACCACGACCACGGTCTTCTCCACCGTCCCCAGGATGGTGGCGCGGCCTCCCACCACGACCACGTACTCCCGGGTTTCGCCGGGGCCGATGGTCACATCCTCGAACACGGACACCTTGTGCGCCCCGCTCGTCCCGCCGGCCTGGGCCACTTCCACCAGACCAGGCACGAACCATCCCAACGACATGATCGCGGCAGTGACGAAGAGGATGACCAGCGCCGGCATGGCCGTCCGAGGCCGGCGACGGCAGGTCCGGTGGCCTCCCCGACGGAAACGCGCTCCACCGCTGTCGGTCCTGATAGCCATCGACTCCATGCCTGCCTCCGGTACCCTCATCCTCTGGATCGCACGAGACAGTGTAGTCTATCAAGGCTCCGGCTCGTTGCGGCCCGGCTCTCGGGCTGAGCATCCTCGGACGGTGCCGGGGCGAAACAACCAGGAGACGCAGTAGTGCACCCTATCTTGGCCACCTTCACCATCGGCGGCACCGAGGTGGTGCTGCGCGCCTACAGCACGTTCTACGTGCTGGCCTGGATAGCAGCCGTTGCCGTGACCACAGTGATCGCCCGGCACAGAGGCTTCTCCTGGTGGCGGGCACTGGCGACGTTCGTTGTGGCTCTGCTCGTAGGCTTCGCCGGCGCCCGGCTGCTCGACGTGGCCGTCAACTGGGGCTACTACGCCGAGAACGTCAGCCGCATCTACGATACGGGCTTCCGTGGTTTCGCCCTCTATGGAGGGCTGATCGTGGCACTGACCGCCGGAGCTCTCCTGGCCCGCGCCTTCCACCTGCCCCTCTGGCGCCTCGCGGACGGCACCGTCCCGGCGTTCGCGACCGGTATCGTCCTCATGCGCACCGGCTGCTTCCTCAGCGGATGCTGCTTCGGCACGGTCACCTCACTGCCGTGGGGAGTGACCTATCCCCCGGGGAGTCCCGCATGGGCCCACCATCTGCTGACGGGCGAGATCTCGCTGCTGCAGATGGACGTCAGATCCCGGCCGGTGCACCCCACGCAGCTCTACGAGATGATCGCGACCCTTGCCTTCTGCGGACTGGCGATCTGGTTGTCGAGGCGAGGCAGTCGGGACGGAAGGGGCACGGTGCCCGCCGGCGTGCCGTTCCTGGTCTTCGCCTTGGGTTTCACTCTCTTCCGCCTGGCCGATCACTTCCTTCGCGTCCGTCTCGCGACGATCTCCGCCCCACTCTGGTTCTACCCCCTCCTCTACAGTCTTATAGTCGCCGGTGTGGCGGGACTGATATTCTGGCGCCTGAGATTCGGACGAACGGCCGCACCTAGCAGCAAAGGAGAAGCAGACCTTGACACCCGATGATGGACTGCGCCGCACACCGATCCACGCCCAGCACGTGGCCCTCGGCGCCAAGATGGTCGATTTCGCGGGCTGGGACATGCCCTTAGCCTATCCGGCCGGGACGGTGGACGAGCACCTGGCCGCACGACGGAGCGCCGGCCTGTTCGACGTCTCGCACATGGGACGTTTCTTCGTGAGCGGCCCGGGGACGCTCGAGTCGCTCCAACGGGTCCTCAGCAACAACGCCGCCGCCCTCGACGTCGGTCAGGCTCAGTACAGTTTCATCACCACGGAGACCGGGGGCGCTGTCGATGACGCCTACCTCTACCGGTTCGTGGAGGACGAATACCTGCTCGTCGTCAACGCCGCCAACCGAGAGAAGGACTGGGACCACCTGGCAGCCCAGTTCGGCGCCAAGACCATCGGCCCCGTAGACGGCGCCGGCAACGTCATGCGTGCGGAGCGGGTCGAGATCAGGGACCGCACCGACCAGGTGGCCATGCTGTCGCTGCAGGGCCCACTGTCCCGCGACATCGTGGAAGGCATACTAGAGGCCGGCACGCTGCCGGAGCCCAAACGCAACGAACTCTCCATCGTCACCATCCTGGGGACCGAGATCTTCCTCAGCCGCTCCGGCTACACAGGTGAGCCGCTCTGCTTTGAGTTCTTCGTCCCGTCCGAACGCGCCGCCGCCCTCTGGGATCTTCTCGTGGAAAAGGGAGCCGTCCCCTGTGGCCTCGGCTCGCGGGACACCCTGCGCCTGGAGGCCGCCCTGCCCCTGTACGGGCACGAACTAGGGATCGATCCCGAGGGTCGCGAGATCCCCCTGTTCTCCTCGCCGCTCGCCGCCTTCGCGGTCAGCTTCTCGTCTCTCAAGGGCGACTTCACCGGCCGGGAAGCGCTGCTGAAACAGCAGGCCGCCTACCGGCGCATCCTGGCCCGCGACTACTCGCTGATGGCCGACCTGCCCCGCATGACCCGGGCGGTCGCCCTCACCGGCCGCGGAGTCGCCCGGGCCGGCTCGACGGTGTCCAAGGACGGCAGGCCCGTGGGCTGGATCACCAGCGGGACCATGGTCCCCTACTGGAAGACCGCAGGCGAGGGCCTCGCGACCCACCTCACCGACGAGCACGACCTCCGTTCCATAAGCCTCGCCTTCCTCGACAGCGACATCCTCGAAGACGACCGCTTGACCGTCGACATCCGGGGCAAGGCCGTCGACGCCGTGGTGGTGCCGTACCACCTACGCAGCGACGCCCCTCCCTACGCCCGGTCGATCGTGTACGATTTCACGACTCCCGAAGAGCCCGAGGCCGGGGGCGATGAGCCGGCCAAGGCCGCCAGGTTGCTGCACCGGGTCATCGAGAACCATGTGTGGCGTCAACAGGAATGCATCAACCTCATCCCCTCCGAGATGACGCTCTCGCCTCTGGTGCGCATGGTGTCGATGACCGACCCGGCCTTCAGATACGGCGAG
>ENA-UOUL01005418-UOUL01005418.1-bioreactor-metagenome-genome-assembly--contig:-NODE-5418-length-11087-cov-3.293551_pt1 | contig 11087 bp, 7 predicted proteins | sample MGYA00249838_ERZ747220 | MGnify/ENA primary metagenome ERZ747220 (study PRJEB28778, sample SAMN05720191) | bioreactor metagenome | isolation source: Anaerobic biogas reactor | place: USA:Washington...
AGCTTGGCGACCTGTTCCTGGATGGCCTTGACCACGCCCGGGTGACCGTGCCCGAGGTTGGTGGACACCAGGCCGGCGGACAGGTCGAGGTAGCGCTGGCCGGCCTCGTCGAAGAGGAACGAGCCCTCGCCGCGCACGAAGGTGGGGCCGCCCACGGCGGACTGCTTGCTCCACGGCGTCAGGACGTGCTTGTGGGAGCGGGTGGTGGCTGCCAAGGACATCTGCTACCTCCTCAGGGGACCGCCCCGACCGCGCGGGGCCTCCGACCGACCTCTCGACTGATGAGCAGAGCCTACCGCAACGGCGCCCCGCGCGGTCGCGCACGTAGAGCTGCGGCAGGTCCGTCGCGCAGCGAGGGACCAAGCGTCATCGCCCCCGCGCGAGCGCGGATCTATGCTCCGGCGGTCGTGAGCCGGAAGGCCCGCGACGGCCGGCCAGGGGGCCGGCCTGGCTCGAGGTGAGCGCCTATGGTTCGCAGCCGGTCCGTAGCCCTACTAGCCCCGCACGGCGCGGGGACCGAGCGCACGCCCGGCCGGGCGCGCCTGCTCAGGACCTCGTTCGTGGCGCTGGGGATCGCCTTCGGCGACATCGGCACCAGCCCGCTCTACGCGATGCGCGAGTCGTTCCGCGGCCACGGGCTCGTCCCCACGCACGCCAACGTGCTCGGTGTGCTCTCGCTAATCGCCTGGGCGCTGATCGTCGTGGTGTCTCTCAAGTACCTCGTGCTGCTGCTGCGGGCGGACAACCAGGGCGAGGGCGGCATCCTGGCGCTGTCCGCGCTGGCGTCACGCGCCCTCGCCGGGAGTGGCCAGCGGCTCGTGGCGCTGCTCGGCCTCGTCGGCGCCGCTCTGCTCTACGGCGACGGCATGGTCACGCCCGCCATCTCGGTGCTCTCCGCCGTTGAGGGCCTGGCCGTGGCCGCGCCGGCGTCCGCGCCCTACGCCGTGCCGCTGACCGTGGCGTTCCTCGTCGCCCTGTTCGCCGTCCAACGACGCGGCACCACGAGCGTCGGACGCGTGTTCGGGCCGGTCATGCTCCTCTGGTTCCTGGCGCTGGGCGTCCTCGGTGCGGTGCAGGTGGCGAAGGAGCCGCTCGTGCTGGGGGCCCTCGACCCGCGGCACGCGGCCGCCTTCCTCGCCCACCACGGCTTCGCGGGCCTGCTGGTCCTGGGGTCCGTGTTCCTGGTCGTGACGGGCAGCGAGGCCCTCTACGCCGACATGGGGCACTTCGGCAGGCGCCCCATCCGGCTGCCCTGGTTCGCGCTGGTCGCGCCGGCCCTGCTGGTCAACTACTGGGGCCAAGGGGCGCTCCTCTACGACGACCCCACCGCGAGCGTGAGCCCCTTCTTCCTGCTGGCCCCCGCCTGGGCGCTCGTGCCGCTCGTCGCGCTCGCCACCGCAGCCGCCCTCATCGCCTCGCAGGCGCTCATCTCCGGCGCGTTCTCGCTCACCCGCCAGGCGGTCCAGCTCGGCCTGGTACCGCGCCTGACCGTGCGCCACACCTCGGGAACGGAGATCGGCTAGGTCTACGTGCCGGCGGTCAACTGGACGCTCATGATCGCGAGCTGCCTGCTGGTGGTGGCGTTCGGCGACTCCACGGGGCTGGCCGCCGCCTACGGGGTCGCCGTCTCTACCAGCATGCTCATGACCACGCTGCTGCTCGGCGTCGTCATGGCACGGCTCTGGCGCTGGCCCGCCCCGCTGGTGGTCTCGGTGGTGGGCGTCCTGCTCGCCATCGACCTCGCGTTCCTGGCCGGCAACTCCGCGAAGGTGCCCCAAGGCGGCTGGGTGCCGCTGGTGGTCGGGGCCGCCGTGTCGCTGCTGATGCTCACCTGGAAGCAGGGGCGCGTCATCCTCGCCGACCGTCTCGCCGAGGGCCAGGTGCCCATCCGCGAGCTCCTCGAACGCGTGCACCGCGACGTGCCGCTCCGCGTGCCAGGCGTCGGCGTCTACATGAGCGGCCGACCGTACGTGGCGCCCGCCGCCTTGCTACACAACCTCGCGCACAACAAGGTGCTGCACGAGCGTGTGCTGGTCCTGGCCGTGAGGACCGAGAGCCTGCCGCGCGTGGAGCGCAGGCGCCTCCGCGAGTGCGTCGAGCTAGGGGAGGGGGTGTTCCAGGGCGTGCTCCACTACGGCTTCATGCAGAGCCCGAACGTGCCGCGCGACATCGCGGACGTGCGCCTGCTCGGCGAGCGGCTCGTAGCGCTCGACGGCACCCGCATGCACGCGGTGTGCCGGGCGCTGGCGACGGCGACCGCCTGCCGCTGAGGCGGCGCCGCGCGCTCAGCGCTGGCAGGTCGGGCACCAGTAGGTGGTGCGGTTGTCGTCGCCCTGGCCGCGGGCGCGGATCGGGGTCGAGCAGACCCGGCAGGGCAGGCCGCCGCGCTCGTAGACGAAGGTGCCGGCGCGGCGGTCGCGATCGTCGGGTCGGCGCTGTACCAGCGCACACCCTTGTAGGAGGCCTTGCTCGGGGAGGAGGTGCCCGTCAGCGTGTAGCCGCCGGCGGGTCCGGTGCTTCCGACCGTGACCGAGATCGACGTCTTCGAGAGCTTGAACGACGTGACGCCCTTGCCCTTCGCGACGACCCAGACCACGAGCACCTTCGGCTCGATGAGCGAGCCCGTGTCGTTCGCGGAGATGGTGACCGTGGCCGAGCCGGTGCGCAGGCCCCGGAGCCCGTTTTTGCCGCTGACCTGCAGCACGGACGGGTTGCTGCTCACGACGGTGTAGCCCGGATCGGTGGCATCCGCGGGACCGACGGTGACGCCCAGATAGACCGTCTGGCTGATGGCCACGGCCAAATCCGGATACCCGGCCAGGCGGGGGAACGGGTCGGTGTGCAGCTTGAGCTCATACGCGTGCTGTATGACCTTCACGATGCTGATCGCGTGCGGCGCCGTCGGGGGAACATCCGGGTGGTCGAAGTCGTCCTTCGACGTGTAGGCGGTGAACAGCGCGTAGCCGGACTTTTTGCAGGTGACCTTGCCGCTCTGGTCGATGGACGCGATGTCCGGGGCGGAGCTGCGCCAGTAGACCTCGGTCGCGGTGGCGGGGTGGAGCTTGGCGACGATCGTGTAGGTATAGTCGTCCTTGAAGCGGTCGACGACCTGGTAGGTGGTGTCGAGCGTGATGAGCTCCGCGCGGTCGAGCACCGTGACCGAGACCTCGCCCTTGACGGTGGGGTTCGTGACCGACGTCGCGGAGATGGTCGTCGTGCCGAAGCCGACCGCGGTCACGAGGCCGTTTCCGTCGACGGTCGCGACGGCCTCGTTGGAGCTATCCCAGACGACGGCCGGGTTCGCCGCGGTCGCGGGCAGCACCTCGGCGGCAAGCAGCGAGGTGTTGCCCTTGCCGGCCGCGTTGGGCTTCGAATGCAGGAGCAGTGTGCGGCTCCCGTCCTCGCCGAGCACGACGTCGGTCCCGGTGATCACAACCGACGTGACCGACTGGCGGAACACGATCGTGCGGGTCTCGGCGACCGCTTCGCCGGCCCCGACCGTAAAGGAGAGCGGCGTTGCGTCTAAGGCGACCATGACGCCCTCGCCGTCAAGCGTCGCCTCGACGTGCAGCGTCTTTTTGTCCGCGGAGAGCGTCGCTACGATGCCCGCGGGCGGCGTGAAGCCGTCCCAGACGATCTCGTCGTTCGAGTCCTCCGGAATCAGCGAAACCGCCAGGTCGAGCGCGTTGCCGGAGAACAGCTCCGCCTTGTTTTCGGCGTCGAACGCCGCGCCGGTGATCGCGATGCCCGTGGCCGGCACGTTGACGGTCAGGTCGATCGACTTGGACACATTGGAGGAGCCCTTGATCGTGGCGGTGATCGTGACGGTGCCGGCCTTGACGCCCGAGACGAGGCCGTTTCCGTCGACGGTCGCGACATCTTCATCAGAGCTCTTCCATTCCCATGTCGGGGTCAGCGTTTCGGGGAGGGGGGTCGCGGTCACCTGCAGCGGCGTGCCCCTCACGACAATCGTCGTGCCGCCTGCGGGTTCCAGCGAGACGCTCGCGACGGTGATGTCGAACGAGACGGTGAGCCCGCCGGCGGTCGCGGTGACCTTCGTCGCGCCCTCCTCAAGCGTTTTCAAGAGGCCGGTGGCCGGGTCGACGGTCGCGACGGCCGGGTCGGTGCTCGTCCACTGGACCGGGCCCGGCTCGTTTGCGACGGAGAGGGGCAGCTCAACGCCGATCGGCAGTATGTACGAGGGCTGCATGCCCGCGCCGGGGCCGAAGTCGTCGACGACGAGCGGGTATTCGGCGAAGATTTCCTCGTGGTCCACGAGCTTCGCGCGGATGATCGTGCTGCCTTCGGAGAGCGTCGTCACCTCGCCCGGTACTTCCTTCGAGAAGTCGGCGACGGTCGGGTTGGAGCTCTCCCAGGCGACCGTGCCTCCGGGCGGCGGTACGGTCACGGTGAAGCCCAGCGTCTGGCCGGTCCGCGCGTGCGCGCCGAGGCCCGCGGGCGGGTTGATCGCTATGCTGTAGACGGTGATCGTGAAGGCGCAGGTCAGGCCGTTTTCGGATTCGGCGGTGATCGTCGCCGTGCCGGGCCCGACCGCGGTCACGAGGCCGGCGGCGTCGACGGTGGCGACGGCCTCGTCGCCCGGCATCGTCGACCATGTCACGCTCGGCGACGGTATGTTCGCCGACGTGACCGCGAGCCGCTTCCGGGCATCCTTCTTCAGCGCATAGGCGCTGACATCGCCCACGGGCAGCAGGTTGGTGGGGTAGAGGCCCACATGCACGGTCGCGGTCTGCTCTTCGACGAGCGTGCCCTCGCCGTCCTTCAGCGTCGCGGTGATGACGGCATCGCCCGCCGCCTTGGCGGTGACAAGGCCGGTAACGGCGTCGACTTCGGCGAAGTCCGGCTTGTCGCTCGTCCAGGTGACCTGGCCGCCCTCGACGGCGGAAATATCCCACGACGCTTCGAACGGCTTGGTTTCGTCGAAGTTCAGCCAAGCCTCGTCGGGCGACACGGTGAGCATCGCCGTGGATTCGATTTCCATCTCGAACGTCGAGAAGTCCAGCAGCATCGGCTGCTGGTCGAGCCCCGGGTCGTCGGTCGGGAGCTCGCCCTCGAGCGGCTCGTCCGTCGGCTCGTCCGTCGGCTCCTCGGTCGGCTCATCCGTCGGTTCCTCGGTCGGCTCATCCGTCGGGCCTTCGGTCGGCTCCTCGGTGGGCGCCTCCGGCGTGGGTTCGACGGGCAGGAGTTCCTCCTCGATCAATCCGTCGGTCGCGCTCGGCATGGGCTCGACGGGCAAAAGCTCCTCCACGAGCAGCTCATCGGTCGCCTCCGGCGCCGGCGCCTCGGTCGGAAGCTCCGTCTCCGGCGCCTCGGTCGGCTGTTCGGTCTCCGGCGCCTCGGTCGGCAGATCGTCCACGACGACGAGCCTGAACTCGGCGTAGACGTCCCCGTCGGACTTCAGCGCCGCGCGTATGTATGCGGTTCCGGCCTTGTAGACCTCGAAGCGGGTCTCCTTGATATCCTCTTCGGCGTAGTCGCCCTCGAGCTTCTCGCCGTCTTTATCGTAGTCCACGAAGGCGGCGACCTCGTTCGAGGGCCTGCCGTCCTTCTCCTCGCGCACGCTCCACACGATTTTTTCGGGCTTTGCGCCCTCCGGGGAGACCTCCAGCGCGTTCAGCTTTGCGTATTCGAGCCCCTCCGCGTACTCCGTGAGCGTGATCTCGACCTCGGATTTGCGGAAGGACAGCTTCTCGACCTTCTTCGGAGCCTCCGGTTCGGGCTGCTCCGGTTCCTCGGTTGCGGGCGGGTCCGTCGCAGGCGGGTCCGTCGCGGGAACCTCTGTGCTTTCGGGTGCGTCGGTCGCCTCCGGTTCCGAAGTTTCCGTGATCTCGACGGTCGGTTCGGCGTCCGGCGGCACCTCCGCCAGCGACGCAAACGGAGCCGAAAGCAGCACGACGCTCAGCAGAACCGCCAGAAACGCGCGCGTCCATCTCTTCATAATGCGTTACCCCCTATTCCAGTACTTACCTCCAAGTATATAGGACGAAATTCCAAAAGTCAAATTCCGTTCACAATTCTCGCAGAAACGAAAAATGCTAAGATTTGGGAAATGCCATGAAAATAAAGGGCTTTTGGGGGCATTTCCCGAAGAGCCGGCCGAATTGTGACAATTGTAAAATTTTTGAAAAGCTGCTTTGTGCTACAAAAGTGTTACGTCGTTGATCAGCAGCCGGAACTTGAGCTCCAGCCGCTCGGCCGCGCGCCGGCACAAGAGCATGCGCGTCAGGAAGATTTCAAAGTAGTCCATGACCGCGCAGATCGACGTGTCTATCGTGAGCCTGAGCGAGATCGTCCGGCCCTTCGCGTCCAGCTCCAGCGCCGAGCGCTCGACGGCGTAGTTGACGCGGTCGTGGATGTCGTTCGTGCGCGGGGTGCTTGGGCGCACGCGGCTCCTTCGCACGTCGCCCTTGTCCGAGAGGATCAGCGCCGCGGCGATCTCGTTGACCGGCGCGCCGGTCCCCTCGTCGTGGTTGCCGATCGCGCCGACGACCTTCGCGATCTCCTCGGCCGGCATGCCGAGGTTGTCGAGGATGCGGAACGCCATCACCGCGCCGGACACCGCGTGCTCGTGGCGGTTGACGGCGTTGCCGATGTCGTGCATGTAGCCGGCGATCTTCGCAAGCTCGAGCGTCCGCTCGGGGTAGCCCAGCGCAGAGAGTATCGAAGCGGACTGCTCGGCGACGCGCGTCACGTGCGCGAACGAGTGCTCCGTGTAGCCGATCGCCTCCATCACCGCGTCCGCCGCGCGGATGTAGGCGTTGATCTCCCCGTTGTTCTTGATGTCCTCAAAGCGTATGGTCATGCAAATTGCCTTTCTTGATAAAGTCGAACAGCGCCCGGACGCTCAGCTCGGGGATGTCGAAGGGGATTTCCCGCTCGAGGATGTCCTCGAGCCGGTGCGCGTCGCTCGAATGGAGCTTCATGAGCCCGCCGAGGTCGGGGCACGGGAGCGCCCGCCAGACCTCGACCGCCGCGACCGGCAAATCCGGCGGCAGGAAGCCGAGCGCGTTCAAAAGGCCGTTCGAGCCGCGGTTTACGTGCGCGGGCACGGCCGCGCCGCCGAGCGCGCCGATGCGCTCCGCGAGCTCGCCGAGCGTCCGGGACAGCGCGCCGATCAGGAGCACATCCTCCCGCGCTATGACCTCGTCGTCCCCGTCCATCACGAGCTGCTCGCCGAACACGTCGGGCCGGTTCGGGATCGGCGGCAGCAGCGGGTGAATTTCCTCGGAGAAGTCGAGCGCCTGCTTTACCGTCGGAAAGTACGCGAGCAAGTGCACCTCCTCCGAGGTGTTGAGCTCTAGCCCCGGCAACAACAGTATGCCCGCGCGCCCGCACGCGATTTCAAGCGCCGGAAGGTTTTTCGCGGAGTTGTGGTCGGTCACGGCGATCGCGTCGAGCCCCTTGAGCAGAGCCATCCGCGCGATGTTGTTGGGCGTCATCATCTCGTCGCCGCAGGGCGACAGGCACGAGTGGATGTGCAGATCGCAGTAGGCGCGCATCACAGCCTCCGCTCGAGCTTCACGCACTTGGCGATGACCGGCGCGTCGGGGGAGGGGAGCGCGGCGCTTTCGAACTCGCGGTCGTAGGTCTGCAGAAGCACGCGGTTTCCGTCGAGCTTGTTGGCCTTCCTCGCCGCGCGGCGGCCGTTCAGCGAAAACAGCGAGATCGCGCCGTCCTCGACCTTCTGCGCCGGCACGCACAGCAGCAGATCGCCCGCGTGTATGCGAAAGCCGCGCAGCGAATCGTCCGGGCAGCGGTAGAAGAACACCTTGTCCGGCGCGCCGCCCTCGATCCGGCCGCCGATGATCGGCACAGGCACGTGGTCGATCACGAGCCCGGCGTCGTCCATCACCGGCACGCGCTTGACGACGCCCGAGAGCGCGTCGAGCCACGCGTCGCTCGACTCGCGCGCCGGGGTTTCCTCCTGCGATTCCGGCAGCACGTACGGGCGCGGCTTCGGCCGGATTTTGACCTCCGGCTCGGACGCGACCTCGAGCTCCGCCGACACCGGGTTCTTGACGCCCAGTATCTTCAGGATCAGCTGCGCCTGCGCGTCGGAGGCGATGCGCCTGCCGCCCTCGATGTCCCTGATGACGGCCTCGGTCATGCCGCACCTCTTCGCGAGCGCCTTCTCCGTCATCTTCGCGGCGACGCGCGCCTTCTGAATCGTCTCTCCCAATCGGCTCATCTGGAAAGCCCTCCATCTCTGATATACCCATTATACCACGCGCCGAAAGGGACAGGCAACAAAAAACGGGGGGCCGAGAAAAATCTCCGCTCCCCGCTTGGGATGCGCTTACGCCTCCGCCTTGACCTTCCTGAGCCTTACGAACCTCGGCAGCCCGTCCTCGATCGCGAGGTCGGTCTGGCCCTGGATCAGCGGCAGCGCGTAGTCGATGAAGCCCTCGAGGATGCCGTTGCCGCTCTCATTGATCCACTCGCGCGGGACCTTCTTCTCGGCGTTGGCGACGATCGTCAGGTCGAACAGCTTCGTCTCGCAGGCGTACTTGCCGTTGACGTACTTGCGCTCGAAGCCGACCATCTTGTCGGTCGCGCCGGCGACGGCGTTCTCGACCGCGGCCTTGCCGGCCATGAACGACTCCTCGATGTCCGTCTTCGAGGCGATGTGCGCCGCGCACCGCTGCAGAAGCGAGAGCTCGATGCCGCGCACCTTCGCGCCGGTCTTGGCCTTGATGTAATTCGCGAGGAACGAGGCCAGGCCGCCGAGCTGCGCGTGGCCGAAGCTGTCCTTCGTCATGTTCTTGTTCGCGTACTCGGCGATGAAGGTGCCGTCCTTGTCGTGGATGCCCTCGGACACGGCGACGAGGCACTTCTTGTTCTTCTTATAGATTTCCTCGACGGACGCTGTGAACTGCTCGATGTCGAAGGGGACCTCCGGCAGGTAGATCAGGTCGGGGCCGTTGCCCTTGTGCGCGGCGAGCGAGGACGCGGCGGTCAGCCAGCCGGCGTGGCGGCCCATGCACTCGATGATCGTGATCATGCCGGTGTCGTACACGCGCGAGTCGTGGTAGACCTCCATGACCGAGGTCGCGATGTACTTCGCGGCGGAGCCGAAGCCCGGGCAGTGGTCGGTGCCGGCCAGATCGTTGTCGATCGTCTTCGGAATTCCCACCACCGCCTTGGTCAGGCCACGGCGCCGCACCTCCCGGAAGATGGCCTGCGCGCCACGTTGCGTGCCGTCCCCTCCCACACAGAAGAGCATGTCAATCTGTTCCCGCTCCAGGAAATCGACCATCAACTCGGGCGACTGCGGGCCGCGTGAACTGCCCAGGACCGTGCCACCCAGGTAGTGAATACGTTCCACATATTCCGGCGTCAGTTCGATGGGCGGATCCCCGACCTGCGGATTCAAACCGCGAAACCCGTACCGGATTCCCAGCACGCGTTTCACACCGTAGTTGAAGATCAGTTCCAGCGTGGCAGAGCGAATGACGTTGTTGAGTCCGGGACACAGTCCGCCGCAGGTGACGATCGCGGCGGTCGTCCGGGAAGGCTGGAAGAAGATCCGCTTGCGCGGGCCCGCTTTTTCGAAGGCCACCGAAGGGTCCAGCGGCTCTTCGTCGCTCACCTCAGCCTGCTGCAGGATGCGTGCGGAGTCGGACACGAATCCGCCTTCCCGCGCGGGGCGCAGCGGCGAGTCGAACCTGCACGGGCCCAGACTCGTGATGACAACGTCTTCCGGTTTCAACATGGAACACTCCTTGCATTGAGCCTCACCAGCTGCCCCCCGGGGCACGAGTCTACCACATGACATGTTCGGATGGTAAGCTCATGGCGACAGCCGTTGGGGGCGTTTCGACTGTGCCTGTCAGGGAGTCACTGCGATGAACAAGATTGCCATTTCTGCCATCCTCAGCTCCTGTGTGCTTTGGATCTGCGCCTGCACCTGTGCCGGAGAGGTTCCGAAACCGAACTACGACGAGACGAAAGTGCCCGCGTACGTGCTGCCCGAGCTGCTGACGATGGCCAGTGGCGCGCCGGTGACGGACGCGGCCGCCTGGCAGACCCGCCGGACGGAAATCCTCGAGATGTTTCGCACGCAGATGTACGGGCGGAGTCCGGGCCGTCCGCCGGCCCTGCAGTTCGAACTGTGCGAGCAGGACGCCCAGGCGCTGGGGGGGAAGGCCATCCGCAAGCAGGTCACCGTGTACTTCGGGCCGGATCGAGCCGGGCCGTCGATGGACATTCTGATCTACCTGCCAGCCGCAGCGCGCCGTCCGGTGCCGCTGTTCGTGGGGCTCAACTTCCACGGTAACCACGCGATTCACACCGATCCCGGCATCCGCCTGTCGCAGCGTTGGATGCCCGAATGGGGCAAGGGGGTGGTGGACCACCGCGCGACGGAGTCGGCACGTGGCACGGCGGCCAGTCGCTGGCCGGTCGAGACGATTCTGCAGCGCGGCTACGGACTGGCCACAATCTACTACGGCGACATCGATCCGGACTTCGACGACGGGTTCCAGAACGGCGTGCACCCGTTGTTCTACGAGCCGGGTCAGACCCGGCCGGCGGACGACCAGTGGGGATCGATTGCCGCCTGGGCCTGGGGGCTGAGTCGGGCGATGGACTATTTCGAAACGGATGGCGACATTGCCGCGCAGCGTGTCGCCGTCCTGGGCCATTCTCGGCTCGGAAAGACGGCGTTGTGGGCCGGCGCGGAGGACCCGCGGTTTGCCCTGGTGATCTCGAACAACTCAGGATGTGGCGGCGCGGCGCTGAGTCGGCGCTGTTTCGGGGAGACGGTCGCGCGGATCAACACGTCATTCCCCCACTGGTTCTGCGGCAACTTCAAGCAGTACAACGGCCGGGAGGACCAGTTACCGATCGACCAGCACATGCTCGTGGCGCTCATGGCTCCGCGCCCGGTGTACATTGCCAGCGCGGAGGAGGACCAGTGGGCCGATCCTCGGGGCGAGTTCCTCGCAGCGCGGCACGCGGCGCCGGTCTATGAGTTGCTGGGATTGCCCGGCCTGCCGGCCCTGGAGATGCCGGCGGTCGACACGCCGGTGGCCGGGACGATCGGATACCACATCCGCCGCGGAAAG
>ENA-UOUL01005424-UOUL01005424.1-bioreactor-metagenome-genome-assembly--contig:-NODE-5424-length-11079-cov-3.150155_pt1 | contig 11079 bp, 9 predicted proteins | sample MGYA00249838_ERZ747220 | MGnify/ENA primary metagenome ERZ747220 (study PRJEB28778, sample SAMN05720191) | bioreactor metagenome | isolation source: Anaerobic biogas reactor | place: USA:Washington...
AAACCCCCATGCAGAACGCGCCGCCCCGCTTCCCCTCACGCTGCTCGGCATCGATCCAGGCGCCGTCGAAGGCCCGCCGCGCCAGGTTCTCCAGATGTGGCGAGAAGTCGCCAAAGTTCTTCAGGATGAAACCGCGTGCCTCACCGAAGGTGTAGGCCTTCTTCGTCTCGCCGGCCGGGGCCCACAGATCCCACCAGGCCAGCCGCTCCTTGCCCAGGCGCTGCGCCTTCCTGCGCCAGTACTTGCGAAAGACCGGAAAAGAATCGGCCATTGCGCCAAGCATCGCATCCAGGGTCTCCCGGTCGATGCGCGAGTCGTCCACCGGCCCATGAAGGGCATCGCTCCGGCCCCGGCGCCGGTTCAGGGTGTTGGTCGTGCCTTTAATGCCGTTCATGCAAGCGGCCAGGGGCTCGCGGACCGAGGTGAGGAGCGCGATCTCCGCTTCATACGCGCGGCGGCGCACATCTTCCGACGGGTGCGAATGCAGATTGATCAGTGCGGGAAGCGGCAGCTTCCTGACCTCGCCGCCAAGCTCGAAGTCCGCTGTCAACTGTGACGTGATGACGCCTTGAAGATTGCTCCACAGGTTCGTGCTGCTGAGCGAAAGCTCCGCGGCCAGCCCTTCCAGCGCATCAGGCATCAGGTACTTGCTCTGATCGGCCATCTCCCGCAGCGCAAACTCGTGCGACGCAACGGTCTCATCCAGCGGAGGAAGCGTATCCAGTACCGGGGCCAGCCCGCCCATCAGGGAGCGGAGACGCGTGCCCAACTGCTTGAGCCGCACATTCACCAGTTCCATCTCGGAATCCAAACGCCGTGCGAGCGTATTGTGGGAATCGGTGGAGACAAACGAATGGATATATGGCCCAAGGGTGCCGGCCTGTTCATACAGGGCATTGAACTGCCGGACGATTTCGCCCAACAGCGACGCGCAGGCAGCAGGTTCTGCGCCGGGGCCTAGCTCGTCAGAGCGTTCGTCGAGCAGGCGCTCCAGCGCGGCCACCTGCTCGGCGTAGTGCGCCATGGCCGCAGTGAACTCAGCAGATTGCAGGCCAGGGTAGACGTTGGAGAGATTCCAACGCGGGGAATCGATAGACATTTATGGCTCCTTTGGCCTAGCGCAGATGCTTCCTTGGCAGGAACGCCCACGCCAGCACGCCAACACCTGCAGCGATGACCAGCACCGGAAGAGCGACCCGGCCGACCGGTCCGCTTCGCAGGCCGTTGAGGTTCAGAATCAACTCGAAGAAGATCACAAGGAAGAAGAAAACTGCGATCCCAATCCCAGCCAGAGCAGACCCGACTCTCACTGCCTTCTGATCGTCGTTCCACATGCCAGCGATGGCCACGCCGATGCCCACCGCGGTGGGAGCAACCAGCGTCCAGGCATAGGCCCACGTCGACCAGAGCCCCGTCAGGTTCTGTATGAAGAGAAGGACGCCGGCCATCGTGATGATGCTACCGGGAACGGCCAGCGGTGCGCCGGGACGGCCGAGCACAATCATCCCCACGAAGAAGAGCAGACCGGGAATGATAATAAAGAGCGGCCACAACGTGCCCCATATATCGATCTGCAAGATGGTTCCGGCGAGAAAGAGCACGCCAAACGCGATTAGTCCCAGCCCAATTGCCAGGGTCGCCATGCTACGAATGCGGTCAGCGCTCATGGGATGACTCCTTGGTGCATATAGCCTGCACCCATCTGTACGAGGTGAGAGGCCATTTTGTTGCGAGGAGGATGGGAAGTTGTGGATCGCGAAACACACAGCGCCAATGGCGCAGACGTCCGGGCCGTTGACGCTGTGTGAATGACTCTTTCTACGCCTAAGCTGTTTAGCTGTCCATCGGCGGCAGCGCAATGCCCAGTGCATCGGCGACGCCCTGGCCGTAGGCCGGGTCCGCCTTGTAGCAGTTGCGCACGTGCCGGTGCTTGATCTCCAGCGGCACACTCGCCATGTCGCGCGCCGTATTCTCGCAGAGCACCTTCTGCTGTTCGGGGCTCATCAACCTGAAGAGCAAACCGGGCTGGGTGTAGTAGTCGCTGTCATCCGCGCGGAAGTCCCACCGGTCGGCGGCACCCTGCAGTTCCAGGGGCGGCTCGGCAAATTCGGGCTGCTCGCGCCACTCGCCGTAGCTGTTCGGCTCATAGTGCAAGCGGCTGCCCTGGTTGCCGTCAACCCGCATCAGACCATCGCGGTGGAAGCTATGGGCGTTCTTGGCCCCGCGAGGCGCATTGACCGGGATTTGATGATGGTTGACGCCGAGGCGGTAACGCTGCGCGTCGCCATAGGAGAACAGGCGCCCCTGGAGCATCCTGTCCGGGGAGAAGCCGATGCCGGGCACGACGTGTGCCGGATTGAACGCGGCCTGCTCCACATCCTGGAAGTAGTTGTCAGGGTTGCGGTTCAGCTCCATCAAGCCCACCTCGATCAAGGGATAGTCTCCCTTGAGCCATACCTTGGTCAGATCGAAAGGATGGAAACGATAGGTGGCTGCTTCCTTTTCCGGCATAATCTGGACGAACAGCGTCCAGCGCGGGAAATCACCGCGCTCGATGGCCTGGTACAGGTCGCGTTGGTGGCTCTCGCGATCCTTGCCCACAAGTTCCCCGGCCTCCTGATCGGTGAGGTTCTTGATGCCCTGGTGCGTGCGGAAGTGGAACTTAACCCAGAACCGCTCGTTCTGTGCGTTCACAAAGGAATAGGTGTGGCTTCCGAAGCCATGCATGTGGCGATAGGTCGCGGGAATGCCGCGATCGCTCATGACGATGGTCACCTGGTGCAGCGCTTCAGGCAGCGAGCTCCAGAAATCCCAGTTGTTGGTCGCGCTGCGCATGTTGGTGCGCGGATCGCGCTTGACTGCGTGGTTGAGATCCGGGAACTTGAGCGGGTCGCGGAAGAAGAAGACGGGCGTGTTGTTGCCCACCAGGTCCCAGTTGCCTTCTTCTGTGTAGAACTTCATCGCAAACCCGCGGATGTCCCGCTCTGCGTCTGCCGCGCCGCGTTCCCCGGCCACGGTTGAGAAGCGCGCGAACAACTCGGTCTGCTTGCCGATCTCCGAAAAGATCGTCGCCCTGGTATAGCGAGTGATGTCATGAGTGACGGTAAAGGTGCCGAAGGCGCCGGAGCCCTTGGCATGCATGCGCCGCTCGGGAATGACCTCGCGGTCGAAATGGGCCAATTTTTCAAGGTACCAGACATCCTGCAGGAGCATCGGTCCGCGTGGACCGGCGGTCAGGCTGTCCTGGTTGTTCGGCACAGGTGCGCCGGCAGCGGTGGTCAGCTTCTTCTTCTCTTCTTCCATAGTGCATCTCCCTTCGTGCAATGTTATCTTTGAATGATCGTATTCGGAGCCTGTATTCTACGCACGGCCTTGGCAGGCCGGGCAGACGCCGTAGATGTCAAAGCGATGGCCAATGATCTTGTAGCCGGAGCGGTCCGTCACTTCCTGCACCAGGCTTTCGGCGACCCGGATCGGTGGATCGATGATTCTGTGGCAACGTACACAGATCAGATGCGGATGCGGAGCCGGATTATGCCCATCATAGCGATTGTCGTCGTCGCTAAAGCCCAGCTCCAGGACCTCACCCATTTCCTTCAGAAGGTGAAGCGTCTTGTAGACCGTCGCCGGGCTGGTCGTAGGGAACTGGGCCTTGATCTGGTCGTACAGGTCGGACGCGCTCGGATGCCCCTCGCTTGCCGCAAGGAGGCGGAGCAAGGCGGCTCGCTGAGGCGTCAGGCGGTGATCCGTCTGCTTCAACTTGTCGCGCAATGCTTTGAACCTGGATTCAGTATCAATCATGGGAAGTAATCGCCATTTATAGTTTGTAGATAATGAGTATCTATAAAGAAAGATAACACAGATTCCGCCAGTGTCCAAATTCACAAGTGGCACAATGTAGCCGGCCGCACAGGCGTCTTTGGGATATGGCCCGGGACGTACTATACTCTCGTGGAGTCAAGCTTCGCCGGGAGAATTGAATTGAAAAAGAATGGGACGCTGAGTGCGTTCTTAGCTTACGCCCTGTGGGGTGTCCTGCCGCTCTATTGGAAGGGCCTGCAGCAGCTGCCCGCCACAGAGATCCTGGCCCATCGCATCGTCTGGTCACTGGTTTTCATCGCAGGCGTGTTGGCGATCACCCGGCGGTGGGGTTGGCTAAGGGATGTTGTGCAAAACCCCAGAGGATATCTGCGTTTTGTTGCGACCGCGCTGATCCTCGGCGTCAATTACGGGGTCTACCTGTGGGCCAATAACAGCGGGCACCTGGTCGAGGCCAGCCTGGGTTATTTCATCAACCCGCTGGTCAACGTGCTGCTGGGGATGGTCTTTTTGCGTGAGCGACTGCGGCCCGGCCAGACCGCCGCCGTCATCGTTGCGACGCTCGGCGTTGCTTACCTGACATTCAGCCTTGGCCGGCTGCCGTGGATTGCGCTGACCCTGGCGGGCACCTTCGGCGTATACGGACTCCTGCGAAAGACCGCAAAACTCGGGTCGATCGAGGGGCTCACGCTTGAGATGGCGCTTCTTTTCGTACCCTCGATGGTGCTGCTGGCCGTGCTGGGTGCGCAGGGCACCGGCGCGTTTGGCCGGTCGGGCGCAGGGCTCACACTTCTTATGATGGGCGCGGGCGCGGCTACCGCCATCCCGATGATCCTCTTCACGCACGGCGCACGCCGCGTGACAATGACGACGCTAGGCATTCTCCAGTACATTGCTCCAACGCTGCAATTTCTGATTGGGGTCTACGTGTTCGGAGAAGGCTTCGATCAAAGCCGCCTCATCGGCTTCATGATGATCTGGATCGCCCTGGCAATCTACTGGGTCGAGGGCTACATCGTCTATCGAAGACGAAATGGGAAGCTCGCCGAACAGCGCGGCTGAACGGAGAATGGACGGCAACACGTGCCAGGCGCCAGGCGAGTGCCCGGCACGTGCCAGCAGGAGCGGCTGGACCAGCTCACTCCCCTATGCCCGCGTTACATCTCTGCCCCGTAATCCGCCTTGAACGCGGCGGCCAACTCCTCTGCCCAACCATCGACCGGCGCCAGGCGTCCGAAAAAGAAGCGCAGCACTGGCGGCTCCTGGACGAACTTCAGGCCACGGATCATCTGGCGATGGCGATAGAGCCAGGCAATGCGATCCACCGCGTACTCGATGTGCGACATGGTGTAGGTCCGCCGCGGCACGGCCAATCGCGCGAGTTCCAGGTCGGCCATCATCTCATTGCCATCGCGGTCTCGGTCGGTGGAGATCGTTCCGCGCTCCATGCTGCGCACGCCCGAGGCCAGGTAGATGGCCGCGGCCAGCGCGCCGGCAGGATACTCCGTCTGCGGGATGTGAGGAACGAACCGCATCGCGTCGACGTGACAGGCCAGCCCACCGGCAGGCTTCACAACAGGGACGCCCTCGTCTGACAATCGCTCGACGAAGTAGCGGACGAATTCGGCGCCGCTACCCGCGACCATCGGGTCGCACATCTCGCGCAGCCCCACCGCCATCGCCTCCACTTCCTTGGTCGACATGCCGCCATAGGTCGCGAACCCCTCATACACAGGCAGCCAGAACAGGATATCGTTGTAGTATTTGTCGTCGTTCGTGGCGATCATGCCGCCGCGCACGGCAGCGGACTTGCGGCCGGAGAGATAGAGAATATCGACATAGGCCATCATCTGCCTGATGATCTCTGCAATGGACGATCCCTGGCATTCAGGCTCGCGCTCCCGGACCAGGAACGCATTCTCCGAGATCAGGCTGGCATCGAATACCAGTGGGATCTTGTAGCGGGACGCGATCTCTTTGACCCCGCGCAGGTTGGCCATGGAGAAAGGCTGGCCACCGATCAGGTTGGTTGTTGCTTCCATGCGGATGAAGCCGACGTTCTCCGCGCCGACCTTATCGATGGCGGCCTCCAGGCGCCCGAGATCGAGATTGCCTTTGAAGAGCTCGGCCGAATCGGTAACCAGCGCTCCATCGCCGTACAATTCCAGCACTGTGCCGCCTGCCAGCTCCACATGTGCGCGGGTCGTCGTAAAATGGTAATTCATGATGGCATAGCCGCCGGGCTTGATAAAGACTTTTGCGAGCAGGTGCTCGGCGGCGCGGCCTTGATGGACAGGCAGCGTGTATTTGAAGCCAAAGACATCGCGCACTGCGTCAGCGAGCCGGTAGAAGCTCTCGCTGCCGGCGTACGCGTCATCGGCCACCATCATCGCAGAGAGCTGGGTGTCGCTCATCGCGTTGGTGCCGCTGTCTGTCAGCATGTCGAGAAACACGTCGCGGGTGCGCAGGAGGAAGGTGTTGTAGCCCGCCTCCCCCATGGCAGCCAGCCGGCGGTCGACCGGCGGCAGGTCGGTGCGCTGAACGATCTTGACCTTATGCGCCTCGACCGGGATCTGTTTGCCGTTGCTCAATCGAACGTACATGAACTGGTCCTCCGTCCTGAGTGATCGCTGAGCCAGATAGTCAGGAGCCGGACACAACGGCTAGACAAGGGGAGCCGCACGGCGCTGCACAGAGGCGCTGGCGCGAGGGGTCGCCAACTGGCGAAGGCAGCGTCGAGACGCATCTGTCTGGGCCACTATGGTGTTGTGCACGACTCGACGCTGAGGCCTGGCGAATTGATTAGCCTGCGCAAAGGCAGGTTGTAAAACCGGGCGCAGTATAGGCCAGATCGTGCGAAATAGGCAAGTCGGTTGCTCCCAATCAGATACGGCGCCACTATGGGACTAAAATCACAGTAATCGAGGACCGGCATGTTATAATTGCAGGCTGTGAGAACATTTGAGCCTAATCTTTCCTCCGAGGCAGACAGGTGAGCCGAATCGAATTGACGAACCAGCATGGGCGCATGACGCGGGAGGCCCGGACAATCGAGGCGATGGTATCCATCTACTGCCACGACAAGCACGGGACGCGCGGCGATGCCCTATGCGATGAATGCACCAAGCTGGTGAAATATGCGGGTATGCGGCTCGAAAAGTGCCCTTACCAGGAGCACAAAACGACCTGCACCAAATGCCCGACGCATTGCTACAAGCTCGATATGCGCGAGGAGGTGCGCAAGGTCATGCGGTACGCTGGCCCGCGCATGATCTGGAAGCACCCCTACCTGGCCATCATGCACATTCTGGTGGACAGCCGGCGCAATGAACCGCTGCGTGCCGGCAAACGGGTCACCCCATAGACCTCTTCATTTGCGGCTTGGGTCCATCACCCCTATGATGGGCCCATGGCCTTCACCCATCTCGAAGTTCACTCAAATCTGACCCTCCTGGGCGCCACCCCCTCCATCGAGGCCCTGGCGTCCAGGGCGTCCGCCGATGGCTTTGCACACCTGGCCCTGACCGATACCAACGCGCTGTACGGCGCGGTCGCGTTTGCCCGCGCGTGCCGTACACAAGGGGTGCAGCCCCTGATCGGAATGACGGTGACACTGCAGCAGCCGGTTCCGGGGCCAGAGCGCCTCCAACCGGGTGAAGGGGGGCCGGGGTATCTCGTGCTTCTTGCCAAGGACGCAGCCGGCTACCGCTCGTTATGTCGCCTTTCAACGCTCATCCAGGGACGTCCCGATCGCGAGACCATCGCGGCCAACGGACTGGCATGGGAGCAGATCGCCGCGCATCGAGCAGGGCTGATCTGCCTCAGCGGGGGCCGGATGGGCTGGGTCGATCGCTTCCTGCGCGCAGGCGAGCCATCTTCTGCGCTGGCCTTCGCAGGCCGACTGGCCGGCACGTTCGACGAAGATGCCTACCTCACCCTGGAACTGCACCAGGGGGACGACGCGGCGCACGCGGCAGAGATCGCAGCCATGGCGCGACGACTCGGGATGCCGCTGGTTGCGGTCCAGCCGGTATACTGCCTTTCCGAGGAGGAAGCCCCGCTACTGCGCCTGCTGGCCGCAATCCGCCTGAACCGGCCCCTCGATGTCGTCTACGAAGAAGAGGAAGAAGATGAGGAGGCCGGCGAAGGCGGCAGCGCGCAAGAGACCTGGACCACCGCTTCGATTCCTGAGTCACAAGGGTCCATTTCCACCCAAGCAGCCGAGCGGCGCGCGGATGTTCGCTGGCTGAACACCGGCGAGATGAGCGAACGATTCAGGGCTTTCCCCACCGCAATGGACACCGCGGGCGAGATCGCAAAGAGCTGCGGCGAAGCCCTCCGGTGGCATGCTCAACTCCTTCCGCGAACCCCGGGCAGTTCACTCCTGAGCGTTCCACCCACCCCGCGGGTGTTGCCAGGGGTTGTCCGCATCTGGCAACACCTCGGGCAACACGGCAACACTGCCCGTCACCTCCTCGTCCGGCCGAGGCTGGGACGTGGTCGTCGTCGATCGACCGACCCAGTTCGGTCCGCGGCGAGGGCGTCCTGGGGTGGTCCCGATGACAGGGCCGTTCCTGATGGACCACTTGCCTGAGTAGTACGGCGTTCAAGAACCATTCGGGTTCGAGAACGATCGAGTCGTGATCACTGGAGGATCCTCATGGCAACCCTGGCTGCGCACGGTGGCCGCGCGATCCTCGACATCCCAGGCCCGCACTATCGCTGGCCGTACATCGATGCCGGTCTCGAAGCAGCGGTGAAGTCGCAGCTGCATCGTTCGCTGTCCGACCGGGACGCCGCGGGCGTCATTGGGGAGTTCGAGGAAGCCTTCGCCGACTTCGTCGGGACGCCGCACCTCGATGCTTCACGCCGGTGCGGTGAGGCTTGATCGGTTCCGGGAGGGGCTGTCGGGGACGTTACGGCGTGGGGTGGGCGTGACCAGATTCCCGATGTGCTCGGGTGGGCGCCGGTTCCACGGTCCGGCCGGGGTCCTGGGTTGTTGGGACGGTGGGTCTGCCAGTCAGGCGGGGTGCAGGGCGTGGATGCGGGACCAGGCGGTGGTCAGGTCAGTTGCCCAGGCCCAGCCTGGTGGGATCTTCAGGATCTTCTTGCGGGCGTGGGTGATGAGGCGGGCGGGGGCGGAGAAGAGCCGGAACCGCAGCATCTTGGGTTCGGCCTTGACCAGGTCACCGTCCAGGGCGATCAGGCGGAGCCAGGCCAGCAGGGAGACCGCGAGGGTGACCAGTTGCAGCCAGGCGCTGTTGCGGTGGTAGTCGGTGGACGGTAGGCGTTCGGCGCCGCAGGCCTTGGACTCCTTGATCTTGTCTTCGACGTGGGCCTGGGTGCGGTGGCGGGCGTCGAGGAACTGGACCTGCCCGGTGGTGGTGTTGGTGGCGAACGCGCCGTAGCGCCAGCGGGCGTCCTCGCCGAGTTCGGCCTGTTCCCCGGGCTCGCGGGGGGTGCGGCGGGCGATCACCCGCAGATCCTCAGGCCAGGTGGTGAGCTGGTCGCCGCCGACGGAGTGGCGCAGCAGCCCGGTCAGTTCCACCACCTGAGCCTTCTCGTCGGCGGTGCCCTTGGCGGTCAGCGCGGTAGTCCAGTCGGCCTCGGTCAACTCCTCGATCGCGGCCCGGGTGCGGGCATCGACGGGCCAGCCGACGGAGTACTCCAGGCGTCGGCCCCGCCGCCCGTAGCTGCCGTCAGCGCGGCGGGCGGTGTTGAGTTCGGTGAGGTGGTCGACCAGGTCATGGGAGGCCCCGGCCCCGTCCACGGTGACCAGCAGATCACCCCGGTACGCCGCGGGGAGCTGGGTGATCGCCGCATCCAGGACAGCGACGTGGTCTGAGGCGGTGAACGACCCGGCCGACCCGGGGCGCAGCATCGCCGCCAGGGCGTCGCCGATGTTGGTGCACCAGGCGGTCAACGGGTGGAACCCGTAGCCCTTGAAGTTGGGTTCGGCGCCGTCCTTGTCGGAGGCGGCCTGGATCACGGTGGCGTCCAGGCGGACCACTGTCACCGCACGACCTGGCTGGGCGTCCTCGCCGGAACGTCGCAGCTCGGTGGTCGCGACCCGGACCGCCGGGAGCCCGCCGTGCCGCTCGACGATCGCCGTCCACGCCCTGGCCCGGGCTCTGGCCATCGCCCGGGCCAGCCGCCGCCCGGGTAGCCCGCTACTGCCCAGCCGGTCGGCCAGCTCGTCCAGACCCCGCAGCACCGTGGTGTCCGAGGCCCCACCACCCGGACCGAAGAGCTCCTCCTGGCGGGTCAACGCCTCCACATCACTCAACGCGGTCGCCCCGGCGGCCAGCGCACACGCCGCGTCAACCAGCAACCGGCCCCGATGCCGCAACGGGGTGAAGCCGGCCCGGGCCACCACCGCCGCCAGATCGGCGGTCAGGCCCAGCCGGTCAGCCAACAACCTGGGAAGCACCACCCCGGCGTGGGCAACCGTCCCCGCCCCGCCGACCTCCACGGCCAGCTTCTTCGACCACGCCAGCGCGAGATCAGCCACCGCCACCACCCGCCCGCTACGCTGCACCACGAAGGTGCTCCTTTCCACGGACCCGATACGTGTCTTGACAACTCGTATTGTCCCAGGTCAGGGGCACCTTTCCGCATTCCGGCACACACCAGAACCATGATCAGTCAGATCGGCGTGAATACCCCAGGTTCAGGCCGGACCAGGACAGGCTCACCGTGGTCCGCTGGCTCATCACCCCGGGGATGGGGTCGGGCGAGACGGTGAGGTTGCCCGCGGCGGTCTCACCGACGGCGAAGTTGCGCAGGGTGAACGCCCCCTTGGCGTCCTCGCCCGTCGAGTACGCGTTGACCAGCACGTAGTACTCACCCGGCTCGGGATCGGCGAGGTCGACCCGTTCGTCCGCAGCCCCCGACGCCGACAGGGCGACGAGGCCCGTGAACTCGGGGTCGACGACGAACAGGTCGAAGTCGTGGCTCTGTTCGGCCGCGACGAGGTCGAACCGGGCCAGTCGGGTGCCGTCGGGAACGGTGAACCGGTACACGGCGGTCGAGGCGTTGCCCCCCGGCTCCTGCAGGTACTCACCGGCCTCGATGGAACCCGCCTCGACCTGCCCGGGGACCAGTCCGCCCACCGAGACGTGGATCGACTCGGTGGCGCCCGGCACCACGGTGTACGTCGCGGTGCCCGAGGCACCGGTGCCGTGGACCTCTTCCGGTGCGGAGAGCTTGACCGGCTTGACGGCGATCGGTGAGCGGACGGCGCAGGAGTGGCTCTTCCAG
>ENA-UOUL01005425-UOUL01005425.1-bioreactor-metagenome-genome-assembly--contig:-NODE-5425-length-11074-cov-5.017641_pt1 | contig 11074 bp, 8 predicted proteins | sample MGYA00249838_ERZ747220 | MGnify/ENA primary metagenome ERZ747220 (study PRJEB28778, sample SAMN05720191) | bioreactor metagenome | isolation source: Anaerobic biogas reactor | place: USA:Washington...
AAGAGGAAACTGCTTTTTCTGCCGGAGTTGTTGGCACAGGTGGAATAGTGGGATTTTGGGCAATGGCAAACATGAGGGAGTGCTGCTCTCATGGCGACGTCGAAGGCGAAAGAGCAGGGGGCATAATAGGCACGGGCTACGATAACGGCGATATTTATGGGTGCTACGCAAGGGGAGACATCAAAGGACGCTACGCCGCTGCATCGCTGATGGGCCTGTTTTATGCGCTGGGAGTAGAGAGCGACCCCGTGGACAGATACAGGCTCAGGATAGGCGAATTTTACTCCATATCCGATGTTTCTTGTACCTACGTAGAGGGAGCGGGCGCGGTTGTAGGCGCAAAGGGTCCTGTTTATAAAGATGTGCCGGATGTCCCAAAGCGGTTATACCGGGGCAGCATCAACTATGCAACCGCTGTGCTCATAACTACTAACGCAAGTACGAGCAACGGAGGACTAAGAAAGAGCATAGAAGAGCTGAAAAACGAGGCTATTTACAAAGCGACCTGGCCCGGACACAAAGAAGAGTTTGAGTTTAATGGAATTTACAGTGACTGGCTACTTAACCCCGATATAGACGAGTTCCCGACATTTAAGTTCATGCGCCTGCCCAGAACCACCATGCTCTCCGCGGTTCACTCCAGGGAGCAGGGCGTTGTTTTAGGGTATGCCCAGGCCAACAGGGATGAGAGCAACAGTTATACCAAGAAGGCTTATCTGGCTAAGCTAAACGAAGGTTCATGGCTTACTCCCCAGGAGATAACCACTATTGAAAATCCCGACCCGCGGCTGGGTACTTTTGCCACTGACGACGGCAGGGTGGGGATGGTTGCTAACAAGGACGGCAAATTATTCCTGGCGGCGTCGGGCGCAGGAACCCTGGAGATAACCGAAACCAAGGAACTGGAGCACCTGCAGGGCATCTACGGCGGACTTACCCAGTTAGGAGCCGAGGGTACGAGATTGTTTTATTTCATCCCTGAAGTAAATTCGCTGGCTAGGGCAAACGCTGATTACAGTACGACCTGGGCAGACGTTGTTTTCAGTCCACCAGGAATGGTGGACTCGGGGCTGAGGGTTTCGTTCCTGCGGGCAAAGAGATATGTTAACCGTAACCGGGCCTTCTTGATATTTAGAAGCGGCGGGAGGCACTTTGTTTTATTCCCGTATGATATTGCATGGTTTCAATCCACGCACCCGCACGGGGTGCGACAATATGGCGATTGAAGAATACATTCAAAACAACATTAGTTTCAATCCACGCACCCGCACGGGGTGCGACGCTGACTGGGATAACATAACAATTAATATGGCGATTGTTTCAATCCACGCACCCGCACGGGGTGCGACAACGCCCACAAGTGCTACAAATAAAGGGTTATTAAGTTTCAATCCACGCACCCGCACGGGGTGCGACGCATATTTATTTTATGGATTTGTGGGGGAAGTTTGGGTTTCAATCCACGCACCCGCACGGGGTGCGACGGTAGGAGGTGAATACAATTGATAACAATAAAAATGTTTCAATCCACGCACCCGCACGGGGTGCGACTCTTATCCGTATTACCGTGGAAGTATTTGAAAAGCCTGTTTCAATCCACGCACCCGCACGGGGTGCGACCCTTGCTTGCTGTAGCACTCATAGTTCCAGAAGTTGTTTCAATCCACGCACCCGCACGGGGTGCGACACGCGAAGACCGTCACGATACCGGGAAGCTGGGTGGTTTCAATCCACGCACCCGCACGGGGTGCGACCAAACCGAGATAGGGCGCGAGCGAGAGACAACAAAGAGTTTCAATCCACGCACCCGCACGGGGTGCGACATTTTAAGGTTTTTGGTGTTAGAATTATTAATAATGTTTCAATCCACGCACCCGCACGGGGTGCGACTTGCCGGGCAGTATAGGTGCTGCGCGTTTAGGCGTGTTTCAATCCACGCACCCGCACGGGGTGCGACGTCAAACCGCTGTAACTACCGATTTTTAGGGCTTTTTGTTTCAATCCACGCACCCGCACGGGGTGCGACATTGTTATCAGCTCTATCCAACTGTAGGCTATCCGTTTCAATCCACGCACCCGCACGGGGTGCGACTACCAGTTTGAAACGGTGAATAAGGCAGGAGACAAGTTTCAATCCACGCACCCGCACGGGGTGCGACGAGCCATTGCCGGGATGCTTAAGGGGGTTGAATAAATGTTTCAATCCACGCACCCGCACGGGGTGCGACGGGCGACTTGTTGTCTTGGAAAAATCTGCCACTATAAGTTTCAATCCACGCACCCGCACGGGGTGCGACGTAGATGAGTGAAACCACCGCACTGGCGATAGCGTTTCAATCCACGCACCCGCACGGGGTGCGACTCTGTACTTACTAATCATTTCATTAATTTCCACTGTTTCAATCCACGCACCCGCACGGGGTGCGACTGGCAGGTAGATTATGCAATGATTATGCATTACCAAGTTTCAATCCACGCACCCGCACGGGGTGCGACACTATCTTTTTTCTATATTTTCGATAGTCTATAGCTTGTTTCAATCCACGCACCCGCACGGGGTGCGACATAACCCATAACATAATTGCAAGAAACCATTCTGGTTTCAATCCACGCACCCGCACGGGGTGCGACTTGCATATCCATTTTTATGACCCCTCACTATAGTGTTTCAATCCACGCACCCGCACGGGGTGCGACAAAGGCAGCTGCCGAAGCTGCCGAAATGGATCTACCAGTTTCAATCCACGCACCCGCACGGGGTGCGACGAATGTGTTGATCTGCCGCCCAAACACTACTCAACTGTTTCAATCCACGCACCCGCACGGGGTGCGACGAGTCCCAATGTTTAGTTGTTATTGATGAGGCTGGTTTCAATCCACGCACCCGCACGGGGTGCGACACGCTTTTTGGATATTGATGATGCCATAGCACAATTAGTTTCAATCCACGCACCCGCACGGGGTGCGACCTGGACAAAACTGGACGAACTAGTCACACACCTGGTTTCAATCCACGCACCCGCACGGGGTGCGACGCGACTACCAAAAAGATTTAAGGGAGGAATTTTTAATGTTTCAATCCACGCACCCGCACGGGGTGCGACGTTTTACGTCTATACTAGGTACAATCACCGTATATGTTTCAATCCACGCACCCGCACGGGGTGCGACGCAAAAACAGCTATTCACAAACTAATCCAACAAGTGTTTCAATCCACGCACCCGCACGGGGTGCGACTTTAGACGAAGATAAAGAGTTTAGGATTGTTGAGGTTTCAATCCACGCACCCGCACGGGGTGCGACGTGGCAAACCGGTCAAGGGTGCGCTGCGCCAAATAAGTTTCAATCCACGCACCCGCACGGGGTGCGACGACCGGAACCCTGCAGCTATGCGGATTACAAAGAAAGTTTCAATCCACGCACCCGCACGGGGTGCGACACCTGGACAAAACTGGACGAACTAGTCACACACCTGGTTTCAATCCACGCACCCGCACGGGGTGCGACGCTCGGGTGGAAAAACTTATTTCCCTCGGCCTCTGTTTCAATCCACGCACCCGCACGGGGTGCGACCTCAGGCCCTGCGCCGGCAGTTGGATATTGCCTGGGTTTCAATCCACGCACCCGCACGGGGTGCGACGCAAGAAAACACCTATCTAGTCATTAACACCGATGTTTCAATCCACGCACCCGCACGGGGTGCGACATAATTCGGATGGAGGGCATCATTCCGCGCATCATAGTTTCAATCCACGCACCCGCACGGGGTGCGACACCCACCCGGCTATCACCTGAGCCACAAAGACTAGGTTTCAATCCACGCACCCGCACGGGGTGCGACACAGCTAAGAGTGGTACTCAATGCCGTATATGCGTTTCAATCCACGCACCCGCACGGGGTGCGACTTAGTCTCCTTTGCTTTTGTTCTCTATCAATGCTCGTTTCAATCCACGCACCCGCACGGGGTGCGACTGTATTTAGGATTAAAGGGTAGGGGGTGGTTTTATGGTTTCAATCCACGCACCCGCACGGGGTGCGACGTGGCAGATTTTCCGGTTGGTGTGCCTGGGCGATTGTTTCAATCCACGCACCCGCACGGGGTGCGACCAGGAAACTTCCGGCCAATCCGACACGGGAAAAGGCGTTTCAATCCACGCACCCGCACGGGGTGCGACTATAATTGAAGATGCCTTGCCAGTAATAATTCCTAAGTTTCAATCCACGCACCCGCACGGGGTGCGACGAGATTATTTTCCGCGGTAAGCGGGTAGATAAGAAGTTTCAATCCACGCACCCGCACGGGGTGCGACAGTAAAAGGTGATAAAGGGGATTGCAAATTGGAGAAGTTTCAATCCACGCACCCGCACGGGGTGCGACTATTGCTCCTGATGTTATGTCATCAACCATTTGTAAGTTTCAATCCACGCACCCGCACGGGGTGCGACCTATTGTGCCTGTCATATATTGTCCCGTACCTCCATCGTTTCAATCCACGCACCCGCGCGGGGTGCGACTAGCCTGGCTGATAAGGGTAGGATATAACCAGGTAGTTTCAATCCACGCACCCGCGCGGGGTGCGACTATTCCCGGAGTTAATCCCGAACCTGGGGAAGATAAGTTTCAATCCACGCACCCGCGCGGGGTGCGACATTAGATGATGCCCTGGTTAGGATTGACCTGTTAGTTTCAATCCACGCACCCGCGCGGGGTGCGACGGTCCGGCCCCCTGGGTAATTCCTCATCCTCTAAGTTTCAATCCACGCACCCGCGCGGGGTGCGACAAGATAACCATTAACCCGAATCAATTAAAATTCCGCGTTTCAATCCACGCACCCGCGCGGGGTGCGACACTATTTCCAGAACTGTCATTCAATCGAGCAAATTAGTTTCAATCCACGCACCCGCGCGGGGTGCGACTATTTACTGTTTCGCTGCCATACATATTCCTTATGTTTCAATCCACGCACCCGCGCGGGGTGCGACGAGTGCTACATATAAAGGGCTTAAAAACACAAAAGTTTCAATCCACGCACCCGCGCGGGGTGCGACCCATTCGTAGGTTTAGGTGTCCGATTACAACGATCTGGTTTCAATCCACGCACCCGCGCGGGGTGCGACACTCGGTACTTTGCGGGGTTTGTGAAAAGAGTAGCGAGTTTCAATCCACGCACCCGCGCGGGGTGCGACCCCAAAAGTTTCACCCGGATCATGGTGGAGACCAGGTTTCAATCCACGCACCCGCGCGGGGTGCGACGTAAGAGGATTTTAACAGGGAAGGAGGTAAAAGTATGTTTCAATCCACGCACCCGCGCGGGGTGCGACAACTGCCTAAAGCACTTACTACTTGCAGGCAGAAAAGTTTCAATCCACGCACCCGCGCGGGGTGCGACTTGCACAGACTTAATATTTTTGGATCGCAATCAAAGTTTCAATCCACGCACCCGCGCGGGGTGCGACAAGCTATCAACCAGAGACTACAAATTATATCACAGTTTCAATCCACGCACCCGCGCGGGGTGCGACGAAAATAAGATTGATTATAATACACTAACAAATAAAGTTTCAATCCACGCACCCGCGCGGGGTGCGACGTTAACAATAAAACACAAGGATTAACCGAGATATTTAGTTTCAATCCACGCACCCGCGCGGGGTGCGACAATAATAGCAGAAGGAAATTGGCGGGGAATATCACAAGTTTCAATCCACGCACCCGCGCGGGGTGCGACTTATATCAGGCCTGGTAACCAAGTTTATAGCACTTAAGTTTCAATCCACGCACCCGCGCGGGGTGCGACTATGGTAAAAGGAGGGATGAAAAACAATGGCAGAAAGTTTCAATCCACGCACCCGCGCGGGGTGCGACGGCTAATGGTAAATGGGGAAGTTGGTTTGGTCATGTTTCAATCCACGCACCCGCGCGGGGTGCGACTGGCTACCCGAACCGCACGACAGATTGTTAACGGTGTTTCAATCCACGCACCCGCGCGGGGTGCGACGCCCTGGTGGCAGGTGGGCTGCCTGGTAGTTACCTAGTTTCAATCCACGCACCCGCGCGGGGTGCGACAGCATAATTCTCCCGTGCCTGTTCTGCTTTGCTTGTTTCAATCCACGCACCCGCGCGGGGTGCGACGTGATGGCGGGATTAAGCTAAAGGATTTCTCTGAGTTTCAATCCACGCACCCGCGCGGGGTGCGACGGTGAGGAACCAACAGACATACCTGTAACCAGTGTTGTTTCAATCCACGCACCCGCGCGGGGTGCGACCGTACTTCCAACGGATCATATTCCATAGCCCGGATGTTTCAATCCACGCACCCGCGCGGGGTGCGACGAGAGTTCCGACCCCCTCTGTCGTCGAAGGGGTCATGTTTCAATCCACGCACCCGCGCGGGGTGCGACTGAAGTTATTTTTGGCTATGGAATAGACCCTAGTGTTTCAATCCACGCACCCGCGCGGGGTGCGACAACATTTAGACAATGATTGGATAATGGAAAAATTAGTTTCAATCCACGCACCCGCGCGGGGTGCGACTGTAGCTGATGGATTATCAGCAGACTATATAATAAGGTTTCAATCCACGCACCCGCGCGGGGTGCGACATTATATCGGGCATATGTGAGTTATTCTCGTTATAGTTTCAATCCACGCACCCGCGCGGGGTGCGACTTGTCCATGCAGGAAAAGACTGCTATGAATATTGCCGTTTCAATCCACGCACCCGCGCGGGGTGCGACTCCTTTCGCCCCGCTCCCTGAGAGCTGCCGGGCTTGTTTCAATCCACGCACCCGCGCGGGGTGCGACGAAAATCGTTGTATGTGACGGTTATCCCCGTACAGAGTTTCAATCCACGCACCCGCGCGGGGTGCGACCCCTGCTGTCTATCGCAGGGGCAATCTTTGACCAAAAGTTTCAATCCACGCACCCGCGCGGGGTGCGACTTAAATTGGAAAATAACATTTCTAGGGCTAAAAGCAGTTTCAATCCACGCACCCGCGCGGGGTGCGACAAGTAGATAAAGGTGCTACTTACACAGGAATAAGTTTCAATCCACGCACCCGCGCGGGGTGCGACAAATACCCATCACCATCACCGCAATAAATAATTCTAGTTTCAATCCACGCACCCGCGCGGGGTGCGACTGACATTTGTTTAACATCGGTACTTGGCACAATTACAGTTTCAATCCACGCACCCGCGCGGGGTGCGACCTCCTGGGTGGGTGATCCAGGTTGAGCTCAGCTGTAGTTTCAATCCACGCACCCGCGCGGGGTGCGACCTCCCCCAGTTCCCGATGATCGTTATATTGATTGGGTTTCAATCCACGCACCCGCGCGGGGTGCGACTCTATCCCAGGAGAAATGTGCATACCTACGGCTTAGTTTCAATCCACGCACCCGCGCGGGGTGCGACGGGAATTTGTACGGTATGTCTAGCTTGTCTAGTTTGTTTCAATCCACGCACCCGCGCGGGGTGCGACTTTCGATTGCGAATCGAATAATATCGGATATGTGGGTTTCAATCCACGCACCCGCGCGGGGTGCGACGCTCCCCCAGTTCCCGATGATCGCTACATTGATTGGGTTTCAATCCACGCACCCGCGCGGGGTGCGACTTAATTCCTTTTTTTGTAATCCGCATGGCTGCCTGGTTTCAATCCACGCACCCGCGCGGGGTGCGACAATTTGTATGCACGAAGGACAGGACAGGGCCAAGGCAGTTTCAATCCACGCACCCGCGCGGGGTGCGACGCGTATCCTTAGAGCGTTTCGTTTCCGTAAAATTGTTTTGTTGCGGTTTCAATCCACGCACCCGCGCGGGGTGCGACGGCCGGAGCTGAAAGGCCTGCTGCTAGAGCCTCCGGTTTCAATCCACGCACCCGCGCGGGGTGCGACGTGGCTGAGTGCCAGCGAGTACTACCTGACCACTTGGTTTCAATCCACGCACCCGCGCGGGGTGCGACACGAGCCTTACGGGCTGTCAATCAGCCTTATTTGGTTTCAATCCACGCACCCGCGCGGGGTGCGACGAGCCGTCTTGTACGGTTTTAATGGCATAAGGCGATGGTTTCAATCCACGCACCCGCGCGGGGTGCGACGCAAATAAGGCTGATTGACAGCCCGTAAGGCTCGTGTTTCAATCCACGCACCCGCGCGGGGTGCGACGTTTTTACTTACCTTGTATAATCAATTCCTGGAGGGTTTCAATCCACGCACCCGCGCGGGGTGCGACACAAAATGAAAAACCAGGAAAACATAATTGCAGGTTTCAATCCACGCACCCGCGCGGGGTGCGACTTACCCCGGGCATAAGCATAGGCAATGTTATAAGTAGTTTCAATCCACGCACCCGCGCGGGGTGCGACATTACCCCGGGCATAGCAACAATATATGTTATCAGTAGTTTCAATCCACGCACCCGCGCGGGGTGCGACTTGGATAGTGTAACCCTTGAGGTCAGCAACACCAATGTTTCAATCCACGCACCCGCGCGGGGTGCGACCCTGGCGGAGAGCATGGCCAACTCAGGCAAGATTGTTTCAATCCACGCACCCGCGCGGGGTGCGACGGCAAACGGTTTTTGACCGACCACCTGGAGGCGCAGTTTCAATCCACGCACCCGCGCGGGGTGCGACTATACGGTGGCGGCGACGCGCGCGCCATCGTTAAAGAGTTTCAATCCACGCACCCGCGCGGGGTGCGACTGGTGGGGGTACTGGTCAAGATGGAACGTATATGTTTGTTTCAATCCACGCACCCGCGCGGGGTGCGACGCTGCGGCAGTCCCGGACGGCAGCGAGATTGTATCGTTTCAATCCACGCACCCGCGCGGGGTGCGACTTTTATGCCACCAGTATGGCTAGCTATGGCCGCCGTTTCAATCCACGCACCCGCGCGGGGTGCGACATACGGTGGCGGCGACGCGCGCGCCATCGTTAAAGAGTTTCAATCCACGCACCCGCGCGGGGTGCGACGCGCCAGTGCCGATGGTTTGCACATGGTGAGCGCCGGTTTCAATCCACGCACCCGCGCGGGGTGCGACAAATGTGTTTTACGCCTTCCAGGATGTTTTTATAGGGTTTCAATCCACGCACCCGCGCGGGGTGCGACGCCCGTCACCATCATAGGTACCAGTAAAAAATTTTGTTTCAATCCACGCACCCGCGCGGGGTGCGACCAGTAGCTACCTGATAGGGGTCCTCTGCTGTACCGGTTTCAATCCACGCACCCGCGCGGGGTGCGACTATCCATCACATCGTTTACCATACTTGAAAACGAGTTTCAATCCACGCACCCGCGCGGGGTGCGACGCTACCTGATTCGCCTTTCATATACGTTTTGAATTTGGTTTCAATCCACGCACCCGCGCGGGGTGCGACGGCATTACTTTGATAATGAAGATATTACTGTGATGTTTCAATCCACGCACCCGCGCGGGGTGCGACTGTATAATTTCTTTAGAAGGTTCTGGGCGAAGCCCAGTTTCAATCCACGCACCCGCGCGGGGTGCGACAATTAAGCAGCTTGAAATTGCTGTATAATTTCTTTAGTTTCAATCCACGCACCCGCGCGGGGTGCGACGGAGAGTGGCAAAGGCCTTCAAGTCTACCTTGTTCAGTTTCAATCCACGCACCCGCGCGGGGTGCGACCAGTACCGATCCGGATTTTATCAAAAGCATCGTCGTTTCAATCCACGCACCCGCGCGGGGTGCGACTACTGCCGCTATGGCCGCCACTACTGCCCATATAGGTTTCAATCCACGCACCCGCGCGGGGTGCGACTTTGAGCTTTTCGCCGCGTTCCTCTGCTAACTTCTGTTTCAATCCACGCACCCGCGCGGGGTGCGACGCACGGTACTGTTCTTCTGATATTTCGCCTTTACGGTTTCAATCCACGCACCCGCGCGGGGTGCGACAATAATTTCATCCAAGGTCATTTCATCAATTTCAGCGTTTCAATCCACGCACCCGCGCGGGGTGCGACAGTGTATGCTGATACATGGTATGTAAAACAGGTAGGTTTCAATCCACGCACCCGCGCGGGGTGCGACGGTTTGATGTTGATGCTAGTGATATTGTGATTCCGGTTTCAATCCACGCACCCGCGCGGGGTGCGACGATAGATCGGCAGATCAGGTCGTTGGCCGAGTATGTTTCAATCCACGCACCCGCGCGGGGTGCGACATGTCTTCTCGGATAGTGCCAGCTGTGGATGTCATGTTTCAATCCACGCACCCGCGCGGGGTGCGACGGGGTACTTGCAACGTTCGTCGAAAGACTGGTCTTTCGTTTCAATCCACGCACCCGCGCGGGGTGCGACGAAATTTAGGTATTTCACCGGTACTGGAGATGCTTTGTTTCAATCCACGCACCCGCGCGGGGTGCGACTAGGATGATCGTACTAGACCGGATGCGCCAGGACAAGTTTCAATCCACGCACCCGCGCGGGGTGCGACTGGCCGGTTCCAGGGGAGCATGGAATTGGACTGGCTGTTTCAATCCACGCACCCGCGCGGGGTGCGACTTTTTCTTTTCACGTTTTGACTTTGCCTTAATCGGGTTTCAATCCACGCACCCGCGCGGGGTGCGACGCCAGTTATGCTACAATTGGTGGCCGTTGAATTAGTTTCAATCCACGCACCCGCGCGGGGTGCGACTGCATATTTAAGCGTGCCAGCCTCATCTACTGCGTTTCAATCCACGCACCCGCGCGGGGTGCGACGTTGGAAAGTGCACAAACAATACGGTTAGCTTTAGTTTCAATCCACGCACCCGCGCGGGGTGCGACAAAATAGCATTAAGCCTGGCACATACATCAGCATGTTTCAATCCACGCACCCGCGCGGGGTGCGACGTTATTTCATGCCCGTTGCCATCATAAGTACCGCTGTTTCAATCCACGCACCCGCGCGGGGTGCGACTACGCACCGAACAAAAACATATTAGACGGCATTGAGGTTTCAATCCACGCACCCGCGCGGGGTGCGACCCCGATCCAGATAAAGTGCCTGACGGTGATCCCTACGTTTCAATCCACGCACCCGCGCGGGGTGCGACAGTGGCTTTGCTA
>ENA-UOUL01005428-UOUL01005428.1-bioreactor-metagenome-genome-assembly--contig:-NODE-5428-length-11065-cov-2.415726_pt1 | contig 11065 bp, 7 predicted proteins | sample MGYA00249838_ERZ747220 | MGnify/ENA primary metagenome ERZ747220 (study PRJEB28778, sample SAMN05720191) | bioreactor metagenome | isolation source: Anaerobic biogas reactor | place: USA:Washington...
GCTGGCGCGCGGCGATCTGTTCTTCGCCCTGCACCAGTTCCAGAAAGCGCTCAACGACTACAACGAAGCGATCCGCATGCTGCCCGGCAGCGCCCTGGCCTACCACAATCGCGGCGCAACCTTCCACTGCATCAAGAAACTCCAGGAAGCGCTGGACGACTACAACCGCGCCATCCAGATTGACCCCGGCTTCAGCTTCGCCTTCTACAACCGGGGCAACGCGCATTACGAGCTGGGCCAGCTCAACGCGGCCCTGGCCGACTTCGAGCAGGCGATCAAGCTCACCCCCACTAACGCCGATGCCTTTCACAATCGCGGCATCGCCTACAGCAAGCTCGGCATGTTCGACGAAGCGATCACGGATTTTACCTACGTCCTGCACCTCGATCCCAACTACGCCGAAGCCTACTACAACCGTCACCTGGCCTATCTCCAGCGCGGCGCGCCCGGCGACGACCGCCTCGCCAAGGCCGACATGGACCACTACCGCCGCCTGACCGGCCCGGTTGCGCGCTCGCGCTGACCCAAACGACTGGCGTTGGCAAATCGCTCAATCTGAGTAGAATCGGCGCTTGCTGTCCTGCTGGCACGCCAGCTCACGCCGAGGATCGATTCTAATGAGCGAAGACAACCCCATCGCCCCCATTTTGCAGGCGTTCGTCCAGCCCTGGCACGACGCACTGGCCGATCCCCCCGCCGTGCAGGAAAAGGTCTTGCAGCAGCTTCTCGGTATCTACGCCAAAACGGAATATGGCCAGCAGCACGGGGCCGAGCGCGTCGGATCGCTGGCCGAGGAACTGGCCGTCGCGCGCGAAGCGCTGCTTCAGGAAACCGACCCCAACGAGCGCATCCAGAATCAGATCGAGGTTGGCCGGATTCGGAAAGAGCTGCGCCAGGCCGAAGCCGATGCGATGGACGAGATCACCCCGCGCGCCTTTGCCGCGGTGCGCGAGGCAGCGAAGCGCACCATCGGACTGCGACATTACGATGTGCAGTTGATCGGTGGCATGGTGCTGCACCAGGGTAAGATCGCCGAAATGAAGACCGGCGAAGGCAAGACCCTCGTCGCGACACTGCCGTTGTATCTCAACGCCCTCACCGGGCGCGGCGCGCACCTGGTCACCCCGAACGATTACCTGTCCAAGTATGGCGTGCAATGGATGGGTCCGGTCTACCACAAGCTCGGCGTCAGCGTTGGCGTCATCCAGTCAGCCGCGGCCAATCCCGAGCTCGGCTCGTTCGTTTACGATCCTGCCTTCCCTAACTCGGACGATCGCTACCGCAACCTGCGCCCGGTCAGCCGGCGTGAGGCCTATCACGCGGACATCACCTACGGCACGAACAACGAGTTTGGCTTTGACTATCTGCGCGATAATATGGTCACGGACCTGTCCGAATGTGCCCAGCGCGACCTGCACTATGCAATCGTCGATGAGGTAGACAATATCCTGATCGACGAGGCGCGTACTCCACTCATTATCTCCGGCCAGGCCCAGGAATCGTCCGACCTGTACGCGAGCTTCGGCCAGTTAGTGCGCCGGCTTGCGCCCGAGCGCGATTACAAGGTCGACGAGAAAGATCGCATCGTCACACTCACCGACGATGGCATCGCGCGCGTCGAGAATCTGATGGGCCTGTCCGCAGGACAGAGCCTTTACGACCCCGAGAATTACGAGAAGACCCCATATCTCGATAACGCGTTGCGCGCCCACGTTCTGTATCACCTGGACCGCGACTACATCGTCAAGGATGGTGAGGTCATCATCGTCGACGAGTTCACCGGTCGTCTCATGCACGGCAGGCGCTTCTCCGAGGGTCTTCACCAGGCCATCGAGGCGAAGGAAAACGTGCGGGTGCAGCGCGAGTCGTTGACCCTGGCCACGATCACCTTTCAGAATTACTTTCGCATGTATGAGAAGCTTGCCGGCATGACCGGTACTGCGCTGACCGAGGCGGAAGAGTTCAGCAAGATCTACAACCTCGACGTGATCGCGATCCCAACCAATAAGTCCGTCGTGCGAGAAGACCACCCTGATCAGGTCTACAAGTCACAGCGCGCCAAGTTTCGCGCGGTCGTGAACGAAATCGAGCAACTGCACCAGAAGGGTCAGCCCGTCCTGGTCGGCACCGTTGCGATCGAGACATCCGAGATGCTCGCCGACCTGCTCAAGCGTAAGGGCGTGCCGCACAGCGTCCTCAATGCGAAGCAGCACGAGCGGGAGGCTGGTATCATCGCGCAGGCTGGCCGCCCGGGCGCGGTGACCATCGCCACCAATATGGCCGGCCGCGGCGTCGATATCCTGCTGGGCGGCAATGCGGAAGGCATCGCCCGCGAGCGGCTGCGCAAGGAAGGCGTCAACCTTGCCGAGCTTTCCGAAGACGACCCGGTCTGGTTGGAGGCCCTGGTGCAGGCCAAGGCTGAGGTCGCGGTCGACCGGCAGCGCGTTATCTCAGCGGGCGGCCTGCACGTCTTGGGCACCGAACGCCACGAGGCGCGGCGTATCGACAACCAGCTTCGCGGCCGCTCGGGCCGCCAGGGTGATCCCGGTTCCTCGCGATTCTTTGTTGGCCTGGACGACGACCTGATGCGACGGTTCGGGGGACAGAGCGTCGCGAACATCATGGACCGGTTTGGACTCGAAGAAGATGTGCCCATTGAGCACAACATCGTCAGCAAGGCACTGGAAAACGCCCAGGTGCGCGTCGAAGGCTACAACTTTGACATCCGCAAGCACGTGCTCGAATACGACGATGTCGTGAATAAGCAGCGCGAGATCATCTACAGCCAGCGCCGCCAGATCCTCAGCGAGCCGACCATGCGCCCGACCATCATGGGCATGATCGAGGATGAGTTGCGCAAGCTCGTGGTGCTCTTCACTTCCGATCATGAGAACGAGCGGGGCCAGGCCCTGGAACGCAGCGATTGGGATCTGGAGTCGCTCGCGGTCGAAGTGCAGAAGATTCTGCCCTTGCCGGAAGGCGAAGATCCTGAGACTTGGCGCAGTTTCACGGCCAATGATCTGGCTGATCACCTGGTGGCCCTGGCTGAAGCTGCCTACGATGCGCGTGAAAGGTCGACGGGCGAAGAAGACATGCGCCGGCTCGAACGCCTTGTCATGCTGAGAGCAGTCGACAATCGCTGGATTCGTCATCTGACCGACCTGGATGAATTGCGCGAAGGCATCGGATTACGCGCATTCGCACAGCAGGACCCGCTGGTGTCGTACAAGCGGGAGGCCAGCGAGATGTATGGGGACCTGGTCGCGTCGATCTCTCATGATATCGCCTATATGATCTTCCACGTGCAGCTGATGACACGGCCAGTCGCCCCGCCGGTCCGCCAGATCCAGACCAACCGCAGCGATGGTCCTGCTCAGCCAGTGCGTGCGACCGGCAAACAGCAGATCGGTCGTAACGACCCGTGTTGGTGCGGCAGCGGCAAGAAGTACAAGCAGTGCCACATGCGCGAAGACATGGGCCGTGCACCCGCGACCGCCGCAGCCGGGACCGGGCGAGGCGCCGCTGCAGGGCGCACCGCCCCCAAACAGCCGGCAAAACCGGCCAAGCGCCGTTGATGTCCATCAGATAGGATTGCATCATGCCGCCAAAGCCACGCGAATGGATTTACCTCCCGCGTCAGTCCGACCTGACGCGCATCTTCAATGCTGCGTGCAGCATGGATTGTCTTTCAGTGGTTGGCGTGAGCAACCTTGGCAAGTCGGCCACCTTGCGAGCCTTATGCGATCCGGCTGTGCAGACCGAGTACCTGGCCGCCGACGCGCGCGATTATCTGTTTGTCTACATCGACTTCAATCAGATGCTGGTGATGAGCGATCAGGCATTCTATGAGCTGATCCTGCGCGCATCCATCGAAGCCATCCGCAGCCAGAACATCAATGGCGATGTGCTGCGCCAGGTAGAGGACGCGTACACCAGCCTGATCGCGCCTGCGAGCCCGTTTGAGGTGCCCTTGGGCTTCGCCCAAGGCATGGCTGCCATCGGTGACCAGCTCGAGGAGAAGGTCGTTTTTCTCTTTGACGAGGTGGACGGGCCGGTGGAAGGGATCGACGGCCGCGTTTTCCTCAACCTGCGCGGGCTGCGCGATCGCCACCCCATGGGCCTGACCTATGTCACCGCAACCAACCGCCGGCTGGATCAGATCCGCCGCGATTCGGATGTGTTGGAATTTGCCGAGATGTTCGAGCACAGCACGCTGTACATCTCGATGTTGCACGAGGAGGAGATCCGCCAACTCGCCCTGCGCTACGCAGAGGAAGAAGGCCTTACTTTCAGTGAGGACGACTTCACGTACATCCGTTTGTGGAGCGGCGGACATCCCGCGCTGCTTGAGACTACGTGCCGCATTCTCGGGATGCTGACCGGACGACCCATGCGCGATTCGGCACAGGACTGGATCATCCACCGCCGGGCGACTGATGTGTTGACCCAGGATCTTAACATCATCGGTGAGTGCCGCAAGATATGGAACGACCTGGATGATATTGAACAGGCCGCGCTGTTGGCGGTCGCGGCCGGCAGCGACGATGTTCGCGCAGTTGGGCTGGACAGCGTCGTTGCGAAGCACTTGGTCACGGTCAATGGTGCAGAGCACAAGATCTTCTCGCGCTGTTTTGCGGAATACGTCGGCAGACAAAATGTGTCGCGGCGGCCCGGACCCCAGGCGTTTCGCGTCGACCCCGAGAGCGGCGATGTGTGGGTCAGCGGCGATAAAATCCCAACTCTCACGAATCTGGAGTATCGCCTTTTGCTGCTCTTGTACGGCCGCATCGGTAAGATCGTTTCGAAGTACGAGGTAGTGGAAGCGGTGTGGGGTGAGGACTATATCGATGACGTGGACGATGCCCGCATCGAAAAGTTGATCAGCCGCCTGCGCCAGAAGATCGAGCCGGATCCGGCTAATCCCAAGCACCTGCAAACCGTGCGTGGGCGCGGATACAAGCTCGTGGACGGCTAGCGCACATAACAATACCGGTGGGCTGCATAACCCACCGGTGTTTATTTACATGCAGGCCTTGTCAGAATCCTGTCCGCCGCGGGTCATGTGAAGCCCGGCCGGCTGAATTATGATAGCGATAGCCAGAAATCTAAGAGCCCATCTTTTATTCAGGAGGCGTACGCCATGGCCACCCTTCTCGAGAAGGTCCAAACGCTCATCTCGGCCAACTTGCACTACCTGGTCGATCAGTCACTCAAGCAGAACTCGATCGCGGTCATCAACCAGTACATCCGTGAGGTGGAAAACAACCTCGATGATCTGTCGGAGGCCACCGCGACCGTTGGAGGCAATGTAAAAACCATCCGGCGCAAGTATGAGGAATTTCAGGCAAAGGCCGCGGAACTGGATCGCAACATCGACCTCTTCTTGCGCGAGGGTCGTGATGACCTGGCGCGCGCGGCCCAGAGCAAATACAACTCGACTCAGCGGCTGGTTGAAACCTACGCGCAGCAACTGGACCAGATGCAGCGCGAGTATCAGAACCTGATCGATGCGCGGCTCAAGCTGGAAGCCAAACTGACAACCATCAAGCAGGAGCGCGAGGAGTTGGAGGCCCTGCTCGAGCTGGCTAAGTCCAAGGAGATCACTGCCAAGGCCATCAAGTCGCTGGACGATTTGGCCGGCGTGGGCGACGCAGACGTAGCTCGCATCGCCGACTCCATTCGCCAGCGCCTGGATCGCGCCTCTGCCGAGAGCGAGATGCGCGCAGCCAGCCTGGACAAACAAATGGACGACTTGCTGGATCGCGGCGAGCTCGACAGCCAACTGGCTTCCCGTAAGGCGCGGCTGGGGCTGCAGAAGGGCGGCTGATCCGCACCCTGGAGGCCAGATCCCTGTATGGAGATCTGGTCTCTGTAGGAGTTACTTATGGCATCTCTTCTCGATAAGATCCAGACTCTTGTCTCTGCAGACATCAACCGGCTGGTTGATCGTGGACTGGGCGCGACCAATCAGGAAGCCATGTACCGGCACCACGTCCGCGAGTTGCAGACCCTGCAGGAGCAGTTGAACGGCCAGATGGTCAGCTTGCGGGCCGAAATCACCCAGATCCAGCGCCGGTCCGAGGAGCAGCAAGCCCTGGTCGCGCAACAGGACGCGGAAGTGGATCAACTTCTCCAGTTGGGCCTGCAAGAAGACGCGCTCGCTGCGCAGGACAGGCTGAACCAGAGCCGCCTGAACGCGGGGATGACGGCCGAACGACTGGAACGGCTTGAATCCGAGTACTCCCAACTGGCTGAGACCAAGGCGCAGCTCGATGCGCGTATCGACTCCCTGGTCCGGAGCGAGCCGGAGGTTCGCAGCATGTTGGGCCTGGCGCGGGCAAAGCAGCTCACTGCTGCGGCGCGTGCATCGCTGGACGACCTCGAAGGGGTGGGTGATCCGGATGCCGCGCGCGTGGTCGGGGATATCCGGTCCCGGCTGGCCGAAGCCGAGGTGCAGCTCGAACAGCTGGAGCAGCGGGGCCTGGCCCGGGGTGAAACCCCAGAAGTGCTTAAACGTAAAGAGTTAGAGGCGCAGTTGGAAGCGCGCAAGGCGCGGCTGGGCCTGTAGACATAGAAGGAGAAGCCATGTCCCTGGCACCGATCATCGGAGCGCTGGCCGTTGGCCTCATCGCGCTCGTCCTGGCTATTTACTTCTTTGCCGCGCGTAGCGGGCAGCGCACCCAGGCCATCTTTTTTCTGATCGTCGGCCTGGTTCTGTTGGTGGTCGGAGGTGCGCTGGGTTGGCAGCGATTCAGCGAGACCAATCCTGCCGGCCCTGCGCCGCTGGTCGCCACGCCCAAGGGACCGATTCAGATCCGCATCCTCACTGCTTTGCCCGTCGAACCATGGGTGCGCGACGCCGCCCGGCAGTTCAACGAGGCAGACTTTACCCAGGATGGACAGCCTATCGAGGTCCAGGTGACCGCGATAGATGGCCTGACCGCGCTGGGCAAGTTCGATCGTGACGACTTCGGGGCGCTTGGCGATCGCTCGCGCGATCAACTCACACCTGCAGAGCTAACGCAGCTCGAAAGCACCTTCCCGACGGTGTGGATTCCCGACAGCCGCTATCTCGTCGAGCTGGCGAACGCCTCTTACAAGGAGCGCATCGGCCGCGATGTCTTCCTCACCGATGGCGAGTATCGCGCGCGGCCCATCGCGGTTTCTCTGTTCGTGTGGGGCATCTACCAGAGCCGCGCGACCGTGCTCGAGCAGAAGTTTGGCGAGATCAACTGGAGCAGCATCCATGATGCGGCCATTGCCAAGGGCGGCTGGCCTGAGCTGGGTGGCGAAAAAGGCTGGCAGTACTTCAAGCTTGTCGTGCCCAATCCCCGGCGCAATGCCGGTGGCCTGGCCGCAATGATCGCCGCGGCTGGCGAGTACTACGACCGCACCAATATCACGGTCGACGACGTGATGGACCCTGACTTCCAGAAGTGGCTCGGCGAGTTGATGGGCGCCCTGACGGACGTCAGCGGCGCCAGCGCCTACACGGCCGAGGATTTCGCACTGTTTGGCTACTCGGCAGGCGACGGCGGACAGCTTCTGGAAAGCGATCTGCTCAACAACATGGAAGGCATCCGCACGCGGTGGTCCGACCCATTGGTTATTCGTTATCCCGAGTACGTCACATGGTTCGATTTCCCGTATACCGTTTGGGTCGGCCCCGAGACCACGGCGGCCGAGAAGAACGCTGCGCTGCAGTTCCAGCAGTACCTGTTGACGCCCGATATCCAGCGCCTGGCGGTGCAGGCCGGCCTGCGGCCCGTGATCAACGAGGTGAACGTTACCCAGGGTGAGAATCTCTTCACGCAGTGGCAGGCCCAGGGAGTTGAGGCGGTTGTGCCGCGCACCACGCGCATGGCCTCGCCCAGCCGCGAGGTGCTTCTCGCGCTTCTGCGCTGGTTTGATCTGAACGTGGGGAAGTAACATGAAGCAGACGCGGACCGATCAACGTGCCGTCGTCATCACCATCGCGGCCGTCGTGGCGTTTCTTCTCTGCCTGTGCGTGGCGGTGATATTGGTCTTTGTGCCGGACCGGCAGACGACAGAGGAGCCTGGCGCGGTCGTGCAGGTAGATGTGCGATCGGCCACCCTGGTCATCGCCCATTCTCCGGAGAAAGCCGCGCTCGTCAAGTCCCTTGCCGAACGATTTAACGGAGCAAAGCAGCGCACCCCCGACGGGCAGACCATGCGCATCGAACTGATTGAGCTGACATCCGAGGAGATGGTGAACCAGGCGCTGGCCGGTCTGAATACCTATCAGGCCATGACGCCGGACTCCTCCTTGTGGCTCGACCAGCTCAACCGGCGTTGGTCGCAGAGCCAGGCTGGACAGTCGGAGCCGGGCGCCATTACATCCAGCCTGACGGGCGAGCCCGTTCGCTACGCCATCAGTCCCATCGTAATTGCGGCGTGGGAAGACCTCGCGCGGTCGCTGGGTTGGCCCGATCAACCGGTCAGCTGGAGCACTCTGCAGGAACGGGCGCAGCAGGATGCTAACTTTCGCTGGAGCCATCCAAGCACCGCGTACGCCAGCGGCCTGATGGCTACCCTGGCCGAGTTCTATGCGGGTGCGGGCGTCCAGCGAGGATTGACTGCCGAGATGGCTCAGGACCCCAAGACGGTGGAGTACGTCTCGGCAATCGAGAAATCGGTGAAATACTACGGCGAAGCAGAACTGGCCGTCATCCAGCGCGTAGCGCAGGATCGTACCGCGCTCGACGCGTTTGTCGTATCGGAACAGCTTGTCATCGCCTTTAACACCGGCAAGTTTGGCAACGCTGCACAATCCAACAAACTCGTTGCGATCTACCCGGCCGAAGGCTCGTTCTGGGCCGATCATCCGCTGGCCTTGCTCGAGACGCCTGCCGTGACCGATAATCAGCGCCGTTCCTTCCAGGCTTTTCGTGAGTTCCTCGGTGGCGCTGAAACACAGAAATTCATCATGGAAGCAGGCTACAGGCCCACGGACCTGAGCATCTCGCTGACCGGCGAAGGTTCCCTCTTCACGGCGGCCAATGGCGTCGATCCCAGGCAGCCACAGACCACGCTCCAACTGCCCACCGCCGATGTGGTGCAGGTGGTTCAGAACGTGTGGGCGCTGACCAAGCGAAAAACGAACGTGTTCCTGGTGGTCGACACATCCGGTTCCATGCAAGGCGAGAAGCTGAGCAATGCTAAAGTGGCGCTCCGCACCTTCCTGGCGCAGATCCCGAGCGACCAGGAGAAGGTGGGACTCGTCGAGTTCAACACGAACGTGGCGAACATCATCGAGTTGGACGTACTGGCCAAGAATCGCGCGATTTTGAACAGCAGCGTGGACGAACTGTCCGCGAACGGCAACACCGCCCTGCTCGACGGCGTGCGCGTGGCGTATGGCCGCCTGCAACAGAGTGCGGAACCCGAGCGGATCAACGCGATCGTGGCCATGACGGACGGGCGCGAGAATGCATCGATGGTCAGCTTGCGCCAGCTCGTCGGTGAGATTCAGGCAGACAATCGTAACCTGCCTGTTGTCATCTTCTGCATTGCATATGGCCGCGATGCCGATTATGCCGTGCTCCAGGCGATTGCCGATGCAAGCGGCGGCCAGGTGCGGGAAGGCAACGAGGAAACGATTCGTGAGTTGTACAAGATCCTGTCGAGCTACTTCTGATGTCTGAGTCGATTCGCGAACAACTGGAAAAGGATGTCGGGAAAGCGCTGTTGCGCAATGCGGTTTTTCGCATCGAGAGCGCCCTGATGGTCGGGGGCACCCTCCTGGCGACCGTATTCATGCCCAACGTGATTCCGTGGATCCCGTGGTTCGCCTGGCCCATCGTAGGGATCATCGGCGAAGTAGCTATCATCGTCTCCACGCTCACCGACAAGGCCGAGCAGCAGAAGGCGATCGAATCGCTGTTCCGGGAGAAGTACACCTTTTCCGGCATTCGCGATCGAGCGCTCTTGTCCAAGCTTAACGAGGCGGAACAGTACCGCCAGCGCATCCAGGCACTGGTCGATCAGCATCGCGCGGGTCCGCTGCGCGATCGCATGAAGAGCACGACCGACCAGGTCTACGACTGGATTGCGAACATGGTGGCTCTGGCACGCCGGCTGGATACCTATCGCTCCGACCGGATTCTTCGTAGGGCTCTGGAGAATGTGCCGAGAGAGATGGAGCGTCTCAAGGCGCGCCTCCAGATGGAGCGTGACCCACGTGTGCGCGATCAAATGGCCCAGACGTTGGAGTCGAACCGCGCGCAGGTCGATTCATTGAGCGAACTGCGGGCGCGCATGGATCGTGCTGATCTGCAACTCGATCACTCGCTAGCGGCTTTGGGCACGGTTTACTCGCAGCTCCTGCTCATTGGGACGAAAGATGTCGATTCGGACCGCGCCGAGCGACTGCGTGATGATATTCGGGGCGAAGTGCTCGCGCTGAAGGACATCGTGGATTCGCTCAACGAAGTTTACACGTCAACCTCGACACAGCTTTCATCCGAAGAAGCTGAAGCAGCGCGCCGCTTGCAGAAAGCCGAACGCTCAGGCAGGTAAAATGCTGGAAACCGCTATGGACCCAAGCACGACAGAGACCTCTTGCGCCTTGGGGGTCAGCGTGTCCTGGTGGTGAGGAGAGTCTATATGAAGCATATGCGCCTTGTCATGGTTCTTTTTATGATCGCCACCCTGGTTTCGGCGTGCGGCGGCAGTGCGGCGCCGGCGAAGGGGGAGGTGACCGTCTACGTCGCCGGGCCGCTCTCAGGCTTCCAGGCCAACACGGGCCAGACCGTGGCCGGCGGCGTGCGCCTCATGGCAGAACAACTGAACCGGGCCGGCGGGTTGTTGGGCTACAAGGTGAAGGTTGTCGCGCTCGATGACGAGGCCGATTCGGATGTGGCGGTCAGCGTGGCAGAGCAGATCAAGGAGGCTATTGGCCGCGGCGAGAAGGTTGTGGGCGTGATCGGCCATCCTAACTCGGGCCAAACTGCGGCTGCGATGGGCGTTTACAAGGATTTGGATCTGGTTGTCATCACGCCGACTGCCTCTGAAGTCGCCCTCACGCAGCAGGGATATCGCAACT